>Ga0307516_10002700_pt1 | contig 23446 bp, 27 predicted proteins | sample 19_EM_MG_FD_203310 | JGI IMG/M metagenome (GOLD analysis project Ga0307516, IMG submission 203310) | Populus trichocarpa ectomycorrhiza microbial communities from riparian zone in the Pacific Northwest, United States - 19_EM | ecosystem: Host-associated > Plants > Roots > Unclassified | place...
ATAATACCTGGGTTCAAACGTGCGGTACAGGAGAATCTGTATGTATAACATTTTATGCTTCTGATAACGAACTCCTGAGCGTCTGTAGGGTGAAGTTATTCGTCCGTTGTCACGCTACGAAACGACTACGATGTTGGGCTATGTAATGGAGAGGAACAAGGAAACACCTTCTGTCGTCAACGATATCATACTGCGAAAGCTAGAGCTTCTACGTGTACGTACCATTTGTTGACTGTGAACAAAGGCTTATCAAACGCAGCAACGCCACAAAGCGAACCTTCGAGAGCTTTTCAAGTCCCCAAAAAACCATGACACATTAACGCCACTGCAAGCCCTACCGTTGGCTGTTCTACCGGAATCACTAAATTATTTGAGAAATATTCCGACCACACCTTATGAGAATTCATTCGCCTCGCGTTTGTACGGATCGAAACCATTGAAGACTCCCGGACTGGTCGCAGTCGATTGGGAAACGCGCACGCCTTGGATGAACCTCATGGACGATATTCACGAACACCGTTGTATTGCATAGTGAGGAACTTTGTGTGTGCCATGTCCTCTATTGATGATACAACCTTTAGTCCCGAAAGAGACCGATCTGAGCGACTGCGAATGGCTATCACTTACGTTTCCCTTCAGCCTTGCCATCTCAAACAAGTGCATGACCTGCTCACCAGAGTATTCTGGGATGGCATCGATGGTAGCTGTTTTCTCTGGTGCTATGACCAGCATGGCCACTCATTGATATGCATTTTCGGTAGTAAGCGATTCATTGCAATACTCCCCAGAGCGTTGTACTGTCGTAGCCATGTATGGGCATTTGGTGGTGGGCGCAGCGCTTCTGAGCTCACCTCAAGAAACCTACATCACGTATCTTGCCGTCAGAGCAGGCTGGGACAACTCCCAAATAGCAACGTGCGCTCTTTTCTTTGATTGACCGATCGACGCATGACTGACCATCAAATCGTGCTCGCCAGAACGATTCTCTATCATTTAATCTCACTTAACCCACATAGGGACATCACTTTGCATGTCTCTGCCAATAATCCGGCGATGGTGCGTTATCGACATCAAATGCGAGGATAAATGCATTTACCACGGATCCGTCAGCTACTGTACAACCGCTTCGGATTCAAAGCTGAGGGGTTTATCGTAGGGTTCTATGAGGACTATCTCCACTCACAGTCGCGTGCTTCGATGAACGCGTTTCGGCTGCGCCTCCGACGATGAACACTCACACTTTTCGGCATACCGTCAAGGGTGGATTCCTGTCGACGTCGGAGGAAGTTTGGTGGTCTATTCGGGAGAAGCAGGCGATGGCCGTATTGAGACGCCAGTACCGGGTGGAGCCAGTCCCAGTGACAATATTCTCTTCTGGCACTCAGCACAATTCACTACATCCTTTCGACTCACTACTCCCGCGTAACTCGGGAATGTTTTGTGAATTTCGAGCGACTTCGCCCATGCGTGGATATAAAATACATTTGGATAACAATGTATCAATCATCCATAGCACATGAGAATTTTCAAATATTTTGATGTCGGTAGCAGTTAATTCCAAAGGTAGGCGCAGATATTAAGTCAGAGAAGATGAATTAGATGGTCTGTGAGTAAATTGGTAAAGGCTTTTGTTATCTTCCAGATTGGCATCAATCACTCTTATGGACAACCTGGATAGTAAGCACTCCACTGCATTGAAAGTTTCGTATTTATAACACTGAATCAATTCCAGACTTCGTCATGATACTATACAACCGACTTTTTTTTCTCTTTTTCTTGGTATATGAACACAGCCCCACCAAGTCTCCCGAAACCAAAGACCTTGTATCTTACACCCATGGAAATACTTTCGTGACGGGTAAACATTCGTCCTCTCAAGGGCATGTCAACTGGCCGTCGTCGTTTGTCAAACAAGAATCTGTTCAAGATGATACATTTATCTTGGCCACTTCACTCATTCCATTGTGGAACTTACTCAGGTCAATGGTCGCAGATCGCCCAGTCTGGCCTTCATCTTTGCAGGTGCAACCCAGGGTGGTTCCAGAGAGGGAGCAGCCACTGCAAGTCGATGAATAATCTCCACTGTTTTGATAGGGGGTCACCGTCACCAGATTGACATGTAAAATGATGGCTTACTCACCTCGCTTCACAGTACAATATCCCGTTCAGATTTTCAAGACATTGGTCTAGGTCGATGGACGTCTGAACGTACGTCTTGCCATCTGCTTTTTGACAACTCGAAGAGAGCGTGCTGCCACTCAAGGAGGTATCCTTGCAGGTATAAGCAAAGGCATCCAATTCATCAGCAACAGAACAGATTGAGAGCGCTGCCAGGATGAGAGAAACTGAAATGCGGAAGAGATGCATGTTTTCCTGCCAGACCAACTGATTCAACCATCCACCTTTTATACCCTGCATGTTCGCATCTAGTACAAAAGAGGGTAGCTGACCTTTTGGGCTACATTTCCATACTGCATCTCTCTGTGTACTAAATAGTCTATGGGAAGTGAGTTCGCCGCGATCATTCTCAGTACTAGCTCACGAACATTGTTGAACGTAACGCCATGATGTGGGTGATCAGTGAGGTAAGCACAGGATGCTCGGAGCATATTGAATGAACATCTCTGCGCTAACCACAGAAAGTGATCTTGAAAACAAATTAGTATTGTAAAAATATTCAGCAACACGATGATGACCACACTTTTAACACAAGCACTTATGGATGTTTCCCACATCCCATTCGCAACATTTGGGAGCCTTGGTTTTGGAAATACTGGGGAGATGTGAGCACCCAAACTACACCTAAGCCAATGGAGAAAGCATATCTCTTAATCGGGTTCCAAGGGTATATGTGGTCTATACGTACGTTGAGTGGGTTTGGATTGAAAAATAACTTTACCAATATGATGATGGGCGCCCCTATCAGAGATATTTCTCAGAGAGTGGTCAACCTTGCATGCACCAGCCGAGCCCAACGGTGGCCACATAACATGATTTCTCTAGAACAAAAGGATGTATAGATATGGGGTGTTCGCCGGTCCAGGTTGAAATTGTGGTACACACGGCCCATCCGGCGTACCTGTATGGAACAGAGGTGAGTAATCGTGGAAATGTCTACAGTAGTAAGTAGTGCTACGCTCTCACCACTACATCCTTTGTTGTTTGCACTCGCTCCCTCACACAACGGTTCGGTCCGAACGGTGACAGTAAAGCGACTCATTTATGAAAATACCTGACACACACCAAATGGCACCTGTGACGGCGATGACAAGAATCAATACCTAGTGTTCAGCGCTCAGCCACTGTCACCAAACAATACGAATTCACCGGTACATGGGTTACGACAACCATAAAAACTCCATGCAGAGCGGTGATTACTGCACCACATGACGACAATGATGTGACGCAGCAAATACTGCCGATCCGGCACATTGCTCGGGCGAAGGAAATATGATTCAGCGATTTCCGGTTTATCGGTGTGTCCTACCATGTCCTGCAGACAACGCTTGGGCTACATCGTGTAATCGTCGTTGGTCGAGCATGTATACTCCCTTTTGCGATTTGGATTTTCCTCTATTCAAATCTGTGTATACGATAGTTTCATAAGTGATGTTTCTGACCTACTCTTGATTATTGCATGGCGTATCGTATACAAAATGCCTACCATCCGCGGGGGCCAGTGAAGATTGACGATGGCAAGGTTTGTGTCCCCCCAGAGGAGAGGTGGCATTTCCATACATAGTCAGGATGTATGTATTTGAAATCTAGCCAAAGAATGCTGTTTGGCCATGTGTTCAGTGATTGCTAAAATGAGGCTAGCGCGAATGCTGTACTACTACCGACTTGACAGAAAGAAGCTTCTAAAGTTCAGAGCCTAGTTAGTACCTGCGCCTTAGTCAAGGACTAAATTTGGTTAGCTACATAGAGCCTCTAACAACATTGTAGTAGTTCTGTTGAATCATATACAGGGACACAAACAAGAATGGGTATGGGTATGCTACAAGAGCCCAAATACAAACATAGGTAAATACCTTGTCAGCCTGCAGAGATGAGGAGACGGAGACAATCAAAACAAGAAGGAGAGACAAACTGGCGCGGATGACAGTAGGTCGGATGCGAGTATTCTTCCAGTGGTTCTAGCTTATGTAACTCCGATCAGAAGATGTTGCCTTTTTAGGTACAAACATGAATCTGACTATGTACTAGTGCTGCTGGTGACCTCGAGTCTTGAGGTAACTTCACCTCGGTTGGGAGTTTGACTAGTACTTTAGGTAATTGCAGTTCGATGATCTGAAATCTTTTCGAACTGACCAAATGTGGATAACAGTCGATTGATGTAAGGTTTGACAAAGGTGCGATTTCCTTTTGCGTAAGTTTTCAAAGTCGTGCAAACAACCTTGTCAACGACAGTATGGAGCCATCCAAAGGCGTTTTTCTGAAGATGAGGATGAGACATACTCTGAGGTTTGTAGCATCTCATCCAGTAACTTAGGTTCAAACTGACCTATGTCAGCGCAAGCAACCCCGCGCGAAGCGTCGCAAAGGCAATACCGGAAAACCAGTTGCAGCTAGCCACCGCATCACTCGTGCAACAGCCTCTTTATCTGATTTACTGGATGCCTTTCAGTTTGGAATACAGCCAGGACCGTCATATGATGACACCGATCAAAAGGACAGCCGTTTCTTTGAGTCTGTGATCGAGGACCTTCTTCCTGAGTTTGCACAGTCCCGCTATAATACCTGGGTTCAAACGTGCGGTACAGGAGAATCTGTATGTATAACATTTTATGCTTCTGATAACGAACTCCTGAGCGTCTGTAGGGTGAAGTTATTCGTCCGTTGTCACGCTACGAAACGACTACGATGTTGGGCTATGTAATGGAGAGGAACAAGGAAACACCTTCTGTCGTCAACGATATCATACTGCGAAAGCTAGAGCTTCTACGTGTACGTACCATTTGTTGACTGTGAACAAAGGCTTATCAAACGCAGCAACGCCACAAAGCGAACCTTCGAGAGCTTTTCAAGTCCCCAAAAAACCATGACACATTAACGCCACTGCAAGCCCTACCGTTGGCTGTTCTACCGGAATCACTAAATTATTTGAGAAATATTCCGACCACACCTTATGAGAATTCATTCGCCTCGCGTTTGTACGGATCGAAACCATTGAAGACTCCCGGACTGGTCGCAGTCGATTGGGAAACGCGCACGCCTTGGATGAACCTCATGGACGATATTCACGAACACCGTTGTATTGCATAGTGAGGAACTTTGTGTGTGCCATGTCCTCTATTGATGATACAACCTTTAGTCCCGAAAGAGACCGATCTGAGCGACTGCGAATGGCTATCACTTACGTTTCCCTTCAGCCTTGCCATCTCAAACAAGTGCATGACCTGCTCACCAGAGTATTCTGGGATGGCATCGATGGTAGCTGTTTTCTCTGGTGCTATGACCAGCATGGCCACTCATTGATATGCATTTTCGGTAGTAAGCGATTCATTGCAATACTCCCCAGAGCGTTGTACTGTCGTAGCCATGTATGGGCATTTGGTGGTGGGCGTAGCGCTTCTGAGCTCACCTCAAGAAACCTACATCACGTATCTTGCCGTCAGAGCAGGCTGGGACAACTCCCAAATAGCAACGTGCGCTCTTATCTTTGATTGACCGATCGACGCATGACTGACCATCAAATCGTGCTCGCCAGAACGATGCTCTATCATTTAATCTCACTTAACCCACATAGGGACATCACCTTGCATGTCTCTGCCAATAATCCGGCGATGGTGCGTTATCGACATCAAATACGAGGATAAATGCATTTACCACGGATCCGTCAGCTACTGTACAGCTGTTTCGGATTCAAAGCTGAGGGGTTTATTGTAGGGTTCTATGAGGACTATCTCCACTCACAGTCGCGTGCTTCGATGAACGCGTTTCGGTTGCGCCTCCGACGATGAACACTCACTTTTCGGCATGCGGTCATGAGTGGATTCCTGCTGACGTCGGAGGAAGTTTGTTGGTCTACTCGGGAGAAGCAGGCGATGGCCGTATTGAAATGCCAGCACCGTGTGGTGCTTATGTTTCTCTCCCGGTGATAATACCCTCATCTGGCACTCAGCACAACTCACTACATACAATTTTTTCAGCTCATTACTCCCGGGTAAGTTCGTTATGAATTTCGAGCGACTTCACACACGCGTGGATATGAAACACATTTGGATAACAACGTAATGACCATCTACTTTATTCTATGTATGAAAACAAATTACACCGTGCATTCGTCGGATCGTTGACTAACACCTGAGATTTTCAATATTTTGATGTCAGCAGAAGTTAATTCCGAAGATAGATGCAGATATTAAGTCAGGTGGCAGATTTGAATTAGATGGTCTGTAAGTAAATTGGTAAAGGCTTTTGTTAGCTTCCAGATTGGCCTCAATCACCCTTATGAACAACCTGGATAGGATAGTAGGCACTCCACTGCATTGAAAGTTTAAGTTTTCGTGCTTATAACACTGAATCATTCCACAGACTTCGTCATAATACTATACAACTGACTTTCTTTTTCTTGGTATATATGAACACAACACCACCGAGTCTCCCGAAACAAAAGACCTTGTATCTTACACCCATGGAAATACTTTCGTGACGGGTAAACATTCGTCCTCTCAAGGGCATGTCAACTGGCCGTCGTCGTTTGTCAAACAAGAATCTGTTCAAGATGATGCATTTATCTTGGCCACCTCACTCATTCCATTGTGGAACTTACTCAGGTCAATAGATGTAGATTGCCCAGTCTGGCCAGAATCTTCGCAGGTGCAACCCAGGGTGGTTCCAGAGAGGGAACAGCCACTGCAAGTCGATGAATAATCTCCGCTGTTTTAATAACAGGTCATTATCACCAGATTGACATGTAGAATAATGGCTTGCTCACCTCACTTCACAGTACAATATCCCGTTCTTATTTACAAGACATTGGTCTAGGTCGATGGACGTCTGAACGTACGTCTGTCCATCTGATTCTTGACAACTCGAAGAGAGCGTGCTGCCACTCAAGGAGGTATTCTTGCAGGTATAAGCAAAGGCATCCAATACATCAGCAGCAGAACGAGTTGAGAGTGCTGCCAGGATGAGAGACACTGAAATGCTGAAGAGATGCATGTTTTCCTGACAGACCAACTGATTCAACCATCCACTTTTTATACCCTGCATGTCCGCATCTAGTACAAAAGAGGGTCAGCTACCCTTTTGGGCTACATTTTCATACTGCATCTCCGCGTAAACAGTCTATGGGAAGTGAGTTCCCCGTGATTATTCTCGGTACTAGCTCACGAATATCGTTGAACGTAACGCCATGATGTGGGTGATCAGTGAGGTAAGCACGGGATTCTCAGAGCATGTTGAGTGAATATCTCTGCGCTAATCCACAAAAAAGGATCCTGGAAACCGATTAGTATTGTAAAAATATTCAGCAACACGATGATGACCACACTTTCAACACAACCACGGACATTTCTCACCCATCCCATTCGGAACAATTGGGAACCTTGGTTTTTGGTAATACTGGGGAGATGTGAGCACGCAAACTGGACCTTAGTAAGCCAATGGAGGAATCCTATCTCTTAGTGCGGTCTACGGACGTCTGAGTGGGTTTGGATTTAAAAAATATTTACCAATGTGATGATGAACCCTATCAGAGATGTTTCTCAGAGGAACAGAAGTGAGTAATCGTGGAAATGCCTACAGTAATAACTAGTGCTAAGCTCTCACCAGTACGTTGTTTGCACTCGCTCCCACACACAGCCAATCCGAACGGTGACAGTCGGAAGATCTATGAAAATACCTGACACACATCAAACGACACCTGTGATGGCGATGACAAGAATCAGTGCTTGGTGTTCAGCCACTGTCACCGAACAATACGAATTCACTGGCACACGGGCTACGACAACAACAAAAACTCCATGCACAGCGGTGATTACTGGACCACATGACGACAATAATGTGACGCACCAAATACTGCCGATACGGTACATTGCTTGGGCAAAGGAAATATGATTCAGTGATCTCCGGTTTATCGGTGTGACCTACCATGTCCTGCAGACAACGCTTGGACTACATCATGTAATCGTCGTTGGTCGAGTGTACTCCCATTTGCGACTTGGATTTCCCTCTATTCAAATCTGTGTATACGATAGTTTCATAAGTGTCGTATCTGGCCTACTCTTGATTGTTGTGAATGGCATATCGTAGACAAGATGCCTGCCATCTGCGGCGGTCCGAGATGCCCTCGTTCCAGTGAAGAGTGATGATGGCAAGGTTTGTGTCCCCCCAGAGGAGAGGTGGCATTTCCATATATTCAAGCAAGGGTTCTGGGAGTTCGTTAAATCGTGAGAACCAGCCGGTTTGGAAAATGTTACCTTTTCTGGACGAGCGTGAGAAATATAAAATTCGCCCTTCATCAGGTAATCAAAGTTAAGCAATCCAAAGTGCATGCAGCAAGCAAGGGTTCTGCCGACGCAGGCGGCATTTCGAGTAGTCTCAGTGTGTATGTATTTGAAATGTAGCCAAAGAATGCTGTCTGGCCATGTGTTCAGCGATTGCTAAAATGAGCTATGAGCTAGATCGAATGCTGTACTACTACCGATTTGACAGAAAGAAGCTTCTAAAGTTCAGAGCCTATAGTCAAGGACTAAATTGGTTAGCTATATAAAGCCACTAACTACATTGTTCTGTTGAATCATGTACAAGGACACAAACAAGCTTAGGACCTAAGTGCTTCTGGCTTATGTAACTCACAATCAGAAAATGTTGCCTTTTTAGGGACATGAATCTGACTCCGTACTTAATTAGTACTACATAGTGCTACTGCCGTGAGGTGACCTCGAGCCTCGAGGTAATTTCACCTCGGTTCGCAGGCATTTGGTGGTGGGCGTAGCGCTTTTTTAGCTCACCTCAAGAGACCTACATCACTTATCTTGCCGTCAGAGCAGGCTGGGACAACTCCCAAATAGCAACGTGCGCTCTTATCTTTGATCGACCGATCGATGCATTATAACTGACCATCAAATCGTGCTCGCCAGAACGATGCTCTATCATCTAATCTCACTTAACCCACATAGGGACATCGCCTTGCATGTCTCTGCCAATAATCCGGCGATGGTGGGTCATGACATCAAATGCGAGGATAAATGCTTTACCACGTATCCGTCAGCTACTACTCTACAACCGTTTCGGATTCAAGGCTGAGGGGTTTGTCGTAGGATTCTATGAGGACTATCTCCACTTACAGTCGCGTGCTTCGATGAACGCGCTTCGGCTGCGCCTCCGACGATGAACACTCACACTTTTCGGCATACCGTCATGGGTGGATTCCTGCTGACGCCGGAGGAAGTTTGACGGTCTATTCGGGAGAAGCAGGCGATGGTATTGAGACGCCAGCACCGGGTGGTGCTCATGTTTCTTTCCCGGTGATAATGCCCTCACCTGACACTCAGCACAACTCACTACATACACTTTTTCAACTCACTACCTCCCGGGTAACTCGGGAACGTTCATTATGAATTTCGAGCGACTTCACATGGGGCACTAGTAACACATGAGAGTTTTCAATATTTTGATGCCAGCAGAAGTTAATTCCCAAGATAAATGCAGAATATTGAGATGGGGAGTTAGATGGTCTGTAAGTTTGCCGATGTAAATTGGTAAAGGCTTTTGTTATCTTCCGGATAGGGGGCACTCCGCTGCATTGAAAGTCGTTCAACAGAGTAAGTTTCGTATTTATAACACTGAATCAATTCCACAGACTTCGTCAATACTATACAACTGGCTTTTTTCTTTTTCTTTTGGTATATGAACACAGCGCCACCGAGTCTCCCGAAACCAAAGACCTTGTACCTTATGCCCATCATGGAAACACTTCCATGATCAATGCACACTTGTCTTCTCAAGGGCACGTCAGCTTGCCGTTATTGTTTGTTAAACAAGAATCTGTTCAAGATGGTGCATTTGTCTTGGCCACTTCACTCATTCCATTGTGAAACTTACTCAGGTCAATAGATGTAGATCGCCCAATCTGGCCTTTATCTTTGCAGGTGCAACCCAGGGTAGTTCCAGAGAGGGAGCAGCCACTGCAAGTCGATGAATAATCTCCGCTGTTTTAATAACGGGTCACCATCACCAGATTGACATGTAAAATGATGGCTTACTCACCTCACTTCACAGTACAATATCCCGTTCAGATTTTCAAGACATTGGTCTAGGTCGATGGACGTCTGAACGTACGTCTTGCCATCTGATTTTTGACAACTTGAAGAGAGCGTGCTGCCACTCAAGGAGGTATTCTTGCAGGTATAAGCAAAGGCATCCAATTCATCAGCAACAGAACAAGTTGAGAGCGCTGCCAGGATGAGAGAAACTGAAATGCGGAAGAAATGCATGTTTTCCTGCCGGGCCAACTGATTCAACCATCCACCTTTTATACCCTGCATGTTCGCATCTAGACAAAAGAGGATAGCTGACCTTTTGGGCTACATTTCCATACTGCATCCCTCTGCGCCAACAGTCTATGGGAAGTGAGTTCCTCATGACCATTCTCGGTAGCTCACGAAGTAATGCCATGCTGTGGTGATCAGTGGGGTAAGCACGGAAATGTACATACCGATAGACTCGGAGCATATCGAGCGAATATCTTTGCGCTAACCACAAAAAAGAATGATGTGGAACCGATTAGTATTGTAAAAAGATATTTAGCAACACGGTAATGACCACACCTGTAATGCAACCACGGATATTTCCCGTGCACCCATCCCATTCGCAACAATCGGGAACCTTGGTTTTGGTAATACTGAGCCCACCAACTGGACCTCAGCCAATGGAGAAAGCCCATCTCTTAATCAGATTCCAAGGTGTGTCTTGTCTATACGTACGTCTGAGTGGGTTTGGATTGAAAAAAAAAAAAAAAGATTTTACCAATGTGATGATGAGCGCCCCTATCAGAGATACTTCTCACTGCTCAGAGAGTAGCCAACCTTACATGCACCAGCCAAGCCCGTTAAACGGTGGCCACATGACATGATTTCCCTAGAACAAAGAGATTGGCACAGATCAGTGGGGTGTTCGCCGCTTCGGGTCTAAGTAAAACGAGCCACCTTCCCCGGAGCCAAATAATGCTATTTGATGATGTGTTTAGCCATTGCTATGTGAAATGAAATGAGAAAGACCGCAATGCTGTCCTAGTACCGACTTAGCAAAAAGAAGCTACTAAAGTTCAGAGCCATAATAGTAGCACCAATACCTGCGCCTTAGTTCGGAAACCCAAAATTAGAGCTTCTTCGTGTTGCGGCGATTATCGGCGCACCATTACAGGTGAGTTACATAGATCACGCAGATGAGCATAAGGAGGCTAGATGGTGGGCGTCGAGAACACAAACGGGAGACTCCGTGGACTAGATTGGCGTCTCAGTCGGAATTTCAGCGAGGCTCAAAGCCCATTAGTACTAAATGAGTAAGGGAAACGCAACGTGTACATGGACAATGGTTCCGATGAAGTAGTCACCGTATTGACGATGCTGGTTCCGTCAATATTTGTTGTCGCCGGCTTGATGTTCGAGAGGGTCTGCCCCTCTGCCTTGTGCGCTGAGGAGAGCTTGGAGATGATGGTGCCGTAGAGGTACATGAGACGGCCGAGGACGATGGGATGAGGGATCCACTGATAAAGCTGATCGGAGGCGCGCGTAGCCATATGTCATGCACAGTGAGCGAGCGATGTGTTGGAGACCATTCGTCAACGTGGCGACTGAGTTCGGAGTAGACGATGGCCCCGACCACCTGGCGGGACAACGACGACGGCCACCATGCTTGTCTTTCCAGCAGCCCACACACTCTCCACCAGGTTAGTGTGAGAAATAAATTTACTGTGGAGTAATAGTGGCCGACCAGGTTTGTACTTACAGTTGACCTTCTGTGTTAACTCCCGGGGCGGTGAGTACATACTGCACATCACTAGCTTGGCAGCCACCATCGCCGTTTGTTTACCACCACCGTCATTCGCCGCCGTTGTTCTTTCCCGACTCGTTCGCATGGCATCAGGCGCTTCCAGCAGCATTTTTGGCTCTGTTGGGTGCATACTGACGTTCTCCAGGGTGTTTTCAGTCACACCGCCTCGTTGTCAACGCTCCAGTGCACACTCAACATGCCCGTATGGATTCCAAAGCCTTTCGATTGATCTACTTGTTCAATTCTCTCGCGCCTCCAGCATTTGCTCATATGCTCTCAGTGTCTTCGTCGTCCAGTCGGTTCATTGGTAAGTAATTTCGCATTGTCTGGTATGCTTGAAATGTCTAGGTCCGTGCTCGACCTGACTGCATGGGTTCTAGCGCCATCAGCGTCGCCCACCTGTACCCTCACTCTTCCTATGCCTGCGCCTGCATTGGCAGTGCTATTCGACCTTCCCAACGCATTATCGCACTCGGTATTAGGGCTGTTCACGACGTCTGCGCGTCCAGCCGCATGCCCGTTTCGCCACCCGTCTCGTCAGCTCCCCAGGTCGCGCCGCCAACGCTCGCACGCCGGTTACTACCCACTATTACTATTGTGAACACAGACGACAATATAACGACGAATGACCACCCTGGGCAGCCACATTAACCACCTCGACCTCGATCGCCACCACCCGAGAAGTCAATTCTGCCACATCAACGGACCACGACCACCTCGACCTCGACCCCAACCCATGGGTAGATTCCTGTCGACATCGGAGGAAGTTTGATGGTCTATTCGGGAGAAGCAGGCAATGGCCGTATTGAGACGCCACACCGGGTGGTGCTTATGTTCCACTCCCTATGACAGTACCCTCTTCTGGCACTCAGCACAACTCACTACACCTTTGCAGCTCACTACTCCCGAGTAACTCGGGAATGTTCGTTGTGAATTTCGAACGGCTTCGCACGTGCGTGGATGTAAAATAAATTGGATAAGAATGTATCAATCATCCATCTTATTCCATGAAAACAAATTACACTGCACATTTGTGGTATCATTGGGGTGCTAACACATGAGAAATCTCAATGTTTTGATGTGAACAGAAGTTAATTCCAAAGATAAATGCAGAATATTGAGAATCTTGTAGCCTTGCTGATGGGCTCCACCACTCCCAGCAGCGATGCCCCGTGTACCTGCACCTTAGTCAGGGACTAAATTTGGCTAGCTGCATACATAGAGCCTCTAACCACATTGTATTTCTGTTCAATCAATTATCCCCGCTACCAATGTGTGTCCTCTTCATCCGGGTTGGAATCGCCTGCTCTGATCGGAGACAGGTGTTGGTCATCTGCCCTTGTGCCGTGCTGCATGTTCCAAGAGAGGGCGCTCATCTGCCGGTCGACTTCCTCGCTCACGCCTCTTGTGCTATAGACTATTGGCTTCGGCCGACGCAAGTCGATCACCACTCTCTGGCCACAGATTGCAAGGACTGGTAAGGCAATGCTGTCAAAATGGGTTAATTGAAGAGAAGGGACGGAAGGTGTCCCAATTCCATACCCTGTGGATATAAGTGCCTTGGGGGTCTGGAAATCAAGTTGAGCCAGCGAAGGTTGTCTTGGCCAGATACGCTACGTACATCTCGATACACAGTCCTGACGGATTACTAACACGACTTCTCTTGGATGGACTCAGACTTACCAAGTAATGATGTACATAACATCGTGAAATACACTGACCTACGAATTATGAGAAAATCATTCCTTCACCACACGGCTGTCTTACAAAATAGAACACCGAAACTAATAGAAGCACCTCAGTTTGAAGAAGGCAATCCAGTCAAGCACTTACTATCTCTAATGAGCACCCGAATTAACAAGGGAGAACTATTTGGGGATGGCCCCCGATACGCCTGGAGACTGTACATGGCCATGCAGTAAACCAGTGTGTCGAGGACTAAGCTAGCAAAATAAAGGGACCACTAAGCATTGTTGTCGGCCCTGTGATGTATGTGCAGGATACGAAGTAGCTCACTGCATAATCTGTAGGACCCCAACATGTAAGGGACGTTAAAATGAGAAATATTACTTCTGACTCGCCTGGTACGGGTCGATGACAGATACCCGCAACGAGCTCTACTACAGAATAGAACATCTCAGTTTCAATCCATAGCCCACACATGATTAACTTACTGTCCAAAACTTCCTCCTGGCGACTTGTGATTCCAGCTAAGACTGAGACGAACACCGCAATGTATCCCACGACTACACTCTTCAGCACGTGCCGATTACCACCCCAGACTACCCATGTGCGCAAGAGAACTAGAGCTGCTGGACTTCAATATGGACAAACCCAGAGTGCAGTGGACTTACTGTGTGCAGATTCTAGAGAAAATAACATGTATATGCCAACAAATATCACATAAACCCCACAAGTCTGTAACCAAAATTAGGTGAACATACCATGCCAATATACACAGACCCACGTGTTGCCAACCCCCAGCGAATAAACCTGCTGCGTGGATTCCAACGATTGTTTGACCAAAGAGGATCCCATAGCGATTCGACAAATAGCCAACCTTAACCGCTGTCCAAGGCGAGTTCCAGATATATTGGACCTAGGAAACCAAGGAAGCAGACTTATACCACTACTCTCATACGGCTCGGCACTAAGCTCACCTCATCTTCAACGGTTAAAAAGTAATCGTACCAAAGAAGCGTGTACCCAACTGCCAAGGAAATCCTGAAGGACAGTTCATTCCATCAAGTTTGTGCTGGCAGTAAGAAAAACTCACTGTGCTATCCACTCGTCATGCGCATGGGCATCCATCATGACAACAAGACGTTGGACGTCTCAGGATTAAAAGTCATCCACCATGTGACCTTTTGGGTGGCTTTGATGCAGCTGCGGCAGGCTAAGCCGGGCCCCGTGATATGACTGATATACTTACACTCTACACCCACAATCTCGGAGGTTTTGTGCCTAGTATCAGGCAAGGGACAAGTTTGACACACTGGGCCTGCGAATAGGGATTACGTAACAAGTATTAGCCAAATCTACTATAGCTGATCTAGCGTTGTCAGCCAATTCTTGATCAGATGCCAGCGCTATGCACACTTCCTGAGTTTTTGAATACCAACTAGTACTTAGGACGCAACACCAAACGGGGACTATTTTGAGCACATTTGCTCGGCTATGTTTTGGAGATCCAGGCCTGTTCATTGACCCATACATTATGTCTGTGCCACTCGTCGGATACCCTCAGCGGTATGGCAGGAGAGGATCCACACTGGCTAGTACCACGGGGACGAGAAAAGTGCTAGCGTGCTCCCGAAAGGGACATTCTCGCCCGGCTGGCCTGTGGGAACAGCCTCGAGTGCTGTTGGCTTCGCTGACAAAGAAGCCTGAGCTCCTTGTCCCCACCCGCCTTCGCCCAGTTTTTCAGACCATCCTTGCGTCGGGTCGCTGCCAGCTCACACGCTTCGGCCTACTCCCCTCGTATGTGGTAGATGGTAGTTCACCTAAACAGCCCTGGAAGGGCGGTAGCGGTTAAGCCCCCTGACGAGAGCTTTCGCAGGCTCGAAACCGCACGCCCAAACCCGCCCCTTTACCTGTCCCTGTGTGTACTGTACGTGGCCCCGATCTTAGGAGAGGGGCGTCCGACGGACACGACAAACAGATTGACCGCCCGGGATACCTAGGCTCTTCGCACACAGACTATACACTACCCCCCTTCGGGGGGTAGTCTGGTCAGCTATGCTGATTCAGCGTTCTGGTGAATTCAATATTAATGTTGCAATGAATCATTGATAACGAGGGGATATATCAGTGAGTCACTACACGGGGCATCATATGTACCAGCGAAATCAACTACTGTCAATACCATCCCAGAATATCCTGCGGGGCATATCATACATCTATTTCAGATGGCAAGCCTGCAAGTGAAAGTCATCTGCAGTTGCTCAGTCTCCTTGAGGATCCCAGCCTGGTTGCATCATCGATACAGGACGACTCGACCACGCGTGTATTTCTCACTTTGTGATACAATGGTCGTCATGGATATCATCCATAAAGGTAATCCAAGACATACATACGCGATGCCCAATCGACTGTGATGAGTCTGGTAACTTCGATCCGTACAAACGTGAGGCGAAACAATTCTCATAAGATGTGGGATAGCCCTTCAATGGTTGAATGACTCCGGTGTCTCCAACGTTTACAAAGGGGCGTTATTGGTCAGTCTTTGTAGTTTCTCATGCACAACAAATGGTACGTACGCATATAGAAGTTATAGTCTTCGCAATGCAATATCATTGGAAATGGAAGACGCTCCCTTGATCCCCTCCTTCGCATGGTCGTTTGGTAGCGAGACAATAGGTGTATGGCTCCCCTACAGAGGGAGTTTGTTACGGAAGGCGCGCAATATTATACATGGATTCTTCAAGTTGTGTCGCACGCAGATATCATGGCGTACTCAGCAGTTACACTCTTTGAGGAGGCCCTCGATGACAGATTCAAAGAAACCACGGCCCTTCTGATCGACGTTATCAGGTGAGAATCCGAACTGGATTTCAAACTGAAAGTCATCCACTAATGCACATAAAGAGGATGTTGCACCAATGACGTGGCGAAAAGCTGTTATTGGTCGCTAGCATAGCCTATCAAGTCTTGAAGCTTGAAGCTTGAGTTTGAGATAGGAGATTGCATCCCCGAAAGTTTGCGCGACTTTGTAAAATTACACAAAAGGCAATCACACCCCTGTCGCTGCCACAACCATCATCTGGTCGGTGGAGATCATCCAGTAGCTTTTTTGAGTTGCGCAGATTATCGATTGACAAAAGGAGACTTGCACAGCTATTCCTACATATGTTGCGATGAATAAAAAAGGGAAAGAACCAAAGACAAAGCATGATAGACATCCATGCAAAGCAATGCATCAACACAAACACATGCAGCCACATTCCTGCGCCCTCTCCTCCGGGACGCGAGCGAATGCATGGAAGCATCTGGAGGAGTTGGTCCCCACGGGCTCTCCAAGATCAGACCACGAATGCGGCCGTTATAGCACACGCTGCTCCAGTGTACCTTCGGTATCAGACACTGCGTTGTCTTTCACCTCAACTTTGTTTGAATCGTGATTCTGTAGCCGCATTTCCACCAAGAACTCCTTGTCGCGGATGGCCTGCGACCATAAAGCCATCATGCCCATCGCGGAGGCGCACATGCGGAAAAGTCCTGCTGCTGCGAAAATGCCGGGGTATGCGTGGATGACTAAGTGGAGAAATGCAACAAAATCGGTCACTATCACCGGCCGTTCGTTTATCCATATGCAAACACTTACATAGGAATTTCGTGCTCAGAGGCAGATGGAAGACTTTTCGCACGAGGTAGACGAGACCCGCGGGGATGGCAAGCATACCTAACAACCCAGCGATCAGGGGAAAAATAAGCTGCTTGGTGGCGTGTCGCGGGTCTGGGTTCGACCAGCCATTGCTGAGAAGCTAACGTAGAGGAGTATTGAGTTAAGGCTGGTGGGGAATAAAGAAATACTTACCGTCTGAAGACCTTGTGATATACGCTCCGGGAACTGCACTCTTCGGCGAAGCCGGATCGCAATCTTGCCATAAATGATACCAAGAGACCACATATCCACCATTCGTATCCTTGGTAATATATCGGGGTTGTGTGTGAGCCGAATAGGTAGTATGATGTAGAGATCGACGACGAGGCCTAGCAACGTTGGGATGATGACCCCGAGGAATACCACCATGTAGGTAATTTTCGAAAGCCAGAGGAGACTGCGTTTGAGGAAGAAGACTACGAAGTCCGGCCTAGAATCGTTGGAGCTAAGACGTAACCGTCGCTTGTTCATCCAGTCTGCGGCATGTGCGATTGCGTAGCATGCCCACAACAGATAGAACCCGGCAAGGAAGGAATAACCGTCATGCAGCTCGGATGGGGACAAAAGGGCAAAGAATCGTCGGCCTATCTGAACAGGCAATGCAATACACATGGCTGTCACCACCGCAACGATTGTCCAGATGGCAGCAATAAACGTGAGAACCCTTGCACGAAATTGCGGAGGGAAATACACGACAATGTAATCAGCCCGGATATCACGCTTGGCTCTGGCAGCTTCGATATTTTGCATGTTGATCAGGTCTCTGGCTGCATCATTTACGGGTAAACCACTCTCGAGTACCTCTGCAGTTGCCCGCATGTCCCTTGGAAGCGCAATGTTGTCGCTGGCAGGTACCCGACGGAAGGTCCCATCTTTCACAATTGTTACCTCCTCCATGTCTTTATTCGATCTTCTGAAGAATGCAGCCCAACTTCGGTACCGCATGGTCTTCTCCTGGCTTGAGTGTCGTTCACCAAACATGTACGAAGTCAACCGCAAACCGGAAGCCAAAAGTCTCCAAACATGCACAGACGCTTTGTGCAGGACCTTCCGTGGCTTCAGATATCGTAGCGTGTAAGGCAAAACGATCTGAAGGAACAACAAATCGATGGGAACGTCTGACAAGGGTTCGCTGTTAACGCTCGAGTGAGACGGATCTGTCGTCAATCCGGGCAGTGGTACGAACCGTGTCTTCCACCGGATGGGGAAGATAGATTTGCTTCCGACGAAAAGCAAGATGGCCAGGCTGCCAACGCCACAGGCAACCACCATCGAATACATGAACGCACTAATGAGAAGCTTTCGGAACTGTGTCAGGGTGGGTCTGTCGAGAATGTCGCGGATGGGGTGGAAGTTCTGGTCTTGAGGGTCCTTGATGAACCACATTGCACCGGGGCGCATAATGCTTCTACAACCAGCCAATAAAATAGCGAATTGGTACCTGGGCGGGCGTCATTACTTCGAATTCCTTGGTACATCCGGATCCATTACTCACATGAACATTGTTCCCGCGACCCAATGATAGAACATGGCCGTCAAGGGTGCCTGTGTAAAGAATGCCAAACGCGATTCAATTGAAGCCTCCGGGAAAACCCATATAGTGCACGCATCAAGCATGATGCCACATCCTAGGGGGAATATGACAAGTTCAATGATGATAAACATCGCGACCTATCACCGGCTTATTCAGCAATGGACGGGATAACGTTAATCAGTGCAACCACATGCCTTTACCACCAGTAACTGTTGCCTCACTGCATTCCTGACAACCCTACCAGTGTTCCTTGCATTTCCAGCACTAAAAACACTCAAATAAAGAGCAAGGGACACTGCAACGACCACATAGCCCAGTCCAATGGCGAACGTACGCTCCTGTGTTCCGTGACCCATCGTCAACTGAACCCAGGACCCCTGCACTTGCTCAGTTATGAGTCTGATTTCCCGACCGAACAGCGCAAAGTATGGTTCCAAGAAGCGAGCAATCATCGACTCGCTCTCAAAGAATTTATCGATGTAGCTGGGCAAACCAGGGGACGGTTCTTCGGGTGGGGACCGCAACCATTCAAGAAGCCTCCCTGAAAGTTGAGATGCTCGCGATGCCTACGGAAGGATACCTTGTTCAGAACAAGATATGATAAAACAAAGGACCACATACCAGCAAATGGGGCAGTTCAGCAGCAGCAGCAGCAGTGGGTGACCCTGCCAATTTATCCACGCCAAACAAGGCAAGACGGAAGAGAAGGTCTAGTGTCACGTAAAACACGGGGAGTATGGAGCGGCTCAGGATGAAAGTGGCAATGTCCACAACAGGATCTGTGATTACTCTCATAGCACGGATAGGCAAATGAAGGATATGCAGTGCTCGAGGCGGGTCCAGCTGTCGATGCATGCGGTATAAGTACGATGCGGTTGAAAAGTATTAAGGTATTAAAGGTGAACTCACCGACAACAAAGCCACCGTCTTGCCAAGAGTGAAGGGAAGCCCTATCCCAAAACCAATAGCTGTAGCGAGGACAAGGATCATCAGAAAAGCCTGCATGTCGCTGTTAGCTCGGGAAGAACGTGGTAATGAAAGCTGATCACTACATTTTGAACGACGCCGAAAATAGGTCCTCGAAGACCAATTGCTAAGGAAGCCTCAGCAGGTGAATGGCCAGATAATGTGGTCATCACTTACCTTCCAGTGCGCCCTCCATATCGTCCTCAACCCCTCCTTCGAGGTCATCACCGCCCTCATTAAGCTGTTCAGCAGCTTCTTGTAACTGTGCTTGTTGTGCCTGTATACCAGGACGATTCACGACGTTCAGATTCAGATTGTCCAGCTCGTCGTCGTCGTCATCATCATCGTGGTCCAAGTCCCATGGATCACCATCACGAACATCCTCTCCTGCTTCGGCTTCACCCTCGTCCTCTTCGTCATCGTCAACAGAGGGCTCCCGCCGACCATTCAATTCATTTAGTTCTGGCACCCTTTCAGCTACCAGAGGAATGAACACTTCGTCATCGGCAACCACTGGGCGCCGTTCGGGGAAGTAAAAGTTAAGTTCATCCTCCGTTTCGTGGACCGCTTGTGGATTTCCATTAAGGGATCCGGCAGCCACAGACGACGACCCAGCCTCCATTTCCTCCGGTGCAGCGTAGGTAGCGAGTCCGGGCGAAGGAACGATCCCAAACGGTGACGTGGGTTGCAGCTTGCTCTCCTCGTCTTCTGCCATGACAGTTGGCATAGGGGGGCGTCGAAAAGCAGACCCACCTTGGTCATACGGGGACGAGTGGGATGGTGATTGCTCATCCGGTTCGGAAATTGAACTTGAAATAGGGAGAGAATGTGGAGGAGTGGGTGGGTGAACCACGTGCTTCCACAGGGGAGGTTCTGGAGGTGCGAGCGTGTGTTCATATAATATATCTCGGGGTTCATCAGCGAGAGGATGGGTCGCTGGTAGAGGTGATGATTCGGTTGGCACATCTTCATTGTCGCATGCGTTTCCGTGGGCAGATCGTGGCGCACGGAATGTGAACTCAAACTTCGTAGGTTGCACGGCCGTAGATGAACTTGAAGCCGCTAGTGGCTGCTTGCTAGATGCGGGCCCAGGTCGGACATCTTCCTGAGTGTCACTATTCCGATCTTCCGAGTCTAATCTTCTGCGGGTCCTGCGGCGCAGAACAGCAAGCCCTTCGTCATCCACCTCATCATCATCATCCACCTCCCTACCCTTTCCTTTCCTTATTGCAGCTGAAGCACCCGTATTGTCAGGAGCAGGCGGAGGGGGTGCTGGCTGAGGCTCCATATTTGGGAACTGACGGATAGGAACAGCAAGGTTACGGATAGGTCGCGCCCTCTCGATATTTTCGGGATTCCGCGGGAAACGATCGATTTGGGCATCCTGAGCAATCCCACGTCGTGGTCGCAAGACCCTCGCCTGGCGCCAACCATCTTCTCTTTCCAAAGGTTGACCAGCGTTGAAACGACGGTTTGGCTCTACTGGTGCCTGGACAGCAGGTAACGGCTCCAAAACCGGAGGGTCCCCAAGAACGGGACCACCAATGTCGTCTTCTTCGAATACGCCAGGTCTGGCATTTTGTGAGATCCATTCACGCAGAAGGAAAACAGCAACGAAGGTGAGTACGATTAGCGAGGCTATAATCTGACCGGCAAATATGTCAGCAGAAAGTGACTGCCAGAAGGGACGAGTTGTGAGGCGGTGGATGATTGCCCCATTCCTCCAAAGCGAGACGGTCGCATTACCTGGCGTGGTCATGAGTGCGCCTTGGGGAGAATGAAGCTGTCGTTCGCGTCCGCTGATCCACCATGCTCTATAAAAAAAGTTAGTGATGCATAAACATGTCAAGAAGGTAGAAGATCGTACGAAAATTCTCCCAACGTAAAGTACAGTCTCCAGGTCCAAATAGTTATCCATGGCAACAGTGCGAGCCATACAATAGCGATCATTATTGCTCGCAGCCCAAAAAGGATAGCAAGAAGCATTTGCTGGGCGAGTCGACGGACGACAAGGAAGGGTGGTAGGGTAGTGGGCATATTGGGTGCATAAACTATTTTGCGGGGGTCAGCAATCAGATAACCACCGGTAGGAGGAAATAGAAATACCTTTGGTGAAGGAGTAGGGGTGTTTGCAGACGTCGCAGGTTTTCTTCTTGCTATGGGACAGCCATGTGGTCAAGCTAAGGATCCCATGAGCTTAGAAACGACAGGAACGGGGATAGAAAAAGCACATACCAATCTTGGTGGATGTACCGAATAGTACCAGAGCATTTACATGGATAAAAGAGAGGTTGACCTGGCTCTCCTGGTGCACTGCATATCCGACAAGTATCTAGTTGAAGAGTGAATAATCCATGCGGCCGATGACCAGCAAACCACATACCTTGTTCTTCGGCTTCCTGCATGCGTAATGGTTCTCCAGACCAACTCCTTGTGCCAGTGATCCCAACGGACACGTCGTCTGATGAACTATTCGCTCGCTTTAGTAGCACGTCCTGCACGATGACCGAGGAAGTACCAGAAGAGGGGCTAACGACGGACGTTCCTACTGCACAGTCAGCCGGGTGCTAAATCTTACCGAGCACAGAGATCGGCGGCGGCGGCGATGAGCAACTGAGAAATATGTGTGCGTTCCTTTCAATGCTGGAAATGCTGAGTCTCGCCACCAACAAACAAGTACAAAGTACTATGTAACCGGGCCAGCCACGGCCCGATATGGCAAACTCCATGTACTTACCTACTTACTTGCCTTCATAAATATTTCCACAATTGCATTTGCCCGTTTACCATAACGCTGGCGGGCTCATCGTGCAGGTCGATGGATGCAAGCAAATTACCCGGGCATCTTTCACACCAAATGACCCACTGTTCAGCCCACCTACGACCCTTATTAGCCCATCCGGTGCCACAGATTCCGGAGCACAGTCTCGTCCGAGAACACTGGCTTTCGATCGGGACACTGAGTGTACGGAACGGAAAAATTGGGTCCGAATTGGTCAGCCCGACTTACTATTTACGCGCTCGTATAAGCTGTAATACCATGCCAAGTGATCACGCAGACAGGACCACTCGATGTGACAACGGTGAGATCCTTTCGTGTTACTCGCAGGAACTTTACATCCCCAAGCTACTGCCCCAGTGATGGTAGCGATGAAGCATCGGCAGATATACCGTACATACTATGTTTCAGATGCAAAATCGGCTGCTCGCATTACTCGGGGTACGTTGATGGCGTTATTCGTCCGTGTTGATTGGTGAACGTAAAGGAGGAACAGCAGCGCAATCGCTCTGTCGACTGACTCTTTTCATCCTCGCCACCAACGCCAATATCCCACCAGTTCGAAGGATCAGTGTTTTTACACACCACGACTAATCTGTGCCACTCGTCGGATACCCTCAGCGGTATGGCAAGAGAGGATCCACACTGGCTAGAACCAGTGTGGTGCTGCACGGGGACGAGAAAAGTGCTGGCGCGCTCCCGAAAGGGACGTTCTCGCCCGGCTGGCCTGTGGGAACAGCCTCGAGCGCTGTTGGCTTCGCTGACAAAGAAGCCTCCTTGT
>Ga0307516_10002701_pt1 | contig 23439 bp, 14 predicted proteins | sample 19_EM_MG_FD_203310 | JGI IMG/M metagenome (GOLD analysis project Ga0307516, IMG submission 203310) | Populus trichocarpa ectomycorrhiza microbial communities from riparian zone in the Pacific Northwest, United States - 19_EM | ecosystem: Host-associated > Plants > Roots > Unclassified | place...
TTACTTATTGAATATAAAATTTAAATATTTATAAAACTATTCATTAAATTTCAAGTGCTAATATAAATGTTTATTATCTATTATTATTTAATAAAAATAAAATAAAATAAAATAATATATATATATATAATACAATATTATAGACATATAATATTGTTAAATATTTTTAAGTAAAACACATTAATATGATTTGATGTGTAATGAAAAACAATGAGCTGAAATCATTTTCTAGTCTTGAGACATATCCAAAAAAAAAATAAGTTAGAAAATAATACATTTTGAGTTATTATATTTTTTTAAGTAGAATTTTTAAGTAAAACACATTAATATGATTTGATGTGTAATGAAAAACAATGAGCTGAAAATCATTTTCTAGTCTTGAGACATATCCAAAAAAAAAATAAGTTAGAAAATAATACATTTTGAGTTATTATATTTTTTTAAGTAGAATTTTTAGTTTTATCAAACATTATTTTACCATTTAATATCTATATACATACTTCAAATATATATATATATATATATATATATGTATGTATGTATGTATGTATGTATGTATGTTTACATTTTATAAAATAAACTATATATAAATATATGATATAATAATTTTTTCATCATTACACTCTTTATATCTCATTATTTTATTATAAATGGTAAAATAGTCACATTTAATATTATATATACGTTAAATAAACCTAAAATAACAAAAAAAATTATTAAATGATTTTCCTGTTTAATTTTTATAATATAATCAAATACTGAAAAATATTTTTTAATTTATTTTTTATAATATTGTTAATATCAAACAATAATTTACTTTTCAGAAATTTATTTTTTAAAAGGAATTAATTTTCGAAACACAAACAATACTTAATAAAAAAAAAGTACTATAAATTTAGTCTTAATAGTTTACGAGCATTAATTAATTAATCCTTATAGGCCAAAAACTAATTATACAACCTCTTATTTCTCATCTAACATCGAACTATCCATAATTTAGTTAAGTAGTTTTGTTAAACTATAAGGACCAAATCATAATTAACTAAAAAACACCTGCAAATTTAAGATGGTTAATTCATCTTTAGTTAACAGACCATGTCGGCCCATGACCTGCCCTAAAATGTTAATCCAGGTTAAAGGCAAAACCATGTTGTATCATTTATTTTAATTGAAGAGCTACTCCATTTCAATTAAAAAAAAAAAACACATCATTTTGGATAAAAAAAAGTCATGACATATTTTTTTTATGTTTTGTTTTTTTTGTTAACATAAAACCACATCATTTAAAAATTAAAAAAATCTAGAACAATATTGTTTTTTACGAAGAAGAAATTTGTCCAGATCTAACCTACGCTTTGCGTTACGGATTAATCAAGTGATTCAGAGCGTGTTTGGCAGTGTGGTTGCGGGTGCTTTTTAAATAATTTTTCTTGCCAAAATACATGTCAATGATGTTTTTTTATTTTTTAAAAATTATTTTTGACATCAGCACATCAAAACGATCCAAAAAGTATAAATTACACTCAATTTTAACAAAAAAAAAATTTAAAATTTGATGAAACACAGTTACAAACACAATGTCAAACGGTGTCTCAATCCAATTAAATAAATGGAATAGCAATAATTAAATTGATGAAAATGGGTAGTTGACTTTTGGAAAAACTCAAAAACTCGATAAAAGCGACGCGGGAATGGAATGGGTTGCGCGCGCGCGAACCTTCCATGGTGAGCCAGTGAGGTGGGAAGACACGCAAATGATCCAGACTTCTTGCTGCGGTCGACGACTTTGATGCTAATACAGTGGTTGTAACTTGCATCCGATTTGCTCTTATTTGGTGGTAGCATACTCTTCGAATCAGGGCGGTGGGAATCACTCTCCAATGCATCTTAGCTAAATTCTTTTTTTTTCTGCGTTTTATAAAAAAATTTAATTTTTATTTATTTATTTAAAATTAATATTTTTAGTATTTTCAAATTATTTTAATGTGTTGAAATCAAAAATAATTTTTAAAAAATAAAAAAATATTATTTTATTATATTTTAGTTTAAAAAGTCAAATGGTAGGATTTTTCGAAGGTGGGGGATTTGATTGCTTCTAATTTCATACTCTGTACGTGATGTTATATTTGTAAAACTCGATTTTATCATATTAAATAAAAAAATAATTGATATATTGGCCTGGTAAACTCAGGCTTTATATAATCAAAACTTAGCTTCCAATTTATTGATTTTTTAAAAAAACTTTATTAAAAAAATATTATTTTATTTTTTTAAAATAAAATTAGATGTTAATATGAGTTGATCTAATTCAACAATCCAAACCTGTAACTCAGGTTTTATCTCAAGTCAGATTTTACAAATAGAAGTTATACTCGGAATCTTATAGCAATAGGAAGGAAAATGGGAATATCATTTTAAGAATTTCAAAATTGAAATTGCAAGTGATTTCCGTGGTTTTTTTTTTTTTTTTGTAGGCATGATTCCTGTGATTGTAGCATCAATAGGTATATTTTGGGATTATTTATGAGAACTCTTTTTTTGTGCATAAAAATGGGTACTTGGACATTGTAAATATATTATAATTATTATCAAGTAGAAAACTAAAAGACATGGTTTTTCTGTTGAAGATTGCACTGTTCATCCTCACATATATTATTGTTGATGGAATATGCAATTTTTTTTGTTTCTTCAATTTGATCTTTAGGCTCTCTTTTTTCCATGCGATTGCATTTTTTTGGCCAAATTCAAGGGCAATTGAATAAAATTTATTGGATAAGGATGAAATTAAAAAATTAGGAATTAAAATAGAAAAGACGCCATAAATAAGTGATGGTTTCAAAGTTAATAAAAAAAGTTTAATTTGGTTCTCATATTTTAGAAACTATAAATGCTCGGTACCTTAATATTTTATCAATTCCATTTTGGTACAAAAATCAAATTTTGTTATCTTTTAGTTTTTGGTTTGGGAGATGAGAGAGAGAAAGTGTTACTGTCCGACCCAACCTGCCAGATATTGTTTGTTTTGAGCCTTTTTGCCCTCATGAATTTGTTCTTGGTGAGCACACATGCCCCCAAAACGCGTATGACAAGTTAGCAACCAACACTACTAATAAGGTCAGCTACCAAATCCTCACCCGTCGATGTGAGATATTACAATCCACCCCCCTTAGGAGCCTAAAGACCCCGATGGCACAACCGGACAACCAGTGAGGCCGGCTTTAATACCAAATGTCACAGCCCAGCCCAACCTGTCAGATATTGTCTGCTTTAGGCCTTACCGTCCTCACGGATTTGTTCTTGGTGACCACATATGGCCTCAAAACGCGTCTGACAAGTCAGCAATCAACACTACTAATAAGGCCAACTATCAAGTCCTCACTCGCCGATGTGAGATATTATATAAAGGTCCCTATATTCCAGTATAGAGAGAGCTCATATCGTTGACGTCGATTTAGGCTACTAAAACAGTCGATCTTGATGTCAAATAATTACATTTGATGGAAGGAGTTCATATTAAGTGACTTTTACCTTGAAATTGCCTAAAACAAATATGAGCCCGTGAAGATTTTGGGTTTTGAAATGGTTACTTAGGGTTTTAGATGTCATGGATAAGTTTATCACAACTCCTCGGGTGTTTTGGGTAAAAAAAGGATTGAAAATAAATTTTTAAGTCAAAGAACCATCTGACCCAATTTTCTAACCACCATAGTGGCCGGATCTTGGAAAAATTAGGCGACATGCCATTCGATTCTTTTTTTTTTCTCAAAAAAATGGAATGGTCAGATGCAACATTTAAAAAGGGCCCATGCACGCGGGCGCCAACGAATAGGCCCAGCAGCGCCTTGCCCCTATGCCTTTTTCTTATTATTTTTAAAAATTAATGTTTTTTTTAATTTTTTTTCCAAAATTATTATTTTTATTTATATTTAGATTTAAAACCTTATATCTCTTTTATTTTGTTTATAGAGCCTCTTTTAAATTACGATTATTTTTTGCATTTTCCCTTTTTTAATATATATAAGAGAAAAAAACATTATTTAACCTGTTTGAGTCTATGATCTAGATTACAGGTTTGACAAGTTAAGCTATTTTTTTTTTATTGATACCTATTTTTAATATATCTTTTCTAAAATAATTTTTAAATTTATGTTTCAACTAATATCACTCGTCCATGTTTTGTTTTAATTTGCTTATTTAACATTTTTGGAATAAAGATTCTTTTTAAAATTATTTTGTGTGTGTTTAATTTTTGAAGTGATTTTTTTTTAAAAATATTTTGTATAGACAAACTTTATTCTTTAAAATAAAATAAAAAACTCAGATAATTTTTCTAATATGTTCAACATTGCAAGTATATTTTCCTTTTATTTTATTCAAACATTTTAATGTGTGTTTCTATTTCTATTATTGTTTAATTTGATAAAATAATTATTTTGATCAACAAGATTTAGCGAACACAACCGGGTAAATATCTTGATCTATATTTGTCTCTTAATTTTTCCTATTTTATTTTTAGTTAGCATTAATGATTTAAAAAAAAACATTTATGAGCACACATATTGATTTATTTGATTACATGTATGTATAAACCTTTTGTTTTGCTCTTAAAAAAAATTAGCTACAAAAATGCATTAAAAAAACCAGCATTTATAATTTTTTAACAAGAGATAAAAATATTCGACTCGTGGCAGAGCATATGTCACATAAATAGTAAAATAAACTAAAGGAGGATTATAAAATACTATTTCTTTCACCATGATGCCAGACTCATTGCATGGTGGACTGCTATAATGCATCTTATTTCAGTTTTTTTTTTGTACTTAAGAAATTATTTATTTCGGTCACTAAATATTTTTTCAATATCATCATTTCACGTTATGATCATACAAGTTTAAGCCTATTAATTTGCTTTGGTTCACGTGCTATACCTTGGTCACGATATCAAAAAATGCCCCAATATTAAATTAATGCTAAATTTTTCAAAATAGAATTTGATTTTATCAATTTATAAAATTGAAATAAAAAGGATCAAATTTAATATAGGAAAAAACCACATCCTTTTTCTTCTTCTTTATTGTACGTGGGCGTGGAAAACTACAATTTAATCCTTATAGTTTTTATTTTTTATTTTTTATCTTTTTTAGAGTTTCAGGTTTCAATACTAAATTTTATTTGTTTTACATTTCAGTTCCTAAAATTTGATATGAGAGAGAGAGAGAGAGAGAGAGTCATTGAAAAATAAGAGATAACAAAGAAAATGATCAGTCAATCACATTCTAACCACCAAAAAGATCGATCTTTAGTGTTAAGAGATTCTTATTGACGAAAAGAGTTCCATTTAGGTATTTTCTTAAGAGAGTATAGAATGACTAAATCTAATCACCTTATTAGATCATCTAACGACGTCCAAGTCCATTCATATTGATAACTCATTAACCAGTAGCCAAGTCCAATCACCTTGTCAGACGACAACTAGCGACCAAGTTCAATTACCTCTTTAGCCCATTAAACAGTAATGGAAAGGCCTAGCTCCAGTTTAAATTTCTTCTGACTTCATCAATGATCTTTTTTATGGGAACGTGAATAAAAGCAAATTCATTTTCATTTCACACCTCATCCAAAAAATTATTTTTATAACTAATGACTTAAAAACTTCAAGACATGAGGGAGCAACTAACATCTCCATCACAGGTACTCCAACTCCTTCAAATTTCCATGAACTCTCTAATAAAATGAAGGTGCTAAATGATATTATTCCAGTTATACAACAATAGCTTTGCTTTATTCCACTCCCTCAATAGAAAATACAACACCTAGATCTATCGCATGCACCACTGAATGCATAGAGACAACTCTTCTTCCTTAAATAAACATGGCAAAATGACGTGCAAATAAGTAAACACAAGAACACTTATGCTCCAACCCTTTCAAAAAAGTTGTTCCTGCTATAAAGAACACTCATTGGCAAATCCTAGCCATCAGAGTATTTACTGCAATCAATCTCTTTTCAAATCTCTCTAGCATACTCCTCGTAATATAAAAACCCATTCACAAAATGAGATTGGTAACTACACAAGCTCCTAGGAATGAACATTATTCCCATCAAGTAGGATATTTTATACTTTATCATTAAGTGCTACACACTAATCTCTTCAAATATCGTGTGTTCGTTAAGGTTAACTAAGACAATTACAATGGACTTATTGATCCAAGATAACACATACAAAATATATGGATTATCTTAGAGCTTGTAACATAAGATAATGACACTTTGTGCAAAGTCCTTCCAATAACATTTCATGGATTTGCTCGAGCGTAATAACATAACATAGAGTCTTACTCTATTTTTAGCTCTTATGATTTTAGTACCAAACTCATATCCCTCTTCAACACAAGTATATTAGCTAATAAAAGCATAATTGAGCTCTTCATCATCACATAATGAGAAGATGAGAGCATTAAAGCGTATTTCTAAAGGTTTAATGAAGAAATGCTCAACGTGGAAAGTCTACTCGAACCCATTACCACTGAAACCCTTATTAATGAGGTTTAAAATTATTTTTTATAGAAGCGTCTATATACTCTCCCTAATTGAATTCTTCTCGCAGTAAAATAGGCAATGAAAAATCATATTTGAGTAAAAGAAGTGTACGTGGCCATACAAGAATACCCTCATTACCAAGCAACCTTAGGGCATCTAAAAGGAACACTAAGTGATCAAGTTGAGATCGACTCATTTTTTTAAGCTCATTACCACACCTTTGACCACCATAAGTATTGAGGTATTAGCCTCTATTAAGAAAAAAGAATTTTTGTGATACCTATCTTTCATAGAGTGGCACAAACAAAAAAAAACCCTATAAATTTTGTTTTTTCACCACGACATCGGTCATGATACTAATGAATGTCATACCTTTAAAAAAGATAGAAACATTGATCATTAGAGTTATCATACAAACAATAGTGAAAGATAACAGGGTTTGTTACATGTCAAAATCCTCAAAGCCAAGAACACTGTAACTATAGAAATACACCCAAAATATTCAATTTGTATTCATCTAAGTCTTACTTGTCAAAAGATTATTACAACCCTTTATATACTAAATAGTAAAATTAGTCACTTCAAATAGAAAAACTAGAAAAGCCTAATAATACATTATAAAAAAAACAAAAAACAAATTCCTAAAATGAAAAGCAAGAGATAAAAACAACTAAGGAAAATATTTATTTTTTCCAAAAGGCTCTTGGATCAGTCTCCTCGGAATGGAAGGGACTTTTCCCTAGGTTTAGGCCTTGGTAAGAAATTGTTCTCCCCTAGAGGTGAGAAAAAAAATCAAATAACTAATTAAATTGAGAAAATAAAAAAATAACACAAGAAATCAAACCAAGAAAGAAACTGAATAAATCAATTAGAAAACAAAAAAAAATTAGTTTCGGTTCAATTTTGGTTTTATAAGTATAAAACTAACAAAAATGGACCGAATTGAACTGGTTCAACCCAAATATGAATACCTAACAAGTATAAAATGAAAACCAAACCCTAGAAATTTTAACCAAGACACACCCTCAACCACCCCTCTCCTCACAAACCCTTTTTATCTTCCCTCGTCTCTCTCTGATCAACAAGACCAATTTTTGTTTTCTTTCTTCTTTCTTCTTTTTTTTCCTTTCCCTCTCTACATAAACAAGACATGCTCTCTCTTTCCATCTTATTCAATGGGTTTTTGATTTTTTTTAACTGCACACGCGGTTGGTTTATCTTTATTATTTTTATTTGTTGATGTTGATGAGGCTCATAATAAATAAAAGTTAATATAGAAAAAGTTACAGTCCAGGCCCATAATAAACAAAAGAAAAGACAAATCAAAACACATTTAGGCAAGTGTACAAAAACCTAAAACAAGCTAAAAAAAGCCCAAGCCCAATTAAATTGAAACAAGTCCAACTAGTTTTGAAAGGAAAAAACCGAACCAAACCGACCTGAAATTATCAGTTTGAACTAGTTGGTCAGTTCGGTTCTGTTTATAATTTAAAGAGAATATAAATTTCGGTTTTGTTAGTTTTTTAGTTTTTTACCCTATCCTTCACCAAGAACATTCTTTTATGTATAGGTCATCCCATCATGAATCCCTGACAACTTTGTGTGGGTTTTCAATTATTGATCCCTAACAAAACATGTTTATGTGAGTCACCCCATCATAGATCCCTAACATAACACCTTTGTACGATCCATACCATCATGGTCTCATCACTAAGATTTTCAATAACATTAATTGATGTAGATGGAAATAACACACTAATTTCTATATGTTTATTTCCCAAGGAAAAATCTCTTTATCCATTCCTACACAATAACGTCTTGTTCTACAATCTTTTTGAGATATGATTATTTTATCCATTCGTACACAGTAACGGCTTGTTCTACAATCTTTTCGAGATATGGTTATTCAATAACACACACCAATTAACTATCAGGAATAGTTAATGTCTGATACACATGCTATATGACCTCCAACCATACCATTACGAATCATTGGGCTTTAATACCAACTGATGCAGACAAGAGTGAAGGATAACAAGATTTGTTAAAAGTCAAAACCTTTAAAGACCAAGAACACTATAACTATGAGGAGATGCCTAAAACATTTAATTTTTATTCATTCAAATCTCACTTATCAAGAGGCTATTACAACCCTTTATATAAAAAAACTAAAAAAAATATATTAATACTAAATAGGAAAATATAAAAGTTATAAAAGTTATTCCCTTTAAATAAAAAAACTAGAAAAGCCTAATAATACATAATTAAAAAAAATTAAATTACTAAACTGAAAAGAAAGAAATAAAAGTAACTAAGAAAAATATTTATTTTCTCAAAAAACTCTTGCATCGAGTTTCCTCTAATAATTTTTCAAGAAGGAAATGCATCTTGAACAAAAAGAGGTTGACACATCTCATGATGTGTTGCTCAAGATTAGACAGGCTCCACGGATTGTATCTCCACTTACGTGAGAAATTCTTTTGAAATCCAAATTGACCCGATATCTCATCATCTCAATATTAACAAAAAAATATCATCTTGAATTTTTTTAAAAAAGTGAAGCCATGTTTTTATTGGTTTTTCAGATTGTCTTTAAACTCATCAAATCGACCAAATCAAATCATAGTAACCCTCACACGGTTTAATTTAAAGTTTGGTTTAGGCAAGGATTCAGGTTGGAAAGTTTCAAGGATGACCAACTGAGAAAGGTTTAATAACACATACAAAGAGTTTCCTACGACAATGTACAACCATTGTGTTGTTATTATGTTTTTCTACATGCTAACATTAAAATTATTAAGGTGTTATTTTTGTAGAACTGAAAGTTGTTTTTGGAATAATGATAAAATGGTGCTTAAAAAAAATATTTGGGTGAAACAATTAAAACAAAATAACACATTAATGAGACAAAGGAGTTTTACTTAGAAGGTGTCTTTTTTACCATTGTTTTAAATCATTCTAATTTTTTTTTATGTTTTCTGAATGCTTTTAGTTTTTATTAAATAAATGATATTGAAATAATTGTTAGATTTTTTTTAATTCAAAGATATTAATAAGAAAAGGAAGGCTTTTACTAGAAATTTTTTTAATTGAATTTAAATTATTACTCTTTTTATAAAAAATATTAGTGCCACATAATTAAATTAAAAAAATTCAAGATCCTCTCATAACACATGATTATATATCTTTAACTGCACACATTTCTCAATTTCACGAATTAGTATTTAGTTATCATTAAAAGCTCTTTTTAGCATTTGTTAGCATATAAGTTTCCTTTGTTAGCATATATGTTCCCTGGTCTATTTTATTAAAGGATGCTTTGGATTTTGAATTAATGATTAAGATTTCTCATGGTAAAAAAATACATAAACAATGTTTAAACATTTTTTTAATATGTTATGACATGCAGCATAGCACAAACCAATTATATATAAGGTTTTTTTTTTCAAACTAGCATAGAGGGAAAAATATTTATCAAAATAACTTAAGTGGGAAAAAATTTCCCTAACGAACACAACATAGTCATTCATATAGGTCTACGAGTGCAACCTGCTATCAATCCTTTTTGTAATATGTGTTAGCAGATCAATTTTTTTTTTGTATGGTGCGTGTAGGGACAAAAAATTTTGCTTGGCGCTTGTGTTACACACGCAAAAAAAATTGACCCTTTATCATGTGCGTAACACACGAGGGTGTTTGGCACTGTGTTTGAAAAGCGTTTTCGAAAAAATTTAAAAATTATTTTTGCTTTAAATTAATATGTTTTTAATGTTTTTAAATCATTTTGATGTGTTGATCTCAAAAATGATTTTTAAAAAAATAAAAAAAATATTATTGGCATACTTTTCTAAGTGAAAAACATTTTAAAAAACAACCGCAACTACAATCTCAAACACGCATTTCAGAGGTGACTTTTCTTGGTGTCTATGGTGTTGTTTTGTTGATATCTTTGTAATGATAATTGATGTAATATCATCGGAGCTACGATGTGTTATCAACGTCTTGTTTTTTTTTTTCTCTCTCCTCCTTTGGTTATTGTGTGAGCCTATTCTTTGTTTCTCTCTCTCATTTGGTCCCTCATTTTTTATGTTTAGTTAATTTTAGTTTTATTATTATGATTATATCATCAATTAACTTATTTTTATTGAAGTTGGGCAAATAAACTTTTTTTTTTGGGGCAAAAACAAGAGATGAAAAGATCATAATAATGAAATCAAAGTAACTAAATAGAAAAATTAAGGGGCTAAATGAAGAAATAAACTAGCAAAAAAAAAGGAAAATTATTTTCCCATATAAGTTGCGCAAAGGGACCATACGCAAAACTCACCCTAGCAACTAGTCAAACAGTGTTAATTTTCAACTACGGTAGTTGAGAAAATATCTTTTTTTCAACCTTGGCAGTTTTGGGAAAAACTAAGCTACTTATTCTGATTTGTGTTGTACAATTCCAACCTTTTTATTAATATTATTATTATTATCATGTACATTACATGCTTTGAATTGTAATAATAGTTGTTTTTTAAAGTATTTTTTTTGTTAGAAAATATATTAAAATAATATTTTTTTATTTTTTAAAAATTATTTTGAATATTATCATATTAAAATAATTTTAAAATTAAAATAAAAAAATTTAAATTTTATCCACCCTCCTCCATTTACAAGGCAATACCAAACAGAGACAAAGTCTTACTGTTATAGTTTGTACTCGTCCTACGTCCTCATACGGTAGAGAACAGCACGACTTCTCATACAATAAATAATTGATTGCTTGCTACCATCATCCCGAGACAAACCCATTCGACGACGCGCTTTAAGATCCGTGAAAACACGGCCCTAGTAGTAAATATTGATTTGCACACGGGGCCCCAATCTCTCGTCTTATTAAGTTATCATTCCTCTCCCGCTGAGAAGCCGGCTCGACCACTACAAGCGACAGCAACACATTTATATTATTATCACTCTCCCATTAATGCTAAGTAAATTCCCTTTTCCAAAAGTCCAGTCCAATCCAAACAGAGATTTAAAGTCTCCTTCTCTTTGTCTATTAGAACAAGTTCTAAAACACATTTCATAAAGCCAAACTCTCATCTTTGTATCCATCGAGTGGTGAAATGGCGACGAAGGAGGAGGAGAACACGGTGTTTGATGTGGAGGCAGCGAATGTGTTAACCAAGGAGCTGAGAGACGTTTTTGCTTCTGGTAAAACAAGGAGTTACGAGTGGAGAATATCTCAGTTGAAGAGTATTGTTAAGATGTGCGATGAACACGAGGAAGACATTGTTGATGCTCTCCGTCAAGATCTCTCCAAGCCTCAACTTGAATCCATCGTTTATGAGGTCTGAGAAATCCCAGGCATAACCTTTTTTTTTTTTTGAAAATTTTCTTTAGTTTTTTTTTTTTGTTATATATGATATTCTCAAACGTGATGTGATGTGATTTTTTATTTATTTTTATGCGTGAGCAACTGTTTTATAAATGGAACGATTGATGACGCGGAATCAGTAACTATTTACCCGTCTAATCTATTATTGAATTTCAGTTAGAGTTGAGGGAGGAACCAGTAATTGATGCCTCTTTATTTTTAACTGGAGTTACAGGTCACTGAAATCACAACCGCCGCGTTGTGTTTCTTGATCTTTGGTTTGACTACCAGTCTGTTATGATGTGGGTTCCCCACTACTCTCTAGCTTTTAATTTGATGGATATTCTTAGGTTTGGTTTAATCCCGTCTCCTTCACGTCGTACTTTCGATTAACATTAATGTTCGTCTCATCAAGAGTTGGGCAGGAGTGTTCCTCTATTTACGAGAGAAGCATTAATGACACGCCACTTTTTCTCTCTTTCTTTTTAAATGTTCCCCGCAAGGTTTGGTCTCTGTCTCAAATATGATACGCAGGTGATGTGTGGCATTCAAGGGAACTTGCAGGACTCGGGCATTTCTAGATAGATAGGATGTTTATTGCACTGCTATACTTCAGGAATATGACTGATACCCAGGATTCCAGATATTCCTGATGGAAGGAAATTGTGTCAATAAAGAAACAAAGAAATTTGTTTGGATAAATATGATGTTGATTTCTAAATAAAAGATAGCTTGCTACAGATGTGAAACCTGAATCAATTGCCTAACCTGATGTTTATTGTATTTGACTCTAATTGTGGAGTTGGTGCTTTAAATTGTTTAACATGCGGAAACCTTGTTTAGTTCGTTCCGTTTGGCTGGGTACAGTGGCAATGAGACTGTAAGTGGAATCTGGGATGGGATTTTAATACAATTAGATTGAATGTGCCAATGAAGAAACAAGTAACTGGACAGTATTTCCTAGAAAACCATTTTCCTGGTAAGACTTTTGCCAAAAGAAATCCAACGTCTTATCACCATGACTCCAAAGCACTACCACCTGTATTTATTATTGATTGAACTGTTTTATCAGGGAATAGTTACAATTTCTTATTAATCTGCTAAGCTTAATTGCTAATTACGGGCGTCATCTTTTAATCTTGTAAGATGAACTTTATTGATAGGATGTGAGGTTTGCATGTGCAAGCACTTGCATCTTTGTGCATCTGAAAGAGAATAACGGAAGCTGCTGCTTTTTATATAAATTCGAAAAATCTAGCTACCTAAATATTCTAATGAAATAACTTATATTATACGAGTTCTATGTGAAATTTCATGTCAGTTTCCTCGAAAGTTGATTGATGGTTTGTTATGCAGTTAACTATGGTAAAAAACTCGTGTACATTGGCTATTAAGGAACTGAAACATTGGATGATGCCAGAAAAGGTAGCTGCTTTGAATATTGCTCCACTATTTGTAGTTTGTTTACAGTTTTGATCTTTTCGGTAATTGAGTTGAGTGTAATCAATATATCTTTTCATTGCAGGCAAAAACTTCTTTGACAACTTTTCCTTCATCAGCTGAAATAGTGTCAGAACCACTGGGTGCTGTGTTGATTATTTCAGCATGGAATTACCCTTTCTGTATGTTCATAGAAAAGTCCTATATTTCTTTGCATTTATTGTTGATACTATAATAATCAAGTCTTATTTCTCTCTTTCTAGTGTTGTCTATGGATCCGCTCATTGGAGCTATTGCAGCCGGTAATGCTATGGTTTTAAAACCATCAGAAGTTGCACCAGCTACATCCTCACTGCTTGCAAAGCTACTTCCAGAGTATTTGGATTGCTCTTCGATAAAGGTTGTTGAGGGGGCTGTTTCTGAAACTTCTGCACTACTGGAGCAAAAGTGGGACAAAATATTTTATACAGGTTCTTGTTCATTCCTCTGTTTGTATGTGCATGTGATGTCTAATTGTTAAATTGTTCTATAGACAGAAATATATGGCGGTAAATCAACACAAAAGAAACTGTGTACTTATTTTCTTACAATTCTCTGAAGCGATATAAGCAACATCTTGCTAGATGTTGAACAAATCGCAGAATTCTTTTTCCAGAGGTATTTGGAAAGGTTTCAACTCAGCCGCTTAGTTAAAGTCTTAGAGGTCCTTTCTGCATTTCTGTGATTGACATGTTTGGAGAAGTGTAATTTTATTAAACTGACAAAAAAAGGGAGCAACCATAAGCATATTGAGCATACACAGTAATATGCCATGACAAAGGGAGAAGGCAAGGCAGAATAGAGCAGGAAAATCCATTCCGCTTTATACTAATCTCAAGAAAAAACATGTGAGAGGTGATTTTTTTTTTGTCTGTTTGACATGGTTGTCATAGAACATTCTATAATTTTTGGTGTTCCTAAATGTCTCATGTCAATCATCATCATACCACTTAAATTGCTCGTTGTAATTTATGAGAATGTGAAAATTCTTTTCCTGGCAAGATTGGTAGTATGTTATTATCATCTGAGGGCTGTAGCTTCTGTATTCCTCTAAAAGAAGAAATTCTGGCTCCCGGATTGTTGTACTTAAACCTTGTAAACTGAAATTTGGTTGAAGGGCATTGTAGAATCCAGATTTTCTATACATTAGTTCCTTTACATGAGGCAGTTTGTTGGAATTTGGGAGTGTGTGAGACTTAGTGGTCAGTACTTTTCTGAAGAATGAAAGCTTCTCGTGGTTGTGGAGTTAAATGGAATATGAAGAGGTTAAAATGTTTTCTGCTGGGCTTGCTATTATAATGGTAGATCATGTAATACATCTTTTGCCTAGGGATGGCATGTTTCTCTTTAGATTCAAGAGTGATAAAATGCATGGCTTTGGGATGTTGCTGACGTGGAGTGATGCTACTATTGTCTCTCAGGACAATGCTGCTCAGATTATTCTGCTCTCCCAGTTTGTTGAATATGATATTCAAAACGTGCTCTTTTGAAGTACTGCTATATTTAGTGTTTGTCTCATTTAAAGGGCATGATTTTATGCCTCAAATAATTAGTCTAAAAAGAGGAAAAATAAGAAACAATTCAACTGTTGCCCAGTTGACAGAACTTTCAGTTATTCTTTTGGAGAAACCCTGCAAGTAAAAGAGGAAACTAAACTGATGCTTTAAGCACAAATTAAATGGTGTTTTCTTCAATACAAACTTGAACCCTAAAACATGTCATCCTTGATTTTACAGGCAATGGAAGAGTAGGACGAATTGTGATGGCTGCTGCAGCAAAACACCTTACACCGGTTGTTTTGGAGCTTGGAGGAAAATCTCCAGTTGTTGTTGATTCAGGTATCGATATACAGGTAAAAAGCTCCTTGCATCCCTTTACATGTGCATGTTATGGGTGTCATACTGTCATTTTCTCCATGTTCATTGCTACATACCGTTGGTTAAGGCACCATAAGTTTCATCTTACTGTCATTTTCTGACACATCTACCTGCTTGTCCAAGATTGCAACTAGGCGGATAATTGTAGGCAAGTGGGGGTGTAATAATGGACAAGCATGCATCTCTCCGGATTACATAATAACAACGAAAGATTGTGCTGAGAAGCTGGTAATGCTGATTTCTAGCATTCATTTCTTGTTCCTTGTTTTTCCATTTTGTTTTTCAGCCATTCATTAATTCCTTCTGTGATACAGGTGGACTCTCTGAAAAAAGAACTGGAGGCATTTTATGGAAAGAACCCATTGGAATCAAAAGATTTATCTCGAATTGTGAATTCCAACCATTTTTCTCGTTTGACAAAGCTACTGGATGAGGATAAGGTTTCTGGGAAGATTGTTTATGGAGGTGAAAGAGATGAAGCCAACCTGTGAGTATCTGCTTGCCTTTTTCTTGGTTCGTTACTTAGTTTAGCTTGGTGCTATTTGCTTTTCATTGACAAATCTTTTATTCAATGGCAGGAGAATTGCTCCCACCATATTATTGGGCGTCCCACAAAACTCTCTAATAATGAAAGAAGAGATATTTGGTCCATTGCTTCCCATTCTCACTGTAAGCATCAAGAGATCCTCGGCTCATAGCTGTATTATTGTACGGACAGTATATGAAGGAGGACATAAAACTGAATCTAAACTGCTTCTACAACATTAAAGGAGGAGCTTCTCTTTACATTGGGTAGAAGTGATAGCTCTGATATTATATATGCAGAGTGATTATTATTACAAATAGCAAAAAACATCATGGTTTTCAATATATGCTCTCTCTCTGTGCTTGTTGATCAAAATGAGTTTGTAGGAGGTTGTCTTCCACTTTAGAGGAGTAATTTTCTACTGGAAGGCCTTTGTAAATGATAAAAAAAAAGAAAGACTAACCGTTACTGTTTTCTGGATAACAGTAATATTTTTTTAAGAGTAGAAAGTTCAATAGGTTGTCACAGAATTCTTGTAATAAAATGTGGGATGCCAATTATGATTTCTTTTGTTTTTTTGTTCAAACAGGTCAGCAAAATCGAGGATAGCTTTGATATAATAAAATCAGGAACAAAGCCACTTGCAGCTTATTTATTTACCAATAACAAGAAGCTGAAGGAGCAGTTTTTGATGTCTGTTTCTGCAGGGGGTGTGGTCATTAATGACACTACTTTGCATGTAATTATTCTTCTCTGAACTTCCAGAACCTTGTGCATATCCTTGCATATATGCATACTACACGAGCAGTCTCAGTCTGTATGGTTATCACCCAGGTACACTTTATAGTTGTGGGGGTGATGGTGGTCGGAGATGAATGAGTGCCTCTGGCGCTCACAGCACTCATGAATGATTCTGGCACTCTCTCCTTTTCACATGAAGTGGGAATTACCATGATAACAAACAATGGACCACAATTATGTGCGAGGGAGGGACTAAGACTCCTGGATTCCTGAATACTTGGTCCAAGGCTGTCGTTTGTTCCATCTTTACATATACTTGCTCTTGAAATTTGTGTACTTAATTTCATTAACTGAATAACCATCTAGTATCTGCACCTAATATGTGCTTGATGGTGCAGCTTGCAGTTCATAGTGTACCATTTGGGGGCGTGGGCGAGAGCGGAATGGGTTCATACCATGGCAAATTTTCCTTCGATGCTTTTACCCACAAGAAGGCAGTCGTGTATCGAAGTTTTGTAGGTGATGCATCTGTGAGATATCCACCGTACACACTGGGAAAGCTAAGATTGATGAAGGCTTTAATCACTGGTAATGTATGGACAATACTTCGCACCCTGCTTGGAATGTCTTAAGTCTAGAAATATAATGTAATGTATGGACAATACTTCGCACCCTGCTTGGAATGTCTTAAGTCTAGGAATATGATGTCTTCAGTGTAAGCTCAATCACTATATTATTTTTGTACTTAATTTAAGTTGGAACGTTGATTGATTACAAGAACGAAAGTGGAATGCAATGTCAGTTATACCCTCCGATGAATAAAATTTGTTTTGCTAGTGTGGTATAATGCTTTTCAGAAGTATTTTTGAAAAAAAATAAATCGAATAATTTATTGTAGCCGTCGGCCACGTAGCCAAATGGCACCTGGTAGCAGTGCATGTCTGAGAGGTTGCGGGTTAGGACCTTGTCCCAATGCTGCAAGGGATCCAGTGGGGAAGGATAATACATAAACTACCACGAATCTTCTACTTTTGACAACCAAATATTGGTCAGATTCTAGACAAGAGGATTACCATAGAGATTCTAAGTGTATCGTACGATGATCAGCAGGGTGTGGATCGGCTCCAAGGGAAAACTGAAAGATTCAAGAAGAATCCTCAAAAATAGTACGAATATCTGACCGTTGTTCATCTGTCAGTTGTGTCGGGAATTCAACGAGGAAGACAACTCTCAAGTTTCCTCTCCCCCCCTGCTCTTTTGTGCTTGGCATGCCTTGACCTTCTATGATCCTTTCATAGCCAGGGTGAATGATATCATCGATCATCAAACTTGTTTCCTCACCGCCCAACAAAGGGATTGAGATCTGGCAGCCAGTTAGAGCCTTCACTAGTGGAACTTCTACTCCTATCTCCAAACCTTCTCCTTCCCTCCGAAACAGAGAGTGTCGTTTCTCGGCAATCACGAGGATTATATCAGCTGTGCAAGTGCCAGGCCTCTCATTTCCCATTCCTTCAAATGTGATCTTCGTTCCCTTTTTCCATCCTGGCTTCACTCTAACTGTCAATGTTTCCTCTTCTTGGATTACTTGCCTGCCAGAAACAATGGAAGACATCAATATACTAGCTAGTGATGTTTTTCTTCGCTCTAAATTCATCCTTTTTCGATCGACTTTCAAATGCCTTGCGGAGTTTCCTGACAAATGTGCATGCCTTCCGAAAAAGGGTCGGTGTTTCCCCGGCTTAAAACTATTATTTGCGACTCCGATTTTTTACTAAGAACGTAGTTTTATGGAATTTTAATATTTAGCAGCCAAAACATGAAGAATTGCAATTTCGAAACCTCATCTGATTGTAAATCATGTTATCAAGGAGAAGAACAATCAAAATTCAGATGAAAAAACCGAAGCAATAAACGATGAACTCTGGACCTGGGAACAGACCCTGTATTTGTAATTATGACATCTCTTGTTATCTCGATCTTTTTCATGCATCCATAACATAACTCCTCAAGCGTGCACTCGAGAAGCCTTTCAATAGCCGGAGGTTTCATCTTTCCCATTGAGTTTGAAAACATGATGGTGCTGGCGTTCTTCCGGCTTGCATTTCTTGAGAGAGATGCAGACAAGCCATGACGTGAATCGGTTCTTTTCTGACTCGTATTTCTCTTTCGGAAAGATAATTTTCGAGAAGGGCTCTTCAGGCTTCCACTTCTTGACAGAGGAGAAGATATATTAGGAAAGCAGCCATCCATGCTTTTATGCCTGAAGAATCCTCTTGGACTCGAAGGATTGTCACCTCGCATACTATTAGCATTGTATCTAAAACTGTGGATTCCATTCATCGTCTTTCCCTCTTCTGTATCGTAACCAAGTTCCTGGAAATTCCACCTACGTGAGGATATGCAATATTCGTGATGGATGTGAATTTCGTTAGTTTTTAAAGATAAACGTCTTGATGGGATTTCAGGATCTCGAATCTCTATGCCAGTTTGTTCGAGAGATGATTAAAACAAAAACTCCTGGAAAATATAATCCCTGCAAACTTTACATTTATTAATTTATGCATGGAAGTATATATACCTCGGGAGCTTGGCTGATGGCTTCAAATTTCACTTGTAATTCATCTGATCTGCCTGAAGAAGGTGGAGATAATTTTCTATCAACGCTACACCATCCGGCGAATATGGATAGACAGGCTTTGCAAAATTCTTTAAAGCTGGAAGGTTGCTCTTTCTTCACAGAAACGGGGGCACCTGTTGGTAAGCCTAGAATGTCAGGACGAACCATGAGAAAAAGCAAGGGAGAGGGATAGGGAATAATCACGGGAATCAAGAGTTTGTTGAGGCCTTTAATCAGCAGAATCCGTTAAAAGAGATGGAGGTTGCCTTATCTTAATCATGCTTATTATACCCCGTTCTAGTCTGGCAATTAATTTGAAATCTAATTTACTTGATTAAACTTATATAAAACTAATTAAATCAATTCCAAGAAATTTTTTTAACTTTTATCCAAAATAATATCATACGTGTCATTTCATTTAAAAAAATATTAAATCGGCATGATTGATCTAACTTGAGTCTTGAGCTACTTCAAATTCCAAATGGATTTCATAACTATGACGTTGGTTAGCTAGTATTAGCATAGTTGCCAGTGAGTTGCCTAGAAACTTTTGGAATTTATTTATTTTATTTAATGATAAAAATAATTTTTGGTATAAAAATCAAGGAATAAAATTATGAAAGAATTGTTTTTGTCAAATTTTTCTTTTCTTATTCATGTATCCTCTTTGTTATTTTGACAACAAAATTTTTATTTATTAGTAGAATAGTTCATTAAATAAAAAGTAAAATCGATAAAAAAAATACTTGTGAAAACTATAATAATTTGAATTAAAATGGAAAATATTTATATTTTTAATAAAAAAACTAATTTTCTTATTCATTTCTCAATTTGACACAAAAAAATGCCTTTTTTATGAGAAGTGTTATTTTAAGTAAAACTTTGCTATGATTGTATATCATGAATCAATTATTTTGACGCTATTACATGAAAAAAATACTAAAAAAATAAATATAAGAAAATTATATAAAATATCGAATATATATATATATATTAAAAATTAATACATATTAGAATAACACATAATTATTTATAAAACAATCAATAATATTATCATAACAAAAACCGAATCTTTTTAAAAACAATGGCATGATTGAACAATCACTTAAATATTATTTTATTAAATTTATTTAAAATTTTTTTTGTCAAAAATAAGAAAAAATAAAGGAATATACAAGAAACAAAAAGCTCGGGTAGGCTTAGAAGGCTTGGCCCACTCGCTTATTTTTTTATATGGGCGAATGAAACGTTGTCAACCCTCTTTTTTATATAACATATGACGCGTTGTCTTATAATTGACTTGCAACCATTAAACTCCATGTTTGTGTTTTTAGACATAAAAAACCTAGTTTTTAACTTAAATTTATATGAAACACCCCAAAAACATTTTAGAAACCTCAATAAATCAATTTCTAACATCAAAATAGCTTACAGTCATATTAAAAAAAATCAATCAAATAAAAAAAAAACTTTTACAAGTCTCGATATATTATTTACGTGTTCAAAGGGAAACATCACCTCCATTAAACCCATTTCTCCCTAAAAAATTATTTGACACTAAAATCAGTTTTTTTTATCGTCAATGATTGGTCAAAGACTTTCCCTCTCTTCTTTCTTTTTCTAGTAAATTTCTTTCTCATTCAAATTTTAAGGAATGGAATATAAAATAAATAAAGTTTATGATTGAAATGTGAAACCTCAAAATATAAGGCCCTAGAAAAAAAAAATCAAGAACCAAATAGTGTTTTTTCTGCTGCAAAAGTAGAAGAAGAAAATATATTATTTGTTTTTTGTTATTTTAGTGTTGAATTTAGTTCTTATTTCTTTAATTTTTCTAATTGCTAAATTTAAACTCTAATTTGCAACACTTAACATCAATTTAATATTAAAATATTTTTTTATACTATAACTACGTTATAACAAGCGAACTGAAACAAATTACAAGGTTTAAAATCATTTCAATATAATGTATGTGATGAAGAGATTGAAAAAACAAAACTTTAGAGTATGCAATTCCACAGTTTTTCAAGAACTAAAACAAATAGAGGGGCTGACTCAACTACACTATAGCAATTCAAAGTGCAGTTAATTCTTCAACCATAATAAAAGAAATGGTAAATCACGCTTCTCTTTTAATTTATTTACTAGTGATATTTCTTGTGCACTTCCTCGGTGAATTTTCAAAATCTATCTTTTCTTTAATTTAATTATAAGATAATAAAATTGTGGAGTACAAATGATTTATTTTTTCTTTAAAATTACATTTTTAAAATATATAATATTTTTTTGTTGTTTCAACAACAAAATGATTATTTATTGCAGTATAGTTCATTGAATAAAAAGCGATAATAATAAAAATAATATACTCAAAACTATAATAATTTGAATTAAAAAGAAAAAAAATGTATATTTTTAATCAAAAAGTTAATTCTTATTCATGCATTCCTTTTTTGTTTTGATGAAAAAAATGCTTTTAATTATGAGAAGTATTTTTTATTAACATAAAAAATATGATTTTGAAAGCAAGTTTTAGTTTAAAAAATTAAAAAAAAAACATGAATCAATTATTTTTACGCATCTATATGAAAAACAATAAGAATGATAAATTTAAGAAAATTATATGAAAAAACTACAATAACAATTGAAAAACAATATTTTTTTTAATATTAATGAACAAGTTATTTTAAGAATTCTGCTTATTAGGCTATTACATAATTATTCATAAAGCAAACGATAATGCCATCATAAAAAGGCTTTGATTTTATTTATTTATTGTATAGTTGGATAATTTCTTAAATATTATTCTAATCAATTCATTTAAATATATTTTTTTTTGTCAAAAACAAAAATAAAAAGGTTATCTAAAAAAAAGAGGTAAGGTTCACACCGACTTGGAAGGTTAGGCTTACATGCCTGATTTTTTTATAACAGACGGATAACATGAATTTAAAAAAATAATGTGTCATCTTCTCGTTGACTTTTCAACCACCATCAGTGGTTAAAAAATAAGGGTCTGAGTTTGGAAGCAAGTTTTAGTTAAAAAAATTCAAAAAAAAAAAGATGAATCAATTATTTTTACGCATCTATATGAAAAACAATAAGAATAATAAATTTAAGAAAATTATATAAAAAAACTACAATAAAAATTGAAAAACTATATTTTTTTAATAGTAATGAACAAGTTATTTAAAGAATTCTGCTTATTAGGCTATTACATAATTATTCATAAAGCAAACGATAATGCCATCATAAAAAGGCTTTGATTTTATTTATTTATTGTATAGTTGGATAATTTCTTAAATATTATTCTAATCAATTCATTTAAATATATTTTTTTTGTCAAAAACAAAAATAAAAAGGTTATCTAAAAAAAAGAGGTAAGGTTCACACCGACTTGGAAGGTTAGGCTTACATGCCTGGTTTTTTTATAACAGACGGATAACATGAATTTAAAAAAATAATATGTCATCTTCTCGTTGACTTTTCAACCACCATCAGTGGTTAAAAAATAAGGGTTTGAGTTTTAAAGCAAGTTTTACTTAAAAAAATTAAAAAAAAAACATGAATCAATTATTTTTACGCTTCTATAAGAAAAACAATAAGAATAATAAATTTAAGAAAATTATATAAAAAAAACTACAATAACAATTGAAAAACTATATTTTTTTAATATTAATAAACAAGAAATTTTAAGAATTCTGCTTATTAGGCTATTACATAATTATTCATAAAGCAAAAGATAATGTCATCATAAAAAGGCTTTGATTTTATTTATTTATTGTATAGTTGGATAATTTCTTAAATATTATTCTAATCAATTTATTTAAATATATTTTTTTTGTCAAAAACAAAATAAAAAGGTTATCTAAAAAAAAGAGGTAAGGTTCACACCGACTTAGAAGGTTAGGCTTACATTCCTGGTTTTTCTATAACAGACAGATAACATGAATTTAAAAAAATAATGTGTCGACTTCTCGTTGACTTTTCAACCACCATCAGTGGTTAAAAAATAAGGGTCTGAGTTTTAAAGCAAGTTTTACTTAAAAAAAACAAAAAAAAACATGAATCAATTATTTTTACGCTTCTATATGAAAAACAATAAGAATAATAAATTTAAGAAAATTATATAAAAAAACTACAATAACAATTGAAAAACTATATTTTTTTAATATTAATGAACTTGAAATTTTAAGAATTCTGCTTATTAGGCTATTACATAATTATTCATAAAGCAAACGATAATGCCATCATAAAAAGGCTTTGATTTTATTTATTTATTGTATTGTTGGATAATTT
>Ga0307516_10002702_pt1 | contig 23438 bp, 31 predicted proteins | sample 19_EM_MG_FD_203310 | JGI IMG/M metagenome (GOLD analysis project Ga0307516, IMG submission 203310) | Populus trichocarpa ectomycorrhiza microbial communities from riparian zone in the Pacific Northwest, United States - 19_EM | ecosystem: Host-associated > Plants > Roots > Unclassified | place...
GGATGGCAAAGGAAAGCTTGCAACGTGCCGCCATCGCGCGGACAGCGGCGGGGAAACGGTCAAAAAATGTACGCCGCCATAGTCTAGATAGGCTTCATGCGAGTATGATAAAACAAAAAAAACAATCAGTACCCATTCACCCTCTTTCATTGGCCATCACTCGCTTGCCTACACACTACTCAGATTCTCAGACTGAAGCCTCACCTGACCTGTACCTCAAATCCACCAGTACGGGAGTGTTAAGGCATCGTTTTTATCGACCACTGTCCTGTATGACAAGCACACCCACTGCATTTGCCGACTAGGAGAATATCCAAAACACACAATTATGCGTGGCCGGCGTGAGGCTGCACTGCACGCTGTACGGAACTCACCGTTCGCTAATCGCACTGCTTCTATCCTAATGCCTCGGAATGTTGAGTCGCAGGTGTGTGACAATTCACATACCCTACTATAATTGGCTGACCACCTAACTACAGGTATCAAGAGGTTTTGACAGCCATGTAAGACCTATCAGTTTATTTGAATTTCATACCAAATAACTTGAACCTTACAGCTGACATGCAGAGTAGGGTGAAGGTCAGAAGACACAAGGTGTACGACTTATTGTGAGACTGGAACGTTTGATCCAACGCCGGAGTCTTGAAATTATCGAAATAATCAGGTTTTTCGAGGATGTTGAGTTAGAATACAGCAATGACACTTTCTGATTACACTCGACGCAATCAGAGTGAAAGAGGAAGATAGTATACAGTATTGCACTGATGTTTTCTAACAATGTTGAAATTCCACAGAGGAATAAACTTAAGGGGTTCGGTTCGATGTTTTTTGTTCGGTTGGATGATTTGTTCGGTTCGATGATTTGTTTTCTCTTCTTTTTTCTCACAGCGCAGCAGTCCTTTTAAGAACTTCAATTCATCGAAGTCTTCCCGCTTGTCTCTCCCAATGCCCGTTGCATGAGAAAGTTATTTGCTTGTTGGTTTCAGCTTCCTCAGCATGTCCCAACTCGTGACCGGAAGTGATGCTCTTTGTCCGCCCTTGATTCCTTTGTCATATCTTTCTGTCTGTTGTTTCTTCTTTCTAATCTTGGGGCATGTTCTTTCATCATAACAGTTATGGGTTTGATCCCGGGTTCTGAGATCGCTGCCTTATGCCCTCTGGGCCTTATCGGACTTTGCTGCGTATCTTCTGCCCATACACTTGCCGCATGCCCTCTGGGCTGTATTGGACTTTAACTGTGTGCATTCTTTACACTGTCTAGACTCTCGAACCCATTACACCCAATTCCATTCTGTCTTTGTCCATCTCTCCAATTCCCTTCTTTCTTTGTCCGTCTCTCCAATTCCCTTCTTTCTTTGTCCGTCTCTCCAATTCCCTTCTCAGTGCCTGCGGAATCCTCGGGTGTGACACTTATCGACCGAGGACGTTTCTGCATCTGCAGTCTATCTTTCGAGCACTATCCACAATATATGGCAAACTGTTTGGATGTACGCACCGCATCAATGACCCATGTACAGTCTCTCAGTGTGAAGATTCCACAGAAAGATTGGTAAATCGAATCCGCTGCGGAAATGCTCTTGGGCAATGATTGCATGGTAGTTTCAGCGACTGGCACTGTGAAAAATTTATGCTTCTACCTTGCCGCAATAACTTTGCAGCAGAAGACATTTATTGTTATCTGCCCAGTACTCAATCTCATAGAAGACCAAGTCTGCCGTGTCGAAGCTCTTGGGATAAAGGCAGTGGCCATCAATATGGCATCCAGTCAACAAGATGCTGGTCTTGTTGACCGCATCCTCAATGGGCAGTTTGAACTTGTGTTTTTCAGTCCTGAATGGTGCGTTTCACACAAGAAGTTCCAGGCACTCATGCAGTCGCAAACATTTCGCAAACGTATCGGTGGTATTGTTATCGATGAAGCGCACTTAGTTCAGAAGAAGAACTTTTCGACCTCATTACGAGTATCTTGGATTGCTTCGTTTTTTCTCCTCGATGGCTCCTGTCCTGGCCGTATCTACGACAATGACGCCTCACGTACGCCGTTTTATTCACCAGTCACTGGCGCTGAATAATGCAGCCTGCTTCATCTACTGTCCGATCGACCGACCAAATATCTACTTAGCTGCCATCCCTATGACCAAGGGGGTCAACTCCATAGAAGACCTTGACTTCGTTGCCCATGACTGGCTTCAGTCAGGATCTGCCGATCACATCCCCCAGACGATCATATTGATGGACAGCAGGAAGGCTGTATGTGATGCATGCAATCATCTATGGGACCTTGTACCTGAGCACTGGCGATACTCAGACCCTTTGGCTGTTGCGGAGATCAGTACAGCACAGCCAGAAGCGACGTTCAAGGGTTACAGAAGCTGTACGAACAGGACAGTGCCGAGTTCTCATTGCAACAGAGGTTGCTGGAATGGGAATTGATTTCCGTTTCGTTGAGAGGGTAATTCAGTGGACTGCACCGAGTACCCTTTCATTGTCCACCATGTGGCAACAGTTTGGACGCTGTGCTCGCAACCCTGCACATCGAGGAGTAGGCATCTTCATATATACCAGCTCTTATGTCATCTCCTCCCGGACAGACAATCCGCTAGCAGTATTGGCCAAGCCAATACAAGATCCTGACCTGTGTCTACGTATTATTGAAGACTTTGCGACTGGGAGGCCCAAGTCAAAGACAACATATGATGAATTAGAAGATACAACTCTCCCATTCAACCTATCCCCCGATACTGCTAGCGATGGCGATGAAGTTGAATGTACTCAACGTTTACTTACGGGTGATAACGATCAAATTATGTTCCCAATCGAAAACAGCGCCAGCAACAGATTGGAGTACGAGGTGTCTGAAATGCCAGTACCTACCTACAGGCATCGTCGACAGCCTAAAGCGAGTATCCCTTCCACCTGTCGTGGGATCCTCTGGTATTTAAATACACCACAGTGTCGCCGTGCTGCTCAACTCAGGGTGTTTGATGAAGCTGGGTTCGATGCCCAGACATATGTCGGTGTCTATGGCACTGCCTGCTGTTGTGATAGACATACGCCTATTGAGCAACTACCTCGAGACCTACAGCGGCTTTTCCGCTCTCCACTGACATTAACAGCAGAGTATGCAGTCAGCACCGATGTTGATAGCGATATAGACTCACCCCCAGTTGTGGTTGGAAAGACCAAATTCCTCACTGTAGATGAGCGTAAACTGGCCCATAGGAAGATCTGTGACCTCCGGAACGAGATCTGGACTGCTTTGGGATAGAGAAAACTGTTCTGCCCCTTCCTGCGCTCCATGATACTGTCTGACAAGGGCATCAACACTCTGTTGATCTCATTAGAGTGTCCCGTTGTGCCAGAATAAGTTAAGACTGTCCTCACCCAAAGGAAGCTTTGCAGACACAGATCAGTGAGCGAATATTCAGCTCGTATCGCAGCAATCGTTAACTCATCTACGCAACAAAAATGTTATTGCGGTCGGCCTGCAAAAAAGACGAACTCCCATTCATCCCAACTGCTTCACGACCTCCGCCAAACCTCGACGAATGAAAGTATTCCGTTTGATACGATACAAGATATTCTGCCACACCCGTATGCAAACCCCAACACAATTTCCTCGGAGGGCGGTCGACCATCATCTTACAGAGCAGACTCCACTGCACCGAACATCATACCGAACGCAGAAGACACGACAGTGAGTGGCAGCGGAAGATATATCCAGAGGCGAAAAGTTTATCAGCATATTAGCGACAAGCAAACCAAACTGACAGTGAAGCTGAAACGAGGTGGCCCAAGTAAGGAAGATCTGGAAGAAGACGGTGGATCGCGATGAAGTTTACTGGCCTCAAGATTTGCTCATAGAGAATGTAAATCAATCTACTGCAAGCTGAAATAACCTTTGGTCCTGAGTGTGCATGCGTCGTTGTGATTGTTGCATCGAAAAAGCACCGTTCTCCAGCTGGTGCCTGTCTAAGGTAACCCACCTGGCACTGGCACGCTCTCGTGTGCTTTTGATTGTCACAACTCAAGAATAGCGCCAAATTAAACAGCTAGATGTCTTCTTTCTTACAGCTAAGGTGCTTGTCCGGACGGGTGTTGTGTCGAAAAAGCACAGCTCTTGCAGTTCGGGGGTCGTGTCGAAAAAGCACAGCTATTGCATTTGTCGGGTAGGTTGACCCGCCGCCGGCTGGTATCCCACCCGGCAGCGGCACCGGCACGATTTGTGTGCTTTTGATCGTCGCCACTCCAGAATAGTGCCGAATTAAAGAGCTAGTTGTCTACTCTCTTCCACCAAATGCGCTCGTTTGTACTGGTGTTGTGTCGAAAAAGCGCAGCTCTTGCATTTGTGCTGTAGATTCACCCAGCGCCAGCTGGTATCCCACCCGGCAGCGGCACCAGCACGATTTGTTTGCTATTGATCGTCACCACTCTAGAATAGCGCCGAATTTGTTGAAATATAGGGATCGATAGAGACGAAGATAGTGAACTGATTGATTGATACAACTTCGAAGGAGGAACACTCTCTCTATATACAACGGGCCTGAGGGACTCGCCAGGGGTAAAGACGGAAGACTGTTCCCTGAGCCGGTGCTCGGGAGACTCGGGCAGCTGTCATCTCCGGATGTGCCGCCTCTGGTCCATCATCTCCGAACGCCGTCTCCGGTCCGTCATCTCCGGACGCCCATTATTCTGACACTTCCCCTCGTACGGAAGATGCAAAGGAACGCAGGAGAGAAGGAGAAAACGAAACGGCCAGTATAGAAACAAACAGCAGCAAAGGAGAGAAATACAGTGAAACCCGGTATCCTCGGATGCCTCGTTAAAACTCATAACCGTGTAAAAAACCTCATGGGAAAACCACGGACATAGGAGAAAGAGTGCATCCACCAAAGAAAGAAAGGAGAGGGAAAGAAACCTGTTTAACCACCTGCACGTGCTTCACCGGAAGCTTCCCCTGGATACCAGGCCGATTCGCAGGCCGATCCGTTGGATAATCTGTCCATTTGTCAGCATTGAGAGTACACAGCAGCTCCGGTATGGGGCGCCACAGCAGCTCCGGCATCACCGAGCGCGCACACAGCTCCGTCATCACTGGGCGCGTACAGCAGCTCCATCAACATCGAACGCGGACAGCAGCTCCGGTATGGGGCGCCACTGCAGCTCCAGCATCACCAAGCGCGCACAGCAGTTCCGCCAGCATCGAGCGCGGACAGCAGCTCTGGTATGGGGCGCCACAGCAGCTCCAGCATCACCGAGCGCACACAGCAGCTCCATCAACATCAAGCGCGGACAGCAGCTCCGGTATGGGGCGCCTCAGCAGCTCCAGCATCACCGAGCGCGCACACAGCTCCGCCCGAACATTTGGGGCTCAAAAAACATACCTGCAATCGGCTATAAGCCGTGAACCTCAACCTCACTGTGGCAGTCCCCGAAGTTCACCCGGGCAGTCTGTGCAGAGGCTTTCTGGGACCACCTTTCTTTTCTGAGTCGTTCTGCGTCTTGCTTCAACTGACAGCTGGCTTCCTTGTGCCCTTCTCGTGTGCAGTAGGAACATCGTAGCTGCGAATCGCTAGGTCTTTCGTAAGATACGTAGATTATCGAGGCTGCGCTGTCGGCCCACCGATTGTAGTCATGGTCGTCGGCGACAATGTCGAACGATCGTGGTACGGCTCGAAAAGAAAGTGGCAATCGACGGTGGTATTCGGGATCGCTTCTTTGGATCCACCCAATTCCTGGCGAACGGCGAGTCGGTTCGTGATGTATTCGAAGACCGAATATCGTGAAGGCAGAGTCGTATTCCTGGCAAAGGAATCCCCAGACGCGGGGTGCAGAATCGATTTCGTTCGCGGTAGGACTGCGGATGATGGTTCGAATCCTGGGTTCAACCGATAGGTAGATCCTCGCAGCAGCGCGGTCGTCGTGGCGATTCTAGTCACAGCCCTAGGCAGCAGTGTCAGAGTTCGTCAAAATTTCTTTGCGGATAACAATCTTGGAGCCACTCTCAGCGGATAGGGAATGATCGTATGTCGTTCTCCACGAGCGGTAGTTACGGCGTTGTGTAGGTCGGCGACTGCGGGACGTGTTGTTGGCATTGTCGTCGCGACGCGACGCGGCTCAAACGGTTGAGGCTTAAAAACAAGAGTGCAGGGATGAGGTGCGGAAGCGAGGTGGGTGCAAATATCGGCGGGTTCAATTATCGATAGGTTGCGGATTGGTACAGCGTTCAATCCGGGCTCATAACCTGTTGGAATATAGGGATCGATAGAGACGAAGATAGTGAACTGATTGATTGATACAACTTCGAAGGAGGAACACTCTCTCTATATACAACGGGCCTGAGGGACTCGCCAGGGGTAAAGACGGAAGACTGTCCCCTGAGCCGGTGCTCGGGAGACTCGGGCAGCTGTCATTTCCGGATGTGCCGCCTCCAGTCCATCATCTCCGGACGCCGTCTCCGGTTCGTCATCTCCGGACGCCCATTATTCTGACAGAATTAAAGAGCTAGATATCTACTATCTTCCACCAAATACGCTTGTCTGTACTGGTGTTGTGTCGAAAAAGCGCAGCTATTGTATTTTTGTTGTAGAGACACCCGGTCCCGGCACGATTTGTATGCTTTTGATCGTCACCACTCAAGAATAGCGCCGAATTAAAGAGCTAGATATCTACTCTCTTCCACCAAATGGGCTTGTCTGTACTGCTGTTGTGTCGAAAAAGCGCAGCTATTGTATTTTTGTTGTAGCGACACCCGGCGCCGGCACGATTTGTGTGCTTTTGATCGTCACCACTCAAGAATAGCGCCGAATTAAAGAGCTAGATATCTACTCTTTTCCACCAAATGCGCTTGTGTGTACTGGTGTTGTGTCGAAAAAGCGCAGCGCTTGCATTTGTGCTGTAGATTCAGCGAGCGCCAGCTGGTCGCCTACCCGGCGCCGGCACGATTTGTGTGCCATTGATCGTCACCACTCAAGAATAGTGCCGAATTAAACAGCTAGATGTCTACTCTCTTCCACCAAATGAGCTCGTCTGCACGGGTGTTGGGTCGAAAATACACAGCTCTTGCATTTTTGTCGTAAAGGTATCCATCGTTCACTGATCATGTGATGTTAGCCGGATTACTCCTCCCTCCACCTCGTCTTTCTGTGTTCTTCCACCTCCCAGAACAAAACATCACTTCTTCCCTCTTACATCCCTCCATCCTGCTATACCACTGGATCTTACCCCCCCCCCAACACCACCTCTTCCCTTGATTTCCTTGCAAACCGTTTCCCGTTTTCATTACATTGAGTATACCATCCATCATGGCACCTGCCGCCAGCAAAAAGCGTGCAGTCGCAGATGGACCACCTGTGTACCCTGACCCTCCCAAGCGCACACGGGCCCGGGGATCAGCTCGTAAGGCTAAGCAGCCTGCAACTGAAGAGCCTTCCGCAACGCCGACTATTCAGCTGACACCTGTTACAGTCACCGACTTCTCTGTCATACCTGACATGTCCGCAGAAGCTGTGCTGGATTTTCTCCCCAAGTCATTACTCAACATTGTTCAGGCTGCTGAGGTACTATTTGTGGAGAACACCTGTTTATCAAGCTAATTGAATATTCTGAACAGTCACGAGAACATTGGGAGAATGCGGTGTGATTCCTCATCTCTCATGTCTTCTACCGTATGCGTGCTTTCTCTGACACCACGCTGAGTACCTGGTTGGGTCTCCTGCAGCCTTGCAAGCTTGGTGTATGCGATGCGGCTTTAGAGCTACCTTGGTTCAAGGACGTCATATCTGAGCTGCAACACGACCTTTGCATATCACATCGTATCCTTTGCGATGTCTTCCTCGGTAGCGAGGTTGGCAACCAGTGGCTTCAGAGGTGGAGGAAGATAAGGTGCGTACCTGCTGTGGCCACATAGACGCATAGTTTACTCTACTAACAGTTTATAGCAGATCACGTCGGGTCGGCATACCTCCTCAAGAAGAAGAGGTTGAGGCAGCACTGAACCTCTCTGGGAAAGAGATCGCTATTCTTTAGACGCCCATTCTGTATACCTGCGATCCCGCTCATTGGGATGCATTGCAGTGGGGCCCTGATTCCCACGTCGATGCTAGCGTATTCCAGCGTATGAAGACGACATCCTATCACTTGATTGCTCTGTTCATCAAGGCCAGTACCGCATCCACAACCTTCAACAAGAACCTAGGTACCGATGCCCGAATGCTCATATTGTTCAATTCAAGCGACTCGAATGCGATTACTGCCTGTCCTGCTTTGCCTGAGATGCCTAGCAAAGCAGCCGTACGGGAAACTTTATGTCCGTCCTACGTCCCACACAACGAGCACCACAATTACATGGCCTTCAAGACAAAGATGTTCATCCGAGGCAACATTCTACCCCCAGCTATTGGAACTCCGAAAGAGGCACAAAATGAAGAAGTACCTATGTCAGAGCTTTTGGACATTGCTGCCAATTTGCCGTTACCACATACATCCATTTCACCACGTGCTGGCATTGCAGATTCAATTAATACAGATAGTTTCAAGGAAGGAGAAAATGATCCCACCACTGCCCACCAGTCAGCTACGACTGCCGCTCCCACTCCTATCCTGATACACTTGTTGGAATTGCTTCTCGCCGCTCCGGCATGGCGCGCCGACGGAAGCGAAACCACAGCAACGGCAAGGGCAAGGGGATCCTGGTAAACGTCGGCTTGGCATTCTTCCATAGCAGCGTCTTTCGTGTTCTTCCTTCTATACTCTTATATACTTCGAAAAAAAGATAAAATGAGCATACATACATCACGTTTGAGCGATTCCATCACACGTCAAAGATCAAATCATCTCATTCCATCTCTCTCTCTCTCTCTCTCTCTCTCTGCTTGTGTGAAGACTCTCAGAGGAACGGTGATCGGGCAATCTTTAACAGGTTATGAGCCCGGTGCCGTAACCGCTCCACATACGATCAATCCTCACCGCCGTCGCACTCTCGCGCAATACGCGGGGGCCGGCGATTCAGAGGCCCTTACCTCTACGTCTCACTTAGAAGCTTTCTCCTCGAAATTGATCGCTAACCATCTCAACGACAGAAGATCTGATACGATCGACAAGAACTTCCCTCCTTACGCATTGACACGATCTCTCCTTGTAAAACACGCACGATCCTCAGACCGATTCCTCTACCTACATATCTACTCGACGAGCATCTACAACGGTCTTCATCATGAGTGAAGAAACGTTCAAACACCCTCTGGGCAACATCTGCCTACTCGATCGTACCAACTACGCAGTCTGGAAAGAAGATTGCATGAAGGTCCTACAAGGAATTATGGCGTGGGACATCGTGATGGAGAGGGAAGAAGAACCGGAAGATCCGGGAAGACCCAACGACTTCACCAGACCGCTACTTCTGGCACGGAAGGCGTACAAGGACTACAAGTAACGGAAATTGCAGGGCGTGGCCATCATCTACGGATCCTGCACCAATGCTGTCAAGGTATACATCAAAGGAATGGAGGATCCCGTTCAGATGTGGAAAGTATTGGAGGCCCGCACAAACACTGCCAACTCTTCGGTCGGAAGAATGTCGCTCTTCCGGAAATTCAGCACTCTCCGTCCCACTCCCGGACAGCCGCTCAATGCCTACTTCGCCGAATTGCTTGATATCACCACCGAGCTTGCTGGCTCCGAAGAAGCGGTCTCCGACATGGTCCTCAAGAATCAGATTTATATGACTCTTCCTCCCGCCTATGCAGTCACGATTGAGATTCTTCAATCCCGTGCGAGAGACACTGTTCAAGAAGTCATAGATGCACTGAACGAATGCGAGACAAATCGATCAATGACAACAAAACCTGATGCCGTCTCAGATGCTCTCTACACACAACAAGGAGGAAGAGGAGGACGAGGTGGCTACCAGGGACGATACCAGGGAAATGAGCGTTCTCAGAGGGGGTGGTGTGATTGGTGCAAAACTGGCACCCACACTAACTCCAATTGCTGGAGTAAGAAGAACAACAAACGAGCTCGAGACCAGAATGACTGCTACTATTGTGGAGAAGAAGGCCATATGAAGAATGACTGCCCGGCCAGAAGAAAGGGACAGGCTCTACGAAATAGCTGAGGAATCGGACGCGAACAGAACGGACGTAGAGGAAATGGACAGAACGGACGCGATGGAACCAGACGCGAAGGAAATGGACACGACGGAGACGACGTAAACGGACGTTCGCACAACACCTCCGGTAACCAGCAATGACTCGCGGGCTCCACCACCCTCAGCTCGGAGGTAATGGTGGCATCATATCGATCGGCAATAACAACAAGGACCTGGGTAATTGATTCCGGCGCATCTCATAATTACGGCAACAATCTTCGAGACTTCCGGAAGAACTCAGTTAAGGAAACGAATATGATCATCAAGTTGGGAGATGATCATCAAGTACAAGCAAAAAGGAAAGGAGTTGTACGTCTGGGTGGAGTAGATATTGAGGCGTTCTTCGTTCCGGAGTTTCGAATATCTCTCCTATCAGTAGGACAACTCGACTCACACGGATACACAACAACATTCCGATCAGGGATATGCTCCATTGCCGATGCAAAAGGACAAAAAGTTCTCAGTGCCAACCTTGAAGATGGCCTATACATACTATCAACGGATGGATCAGCACACATCTCCGAAATTAGAATGCTTCGAACAGCTCCACATTGACACACGCCGATAAACATGTGGCATCGACGTCTCGTGCACCTTAATCATCAAGACTTGAGAGGACTACTAGAAACCTCAGGAGAACGCATTACGGATTCTCTGGACGTGCAACCTGTCGCCGACCCGGACGTTGAACCGGTCGCAGATCCGGATATCAAGCCGATCATGGATCCTATGGACGTCGAGCTGATGGACACGAATCCTCGCTGGGAAACACCTGGACTGTGTCGGACATGCGTTCATGTGAAGCAACAACAACATATTGTACGCACTAAGGCATCTCGGTCCTCAATGCCATTTGCGCTTGTGCACTCAGATCTCTGCGGGCCTATGAAACACAGTATCGGAGGCGCCCAATATTACATCATCTACATTGATGACTGTACAAGATACACTGAGGTGTACTTTCTGATCACAAAAACCGCGGAAGAAATATCGGCCAAGTTTCAACATTATCAAGCCTGGGTAGAAACACAGGGATTCCACATCAAACGTTTCCGAAGCGACAATGGATCCGGAGAATACAACAACTCGATATTCGTAGGCTTACTGGCAGAAAAAGGAATTACGTTTGAACCCTCGCCCCCGTACACCGAACACAAGAACGGAACGGCCGAGTAGACGATCCGGACACTGAATGCGAAGGCACGAAGTATGATGTTAGATGCAAACGTGCCGATAATATTTTGGCCGGAAGCCATCAGGACGGCATGCTACCTGCATCAAAGGTCACCTACATCGAGTCTAATGGACAACCGGTCACCATACGAAGCACTGTATGGCACCATTCCGAAAATCGGAGACCTAAGACGATTCGGATGCCGAGAATACAAACATATTCCACCCAATCAGAGAACGGAGAAGAAATTCGGAAACCGCTCCAGTATGTGCATGATGCTGGGATACGTTCACAACACCACGAAAATCTGGAGAATATGGGATTTCAAATCGGGAAGAACTGGGCGAGCAGTGGAATGCTCAAGTGTAGTGTTTGACGAAGAAGAAAATGCACACACAGAAGAGCAGACGGAAGCCATTGAGTTTCCAGACGCCACCGAAAAGCGCAGACCAATGAAGTGCAGACTGACGGAGCACAGACCGACGGAGCACAGGACAAGATCCATGAAATGGATGACGCACATGGCAGTCGAGAGAATACCAGTAAGTAACAAATATCCGATTTCTTTCACCATGCAGTGAAATCGCTCCATGAGCGGCTGGGCGATATGCGTTATACCTGCTGAAATCGGCGAATGCTGGGCAGATGACTGCTGAATTCAGCGAATGCTGGGCATTGTGCCGAATTCAGCGAATATGCTGGGCAGATACCTGCTGAATTCAGCGAACGCTGGGCGGATACCTGCTGAATTCAGCGAATGCTGGGCAGAAGACTGCTGAAATCAGCGAATGCTGGGCAGTGTGCCAAATTCAGCGAATATGCAGGGCAGATACCTGCTGAATTCAGCGAACGCTGGAAAATTCAGCGAATGCTGGGCAGAAGAAGTCGAGAATATCTTGCGAAAGCGATAACTGGTGACTTGTATGCTGAATTCAGCAAATATGCTCAATGAGCTGCTGGGAATTACCTACTGAATTCAGCGAATGCTGGGGAGAACTCGTGACGTGGATTCCATATGATTGAGACCAAGACTGATTGAGATGGCAGATAAGAATGAATATGTCTCTACATGGACACGTAGCAAGGCACGCCTTGAAACCAACAAAGTGATTATGAGCAAGGCTCACGAAGAAGGGGGTGATTTCACATCTTCGGAACACCTTGCCTCTGCCTTCCTGCTGCATGGGATCACCGAGACATCGGAAGACGAAGCCGAACCAATTATCGAGCCCGATACTATCGAGTCAGCTACCAATAAGTCTCTAGACAACGAGAGCGAACCGCTCACCTACAAGGCTGCATTACGAAGTCCGCAACCAAGACAATGGAAGGAAGCCATGCGCTAGGAATGGCAGGCATTGGTTGAGAATCACACTTTCGATATCGTGGTAAAAGGTAATACCGTCCATACACCAACGACTGACAGGACAGTAGAAGAGCCTATTGGATGTAAGTGGATCTACATGAGGAAAATTAATCCAGACGGATCCACTCGGTATAAAGCACGGCTAGTTATCAAGGGCTACGAACAAAAGGAAGGCATCGACTACGACGAAACCTATGCACCAGTGTCCAAGATGGCAACATTTCGATTGATACTGGCACTAGCTGCTCAGTATGGCTGGAACGTCGATCACATGGACGTGGTGACGGCTTTCCTAAATCCAACGATTGACCGAGACAAGATCTACATGGAAATGCCACTTGGAATTGATTGGCTCGCGTCGAGCGGAAGCGCATCGAATGGAAGCGCATCGAACGTAAGCGCGTCAAACAGCAGTGCGTCAAACAAAAGCGCATCGAGCGGAAGCGTTTTAATCCTCCGAAAAGCACTCTACGGACTTAAACAGGTGCCCAGACTCTGGTATGAGGATATCGATAGATACTTGCAATCCATAGGATTTCGACAATCAGCGGACGATCCGAATCTGTACCTTCAACAAGGAGTCCTTCTAGTACTATACGTGGACGATCTGCTCATTGCGCATAACCGTGCAGAAGGACGGGGACATCAAATCAAGAAGCTGCTGCAAAACAAGTACAAGATGTGCGACTTGGGTGCGGCAAAGCGGTTCCTAGGAATCGAGATCAATAGGACCAAAGATGGAAGATTCAGTATCTGTCAACGAGGTTACATCAATACAATCATACGACGATTCAGATTGATGGATGCAAAACTGGCTAAGTCTCCACTTGATCCTCAGACAGATCTGACTAACACCCACTGCGAGGACAAACCGGCAAACCGCAAAGAGTATCTGTCAATGGTTGGATCACTCATGTATGCGGCACTTGGGAGTCGACCGGATATCACCTTCAGCGTCACCGCTCTCAGCCGGTACAACGTTCAACCTTTAGAAATGCATGCAACGGCGGCAAAGAGAGTACTCCAATACCTGAAGACTACTGCCGGATTTCGAATTCATTATCGATGGCTTCCGAATCCTATCACCATTGTCGGATACAACGATTCCGACTGGGCAGGGAATCTCACAACTCGGAAATCTGTCGGAGGATGTGCATTCGGACTCGGAAACAGCAATGTCAACAACGAGCTTGCCATATCTGGCTTGATTCATTGGCAAGCCAAGTCTCAGAGCGTCGTGGCACGCTCAACGCTTGAGGCCGAATATATCACCTGTTCGCACGCCACCCGGGAAAGCCTCTGGCTCAGGCGTATGATGAAGGAGGCTGCAGGAGGAATGGCAGTGAAGATAGTTGATGGGCCGGTACTGATCGGATGTGACAACCAAGGAGCCATCAAATTGATCACCTCGGGAGTGGTACGGCAAAAGTCGAAACATATTGATGTGAAATATCATCATGTTCATGGCAAACAGGTGAAAGGCGCAGTTATGTTTCAATACATTACCTCTGAGTCTAATCCTGCCGATCTGCTGACGAAACCTCTTGCGGTTCCCCGACACTAACGACTATTGCAACTCACCGGACTCACTCCATTCGACGCCGACGAGGAATGAGACAGTTGTCGGGAAAAAGGGGGTGCGGTTCTTTGGCGAAGAAAACGGTGTATGGGTGTTGGAAGAGAAAAGAAGGGTTCTTTGGTTGTGCATGTTCTTGAATCCTGTCGGCAAGCGTGAGTCGGCACTCTTTTTCCTACTAGCAAGTGTTCTTCCCATGAGGTTTTCACTACAGAGGTTTTAATGAGGTCGACGAGGATTTAATGGGATTGTTCTTGATTTGGTGGATTTCTGTTTGGTACGGAGCACGAGAAGAGGGGGTGTGTTGGAATTGCTTCTCGTCGCTCCGGCATGGCGCGTCGACGGAAGCGACACCACAGCAACGGCAAGGGCAAGGGGATCCTGGTAAACGTTGGCTTGGCATTCTTCCATAGCAGCATCTTTCGTGTTCTTTCTTCTATATTCTTATATACTTCGAAAAAAAGATAAAAAGAGCATACATACATCACATTTGAGCGATTCCATCACAGGTCAAAGATCAAATCATCTCATTCCATCTCTCTCTCTCTCTCTCTCTCTCTGCTCGTGTGAAGACTCTCAGAGGAACGGTGATCGGGCAATCTTTATCAACCCTCGACAGTACGTACCGCAAGTGGATCTCTACCGGCTCTGATTGGTACAGATTATGAAGCATCGCCTCAACGAGTTTCTGTTGCAGCCAATGGCAATAGAGGGGAGGATTCTGAAATTTCCCAGGTTATGGAGACAACTGTGAGCAATAGGAGCAAGGCCGATACCGATATTATCCAGTGGTCCACCTTTCCCACGGATGACGAGCTCGGTAGCCCTGAATCCGATCGTTCCCATGACTAGGAGAAGGAGACACTAGAAGACAATGAGTATAGCGACAACGAGGAGTACGAAGACGAGCACACTGTCGATATTTCTCAGCATCATCAGTATGACCTCGATCTTCCGATGTGATTTGGATCCGAGAGCACCATGGTTTCCGCTGAAACTTTTATTGCCATACGCAATCGTGTCCAGGGTTTGCAACACGACGACTCCAAAATAGCAGTGCTTGGTCTCAATACTGAGGACTCTATTTGGGAGGCCGCCACTCGAGGTATTATTCTGGGTCGTATGGGTCCTGTCGCCCTGGGTCTCTATGTGATTGAGTCACATTATCAGATGAATATGCGGGCACAGCAGGTAATCACCTATGAGCACCGAAAGATGTCCATCAACAATCAAAACATAGACCTCATCCACAAACAGATCAAAGAAGCTCGGATGAATGCTGCCCTGTACAATGGGTTGCGCTCGAAGTTTCAGGAAACGTCCAAAAATATTGGTCGTCTATGGCAATCCAATCACCGTGAGCAACAGGGACAGGGCATGACTCTCACGGATGGCCTTCTTGGATACGGCAAGCAACATATGAAGCCCAAGGTTGGGTCTACGGGTACTACAATCCATTCTGCTGGCCGCCAGATTCACCATAGTCAGCCAACTAGCAGACACTCGACATCGTCAGCACCTTCTGTGCACGCCTCCCCTAGCAGAATCCTATCCTCTTCTGAGCACAACCATGTCCAGGCCTTTCATACGGTTTGTACGCCCAATGCCATTAGATACGAAACCCCGGAAATGCATCTAATATCCCCAGTCCCCCTTGCTGGAGTGAAGGAGTTGTACGCAAACAATGACAATGACGAAATCGAGGAGGATGAGCTTGACATGATGGAGCTGCTTGGCAAGTAGACAGTAGAGTTTGCTTTCTTTGGGTTACTTTGATTTGTTTGGCAATTCTTGTCTAGTGGAGGTTTGGGTGGCGCATCTGGTTACTCTTATTTCTAAAGTCACAATGAATCAAAGTCCCCTTCTGTCAATTGGGTAGTTGTTCTGTTCTATTTCCGCTCTTTGTGTCTTGCTGGCATCTTCTTACTCAGGGTATGCACTGTAATAAAGTTGGCCGTTGGGTGTACACATACACACAGTTCCATCAATGTGCATTTCACAACCACGATAGCTATGGAATCAATGAAACCTGTGCTGTACTCGGCTCCGTAATCTCTATCTCCCTTGAGCTGTGCTTGGTGGTGGGGAAAAAAAAAATACATCCCATTTTGATGAAGATGCGGACTAGTTGTGGCCTGTATACACAAGCAGTACTCGGTCAAAAAAAAATCACTGTGCGTTTTACCACCACAATAGCTATGGAATCAGGGAAACCTGAGCAGAACTCTTCTCCGTATTCTCTATCTCCCATGAGCAGTACTTGGTGGTGGCGAGAAAAAATATCTCTCTCCCATTTCGACTGAGTTCACTACCAGACCATATATCTGGTGTCGCTTTAGCAACGCTAAGGATATAATGGATGGTCACGAGACAAGGAGTTCCCGTAGCTCCCGTAGCTCCCATAAGCATCGCTAACTCCCGTAAGAGGAGAAGTTATATTTTGCTCCCGTAATGATTTTAAAAAAAAAGTGCTTTATTTTTAGCTGAAACCTCGAAAAATATTAGTTCAAATTTATGACTCACCTGTAAAAAAAGCAGTATACTTCAACTTTCCATTTTTTGCTGATGGAACGAGGGGGTGCAAATCCCCCCTTTTCCATCACATGGATGAGGCCAAAGGGGGTGGTAAAAGATATCTGGGGGGAAAAACCGGCTACCGGCAGGCAAAGTATCAGTTATTTCCAAGGAGCCGAGCACGGAGGCTGGCAGGAGGCTACTCGAGGATATTTGGGTCAATGGCACAAAGTTCAGGGTGGAGAGCTTTATCCCGGAACAAGCGGATGCGCTACGTGGCATCTGCAGCAAATGGGGACACACCGATTTCCGGTGCCGAGAGCGAGCGCCAAAGTGTGCAATGTGTGCTGGGGAATACCGCACCTTTCTGCACACGTGCAAAGTGGTGACATATGGATGAACTGGGGGAAGGGCCTGCATACACAGCCAGCCACAATGTCCAAACTGTGGAGGCCTGCACTTTGCCCAGGTCGGAAGATACAGGGCAAAGAGGGAGGCCATTGCAATTGTGCTAGGAATCATTAAGTCAGCATCTCAGGTCCACAAAATGGTTACAAGTGGCATCGCCCCCCCTATGAAGTAATGGCGGGACACCAACAAAGTTCACAAGTTGCGAACGGTCCGGGAATGGTGGTACAACACAAGCTCACAAGGACAAAACAGAGAGGGGGGCGTAGACTGAGGGTCATACAACACAACTGTGCGAAAGGGAAACAGGCAGTGGAAGTGCTGCTGGAAATGGCAATACAGAAATAGGTGGATATAGTAATGATTCAGGAGCCAACGACGGGGAGAGGCAGCACAGCAAGACACAACAGCTTTCAATGGATCAAGAAGGAGGGGGGAAAACCGGCAAGATGTTGGACAGCTGTTAACAAGACATCAGGGTACAGGGTCACAGAGCTCAGAGAGCAGGCAAAGGAATGCGTAAACTGCATCCAGGTGCCACAGGTGATGAGGGAGGGTGATGAACCATTAACACTAGTGAATGTGTACGACCAGAGGCCCAGAGGGGGGGGGGAAAGGCTAGCAAGGCAGGCAGAGTGGGGGTCAATTATGAGGGTGGCAAGGGTGGTAATAGCAGGCGACATGAATGCGCACTGCGAACGCTGGAGTCCGCGTACCAAGAAGAGGGGAAATGCGCTGTTCTGGGAGGAGCTGGTAGAGGAGTATGAGTTGGTGATTTGGAATTCAGAGGAAGGAACACGTGCGGGGCCCACGACAGAGAAGACATCGATTATTGATCTGACCCTATCGTCACCGTCAGTGTTGCTCAACTGGTGCCTGTTGTAGGAAGAGGCAACAGGGTCAGACCACGAGGTTATTATGTGGGAAGTTTTGGGGGGAAAAGGAGGAGGCAAGCCAGGCAAGACGGTCACAGGATGGGACATCTCCGGTTGGGAAGGAAGGGGGAAAGAAGAGGAGGAAAGAAAGAAGGCGGAGGAAAAGGCAAGGCAAGTAAGAGACACATTCCTGCAATTAATGGGACACACACGGTTAGTTGATGAAAGCACTAAGGAGCAGATCAGTGGGATGGCAGACAGACCAAGGGCAGCAATGACGGAGACCCTGGACCGACATGCAGTGCAGAAGCGATGGTGCTCCAGATCAAAGCTGTGGTGGACTGACGAGCTCCGGGACCTGAGGAAAACCCTTGGGAGAGTTCAATGCAGAAAAGATTGGGAGGTGGTTGGGGTGGCACACGAGATCAGAGAAGAGACATCAGAAGGGCGAAGAAGACGTGCTGGAACGAATTCCTACCGGGAGCAAAAGGAAACGAGGTGTGGGTGGCGGCAAGTTATATGGCAGATAGGCTGGACAAGACAGGGCAAGCACTAAGGGACGGAGATGGACCAACTCTAGAGGGGCACGAGGCAAGGTAGGAAGGGCTGCTGGCAGTGCACTTCCCACTGAGAAACGGAAGGGGGGAGGGTCAGCGAGAGTTCGAAGAATTGGAAGGGGGCGAAGGGTTTCAACTGGTGAATGAGGGGCAGGTGGCTGCGATGATGAAGAAAGCCTCCTCAACAGCGCCCGGGGAAGACCTCATCAGCGCTAACATCCTGAAGGTTTTCTGGGAGTGGGACTGGCAGATCTTCACAGGGTTAGTGAGGCCTGCATTCGACTCGGACACCACCCAGAACTGTGGAAAACGGCACGAGGAGTGGTTATCCCCAAGGCCAACAAGCCTGACTACTCGCAGGTTAGAGCTTACTGGGTAATCTCGCTACTGGACACAATCAGTAAAGTCGTCGAAAGGACGGCAGCACACCTCATTACGGACCATCTGGAAAGAAGCATGAGACTGCACAAGGGACAATATGGGTGAAGAAGTCGGAGGGTGATGGTTGGTGCAGTTGCGATGCTCATGAACCGTACTGAGCAGGCATGGGAATGCAAGAAGGTGGCGGGAACGCTACTTATGGACGTGTAGGCAGCCTTCAACAACACGAACATCAGACTTCTGAGGAGAAGGATGAGAGAGCTGGGAGTGCAAGAAGATATAGTGCGATGGACAGGGAGCTTCATGGAAGACAGATATATCAGACTTGTGCTTAACGGGACGGAGGGCGAGTCCCACTAGGTGGAAACAGGCATCCCACAAGGCTCTCCTGCAGTCCCAATTCTATTCGTCACCTACCTCTCGCGCATCGTTGAAGAAGTGGAGCGGGAGTGCGAAGGGGTCAGGGCACTAAGCTTTGTGGACGATATTTCATCGTGGGCGGAAGGAAAAACTGAGGAAGACGTGGCATGCAGGTGGGGAGACAGAAATGGGGTCACCTTCGACCATAACAAAAGCAAGGCACTTCTCTTTAGCCGCAAGAGAAAAGCACCCACGGTGACGATTAAAACAGGAGGTACAGAGGTCACCTTTAACAAAGAGATCACCGGGTGGCTCGGGGTGAGGTTGAACTCGCACCTTACGCTCAGAGACCACCAGAAACTCATGTTGAAGAAGGGAATAAAGGTATTGGCAAGACTGAAAAGACTGATGGGACAGATGGGATTGACAGCGGGGAACTGCTGCAAGGTCATGACAGCGTGTATGCAGTCAGTGGCTATGTATGGAAGCGAGCTGTGGTGGAAGCGAGAGGGAAAGCAGGGTATGGTGGGAGGAGCAGCGGAGCTTCAGAAACTGGTCAAGCTGGAGGCACGAGCAGTCACCGGCTGCTTTCGAACGACGAACCAAGCAGCACTCGCCAATGAGGCGGGCTTAAGGCCAGCAGTAGCACAACTCAACAACAGGCTAGGACAGTTCGGCGCATGACTCTTGGCGTTACCATGGGGTGACAAGCCAAGGAAAATAGTAGGGGCCCCCTCGGGCATTGGAATGAGACTCGAGGAGGCCCTAGGTTACTCGGCCTGAATGGAGGAGACAATAACGTTGCCACTTGCAGCGAACAGGCTCGACTTAGAAATGAGAGTGGAGGAGAAAGAGTAGGCGAAGCGGACAGCAGGAAGGGAAAGGGCAGGACTAACCATCTTTACGGATGGGTCAAGGGCCAGCAACGGTGTCACCAGGTACGCAGTGACATGGAAAAGCAGAAGCAAGTGGGTGGGGGTCGAGACCCACCTAGGTTACAACCAAGAGGCCTTTGATGCAGAATGTGCAGCCCTGGCACGTGCGCTGGAGATGGCGGCAAGACGGAGATCAGCCCCAGAAGCAGTCACCATCTACACAGACGTACAGGTGGCAATGAGAAGAATAGTGGCCTATGAACCAGGGGCAGGGCAGAAGTACGCGGTACTGGCCAGGAAGTGGGTAGCAGCTCTAAAACAGACGAGGCCTAAGGTGCGCATTGAAATCAGATGGTGCCCGGCCCATGAAGGAGTGGAGGGCGATGAGAAACTGGATGAGTGGGCAAAGCAAGCAGCAGAAGAGCCAGATGCCCGGGGAGTGGAGTGGCTGAGATATGGGGATCGGTACGGGGTACGGTGTATGCCCCTACCTAGGTCCCTGGCCAATCTAAGGAGGGAAATAGCAGAGAAGAAGTGGGGCGAAGCAAAAAGCTGGACTGAAGAGCGGGTCAGTGGAAGAAAGTACAGGCTGGCAAGAGACCAACGGCCAAACCGGATGGTGGAGCGAGCGCCAAAGTACCTGGCAGGATGCTTTCACCAACTCCGAAAGGGTCACTGCCGCAGTGGGCAATACCTGTAATGGAGGAAGAACGCAAACAGTGCGGCCTGCGGATGGTGCCAATACCGGACGCAGACGAGGGAACCCTTGTTCAAGCAATGCAGAAAATGGAAGCGACAGCAAAAGGTCCTGTGGGCGGAAGTACGAAAGGAGACACGGAAAGGGACGGACTGCCATACGATCCGAGACCTATTCGCAGATGAGCGGTGCACAGATGCCATCCTGGACTTCTTATGGACCACGGAGGTGGGGAGCAGGGTGGGACCTAGAGTGAAGGCGATGGTGGCAGGAGTGGGCTGAGAGACAGGAGGGGTGAGAAGGTGGAAGTAGGGCAAGGGCGTGGTGTGTTTTCTTTCAGTTTCAGTGGGAAGGCCAGGCGGGGGCAGGGGGAGTTACTGCGGGCCGTCGGCGGACTGTGGGAGGTCGCGGCAGACGGTGAACAGGAAAGGACTGTATTTAATGTTGTCATGATCCAGTAGGGTCGCACACGATTAATGAAACATCATCATCATCATCGTCGTTGATACCCCCTGGGTGGAGATACGGAAAAAGACAGGGAGATGAAAGAACTGGGTTACGATTAAGGAAATGTTCGCGGACAAGCGGTGCACTGGAGCAGTCTTGGATTTCTTGAGAACGACGAGGGTGGGGACGAGGACGGGGCCACCAGACCCGGGGGGGTAGAGGGAGTAGGGAGGCGCACAGTCTCGTTAGTTACGGTTTCTTTCTGTCACTCGTTCCTTGCTCTTTCTCTCTTCTCTTTCCTACTGTCTTTCTCTGTTTCCTTCTTATCTTGGGACAGGCCAGGCGGGGGCAGGGGGAGTTGCCGCGAGCCGCTGGCAGACTGTTCGAGGGCGCAGCGGACGGCGAAGGGGAAAGGACTGTATTTAATATCGCCATGATCCAATAGGGTCGCACACGATTAATGAATCATCATCATCATCGTCGTTGATACCCCACCACCACCACCACCAACAACAACCACTCTCATCTTACTGGAATCGCCAAGACTACGATCTATTGCCTATTCGAGTAGCGAGTTTGACTTCATCACCAGTTCCGCTAAACAAAAAATTCGCAACCACCAACCGGCTCCAGTGGTAACTGTCACGCAATGCGGACAAGAAGAGAAGAGAAGAAGAAAGTCATGTCATTCTATCTACGAGTGGGAGGAGCTTGCTTCTTATATACCCATTGCCAAGCCCTTCCTGCGCAGTCACCCTTCTGCTTTTGGCGGTGTGCATCTCTCTGCCAGCCGGCCCGCTGTCCTCCGGCAAGGTGCCGTTCCGGTGAGGTGCTGTTTCGGCACGCTGCTGTCCGGTAACGTACCGCCGTGAGCAAACATGCACTTGTATGAAACCCTCCAATACGCCTGCACCCGGCTTAGGGTCACAGTAACCGGCCCGGATGTTTGAGGACAAGAGCCCGGGGGGAGCGGAGGAGGATCAGAGAGTGTTATGGGAGGATAACAAGGAGGCCCATGAGGTGATGGTGGCCCAGAGGGAGGAGATGAAGCAGAGGGAGGAGAAGGAGAGGATGGAGATGCTGGAGGCGCTCATGGGAGGCTATCAGGTGGAGGAACTACAGGAATTGGCAGTGAGCGCAGCAGTGAAGAATGTTGGAAATGCTTCTCGTGTATCGTTTAGATTTGGCGCTTGTGCCTTAGAGTTTGTTGAGGACAGAGTTTGTTGAGGACACGATTGCGTGAGTGGAGGATCTTTGTTCGGCGGGTTCTTTCTCTTCTTCTTTTGTTCTACACCATCGAATACTACAATGAAGTTGTGAACCGCTTGAACTAACAGAATCCATACGCCTCGTGTTTTCTCATCTCATACAGCATTCAGACTGATCGAACTCCTATCGTTCATTTCTATCCTCATCGCTAATCGGTATTCGTTCAACAGGTTATGAGCCCGGAGCCGTAACCGCACGCAAAAGAAGGATCGAAAAACAAAACCATCAAGAAAGACTTAGCCATCAAAACATCCTGTCCACCACCGAATCCACGAGCGAGAAGGTCTTCAAGCATCCACTTGGGACCATCACCCTACTCAATGACACGAACTATGCATCTTGGAAGGCAGACTGCGAACAGGTCTTGCACGGAATAAAGGCCTGGTGAATCGTCACAGAAGATGAAGCAGAACCCGAGAACCCCGAAGGAATGACCAAGGCCACCATCCATGGACGCAAGGCCTATGAGGACTTCACAACGCGGAAGGCCCAAGCTGGTGCTATCATTTACGGATCGTGTAGCCCCGAAGTCAAGACATATCTCAACCAGGTTCAGGACCCTGTGAGGATGTGGGCAATACTGAAAGAACAGATGGACACTGCAAACACCACAGTTGGCCGCCTGACGCTCTTCCGACATTTCAGCCAACTACGTCCAGTTCCTCGACAGCCGATCAGCTCCTATTTTTCACAACTCCTAAACATCACCAATCAACTCGCCGGCACTCCCGAAGCCATTCCAGATATGGTTCTGAAAAACCACATTTTCACAACCCTACCTGAGATGTTCAA
>Ga0307516_10002703_pt1 | contig 23408 bp, 23 predicted proteins | sample 19_EM_MG_FD_203310 | JGI IMG/M metagenome (GOLD analysis project Ga0307516, IMG submission 203310) | Populus trichocarpa ectomycorrhiza microbial communities from riparian zone in the Pacific Northwest, United States - 19_EM | ecosystem: Host-associated > Plants > Roots > Unclassified | place...
CCGTTCCGCGCCCGTCCTACCCCGCGAGCTTGACGTTCGAACCCTTCACCGTGATCTCCACACCACTCTTCCCCGCCTGCACCTTGTCGAGCTGGATGCCGCCGGGCAGCCCCTCGATCTTCTGCTCGAAGTCCGTGATGGACCGGACCCGGTTCTCGGCGAGGTCGACACCGCCGAACGAGGGCAGCTGGTCCGCGTGCACCCGCACGGTGTCGCCCTCGGCGGTGACGGTGCTGAGCACGTACACCGGGTTCGGCAGCTTGGTGCCGAGCACCGTCGCCTCGACCGCGACCTTGATCTTGCCGTTGCCGCCGTCGGAGAGCCCGACGATGTTGGCGGTGACGCCGGGGGCGACCTGGGTGGGCTCGGACCCCGCGGTCTTGAGCAGCTCGGCGTAGGTGACGGACGCCGTGCCGGTGGCGGTGGACGCGGTGGCGGAGCTGTAGTCGCCGGAGAACTCGACGCCCTTCATGTTCGCCTCGAGGTCGTCGATACGGATCGTCCCGCCGTCCGTGCCGGTGTCCGCCTCGTAGTCCGCGATACCGACCTGGACGTCGTCCAGTGCGCCGCCGACGACCTGGGTGAGGAAGGGGAAGCCCTTGATGGAGACGTCCGGGGTGGTGTCCAGGTTCTCGGTGGTCTTCAGCTTGTCCGCGACCTCGCCCTCCGCGAAGTTGACCGCGACGCGGTCGGCGATCACGAAGAGGCCGCCGAAGATCACGACGAGGATCAGAAGTATTCGCAGTGCGCGCATGCGGTTGTCCCCCACGACAGCGGTCAGACGACGGTCGGTTGACGGACCGAGTGGCCGCCGAACGTGAGAGTAACCCTGGGCCAGCAAGGGATCGGCAAAATGTCGATCATTCGTGACAGGAGAGGCGGGCGGCCAGGAGAGGCGCCCGGCCGGAAGAGGTGCGCGGCCAGGAGAGGCGCCCGGCCGGAAGAGGTGCGCGGCCAGGAGAGGCGCCCGGCCGGAAGAGGTGCGCGGCCGGGCGCGGGCCACCGACGTGCCGGTCCGCGCCACCGACGTACCGGTCCGCGCCCGCCACGAAGGCGTCAGCTCAGCGCCCGCCCCAGCAGGTACACCACCGGCGCGGCCGCCGCCAGCGGCAGGGCGACTCCCGCCGTGAAGTGCACGAACCTCGACGGGTAGTCGTAGCTCGCCACCCGGTGCCCGATCAGCGCGCCCACCGCCGCGCCCGCGCCCAGCAGCGCGCCCTTCGCGCCGAGGCCGGTCACCCCGCCGACCGCGATGCCCGCGCCCGCCGCGGCGAGCAGGGCGACGACCACGGAGGCAGGGGTCGGCAGGGGCAGCGCGCGAGCCAGGACCGCGACCGCCACCGCCGCCGCACCGACCGTCACCGCGTCCGGCTCGGCCGCGAGGTGTCCGGCCGCGACGATGGACAGCGCCGCCGAGGCGACGGTGGCCATCAGGCCGGCCATCCGCTCGTCCGCGTCGGCGTGCGAGCGCAGTTGGAGGACGAGGGAGAGCAGCACCCACACACCGAGCGTGCCGAGGATCGCGGCGGGCCCGTTCTCCCGGCCGGCCACAAGCAGCACGGCGTCCGCCACCAGCGCCCCGAGGAACGCCAGCGCGATGCCCTGCCGGGCCGGCCACATGCCGTTCAGCCGGAACCAGCCCGCGGCCGTGACCGCCTGGAGGACGACGAGGGGCACCACGAGGGCGTACGAGCCGATGGCCGCCGTACCGGACAGCAGCAGACCGAGGAGCGCGGTGAGCGCGGCGGGCTGCATGCCGGGTTCGATGACCGGCGAGCGCCCCTCCAGCCTCGCCCGCTGGGCGTCGGTGACACGGGCGTTGCCGACGACGGTGGCGGGGCCGTACCTGGAGGCCGGCTCCTCGGCGGCCGGCGCCGGTGTACCCGCCTGCGCAGGAGCGTGGGTGTGTGGGGCCTGAGCGCCGGGAACCTGCGGCTGCTGCGCCGCGGCGGCGGGGTACGCCCGGTCCGCGGGCGCCTGCTGCGGCAGATACGCCGTCTCGGCGGCCGACACCGGCTGATGCATCTGGGTCTCCCAGGTCTGCCCCTGCCACTGCTGCGTGTGCTGCTGGGCGGCCTGCGGATCCTCGTAGGCCTGCTGCCAGTACGGGTCGTAGCCCTGCGGGTCGTGGCCCTGGCGGTCGTAGCCCTGGGGCTGCTGCCCGTGCTGCTCCCCCTGGTACTGCTGCTGCCCGTGCTGCTCCCCTTGGTACTGCTGCCGCCGTCGGTACTGCTGTCCTTCGAGCGGCCCGTCGTACGGCTCTTCGTACGGCTGGTTGGTCATCGTCACCCTCCTGCGAACGGCGGGAGCACCTCGACCGTGCCGCCGTCGGCCAGCCGTACCGTCTCATGTCCGCGGGTGCCCACGGGGTCACCGTCGATGAGGAACGAGCATCGCCGCAGGACACGCACGAGTTCGCCGGGGTGTCGCCCGCGCACCGCGTCGAGCGTCTCGGCGAGGGTGTCCGCGTCGAACGGCTCCTCGGCGATCCCTGCCGCGGCCTTCGCGGCGGCCCAGTAGCGCACCGTGACCTTTGCCATCCGGTTCCTCAATCAATCGGCTGTGTACACGGTCAGGCTAGCCCGCCCGACCGACAGCCCAGTCCCCGATGCGGGCCAGCAGCTCGTCCGTGGCCGCGTGTTCGGCGTGGCCCATGCCGGGCTCCAGCCAGAGTTCGCCGTGGTCGCCGGCGGCGCGGGCCAGCATGCGGGGGTGATCGACGGGGAAGTAGCCGTCCTGTTCGCCGTGCACGATCAGGAGCGGCGCCGGCGCGATCCTCGGGACCGCCTCCACCGGCGACAGCGGCACCGGATCCCACTCACGGTGGTGGATGCGGGTACGGAATCCGTAGCGGCCCACCAGACGGCCCTCGGGGCGGCTCACCAGCCAGTGGAGCCGGCGCATGGGAGCCGTGCCCCGGTAGTACCAGCGGGCCGGAGCGCTCACCGAGACCACCACGTCCGTGGCCGCTTCCACGCGCCCCTCGTGCTCGTGCGCCGGCTCCTCCTTCGGGGGATTCGGGCCGTACAGCGCGGCGTGCCGCAGGGCCACCGAGCCGCCCATGGAGAAACCGACGGTGATCACCCGCGGGTGCCCGAGCGAACGGGCCCACTCGACCGCGGCGGCGAGGTCCAGCACCTCCCGGTCGCCGACCGTGGAGTGCCCGCCGGAGGCACCGTGCCCCCGGAAGGAGAACGTGACCACGGCGCCATGGCGCGCGAACGCCGTGGCCACTCGCCGGACGTGCGGGCGGCCCACGTCGCCGGTGAAACCGTGCGCGATCACGAACACCGGGCCACCGGAAGGTGACGCCGAGGCGTCGTATACGACGTCACCCGGGTCGTATACGGAATCGATCGTCACCCCGTCGGCGGTGTGCAGAAACGCCCGCAAAGGGGTACGTCTGCCCGTCTCGGAGTGCGGTCGATCGGTGGATCGCGCCACATGACCTGCCGGACCGGTACTCATGTGGGCTATTCTGCTGGGCAGAGGACTCGGGCAGCGTAGCCCCCGGGTCCTTTTGTGCTTTCGGGAAGCGTTGTATACGAAGCGGGAAACCGCAGGTGTACGGGGCCACCGGGATCGCAGAGCAGTGCCGCACCGCACACGTCCTCGCAGGGACCGAGGAGGAACCAGACTGATGAGTTCTCTGCTGCTCCTGACCAATGCCCTCCAGCCGTCGACGGAGGTGCTCCCCGCTCTCGGTTTGCTGCTGCACAACGTGCGCGTGGCCCCGGCGGAGGGCCCCGCTCTCGTCGACACCCCGGGCGCCGACGTCATACTGATCGACGGGCGCCGTGACCTGCCGCAGGTGCGCAGCCTGTGCCAGCTGTTGCGCTCCACCGGGCCCGGCTGTCCGCTCATCCTCGTCGTGACCGAGGGCGGCCTCGCGGCCGTCACCGCCGACTGGGGCATCGACGACGTACTGCTCGACACCGCCGGTCCGGCGGAGGTCGAGGCCCGTCTGCGGCTCGCCATGGGCCGCCAGCAGATCGTCAACGACGACTCCCCGATGGAGATCCGCAACGGTGACCTGTCGGTCGACGAGGCGACCTACTCCGCCAAGCTCAAGGGCCGGGTCCTCGACCTCACCTTCAAGGAGTTCGAGCTCCTGAAGTACCTCGCCCAGCACCCGGGCCGCGTCTTCACCCGCGCACAGCTCCTCCAGGAGGTCTGGGGCTACGACTACTTCGGCGGCACCCGGACGGTCGACGTCCACGTACGACGGCTGCGCGCCAAGCTCGGACCCGAGCACGAGTCGCTGATCGGGACCGTCCGGAACGTCGGTTATCGATTCGTTACTCCGGAGAAGGGCGAGCGCGCCACGGACGAGGCCAAGGCCAAGACGACCGTGGCAAATCCGGAGAATGAGGACGACAAGGGCGCTCTGGACGCAGCCGAGATCACCGCGGAGGCCTAGCGGGCGCGTGGCCAGGGCATCACTCGCGCACGCTCCCGCTCAGGCAGGCCCTCACACGCCCTGCCCAGAGCGGGTCCATCCGCGTAGACTCCGCGCGTGGCCAAGGTAACCAGGGATGACGTGGCGCGGCTGGCAGGGACGTCCACTGCCGTCGTCAGCTATGTCATCAACAACGGACCCCGGCCGGTTGCCCCGGCCACGCGCGAGCGTGTCCTCGCCGCGATCCAGGAACTGAGCTACCGGCCCGACCGCGTCGCCCAGGCGATGGCGTCGCGGCGCACGGATCTCATAGGCCTGATCGTGCCGGACGCCCGCCAGCCCTTCTTCGGGGAGATGGCGCACGCGGTCGAACAGGCCGCGTCCGAGCGCGGAAAGATGGTCCTGGTCGGCAACTCCGACTACATAGGCGAGCGCGAGGTCCACTACCTGCGTGCCTTCCTGGGCATGCGGGTCTCCGGGCTCATCCTCGTCAGCCACGCCCTGAACGACAACGCCGCCGCCGAGATCGACGCGTGGGACGCCCGCGTGGTGCTGCTGCACGAGCGGCCGGAGGCCATCGACGACGTCGCCGTCGTCACGGACGACCTCGGCGGCGCCCAGCTCGCCGTCCGCCACCTGCTGGAGCACGGTTACGAGTACGTGGCCTGCATGGGCGGCACCGCCGAGACCCCCGCGGTCGGCGACCCGGTCTCCGACCATGTCGAGGGCTGGCGGCGCGCGATGCGGGAAGCCGGGCTGCCGACCGAGGGCCGGGTCTTCGAGGCGCCGTACAACCGTTACGACGCCTACCGCGTAGCGCTCGACATCCTCTCCGGGCCCCAGCGGCCGCCCGCGATCTTCTGCTCCACCGACGACCAGGCCATCGGCGTGCTGCGCGCGGCACGTGAGCTGCGGCTCGACGTGCCCGGCGAGCTCGCGGTGGCGGGCTTCGACGACATCAAGGAGGCGGCGCTGGCCGACCCGCCCCTGACGACGATCGCGTCGGACCGCTCCGCCATGGCCCGGGCCGCCGTGGACCTCGTCCTCGACGACGGGCTGCGGGTGGCCGGCTCCCGGCACGAGCGGCTGAAGCAGTTCCCGTCGCGGCTGGTGCTGCGCAAGTCCTGCGGCTGCGTGTGAGAGAGCGCACGCGCTGCGCTTCAGGGTTGCTTCAGGGTTCCCTGGCGACTGTCTGACGGCTTTCTGAGGACTTTCTGAGAGAGCCCCGCAAGCTGCGAGACGCGTCTTTATATCGGACGAACGAGGTTCTGGCGGGCTTCTCAGGGAGCACTCAGCGGGCTCTCATGGTCGGCGGACAAGCTGAGTGTCATGACCGAGAGCTTCCGCCGCAGCGGCGAGTACGAGAACCCCGAGTACCCCCAGGGTCACGGCGAGCAGGCCGCGTACCCCCAGCAGCAGTACTCCCCCTCCCCCGTGAACCCCGAGTGGCCGGCCCCGCCGGCCCAGGCACCGGCTCAGGCGCCCGTGCCTGCCGGGTTCGCGACCGAGGGTGCGTACGGCGGCGGACACGGCGGCGCCGGACACGGTGGTGACGGCGACGGCGGTACGGCCGTGATGGCGGCGGTTCCTGCCGGGCCGGCGCCCGCCGCGGCCCACAAGAAGCGCACCCGCGGTCCGCTCGCCCTGCTGGCCGCCGTGGCGATCGTCGCCGCGGCGATAGGCGGCGGGACGGCGTACGGCATCCAGGAGTTGACCGGCAGCGACACGGTCACCTCCAGCAGCACCAGCACGACCGTGGTGCCGTCCTCCGCCAAGGGCACGGTCTCCGGGGTGGCCAAGGCGGTCAGCCCGAGCATCGTCGAGATCAACGCCACCTCGAACGCCGGCGAGTCCACCGGCTCCGGCGTGGTCATCACCAGCGACGGCGAGATCATCACCAACAACCACGTCATCTCCGGCGCCACCTCGATCAAGGCGAGCACCAGCGACGGCAAGACCTACACCGCGAAGGTCGTCGGCACCGACAGCAAGAAGGACCTGGCCCTGATCAAGCTGGAGAACGCGTCCGGCCTGAAGACGGCCACCCTCGGCGACTCCAGCGGTGTACAGGTCGGCGACACGGTCGTGGCGATCGGCTCCCCCGAGGGCCTGACCGGCACCGTCACCAGCGGCATCGTCTCCGCCCTCGACCGTGACGTCACCGTCTCCACGGACGAGAGCCAGCAGCAACAGCAGGGCGGCGGCAGCGGCCAGTGGCCGTTCGAGTTCGGCGGCCGGGAGTTCAACGGCGACACCGGCTCGTCCACCACCACGTACAAGGCGCTCCAGACGGACGCCTCGCTCAACCCCGGCAACTCCGGCGGCGCCCTGATCGACATGAACGGCAACATCGTCGGCATCAACTCGGCGATGTACTCGGCCGCTTCCGGATCGTCCTCGTCCTCGTCCGCCGCGGGCAGTGTGGGCCTCGGCTTCGCCATCCCGATCAACACCGTCAAGGCCGACCTGGCCACGCTGCGGGCCGGCGGCTCCGACAGCAACTGACCCACACCGAGTCCGTAGGGAGTACGTCATGATCAAGCAGGTCTCGCACACGGTGGCCGATACCGGCCCGGCCGGGCTCGCCCTGGCCCTTGGGGTGGCGTACGAGCTGCACGAGCCGGTGCCGCGGGCTCCGGAGGTGGCGCAGGTGGCGCAGGTGGCGCAGTCGGCGCTCGCCCACGGCACGGGTCGCCGCGCGAAAGCCGCCGCCCGCAGCCGGCGCCGCACGGTACGCGGCTGATCCCACCCGGCTTCTCCTTCAGCACCAGCCGGGAACCGTGCGAGGCTGAAAGCGTTCATCCATGTCAGCCCCGTCGTTCCACCGCACCCGAGGAATCCACGCCCATGAGCCCCGCCGAAGGCGACCGTGACACCCAGCGCATCCTGATCGTCGACGACGAGCCGGCGGTACGCGAGGCGCTCCAGCGCAGCCTCGCCTTCGAGGGCTACGACACGCAGGTCGCGGTCGACGGCGCGGACGCCCTGGAGAAGGCGACCGCGTACCGGCCCGACCTGGTGGTCCTGGACATCCAGATGCCGCGCATGGACGGTCTGACCGCCGCGCGGCGCATCCGCGGGGCCGGCGACACCACGCCGATCCTCATGCTCACGGCCCGCGACACGGTCGGCGACCGGGTCACCGGGCTCGACGCGGGCGCCGACGACTACCTGGTCAAGCCCTTCGAACTCGACGAACTCTTCGCCCGCGTCCGCGCGCTGCTGCGCCGCAGCTCGTACGCGGCGTCCGGAGCCGGCGTGGAGGAGGACGAGGCCCTCACCTTCGCCGACCTGCGCATGGACCTCGCGACCCGTGAGGTCACCCGGGCCGGGCGGCCGGTGGAACTGACCCGTACCGAGTTCACGCTCCTGGAGATGTTCATGGCGCACCCGCGCCAGGTCCTCACGCGTGAGCAGATCCTGAAGGCGGTGTGGGGCTTCGACTTCGAGCCGTCGTCGAACTCGCTCGACGTGTACGTGATGTACCTGCGCCGCAAGACGGAGGCGGGCGGCGAGCCGCGGCTCGTGCACACGGTGCGGGGTGTGGGGTACGTGTTGCGGCAGGGCGGCGCGGAGTGAGGAAGGTCGTACGCCGGTTCCGTTCCCTGCCGATCCGGTCCAGACTGGCGCTGCTGGTGGCGGCGGCGGTGGCGTTCGCGGTGGCGGCGGTTTCGGTGACCTGTTGGTTCATCGTGCAGGGGAAGCTGTACGAGCAGGTGAACGCGGACCTGCAGAAGGCCGCGAGCATGAAGCTCGACGGCCCGATGGTCCAGAACGCGGTCAACCCGTGCACGCAGACACCGAGTCCGCAGCGCACCACGGACGGCCCCCGTAACACCTACTTCCAGGTGGTCATAGAGGACGGGACGGCCTGCGTCCTGCCGTTCTCCAAGGGCGCGGTCAAGGTCACCCAGACCGACAAGGACGTCGCCAAGAAGGCGGAGAACAAGTTCTTCTTCCGCAACGGCACCGACTCGGCGGGCGACGACGTCCGCGTGATGCTCGTGCCGGGGCTGTCGGTGTCCAATCAGTCCACCGGGGAGACGTCCAACGCGGCTCTGCTCATCGCCCTCCCCCTGAAGAACACCCAGTCCACCCTCAACGACCTCGCCCTCATCCTTCTCCTCGTCTCCGGTATCGGGGTCCTCGGCGCCGGGGCCGCCGGACTAGCGGTCGCCCGCGCCGGTCTGCGTCCGATCGACAAGCTCACCGAAGCCGTCGAGCACGTGGCCCGGACCGAGGATCTGAGTATCCGCATCCCGGTGGAGGAGGACAGCGAGGACGAGATCGCCCGTCTGTCCCACTCCTTCAACTCCATGACCTCCGCCCTCGCCAGCTCCCACGAACTCCAGCAACAGCTCATCGCGGACGCCGGCCACGAACTCCGCACCCCCCTCACCTCCCTCCGTACCAACATCGAACTCCTCACCCGCAGCGAGGAGACCGGCCGCCCCATCCCCGCCGCCGACCGCAAGGCGCTGCTCGCCTCGGTGAAGGCGCAGATGACCGAACTGGCCGCGCTGATCGGTGACTTGCAGGAGCTGTCCCGCTCGGCGGGTCAGCGGGGTGAGCGCGTCCAGGTGATCTCGCTGGAGGACACGGTCGAGTCGGCCCTGCTCCGCGCACGGCTGCGGGGGCCCGAGCTGACCATCACCGCCGCCCTCCAGCCGTGGTACGTACGGGCGGAACCGGCCGCGCTGGAACGCGCGGTGGTCAACATCCTGGACAACGCGGTGAAGTTCAGCCCCGAGGGCGCCACGATCGAGGTCCAGCTGTACGAGGGCGTCCTGACGGTCCGCGACCACGGCCCCGGCATCCCCGCCGAGGAACTCCCGCACGTCTTCGACCGCTTCTGGCGCTCCCCGAGCGCCCGCGCGCTACCGGGCTCGGGCCTCGGCCTGTCGATCGTCGCCCGTACGGTCCAGCAGGCCGGCGGCACCGTGACCCTGGCCCGCGCGCAGGGCGGCGGCACGGTGGCGACCGTACGACTGCCGGGGGCGCCTATGGCTCCGCCGGAGGTGCCGTGACCGGGCTCAGTGGAAGCCGAGCATGCCTGGTGAGTCGATGTCGACGGTCAGGATGCCGGGGGGATAGTCGCCCTCTCGGCCGGTCAAGATGATCGACATACCGCCGGACTCAAGATGGGGTGTCGCGATGCAGAGGGCGTGACAGATGTCAAAACCGCCCCAGCCGTCCCGGGACATCGCGCCGACTGTTGCCGCCGCCGCCTGAGCGAGCGGGTCGACCAGGACGCCCGGAAGTGCGAGCACGTCGCTGGCGATCCCCTTCTCCGTCGACTCCGCGTACATCAGGCACACCGCCGGGATGTGCAGCCAGTCTCCCGGCGTGTGGGCGACGTTGTCTGCGAGGTGATGGAGGGCGCGGTGCCCTTGCGCGAGCGCGACCACCGCGCTGGTGTCGAGAATGATCACGCGGCCCGGCCTCGCAGGGTGTGCATCTTCTCAGCGGCCACGGCGTACACGTTCGCCAGAACGTCCGGACCTTGGTCGAACTCTTCGTCGGTCAGCGTGCAGCCCATCCGCTCACGCAGCACCTTCCTGGTGGCGGCGACACGTTCGGCGATCTGCTCTGCGGTCAGTTGCTCAGCCGCCAACCGCTCGACGAGCTGACCCAAGGTCATCCCTCGTTCCTTCGCCACCTGAGCAAGATGGTCACGGGCCTGCCGGGACACCTGGATGGTCGTGTTCTCTGCCATAACCAAACCATAGCCCCACCACAACGCCGTACGTGCCCGTTGTCACCCGTTTCACCCGAAGGTGCGCACCGCCCGCCTCGCGTTGACGACGTCAGGAAACGCCCTTCGCCCCGTCGTCCACCGAAGGCTCCACCCACGCCTGCCAGTCGGCGCTGTCCGCGATGTCGGTGAGCTGGGCCGGGGGCTCACGGCCTGCATGAAGGCCTCGATCTCTTCCGACCGGTGTGACGACCTGGCCATGTAGGTACCCCTCCCGGTAGCGCGTCCGCCTCACATGCCTATGACGCTCAACGCCTCCCGTTCTGTTTCGCCCCCGGACGAGAAACCGTGGACGCAAGGGCAGGCGCCCCGGGCAAGGGAGCCGGGTGCGGCAGAGGTCGGCGTCGTGGCTGACGGGCCGACCGAGACTGCGACGGCGCCTTCCCCTGGCCCGACCTGACCGTTTTCTCCCTGCGCCTCGATTGCCCCTGAGCGGTCCCTGACCCGACCCGGAAAAGCCCTGACAAGGGCACCACATGGGTGGCAGTGCACCTAACGTGACGACGGTGCCCCGGCCGGGTCCGCACGCCTGACACAACCGTTCTCTTCACGAGGAGGATCCATGCCGTTAAGGGGCAGATCCGCACTGCGGCGCATCGCCGGACGGGGCACGGCCATGGCCGTGGCCGCCATGGCCGTCATCACCGGCGTCGCCGCTCCTGCGGTCCACGCGTCGCCGTCTGTCACCGGGGCCCTGTGGTGGGCACCGTGTGACGACCCGGCGAAGCCGGGGGCGGAGTGCGCCACTCTTTCGGTGCCGGTCGACTGGGCCCACCCGGACGGGCCGAGACTCGACCTGGCCGTGGCCCGCCGCAAGGCCACCGACCCCGGCGCACGCGTCGGCTCGATGGTGTTCGGCCCCGGCGGGCCGGGCGACTCGGGTGTGGAGATGGTGGTGGGCCGTATCAGCCGGTTCAGTCCCGAGGTCCGCCGCAGCTTCGACATCGTCAGCTTCGACCCGCGCGGCGTGGGCGGCAGCAACCCGGTGACCTGCTCCGGGGACCTGCTTGCCGAGCGACCGTCACCGGAGCTGAAGAGCCAGGCGGACTTCGACGCCACCATGGCGTACAACAGGCGGCTCCGTGCCGACTGCCGGGCCCGTACCGGCCCAGTGTTCGACCACCTTGACACCGCGCAGACGGTCCGGGACCTGGACGCCCTCCGGGCCGCCCTCGGCGAGCGGAAACTGACCTTCCACGGCAGCTCGTACGGCACGCTGCTCGGGGCACAGTACGCCGAGACCTACCCACGCCGCGTGCGCGCGATGGTGCTGGAGAGCGTCATGGACCACAGCGTCCCGACCACCCGTGACTTCCTGGAGTCCCAGGCGGCCACGGCAGAGGGTTCATTCCAGGAGTTCGTGAAGTGGTGCGACGGTGCCGCGGACTGCGCGCTGCACGGCCGCGACGTCCGCGCCGTCTGGCAGGGCCTGTTGGCCCGGGCCGGGCGCGGCGAGCTGGAGGACCCGGCGAAACCGGGCACCTCACTGTCGTCTTCGAACCTGGTCAACAAGGTCGCGTTCCGGAAGTTCTACAACGCCGACTACGCGGGCCTGGCCGCACAGATCGCGGGGATGGACGCGAGCAAGCCGCTGCCCGCGTCGCCCACCTCGACAGCGCCGCTGCCTCCGGCCACCCCGGTCTTCTGCTCGGACTGGCACCTGCCGGTGCGCGACTACCAGGAGTACGCCTCGCTCATCGCCATGATGAACAGGACCGCGCCTGACCTGCCTTACCTGCTGCCGATCCACATGGCAGCGGCGTGTCTGGGCGCGCCGGCCGCCAATCCGCAGCACCGCCTGGACGCACACGGTGCCCCGCCGATCCTGCTGTCCAACGCGCTGCACGACCCAGCCACCGGCTACCCGTGGGCGGTCTCGGTGGCCCGGCAGCTCGGCCGCAGCGGCGTGCTCCTCACCTACGAGGGCCACGGCCACGGCAGCGTCACCAGCGGCCCGTGTATGGAGGACACCGTGGACAGCTACCTCACTGACCTGGCAGTCCCACCACGGGGCACCAGCTGCCCCGCCGTGCCGTCCTGACAGCTTGCCGATCCGGATCCGCTTGGAAGGCGGATCCGGTCGGAAGACGATCGTGACACCGGCTCAAGTCCCGGGCGCTCCCGCTACTGGAGGCGAACGACCTGGGCCGGGCCGTGCATCGCGCCCTGGACGTGTTCGCCCAGGCGGCGGAACTCGACCGGGAACGGGTCCGGCGCTGGGCCCAGTTACACGCGGTGCAGGCCACGTTCCACGGGCGTCGGCACGGGTTCCGCATCGCCCGGGGCGGGGCACGGCTGGACTGGATCGTCGGGTTCGCGGACGAGTTGGCGGAGTTGCTCACGCAGCCCTCGTGGTACCGCCGCTGATCTCCCGCGGGGACCGCCCGCGTACCCGACGGGATCACGGCAACGTTTCCGACATCGGCTGCGACTGCCAAGTATCGCTACCCGCCCCCCACTTGATCGGACGCAGCCGTGAGCGAACCCCGCAGCAGGACCCGCCACCCCAGAAGGAAGACGGCGCTGGCGGTGAGTCTGACCGTCGCACTGACCGCCGCAGGGACCATGGCGTTCGGCACTGGCCTCGGTCTCTTCGGCGCGGACGCGCAGACCGTGGCCTCCGCAGCCGCGGTCGCCCCTACCTGGGCCGCCGCCACCGCCGAAGGCTTCGCCTCCGTCAACGCGCTGGGCCAGAACGGCACGTACGGCGGCCGGGACGGCCAGACCGTCACCGTGAAGAACCTCGCCGACCTGGAGAAGTACGCGACCGCTCCCGAGCCGTACGTCATCGTCGTCGCGGCGGCCATCACCATGAGTCCGGTCGGGAAGGAGATCAAGGTCCAGTCGGACAAGACCATCGTCGGCGCCGGCACCTCCGGGCACATCGTCGGCGGCGGCTTCTTCCTCGGCCAGGGCGTGCACAACGTCATCATCCGCAACCTGACGATCCGGGACGCCTACCAGGGCGTGTGGAACGACAAGGAACACGACTTCGACGCCATCCAGATGGACGGCGCCCACCATGTCTGGATCGACCACAACGACCTGCGGCACATGGCCGACGGACTCATCGACAGCCGCAAGGACACCACGTACCTGACGGTCTCCTGGAACAAACTCAGCCAGGAGAACAAGGCGTTCGGCATCGGCTGGACGGACAACGTCACCGCGGACATGACGATCCACCACAACTGGATCCGCGAGACGGAGCAACGCAACCCCTCCACGGACAACGTCGCCCACGCGCACCTCTACAACAACTACCTGGAGGACGAGGCGGGCACCTCCATCACCTCCTCGTACGGCAACTATTCGCGCGGCAGAACCAACATGGTCCTGGAGAACTCCTACTTCCAGGGCATGAGGAACCCGGTGACCCGCGACGACACGGCCACCGTCGTCCAGCGCGGCAACGTCTTCTCCGGCACGAGCGGCGACAACGAGAGCGGTGGCCCCGGCGCCGCGTGGGACCCGAAGAAGTACTACGCGTACACCCTGGACAAGGCCGCCGACGTCCCGGCGCTCCTCAAGTCGGGTGCGGGGCCCCGCACTTCCATAGGCACGACGACCACGACGACCACGACGACCACGACAGCCGCAACGGCCACGACCGCCACGACCGCCACGACGAAGGCGGCCGCGGCCACCACCCTCACCGTCGCCAAGGACGGCAGCGGCCAGTACACGACCGTCCAGGCCGCCGTGAACGCCGTACCCGCGAACAACGCCTCGCGCGTCGTGATCGCCGTCAAGCCGGGCACATACCGTGAGCTGGTCAAGGTCCCGTCCAACAAGCCGCACGTCACCATCCAGGGCACCGGCGGCAGCCGCAAGGACACCACGATCGTCTACAACAACGCGGCCGGTACCCAGAAGCCCGACGGCTCCGGCACGTACGGCACCGGCGGCAGCGCCACCGTCGCCGTCGACGCGGACGACTTCCAGGCCCGCAACCTGACCCTCTCCAACGACTTCGACGAGGCCGCCCACCAGGACATCGCAAACCAGGCCGTCGCCCTGCGCACCTCCGCCGACAAGGTGTTCCTCGACGGTGTCATCGTCAGCGGCGACCAGGACACCCTGCTGGTGGACACCGCGTCCAAGGACAAGCTGGGCCGCGTCTACATCGCCAACTCCTACGTCATCGGCAACACCGACTTCATCTTCGGCCGTGCCACCGCGGTGATCGACAAGTCCGTCATCACCCTGAAGAAGCGCTGGAACGGCACCTCGGCCGGCTATGTCACGGCCCCCAGCACGGCCGCGAACCGCAAGGGCATCCTGATCGCCAACTCCACCGTGAACGGTGACGTGTCCGACCGGAGCTTCTTCCTCGGCCGCAACTGGCACGCGGGCGGCGACGCGACCCTCGACCCGCAGGCCACCGTCCGCGACACCTCCCTCAGCGCCGCGATCAAGACCACCCCCTGGTCCGACATGGGCGGCTTCTCCTGGAAGGACGACCGGTTCGCGGAGTACAAGAACACCGGAGCGGGCGCGGGCGCCGCGAACTCCGACCGCCCCCAGCTGACCGACGCCCAGGCCACCGGCCAGGAGATCGCCGACTGGCTGACCGACTGGACGCCCACGGCTTCCTGACCCCACGCCTCCCTGACCCCACGGCTTCCAGACCCCACGCCCCCCTGACACCGACGCCCAACTGACACCCATCGCTGCCCCGTCCGCCCGAGATCGATCTAGGCTTGGCCTGGATCATGGAGTCAGGGAGCGACGGGGGAGCGGGACAGTGCGAATAGAGCGGCACCGGGTCGGGGAGGCGGCCGTCGCGGCGGTGCGCGAGGACTTCGTCAACCGGATCGGCAGGCAGGTGCGGTCGATGTCGAAGGCCGGTCCGGTGACCTCGTACGAGTGGTGGCTGCTGACCGAGGAGTTCGTCGAGTACCTGGGCGCGCTCTCCGTCGAGACGCCCGATCTGCACACGCCGGAGGCGAAGGCGGTGCTGGAGGACGCCGTGGAGGCCGCCGCGGGGGCGGTGGCGTACGCGGCGTACTTCCCGCACAACCACTTCCAGGTCTTCCTCAACTACGTGAACTGGGGCATTGTCTACGACCCCGAGTCCGAGGGCAGCCCGGAGTCGATCGGGGCCGGCCGATGGCTGGACGCGTTCTGTCTGTCCGTCCTGGGCGCCAAGGCCGAATGGCACGGCGAGGCCTTCCACTTCGCCCGCGAGGCCCCGCAGCAGGGCCGGGCCGGGCGGCCCGACGCCGAGCTGATCAACGGCTTCATGGCGTACGTCATCGGCGACACCGGGGACGACGAGGCGAACTACCCGCCCTCCCGCGAGGAGAAGCTCGCCGCGATCGACGCGGCGATCGTCCGGATCCGGGCCCTGGAGGCGGAGACCGGGGAGGACCTGGTCGACCATCCGCACGGCCTCGGACTACAGGCCCTGCGCGCCCTGACCGCGGGTGACCCGGAGGCGTTCGGTTCGGCGGTGGTGCGGCTGCTGCTGCCGCTCGCCGACACCCCCGGCCCGGGGGCCCGTCCGGGCAGTCTGCTGCCGCTGCTGCCGCTCGCGCTGACGGCGCTGGCGTACCGCCGCGAGGGCTGGCCGCCCCCTGTCGACTCCGGGTATCTGCCGCACGCGCTGGTCACCGGTTTCGAGACGCCACCGCCGAGAGTGGGGGCGTACGGCCGTGACCGGCGCCCCGACGCGGTCGCCGAACTCGCCTCCGGTGTGGTGGAGTTCGAGCGCCCGGTGGATCCGCAGCCGCTGAGCCCGGAGAGCGAGGCCCAGTTCGAGCGGTACACCCGGGAGGCCTTCACCCCGGTGCCGGGGGAGCCGCTCGCCGCCTGGGAGCTGGCGCACGCCGTCACGGACCAGGAGATCCTCTTCAAGACCCGCGCCTCGCACTCCGCCGACGCGACCGACCTCCAGTTCGGCAACCTGCGGCTCGCCGCCGAGCTGGGCGCCGCGCTCTTCCGTACGACGCTGGCGGAGCCCGGCACCGAGGTCGAGGTGACGATCGACGGCACGACCGTCACGTATCCCGCCTGCCGTGACGAGGACGCCGGGCCGGGCGCCTGGCACCGGGCGGTCAACCTCGCCCTGGTCACGGGCCGCCGGGAGGATCTGGCGCCACTGGTCCTCGCGGGCCCGACCTGCGTCTCCGCCGACGGTTCGCCCTTCGCCTCCTACCGGCAGGCCCTGCACGACTACCTGCGCGGCGAGGACCCCGAACCCGCCACGGACCAGGCCCTGCTGGACTGCGCGAAGGCCCAGAACCAGGCGTTCCTGCCGCCCCCGGCGATCCTGTTCTCCCAGCTCGTCGAAGGCGACGGAGAGACCTTCAACCTCGCTCTCCTCGACGCCCTCGAAGCCCACCGCGACCACCACCGCGTCGCCGACCGCGCCACCGACTGCGACGCCGCGATCAACCTCGACATCCTGGCCCTCGTCTGCCACGCCCGCCGCCGCGGCTGGCAGATCAGGGTCACGTCCCCGTACCTGCCGGCCCGGATCCTGGCGGCGGCGGAGCCGTTCTAGGGCTTCATCGGTGTGTGCCTCAGCAGAGTCAGAAACGAGGTCCACGGCATCGCCCCGAAGACGAGCACCTGTCCTTCGGGGACCTTGCTGTCACGGACGGGGACGAGGCCGACGTAGCCGTCGGCGACCTCGACGCAGTTCGAGGCTCCCCCATCGCTGTAGGACGACTTGTGCCACACAGCGGCGCTGAGGTCGGGGGTTCGGTTCATGATCTGCACTCCTCCAGAAGGCATTTGACGAACGCCGTCGACTCCGCCGGAGTCAGGGCCGCATCCCTGACCAGATCGTAGGACATGCGGTAGGACAGGACCTTGTCCGGATCGTCGATCAGCACGCCGATGCCGTTGCCTTCCACGTAGGCAACGGGGTCGCCAACTCGCTGCCACAACAGGATGAGATCGCTGTTCATGAGGTCGTGCACACCGGCCGTATAGGGCAACACCTGAAGCGCCACCGAGGGCAGTTCAGCCGCATCCACCAGGTGTGACAGCTGGTCCGTCCATACCTTCGCGTCCGGAACCGGCCGCCGCAGCGCCCCCTCGTCCAGGATCACGCGCACGCTCGGTGCCGGATCGCGGTACAGCAACTCCTGCCGCCCCACGCGTAACGCCACCTGCTCTTCGACTTCCTCGCCGTTGCCTGCCGTTGTCTGAGCGCCAGACAACCCTGACAACACCGCCCGGGCGTAGTCCTCGGTCTGCAACAGTCCCAGCACCCGTAGCTGGAACATCCACATGACCCGAGCCGTCGCCTCCAACTCCATGAACGCCTTGTACTTGTCCTTGACGACCTCCTTGCGCGCGTCCTTCCAGTGACGAACCAGCAGGTCACCGGAGCCGTGATAGCGGTCCAGGTCCTCCATGACGGCCCGCTTGGACAGCCGTTCCCCCGTCTCCAATCGGTACGGATAGCTCTTGTCGTACGCCGTCTCCTCCGCCAACTGCCCCAGCGACTTACCGGCCTTCTCCCGCAGGAACCGCAGCGTCCGCCCGAGCACCGCACGCCCCGACTCGACTTCCACGTCAACCTGTTCGGTCACGTCACCCCTCCCCGTTGCCTGGGGGCGCAGACAACGCCAACCCCCTTCCGCAGCGTACGTCCGGACAGTGACGATCAATGCACGAACGGTAATCACCGCTCGTCAGGACACAGCACCGTTGACGAAGGAGCACCGGCATGAGGGAACGAGTCGCGGAATTCTGCGAGTTGGTACTGCTGGCGATGGTGCGGGCGCTGCTCCCCGCCCGAGGCCGGCACCGGGCCTTCGGCGCCCGACCCCCGGTACGGGAGCGACTGTTGGCTCCGGTCCCCGACGCGGCGGGAGCCGACCGGCCCCTCGACGCCTGGCCCTTCGAACCAGACACCCCTCTCGTACGGCCGTATCTCCTCACGCCGGAGGAACGCCACGAGCGAAGGCTCCAACGGCAGCGACGTCGAGCCCTGTGGCTCGCTGTCCACGGCATCGACGTAGGACCGCGTCACATCCACGGGTTGGAGGTCTCCGCATGAGCGCCTCCACGGAACCACCCACACTCGGCGACCTCCGTCTGCTGCCCTGGACCACACCCGACGGCAAGCCCTGCTACCTCAGCACCGACAGCGACCGCAGCATGCTCTCCCGGCTCGCCGACGAGATCGAGGCGGCCCAGCTCGACTCCGGCGAACAGGTGCTCGCGGGAGCCAGGGAAGTGCTCGCCGATGCCGGGGCGGGAGAGCGAGCGGTGCGCTTCGCACTCACCCGGGCGGCGGAGTGCCTGGAAGACGCCCTCCGTGTCGCGGTGAGCCGGGGAGGGCGCATCCCCGAAAGCGCGGTGTGACACCGAGCCGTCGTCCGATCGGCCTCCCGGGCCCCGTCGCATCTGCCGTCAAGACCGACGGAACCGTCAGGACCCGCCGACCGCCAACCCCGAGCCCTCGATCCGCACCTGGATCCCGTCCTCACGCACCCGCACGTCCCGCAGCCGCAGTTGCCCCCGCTCCGGCTCGGGTACCTCGAACCCCAGGGACAGCTGATCGGCGAGGACCGGCCGGGTCAGCCGGGGCAGGGCGTCAAGGAGCGCGGGGTCGAAGCCGAGGCGCTCCAGCAGTTCGGGCTGTTCCAGGGCCAGGTCGACGAGGTTGAGGTCCATGGCCTGCCGTACGAACGTCGGCCGGCCGGTCAGCCGGGACAGCGCGGAGTCGGAGCGCTGCGCCTCGCGCACATCGGAGTCGGGCACACCCAGCGCCTTCACCACCGACGGAACCGCCAGCAGCGCCTTCGCCTTGCGGGTCTCGTGGGCGAGGGCGGCGGCGGCCGGGCGGGTCAGGTGGAGTCCCTCGGAGGCCGAGGTTCCCGGGCGGTACGTCGCCAAGTCCCCGATGTCCAGACGCATTCCGCCGATCTCGGTGGCGATGCCCTGGTCGCCCTCGCGGCGGATGCGGGCGTCGGCCCTCAACTTCAGATCGTGCCCGGCCACGGGCAACGTGCCGCGCGCCAGCACCCGGTCCCGGCCCTGGCCGGTGAACGTCACCTGGGACGCGCCGAGTTCACGGTTCAGATCGTCGAAGGAGAGCAGTACCTCGCCGTCGAGCCGGGGGATGTCGGCTCCCCGGATGGCGGTCAGCCCGTCGGCGTTCAGACGGACGTCGTGCGCGGTCGCCGTCACCCGGGCCAGCGAGACCCGGTCGGCGGCGACGTCCGGCACGGTCAGCCGTACCGTGTCGAGCCGCTTGTCGGCGACCTGGGTGAGGAACGGGAACCCGCCGATCTCCACCTCGGGCGCCGCGCTCAGCTTCAGCCGGTCCTTGAGCGTGTCCGCCGCCCGGCCCTCGGCGTACAGCAGGGCCCAGCGGTCGGCGAGAGTGAGGAAGGCGGCGAGGACGACGAGGCCGCAGACCGCCTTCAGCGCGAACGGAAGTCCGGCGAACCGGCCGCGCTTGCGACGGCGGCTGCTGCCGCTGCGAGAACCGCCACCACTGCGGCCGTGGTGCGGCGGAGCCCAGGACTCGTCCTGCTCAGGGCCCAGATCGGACTCCCGCTCGGACTCCCGCTCGGAGCCCCGCTGAAGGGCCCCCTCCAGTGGACCGTCTGGGCCGTCATCGAGGGCACCGAGTTCGTCGTACGGATTTGCATAGGTGTTTGCAGGCGGATGCGTAGGGATGTGGTGGGGGGCGCGCATCGATCCATCCGACCATGCGCGTACCCCCCACCCGCAAGCTGAACCGGCTCCGTGCGACTCAGCTCACGATCCGCCGATCAACTGAACGTTCACTACTGCACGATCGTGATGCGGTTCGTCGCCGGAGGCGTGATCGGGTCGGCGGCCGAGGAGTTGGCCGTCAGGTACTGCTCCAGAGCGGTCAGATCGTCCGTGCCGACGAGGTCGTTCGTGCCCTGGCCCAGGGTGGTGAAGCCGTCGCCGCCGCCCGCGAGGAAGCTGTTCGTCGCGACACGGTAGGTGGCGGCGGGGTCGACCGCCGTGCCGTTCACCTTGATGGAGTCGGTGACGACCCGGTCCGCGCCGGTCTTCGTCAGGTCCAGGGTGTACGTCAGGTTGGCGGAGGGCTGAAGGATCTTCGGCGCGGCCGCGTTCGTGCCGCTCACCTGCTCCTTGAGCACCTGGATCAGCTGGGCACCCGTGAAGTCCTGGAGGTTCACCGTGTTGGCGAACGGCTGCACGGTGAAGCCCTCGGCGTACGTCACCACGCCGTCGCCCTCGCTGCCCTTGGCCGCGTAGGTGAGGCCCGCCCGGACACCGCCGGGGTTCATCAGCGCGAGGTCGGTCTCGGCGTCCAGCTCACGGCCGTACCAGAGCTGCGCGTCCCCGATCAGGTCGCCCATCGGGGACTCGGTGCCGGTGCTCGGCACGTCGGCGGAGATGTAGCCGATCGCGCGGTTGCCGATGGGCGCCGCGAGGGTGTTCCACTTCCCGATCAGCGCGGTCATGTCCGTCGCCTTGGGGACGGTCCGGGTGACCACGTGGTTCGCCGACTTCACGGACGTACGGGCGATGTCACCCGTCCGACGGTCGTAGGTGAGCGTGGTGTCCGTGTAGAGACGGCCGAAGGACGCGGCCGAGGTGACCATGCGCGGCTTGCCCGCCGGGTCGGGGATCGTGCACACGTACGCCGCGTGGGTGTGGCCGGTGACCAGCGCGTCCACTGACGGCGTGATGTTCTTGGCGATGTCCACGATCGGGCCGGAGATGCCGTCGCCCGCGCCCGGGGAGTCGCAGTCGTGGTTGTACGAGCCGGAGGCCGGCTGCCCGCCCTCGTGGATGAGCGCGACGATCGACTTCACGCCCTGCGCCTGGAGCACGCGCGCGTACTTGTTGATCGTCTCGACCTCGTCCTTGAACTTCAGGCCCTTGACGCCCTCGGCGGAGACGACACCCGGGGTGTCCTCCAGGGTCACGCCGATGAAGCCGACCTTGACGCCCTTCTGCTTCCACACCCAGTACGGCTTGAGGATCGGCTTGCCGGTCTTCTCGTCCAGCGCGTTCGCCGCGAGGTAGGGGAAGTCGGCGCCCTTGAACCTCTTGTCCGTGTAGCAGCCGGCGGTCGGATGACAGCCGCCGTTCTGCAGCCGGGCCAGTTCCTTGGCACCCTCGTCGAACTCGTGGTTGCCGACGCTCGTCACGTCCAGGTCGAGCTTGTTCAGCGCCTCGATGGTGGGCTCGTCGTGGAACAGGCCCGAGATCAGCGGGGAGGCGCCGACCATGTCGCCGCCGGCCGCGGTGACGGAGTACGGGTTGCCCTTGCGGGCCTCGCGCAGGTGGGTCGCGAGGTACTCGACGCCGCCCGCGTCGATCGTCTTCGTGGTGCCATCGGCCTGGAGTTCGGTGACCCGGCCGGACGAACCGGACGGCGGCTCCAGGTTGCCGTGCAGGTCGTTGAAGGACAGCAGTTGGACGTCCTGGTAGCGGCCCGGCGTGTGACCTCCCGGCCGGCCCTTGCCCTCGCCGGCGCTCGCCGTGGCCGGCATCGCGGCGGCCAGCGCGCCGACGGTGGCGAGACCGGCGGCAGCGGCGAGGAGCCGGCGAGTACGTCTGCGGCGCACGGCTCGATCCGGGTGCGGGTGGGATGTGGCTGGCATACGCCCCCCTGTGATTCAGGTGTGAAAGTGGGCCCCGTCCGGCGCAGCCTAGGGTCAACGCGCGTAGCGCGACAGAGGTTTCCCGGTTGCATCCTGGTTACTTCTTTGCCGCCACTTTGCCGGGACCTCGCCGTACCCTCGTACGCATGACCAGCGACGACATCGCACACACCGGTATCCCCCGCTCCATCGAGACCCGCTCCGAACTCTCCCCGGAGCAGACCGAGGCGGTGCTCGGGCTGCTCGCGGCGGCGGCGGAGAACGACGGGCAGCAGGCGGTGTCGGAACAGGGCCGGTTGCAGTTGCGGGGCGGCCCGCGCGCCGGGGTGGCCCATCTGCTGCTGTCCGTCGGGGACGAACTCGTCGGCTACGCCCAGCTGGAGGACACCGACCCGGTGGAGGCACCGACGGCGGAACTCGTCGTCCATCCCTCGCACCGGGGTCACGGCCACGGCCGGGCGCTGGGCTCCGCGCTGCTCGCCGCGTCCGGGAAGCGGCTGCGGGTGTGGGCCCACGGGGGTCACTCGGCCGCCCGTCATCTGGCGCAGGTCCTCGGCCTGACCCTGTTCCGTGAACTACGGCAGATGCGGCGGTCGTTGGGCGATCTGGACCTGCCGGATCCGGTGCTCCCCGAGGGCGTGACGGTACGGACCTTCGTCCCCGGCGTCGACGACTCGGCCTGGCTCGCGGTCAACGCGGCGGCCTTCGCGCACCATCCCGAGCAGGGGTCCCTGACCCAGCGGGACCTCGACGACCGCGCGGCCGAACCGTGGTTCGACCCCGCCGGCTTCTTCCTCGCCTTCCGCGGCGACGAACTCGTCGGCTTCCACTGGACGAAGGTCCACGCGGCGGAACAACTCGGGGAGGTGTACGTCCTGGGAGTCCGGCCCGGTGCCCAGGGCGGCGGCCTGGGCAAGGCGCTGACGACCGTCGGGCTACGGCATCTCGCGGGTCAGGGACTGCCGACGGCGATGCTGTACGTCGACGCCGACAACCAGGCGGCGGTCTCGGTGTACGAACGACTGGGCTTCGGGACGTACGAGACGGACCTGATGTACCGCACGGAGAGCTGAGCCGGGACGGTGTGACCCCGGGGGCGGGAAGGTGTGACCGGACCCCGGCTGAGGTGACCGGGAGCGGATCAGGTGCGCGACGGTTTCAGCGGGCCCGCCGCAGGCCGCCGCCGCAGAGGCTCCATCCCGCACATCCCCCACACCACCGACGCCGCCGCCAGCAGCACCCCCCACCGCTCGTGCGCGGCGGCCCACCGCTCGTCCTGCACCGCCACGATGAGCGCCCAGCGGTCCGGCAGCAGCAGCGGAGACAGTACGGCCCCCGTGAGGAGCGCCGCCGTCACCCCCGCGCCCGGCCGGGGTTCCTCGCGGAAGCGGACCGCCGCGGCGGACAGGGCGAGCGCCAGCGCGAACGTCGTCGCCGCCTCCAGGGTGACCGCGCCCACGGGCGGCCGGACCGCCGCCGGCACCAGCAGTACGGCCGCCGTCCAGAACAGCGCGGTGAACGGGACCACGAGCAGCGCCCGCAGCAACTGGCGGACCGGCCGCCGTACCGGTACCGGGGTCGTCGTGTTGCGGGCCGGGTCGTCCAGGACGAACGCCAGTCCCGCGGCGAGGGCGAGGGCGGCGGCCCGCAGCAGGTTGAGCGCCAGCCAGTC
>Ga0307516_10002704_pt1 | contig 23386 bp, 25 predicted proteins | sample 19_EM_MG_FD_203310 | JGI IMG/M metagenome (GOLD analysis project Ga0307516, IMG submission 203310) | Populus trichocarpa ectomycorrhiza microbial communities from riparian zone in the Pacific Northwest, United States - 19_EM | ecosystem: Host-associated > Plants > Roots > Unclassified | place...
CGAGATAGATCACGTTGCCATGCTTGTCGCCGAGCACCTGGATTTCGATGTGGCGGGGATCGACGATGAATTTCTCGATGAAGACGCGGTCGTCGCCGAACGACGATTTGGCCTCGGCCTTGGCGAGATTGAAGCCCTCGGCGACTTCGGACTTCGAATGCGCGATCCGCATGCCCTTGCCGCCACCGCCGGCGGAGGCCTTGATCATCACGGGATAGCCGATCTCGTCGGCGATCTTCACCGCGTGCTTTTCATCCTCGATGACGCCGAGGTGGCCGGGCACCGTCGAGACGTTGGCCTTGGCGGCGGCCTTCTTGGATTCGATCTTGTCACCCATCGCGGCGATGGCGCCCGGATTGGGACCGATGAAGACGATTCCGGCTTCGCTAAGCGCGCGCGGGAAGGCTTCGCGCTCGGACAGGAAGCCGTAGCCGGGATGCACGGCCTCTGCGCCGGTCTTGCGGCAGGCCTCGACGATCTTCTCGATCACCAGATAGCTCTCGGACGCGGCCGGCGGGCCGATCAGCACGGCGTCATCGGCCATTTCGACGTGTAGCGCGTCGCGATCAGCCTCGGAATAGACGGCGACCGTCTCGATCCCCATGCGGCGCGCAGTCTTGATGACGCGGCATGCGATCTCGCCGCGATTTGCGATCAGAATTCGTTTGAACATGTTCTTCTTGCTTGGGCTTGATATTGCTTGGGGCAGGATCCTCACCCGCAATGTGGCATGCGGGAGCGCGGCTAACAAACTCGTCGTACAGCAAAAATCGGTCGAGGCAACGGTCTCTTGCCCCGCCGCCGTATCAGGCTGCCGCAGCGCGGGACGTTTCAGCCGGAATAGGTATTAAAACGCCCCCGCGCATAGGCGTGCGAGACCGCCTTCATCAGCTCGCTGACCTCGGTCTCCAGATATTCATTGGCCACGATCAGCGCCCGGATGGTCGCGCGCATATCCCCGCCACAGGCCGAAATCGCCTGCTCCACCGCGGCTTCCAGCCCGTCATTCGGCTCGGTCTCGGGCTGGGAGGAAGAGGACATGGCGGTGATCCCGGTGGGTGGTGGCGGCATGTTCTTATTTTGTTCTCACCAAGTCAATGCGCGCCATCCGTATTCGACTCTCTAATCCACTTTAGTAGGGGCCCTAATTTCGAAGGGACGATTGAATGGATATGCAGACAATCATTCGGAATGCGATTGAAATCGGCGAGCGGTCCGGGTTTGTCACTTTTGACCAAATCAACGAACTCCTTCCGTCCGATCTAGATCTGGCAAAACCGGAAAATATTGAAGCTCTCCTTGAGGCTTTGAGCGCCCGGGGAATAAACGTAACAGAGGCGTAGCGCCGACAGCACTTGGTCCGGGGATGCCAACCTATGCTAGAAGCCCTCCGGCCTTCGAAATCCATTTGAAGTGAGACACATGCGGTCACGAGTTCTCCTGATTGTTGCGCTGACGTTTCTCTCCGCCGGCCAGGTTTGGGCCGCCTCGCCGATCATCCGCGACGGCGGCACGCTGCAATTGGGCAACGTGACCTACCGGCTCGACGGGATCGACACGCCGGCGTTCGATCAGCTCTGCATCGACGAACACGCCGATAGCTGGACCTGCGGCATCGAGGCGCGCGATCAACTGACAAGGCTGATCGGCGGACGCGCGGTGCGCTGCGATGATCTGGGCGTCGACCCCAGCTACAAGAAGCGGCATCTCGGCGTCTGCAAGATCGAGGGCGAAACGACCAGCCTCAGTCAACTGCTGGTCCGCCAGGGTTTTGCACTGAGCGTCGAATCCTCGGCAACGGGCCGCTTCAAGCCGGACGAGGCCCGCGCCCGGGAGGATCGCCAGGGGTTGTGGAAGGGCTGCTTCGTGGCGCCGCAAGAGTTCCGCGTCGGCAAGAAAGACGGCGCGCTGTTGGGCGAATCATGCCGGGCCGACCGCGACCAGCAAATCCGCGCGGCCCTGTTCCCCGACGATCTCGTGATGCCATCGGGCTGTGCCATCAAGGGCAAGTTCGCGGTCCGCGCCCGCGTCACCGGCAATCTCGGCATCTATCATTTGCAGGCCTGCCGCTCCTATCCGGGGCTGGGCGATCCGGACCGCTGGTTCTGCTCCGAAGAGGACGCGCAGGCCGCAGGGTTCCGTAAAGCCTATAATTGCCGGTCGCCCGCCAAGGGCAAGTAACAAGGGCAAATGACGCTGGCAAAGCCTCCGCCTCTCATGTGAAAATACTCACGAGGTTGCAGCCGCGCATGACCCCTCCCGATCGTCCCGACATTCTGCCCGAGACGGAAGCGGCCGAAAGGCTGCGGCAGCATCTGGAAGAGATCGCGCGCGAACGCGACCGGGCCCACCGCGCGCTACAGGAACGCGAGGCGGAGCTGGCACGAATCCAGCGCATCGCCCGCGTCGGCGGCCTCGAAATCGACTTCCGCGACGGCGTCAAGAACCGCCGCTCCCCCGAATATCTCCTCGTCCACGGGCTGTCGCCAGAGGCGGCGAACGAAACCTATGAGGATTGGGTCGGCCGGATCCACCCCGAAGACCGCGAGCGGACGGTCAGGCACCTGTTCGACGTGCTGCGGAGCGCCAGCGCCGACTATTCGGCCGAATACCGCATCGTCCGGCCCAATGACGGTGAAACCAGATGGATCCGCGTCGTGGCCAGGATCGAGCGCGGGCGCGAAGGCCGCGCGCAGCGCATGATCGGCGCCGATCTCGACGTGTCAGACCAGATGCTGGCGCAGGCCACGTTACGGGAAAGCGAGGAGCGCTTCCGGCTGATCGCCAACAGCACCCCCGTCCCGGTCTGGGTCACCAAGCTCGACCGCACGCGTTCTTTCGCCAACCAGGCCTATCTCGAATTCCTCGGACTGCCGTTCGAGCAGGCGATCGTGGCCGACTGGCGCAAGGTGCTGCATCCGGACGACCTGCCGCGCATCCTCCAGGAATCGGTCGCGGGCGAGGCTTCACTGAAGCCGTTCGTGCTGGAGGCACGTTACAGAAACGCGAAAGGCGAATACCGCTGGCTACGGTCGGAATCGCAGCCGCGCTGGGACCCGACCGGCAAGCATATCGGCTTCATCGGCGTCGCCCATGACATCACCGCCACCAAGCAGGCCGAGAGCGATTTGCGCCGGCTCAACGAGACGCTGGAACTGCGGATCTCCGAGCGCACCGCGCAGCTTGAATCCAACGAAGCCCAGATGCGCGCGATCTTCGAGACCAGCCATCAATACCAGGCGCTGCTCAACCATCACGGCGACGTGCTCCACGCCAACAAGACGGCACTGGCCGGCATCCACGCCGAGGCCGGCGACGTCATCGGCAGGCCATTCTGGGAGACGCCGTGGTTTGCCGCCACCGACGGCATGCGCGACACCGTTCGCGATGCCTTCATCGCGGTCATGCGCGGCGAAGAGGTCACGACCGAGATGCAGCTGCATCTGCCGGTCGGAGCTCGCTATTTCGACTTCGCGATGCGCCCGTTGCGCGATCAGCATGGTGCTGTCATCGGCGCGGTGCCGGAAGCCGTCGACATTACCGAACGCCGCGAAGGCGAGGAAGCGCTGCGCCAGTCGCAGAAAATGGAGGCCGTCGGTCAGTTGACCGGCGGCGTCGCCCACGATTTCAACAATCTCCTGACCATCATCCGCTCCGCCACCGACTTCCTGCGCCGCCGCGACCTGCCGGACGACCGGCGCCGGCGCTACATCGACGCGATTTCCGATACCGTCGAGCGCGCCTCCAAACTGACTGGTCAATTGCTGGCGTTTGCCCGCCGGCAACCGCTGAAACCCCAGGTGTTCGACGTCGGCGCCCAGGTCGAGGCGGTCGCGCAACTGGTTCGGCCGCTGGTTGGCAGCCGGATCAGGATCGAGGTCGACATATCCGACGCCCATTGCTTCGCGATTGCCGACATCGCGCAATTCGAGACCGCCCTGATCAATCTCGCGGTCAATGCCCGCGACGCCATGAACGACGAGGGCCGGCTCTCCATCAGCGTCAGGAAGGTTCACGCCATCCCGGCGCTGCGCGCCCAGTCCGCGCGCAGCGGCAGCTTCGTCGCCATCGCCATGGCGGACACCGGCACCGGCATCGCCTCCGATCATATCGAAGCGATCTTCGAGCCGTTCTTCACGACCAAGGAGGTCGGCAAGGGAACCGGGCTCGGCCTCAGCCAGGCCTTCGGCTTCGCCAAGCAATCCGGCGGCGACGTCGCCGTCGAAAGCCCGCCCGGACAGGGCGCCACCTTCACCATCTATCTGCCGCAGGCCGCGATGCCGGCCAAGGCCGCAGAGGCCGCTGCGGCCGCCAGCGAGCCCGCCGCGCGCGGGCGCGGCTACCGCGTCCTGGTGGTCGAAGACAACGATGATGTCGGGCAGTTCTCCACCGAGCTCTTGGAAGATCTCGGATACACGGTGCGCCGGGTCGACCGCGCCGACGCGGCGCTGGCGATCCTCGCCGAAGACGAGTTTGCCGCCGATCTGGTGTTCTCCGATGTCATCATGCCCGGCATGAACGGCGTCGAGCTCGCCGGCGTCATCCGCGACCGCTATCCCGGCCTGCCCGTCGTGCTGACCAGCGGATACAGCAATGTGCTGGCGGAAAACGCCCATCGCGGCTTCGAGCTGATCCAGAAGCCGTATTCGGTCGAGTCGCTGTCGCGCATCTTGCGGAAAGCTATTTCCGACGCGAGGCTGTAGGGCTCGCGCTCGCTCTCGTCCCGGCTATCAAGTATTTGCGCAATTTGTAGGCATAGCCCGCCGCCGGTGCCGGCACGAGCAGGATCATTGGTAGTTTTTGCATCGATCCATTGGTCTTTTGAAGTCACAGCCGAGCCGACTGAAGATGTGTCGGTTGTAAGCGAACGCATATCGTTCTGCCTTCGCCTCATAGGAAGTCGGATCATCTATTATAACGCCGGCTGTACCTTCAATTATCTTAATCCTATATTTCGTGCGCAGCAGTTCGTAGTCACCATCTATTCCTGGAACAAATACTGCAAATCTTGTCATACCGCGTAGAGAGGGATCGCCATGCGCTATTGCTTGGGACGCATCCTCCTCTGGGTTCCCGAATTGTTTGTTAGTTTGCACCTCCACACGATCAGCATTCACTGCCGTGAGCCCAGCGAATGAAGCCAGCGAGAGAGCTATTGCCAATGCTGGAATCATTTTGATGGGCTTCCATCAGCAGAGGATCCAAACTTCCCGACCCCAGATGGGCCGCTGTACTGCGTTCTCTCGGGGCCACCGAGGGCCTTCATTATCGGATTTTCGTTTTGATTGATGTTATCCATTCGTTCTGGCCCGGTATCCAGCGTTCCAGTAACACTGTGGCCAAGTTCGTGGGCAACTGCTCGCGTATCCTCAGCCGCTACTAGCCCAACGGTGGTCTGAATCAAAGGATGATAGCCGGGATCAATTCGAACGGTGTTTGTTGACGATATAGTACCGTCAGTACTTACAGCGAAGATTGCGCCTGTCCGGGCCCCAATTCCGGGAGCTAGCTGTATTTGTTGAGGGTTTCCGTGCCAATATCATGGGCCCTCAATCTCCTGCTGCAACTGTTGACCTCGAGGAGTCGCGAGAACCAAGGCAGCTATATTTTCATAGTATGTGCGCTGAAAAGACGTACCTCCAGTTACCGTTACCGGGCTTTCCCAAGGCCAAAGAAATTGCCCGCTCGGATCGGTATTGTTCAATGGGTCATTGCCGACATAAGCATACAGATTGATGCCTCCCGCATACCCAATCGGGTCCGTCTGCAAAAACCTCCCCCACGCTGGCGAATAGTGCCGCGCACGGTAATAATACAACCCGCCGATCTCGGGATCGATACGCTGCGCGGTGTATCCGAACGGCCCTGCGGTGCTGGCGCTCTTGCCATACAGCAGATACCCGATCTTGCTCAGCGTGCCCGAACTCGAATCGATCGAGGCAATCACCGACCCCTGAATATCCGGCACGAACCCCGTCCGCGTCCCCGCCACGACGTTGGTCTGGCCCAGAACGTCATTGGAGCCGAGCCCATAGGCATACCAGCGCTGGATCGCCCCCGTCGCGCCGTCATATTCCAGCACTTCGCGGTTGGCGGCATCGGTGACGAACACGGTCGTGGTGCCGTTGACGGTTTTGGTCTTGCGGCGGCCCTGCGCGTCGTAGCTGTAGCTTGCGGTGTTGCCGGCACCGCTGGCCGAGGTCAGGCGGCTTTCGGAATCGTAGCCGAGGGTGAAGGTGCCGTCGGACGTGAGGTTGCTGTTGCCATCGTAGGTGGGACTCACCGCGCCGACTGCGGTGTAGCGGTTGAGCGCATCGGCGGTATAACTCACGGGGCTGGCGGCTATGGGATAGTTGATCCAAGCGTTGTCGGAGACGGTCTGGCCGATGCGCTGGTTCGCTTTGTTGTAGCTGTGACCGAAGGTGACACTGCTCGCGGTTGGCGCGGCCGGCGTCGGAGCCGGGTTCCAGGCGACGGCGGTCGGCCGGTTGAGGGCGTCGTAGACGGCGGTGGTGGCGTATTTCACCGACGGCGAGGTCGGCGGTACGGCGGCTATGATTGCCGCGCTGGTGTCGCTGACGCCGGTGAGGCGTCCGATGAGGTCGTAGGCATAGCTCACGACCGGTGCCGGCGAGGGCGGGGTTTTGGTCTTCAACCGATTCAACGTGTCATAGGCAAAGCTGATGGTCTGGTTGGCGCGGGTTTTTCGCGAAAGCACATTGCTATCGGCATCGTAGGTCAGGCCCTCGGTGCTGCCGAGCGGATAGGTGGTGGTGGCCCTCTGATTTTCGAGGGCGAAGATTACTTGCAAGACCCGGACGCTAATCGCGTCGCGGGAAGGCAGAGTTGCGTCTCGCAAACATTCAGCTGTTTGAAAACTGAATCCGTCCAATTCATTACGAGCGCTACGCGAGCCTCGAAGGGAGACGCAAGAGCGCGCCTCAGGACGGTGCGAGATGGTGCGATTGGGCCACTTCAACCTAACTCATCGCGCGACTCTAGCTGCCTCTATTCGACCACGACCCTGACCACGCCGGCGCCCATCATTCCGAGCGCCCGCGCCGCGCTGGTCGAGACGTCGATGATCCGACCGCGAATGAACGGACCGCGGTCGTTGACGCGGCATTCGATGGTATGGTTGCCGTGGGAAACCCGTAAGCGGCTGCCGAACGGCCGGCTGCGGTGGGCGCAGGTCATCTCGCCGCCCTTGCCGATGCCATGATAATAGGACGCAAGCCCGGTCTCTGCATGTGCCAGCGAGTTGCCGAGCAACAGCATGGCCGCACCAATGGTCGCAATTCGCATTGACTGCCTGCACGGGTCGGCCCCGGCAGGAGAACGCGTTGCTATCGGCAGGGTTCCCGGGGGTGCGCCTTTTTACGCCGCATCCTCGACGCTGGCCGGGCACGAGGCCAGCAACGCGCGGATTTCGTGCGCCGGGCGCGCGGCGCTGAACAGATATCCCTGCATCTGCGTGCAGCCGAGATTCTGCACGGTCTCACGTTGCTGAAGCGTCTCCACCCCTTCCGCGGTCGTGATCATGCTGCGGTCGGCGGCGATGCTCACCACCGCCTTGATGATGGCGGCCGAACCCGAATTGCGGGTGACTTCCTTGACAAAGCTGCGGTCGATCTTGATCTTGTCGAACGGGAACCGCTGCAGGTATTGCAGCGAGGAATAGCCGGTGCCAAAATCATCGAGCGCGATGTGAACCCCGAGCGCGCGCAATTGATTCAGCGCAATCAGCGCCGCATCATCGTCCGCGATCAGCACCGCTTCGGTGATCTCCAGCTCCAGCCGGCGCGGGTCCAGCCCGGTCTCGGCGAGAATTGCCGCCACCTTCAACGACAGCGACTGCGAGCGGAACTGGATCGGCGAGACATTGACGGCGATGCGCACATGGGCGGGCCAGGTGACCGCTTCGGCGCAGGCGGTCCGCAACACCCACTGCCCGATCTCCTCGATCAGGCCGGTTTCCTCGGCCACGGGAATGAAATCGGCCGGCGACACCATGCCGCGAATAGGATGCCGCCAGCGCAACAGCGCTTCGCAGCCGGTGACGTCGTCATTGCGCAAATCGACCAGCGGCTGGTATTGCAGTTCAAATCCGCCCTCGACCAGCGCCATCCGCAAATCGCTCTCGAGCTCGCGGCGCACGTTGGCCTGCCTTTCCATGGCCGGCTCGAAGAACCGGTAGGTTCTGCGGCCCGCGGCCTTGGCGGCATACATCGCCAGATCGGCGCTCTTCAACAGCCCGTACAGATCGGAACCATCGCGCGGCGAGATCGCAACGCCGATGCTGGCGTCGCTGGCGAGGCGATGCCCGTTGCAATCGAACGGCGTCCGCAGCGCGTCGTAGATCCGCGACACCAGCACGCCGACGTCATCGTCGCAGGCGACGTTGTGCTGCACGACGGCGAACTCGTCGCCGCCGAGGCGCGCGACGAAGTCATCGGACCCGACCGATTGCCGCAGCCGGCCGGCGACACCCTTGAGGAATTCGTCGCCGATCAGATGCCCCAGCGAATCGTTGATGCGCTTGAACTCGTCGATATCGATATAGAGGATCGCGAACTGCGCATCGGTGGATTCGCGCAGCAATTCCTCCGCGTGCCGCTGGAAAAGGGTCCGGTTCGGAAGGTCTGTCAACGCGTCGTTATGAGCGAGGTGTTCGATCCTGGCCTGGACGCGCCGCGCTTCGGTCACGTCCTCCAGCGTGGTGGCCCAGCCGCCATCCGCCGAGCGCTGGTAGATTAGCCGGATCGTGCGTCCGTCCGGTGTCGTCGTCTCGGTGTTCCGGACGCCGTCGCCCTCGGGGTTGAGGAACCTGGCGCAATAGGCGTCGACGTCGCCGACAAAAGTACCCTGCTCCTGGCGGTGCAGAACCACGTCGCGCAGATGACAGCCGGGTTTGACGACGTCCGGCGAGACGCCGAACATGTCGATATATTGCCGGTTACAGATCACCAGCCGGTTCGAGGCGTCGAACAGCAACAGGCCCTGGGGCATGTTGTTGATGGCGGTATCGAGATGCTGAGACTTCTCCGACAGCTTCTGCTGGGCGACCGCGTGCTGGCGCCGCAACTGGCGCACGATCAGGAAGATCATGACGACGACGACGACGATCGCGAGCGCCGCCGCGCAGAACTGCAGCTTGGTCTGCGCCCGCCAGTCGGCCAGCGCGGTCGAGGTCTTGGTGGTTGCGACGATCAGGATCGGAAAGTGCACCAGCGAGCGGACCGCGCCGACCTTGTCCTCGCTCTGCGACGAGCTCTTGAAACGCCCCGAGATATTGCCATTGAGCGCGAGCGCGCGCTGAAAAGACGGCGAGTTTGCAACGTTCTGGCCGACCAGCTTTTCGTCCCGCGGATAGCGGGCGATGATGGTGCCGTCGCGGTGAATCATCGAGATGGCGGTGTCACTGTTCAGCGCCAGCGAGCCAACGAACTCCTCGAAATGGGTCGGCTCGACGCCGCGGCTGGCAAAGCCGATGATGTCGCCATTGCGGCCGACGATCTTGCGCGCGAAGACCGTAGTCCAGACCTTCGTCACCTTGCTGACGACCGGCTCGACGATCACGTCGGGCGTCGGCTTTCCCGAGATGAAGTCCTGGAAGTAGCGGCGGTCGGAGATGTTGATGTCCGACACCGGCCACATCTCCGAGGAATTGATCAGCCAGCCCTTGACGTTGAACAGATTGAGGCCGCCGACGTGCGGCAGCACCGCAAGCTTGGCGCGCAGCATTTCGTGTGCGCTCAAGGTCGACATTTTCTTCTCGAATTCGTCGGCGGTGTTGACACCGTCCGACCGCAGATATCCGACGACGTCGTCGTGAACGTGCTGGAGATCGCTGAGCTGCTGGTCGAAATGGCGCGACAGCAAGAGCGCGCTGTTGTTGAGTTCGCGCTCGGCGACCTCCAGCGCGCGCTCGCGGAACTGGAGCGCGAAATAGCCGGTACCCAGCATGATCGCGATCACGAGGCCCGCGGCGCACAGGATCAGCCACTGGATCGCGCCCAGCCCTATCCGCGACAGCGCGCCGGCGATCGGCCGAAGCTGGCTCCCCATCATCATGCGCTCAGATCCGCCAACCGGCATTTTTCCTTGCCCCCACAGGCGCTTGTTGTAAGCGGACAGGACCGAAGGGGGCGTTAGCAAAATGAGTTATCGCAAGGTTAAGACGCCGGCCGGAATCAGGCCGTTTGCGCGGTTTCGGAACCTTCGGCTTCCTTCAAACTGCACTCGATCAAGGCCCCCTCGATGGTGAATTTCGAGAACGGCGACAACGGCGTTGCGGCCTGCAACGCCGCGAAGAACTGGGAATCGCCGGGGCTCTTCAGGAAGAAGCGGATATGGCCGGCGGACAGCGTATCCCGCGACAGCCATATGATGCCGGAGAACAGCGCCACCATGATCTGGGCGTATTGGCCGGCATCGGCCTGCCCGAGCTCGTAAACCGGCGACACCACGACAAAGCGCGCGCGCAGGATCGGGGTCGGAAACTTGCTCATCATCAGGCGGCTGACCTGACAGGCCGCATGAACCTTCTCACCGTCGGAAAGGCAGTAAAGCGTCGGGTGGTCGCCGTCCTTGGTCAAGCCGTCGAAGGCGGCATAGCTTCCCATCGAAAACGTCGAAAAATCCTCGCCGACGCTTTCAGCGTCCTTCTTCCATTGTGCCTTGACTGCACGCCAAGACTTATCCGCGTCTTTCATCGGCAGGAGGCGCATGATTAACCGGGGGTTAATACAGGAAGTGATCCCCGACATTTTACCCGCCGTCGCTAAACGTTTGCTTACGGCCCAGACCGCGCGGCCAACATTTGTGCCGGCGCGCATTTCCGCTACCTGAGAATGCGTTTTCAAACATAATCTCCTCAAGCGTGTAGTATGCGCTTTACCGCGCGGCCCCTCTGGAACCCCGAACGCGCTGTATGAGACCGCCCCGGTTTTTGCTATGATGGGCGTTTTAACGATGGGGTTTTCAAATGAAGTATTTTGCCCTTGCGCTGATTTCAATCGCGATCGCAACGCCAGCGTGCGCACAAAAACTGGTCGATCCCGCCAATGTGGCCCCGGAATTTCGCGAGGCCGCCGAGAAGCGCCGCGCCGAGCAGGTCAGGCAGCGCGACTGCGCAAAGAAGGCCGACGCGGAAAAAATAATACCGCGCGAGCGCACCTCATTCCTGATTCATTGCCTCGAATCGGCCGAAGCGAAATAGAAAGGGCGCCGGCGGAAGCCACGTCCCTTTCACCGGGCCCGGATGAACGATTTCGCACAATCAGTCGCGGCGGCCCTTGCGCTGATCGGCAGCCTCGATCCCGATCTGCTCGGCATCGTCTGGCTGTCGCTGCGTGTCAGCCTGTCGGCAAGCCTGATCGCGCTTATGATCGGCGCACCGCTCGGCGTGCTGTTGGCCATTACCCGGTTTCGCGGACGGCAGGTCCTGATCGTGCTGGCCAATGCGCTGCTCGGCCTGCCGCCGGTCGTAGCGGGGCTCGTGATCTACCTGCTGCTCTCGCGCTCGGGCCCGCTCGGCTTTGCCGGGTTGCTGTTCACGCCTTCGGCCATGATCATCGCGCAGGTGATCCTGACCACGCCTATCGTGGTTTCGCTGGTGCATCGCCCGGCTGCGCTGCTGTGGAGCGAATATGCCGATCTCGCCCGAACCGACGGGCTGTCGCATTTGCGCTGCATGGCGCTGCTGTTGTCGCTTGGACGGGCGTCGCTGCTGACGGCGTTTCTTGCCGCCTTCGGACGCGCGATCGCGGAGGTCGGCGCGATCATCATCGTCGGCGGCAATATTCGCGGCTACACGCGAACGATGACCACCACCATCGCACTCGAGACCAGCAAGGGTGAATTGTCGCTGGCGCTCGGGCTCGGGCTGATCCTGGTGGCGCTCAGCGTCACCATCAGTGCCGTGGCGTTCCTGCTAGTTGGTCGCGTTGACAAAAAATAGCTGTTCGCCGCCGACCTTGTAGTCGGAAATCGTCTTTTGTCCCGCCGGCGAAATCAGCCAGTCGACGAAGGCCTGACCGTCCTTGGCTTTCATGTCGGGATGTTTGGCCGGATTGACCAGCATCACGCCATATTGGTTGAACAGCCGCCGGTCGCCTTCGGTCAGGATCGCAAGCTCGCCACGGTTCTTGAACGCAAGCCAGGTGCCGCGGTCCGAAATCAGATAGGCGTTGGAGGATGACGCCATGTTGAGCGCAGCCCCCATGCCCTGCCCGATGTCGCGGTACCAGTCGCCCTTGTCGACGGCGAGATCGACGCCCGCCACTTTCCAAAGCCGCAGCTCCGCCTCATGCGTGCCGGAACGGTCGCCGCGCGAGATGAAGGCGGCCTTTGCCGCCGCGATTTTCCGCAGGCTTTCGGCGACGTCCTTGTCCCCGAAAATGTGCGCCGGATCTGCCTTCGGCCCGATCACCACGAAATCATTGTACATCACCTCAAACCGCTTCACGCCAAATCCCCCAGCGAGGAATTTCTCTTCGGCGATCTTGTCGTGCACGAACACCACGTCGGCATCGCCGCGCCGGCCGAGATCGAGCGCCTGCCCGGTGCCGACGGCAACGACCTTGACGCCTATCCCGCTGTCCGCCGTAAAGCGCGGCAGCAGATAGCCGAACAGCCCGGATTGTTCGGTCGACGTCGTCGAGGCAACGGTGATGGTGCGATCCTGCGCGAACGCAATGCCGAAAAATGCGAGGATGGCAAAACCCGCGTACAGAATTCGTTTCAACATCTTTCCCCTCGTCGCGTCAGCGATCCTCGTATTCGAAGTCACCTTATCGAACAATCCGGCGAACGGCCAATGGCGACAACCCTGTCCGGTTGTCGCCACGACGCCCGCCTATACTTTCTTGCCTGGCGGGCCGCCGCCGCGGTCGACCCGGCTCATATGCTGGGCGCGCTCCTTGTCCTTGGGCTGCTCTTGTCCGCGCTCGTCACGGACAATGCCCTGGTCGGTCTCGCCGGCCCGGGGCGGATGGGGTTTTGGCATACCCGTTTCAACACCGTGCTCGCTGCTCTGATCGCGAGCGCCTTCGTCGGCATGACGCGCCTCCTCCTGACCTTCCCGAACCAGCAACTCGTCACCGAGCACCTGCCCGATGACCTGCTTGGTTTGTGCCTCGGCTTTTTCCCTGAAATGGCTCATGACAATCTCCTTCAGGGAAGAACGGCCGGACGCGGCAATGTTTCCAGTCGAACAAATCAAATCATCGACCATTTTGAGAGGTTCCGCCTACTTGTGACTATTCCGGCTCAATGTAACAATTCTGTCGCAGACCAAAACTAAACGGAAGCACACCGGCCGATTGCCGCAATTGCTTCTTACGGGAGAGACCCTGATGCGCCGTACCACCCTGCTGCTGTCCGCAAGCCTGATCGCGCTCACCGCGGGCGCCGCATCGGCGCAGAACGCCGCCCCGCGCAATCTGATCCTGTTCGTGCCAGACGGCCTGCGCGGGCGCATCGTGACGCCGCAGACCGCGCCGGCCATGGCCGAAATCCGCGACAAGGGCGTCAACTTCAAGAATTCGCACTCGCTGTTTCCGACCTTCACGATGGCGAACAGCTCGGCGTTGGCAAGCGGCCACTACCTCGGCGACACCGGTACCTTCTCGAACACGATCTATACCGGCTACACCTCGGTGCCGGCCGGCGACACCGTCGTCCCCTTCATCGAAAACGACGCCGTGCTCGGCGACATCGACGACCATTTCAACGGCGACTACCTCAACGAGGAAACCATCCTCAAGATGGCGCGCGCGCAGGGCTATTCGACCGCGGCGATCGGCAAGCTCGGCCCGACCCTGCTGTTCGACCACACCGACCGCGGCAAGAACACCATCGTGATCGACGATTCCACCGGCGGCAAGGCCGGCGTTCCCTTGTCCGACGAAGTGAAGGACGCGCTGACCAAGGCCAACCTTCCGCTCACGACGCCCGGACGCGGCGACAATGCGAAGGCCGGCGATGCCAAGACGCCCGGCACCACGGCCGCCAATGTCGCCCAGCAGGCCTATATGGCCGACGTCGCCAGCAGAATCGTGCTGCCGATGTTCAAGGCGCGCAACAAGCCGTTCGTGCTGGTGTTCTGGTCGCGCGATCCCGACGGCAGCCAGCACAATACCGGCGACAGCCTCAATACCATCACGCCGGGGATCAACGGGCCGACCTCGATGGCCGGCATCAAGAACGCCGACAACAATCTGGCGCAACTGCGCAAGGCGCTCGACGAACTCGGCCTCAGTGCCTCGACCAACATCATCGTCTCGGCCGACCACGGCTTCTCGACGATTTCGAAGGAGAGCAAGACCAGCCCGTCGGCGAAAATCTCCTACGACGACACGCCGAAGGATTTCCTGCCCATGGGCTTTCTCGCGATCGATCTGGCCAAGGCGCTGAACCTGCCGCTGTTCGACCCCAACGACAAGAACGCGCGCGTCGCCGACAACGCTCACCCCAAGGCCGGCAACGGCGTGCTGGGTCAGGACCCGACCAAGCCTGAGCTCGTCGTCGCCACCAATGGCGGATCGGACCTGATCTACATTCCGGGCAAGGACCGCAAATTCATCGACCGCACCATCAAGGCACTGCTGGAACAGGATTATGTCAGCGGTCTCTTCGTCGATGACGAACTCGGACGTTTCCCCGGCACGCTGCCGATGTCGCAGCTCGGCCTCAAGGGCAAAGCGGTGACACCGCAACCATCGATCGTGGTCAATTTCCGCTCCTGGTCGTCGGGCTGCGAGGAGCCGACCAATTGCTCGGTCCAGGTTGCGGATACCATCCTGCGCCAGGGCCAGGGCATGCATGGCAGCTTCTCCCGCGGCGACACGCTGAACTTCACCGCGGCAATCGGGCCGGATTTCAAATCCGGCTATGTCGATGCGCTCCCCGTCAGCAACGCCGATGTCGGCGCCACCGCCGCCAAGGTCATGGGACTGACGCAAAAGCCGAAGGGGACCCTGATCGGCCGCGTCATGACCGAAGCGATGCCGAACGGCGCGACGCCGCAGGCCTATGCCGGCACCGTGTCGTCGAAACCGTCGGCGAACGGCCTGCGCACCGTGCTGAACTTCCAGCGCGTCGGCACCCAGCGCTATTTCGACGCCGCCGGCTTCCCCGGCCGCACGCTCGGGCTCGAGGTCGAAGGCGGTAAACAGAAAACGGCGGATAAGTAACCCCGCCGCGAAGTCGAAGTCCGTCGGCCGGTAAGGTGGGTTACGCAAACGCGAACCCACCTTAGGGATTCGCTCCCCGAACCAAATCCGCACTAGCTTCCGGCTCAAAACGCTTTGCCGATGGCTGGCGCAGCCATCGCAGCGCCTCGCGTAAACTGAAGGCGATCACCACCTCGTGGTGCCGCATCCCCTTGCCGCCCTTCACGAGGCCGAGGTCGCGCACCAGGCAATAACGGCCGCTGCTCATGCGGGCCAGGCGACAGCCTTTGATGAATCCGAACATGATGGGATGATGCACCGACGCGTGATCCCGTCAATTCTTGACGGATCGCGAATCCTGTTCGCGCGAAGGATTCGCTCCCAGAACAAACGCAGCACATGCATGAGGGGACTGCCGCCGGGTTCTTCCCGGTCGTGAGAACCATTTGGACGCAGAAGCCGTTATTTGCCAGAATGTCCCTGAGTGAACCAGACCAGGGGAATGTGAAGGCTGCTTGTGCGTATTGCTGGCTGGGTTTTGCTTGTCGGAGGGTTTGTGCTGTGCGCCTCAGTCACCTGGGCCGCACTGGGCTTTCTCTTGATGGGCATCGGACTGATATCCCTGCAAGTGGCCGAACGAAATCGAAACCGGGCTAAGCTGGCCCTCGCATCGCGCGCCGAGAGTCTCACCGCTGCACTGGAAATTCCCGCAGGCCCCCCGGAAACGGCGCAAGTCCCCACCAGGATTGCCAAGCCTCGACCAAGCCGCACCGACGCTCCCTACGACAAGGAGGCATGGCGCCGGTTGGTCGAAAGCGATTCAGATCTCTCGCGGGTGACGTCGGTGTTGCAGGAGTACGGGCAGCCCTATGTGGACGAACTGGCCAGGGCCTATCTGGCCGCAGGCGACAAGAGCCGCCTTCCCGCGATCGTCGATGCAATCATCGCAATGGCGAAAAAAAATGCCGTCGCGCATACGATCGTTGCACCCGGCGTAGATCGGCCGCCGCATACGTCACTTGGTCCACCGAGACAGGCGGGTTCTCGGACCGACCCGCGATATCAGCGTATTCCAGCACCTGCACCGACGGTGCGCGTAACGCCTCCGGAGCCCGTTGGCGGTACAGCCGAAATAGGGCTTTCTGAAGTGCCGCCCGCGAATGCCCGGATCGCGAAAGTTTTCGTCGACCCGCCGGCGCCAACAATGGAAGGCCGCAATGCGACAATCACCTCCGCCGACGACGATCTCACCGAGCTGATCGGCAAGTTTGCTCCCGACTCGACCTTCCGACGCAATAATTAAGATCGCGGCGGAAATATTCGTCTCCGCGCCGCCGCGATGGCCTTACGGTTCAACCGACTTGCCATCGCCCCTTGTGAATGTCGAACTTCACCAGGCCTTCGTCGCGCATTTTCAGAAGCAGCGATTGGCAGGCTTCCTCATTGGGAACATTGGCGCGCTTCATGACTTCGTAGACCTTGAGCGGCTTCTCGCGCAGCGCACTCAGGATATTCTCGCGATCATTCAGCATGACAATTCCCCCTAACCAGATAAGTCTACGCAATCTGCGTAAACTTGATTGCTATGCGAACCGGTATCCACTTCGCTTGAAAACGCTTTAGACCAGAACGAGTTTGATCTCGCCATCTTCAGGGATTCCCGTGGCAAGCGCGTCGCGGGCCATCTTTTCGACGACCAACCAATTCGTGAGAAGGTATTTTTGGGCCAGCACCTTCGTTGGAAGCCCGGTTTGCAGAATGCAGCGCTGCCGCATGTTACCATTCGCGATCTGAAAGGAAACCGCCTGCGGCCCCTCGGTAAGCTCTTGCTCTGTGGGTTTGGCAGCTATCCGCATTCGCTATCCCCTGTGAAACTGTGAGAGGGCCAAATTGTCGGGATCGACAACTGCCGCTGTACCGCCGTTGATTTCCTGCCGGGAGATACGATCGACCGCGACCAGCTAGGCTTGATCGTTTTTGGCCTTCGGGGCGCGTTTCGGCCTTTGGTCCGCACTGGCTTGGGTGTTGCGGACGGCCTCCGTCAGCATCTGGCGCAGTTCCGCCTTCGTCTTCGGGGGTTGCCGCGCAATCGATGCCTGCCATTGTGCCATGATCGCTATATAGGGATCCGAGGGCGCGAATTAAACCCCGGAAATCAAACTACTTGGCCCGCAAACTATCGGGCGGACGGTGGCAGTCTCCCGGTCCGCCGGAGCGTTCAACCGTATTTCAGCTTCATGAACAGGATGGCACCGGCCAGTACCAACGTGACCGCGTTGCAAGCGATCAGCGGCCCATCGCCGGAAAGCAGGCCGTACAACAGCCAAAGCACAATCCCGAATACCAGGACGAGGAACATTCCAAGTGAAATGTCTGCGGTGGAACGGGTTCGCCAGACTTTGATGCACTGCGGGGCAAAGGCAAGGGTCGTGCAGGTCGCCGCGGCAAAGCCCAGCAGCTTGATAGCGATAGGTTCCATGCACTTTCTATAGCATCGATTCGAAGCTGAAATTAGATGAGCGCACGCTTGACGCCCGCCGCTCTGTGCGGATCAGACCTGCGTAAATCATTGCGCTCCTGCATGGTTCGGCCGCATTATATGCCCCTGATGGCGCTCGGCGAACGACGCCTGCGGTGAGCCAGGGAGGATTTTCATGACAGTTTCAACGGAACGCGCCGTGCTTGCTGGCGGCTGCTTCTGGGGCGTCCAGGATCTCTTGCGCAAATATCCCGGCGTGATCTCGACCCGGGTCGGCTATTCCGGCGGCGAAGTGCCGAACGCGACTTATCGCAACCACGGCAATCACACCGAAGCTGTCGAGATCATCTTCGACCCCAAGGTCATCAGCTTTCGCAGACTCCTGGAGTTCTTTTTCCAAATCCACGATCCCTCGACGTTGAACCGCCAGGGTAACGATCGCGGCGCGAGCTACCGCTCGGCCATCTACTATACCAGCGACGCGCAGAAGCGGGTCGCCGAAGACACCATCGCCGATGTCGATGCTTCCGGGCTGTGGCCCAGCAAGGCCGTCACCGAGGTGGCGCCGGTCGGGCCGTTCTGGGAGGCCGAGCCTGAGCATCAGGACTATCTGGAGAAATATCCAGACGGCTACACCTGCCACTTCGTCCGGCCGAACTGGACACTGCCGCACCGGGAGGAAAAAACGCCGTCAGGCGCGCGGGGCGTTTCGGCCGCGTGACAACGGCTCCGACCTCCTGATGGCTCATTAGGTTGAGTCGGAACGGCGTCGGGAAACTCACCTCTTCCGTCGCGCAGAGGTGAACCTTCACAACTGCATTGAAGCCCAGGAAAATCCGGGGGAGGTCTCCGATATGATTTCGCCGTCCACATTGCCGCGCCGTGTGCTTGGCCGCACAGGGCTTGCGGTGTCGGTTCTCGGCTTCGGTACTGCGCCGCTTGGCGACCTCTTCGCGCGTCTCGACGACGCCGCCGCAATCGCCGCGGCCGAGCGCGCCTTCGAGCTTGGCGTCAACCTGCTCGACACCTCCCCGCTCTATGGCCGTGGCCTCGCCGAACATCGCTGCGGCACGGCGATCCGGCGCCTGCCGCGCGAGAACGTTGTGGTCTGCACCAAGGTGGGCCGCTGGATGGACCCGTTTCACCTGCCAAATGACGCTTCCGGCTTTGTCGGCGGCCAGCCACACCGCTTCGTGGTCGACTATTCCTATGACGGCACCATGCGCTCGGTGGAACAATCGCTGTTGCGGCTCGGCACCGACCGGATCGACCTGCTCTTGATCCACGATGTCGATGTCTGGACCCATGGCGCTGACGCGATCGAGGACCGCTTTCGAGAAGCGATGGCCGGCGCCTATGTCGCGCTCGACAAGCTTCGCGGAGAAGGCGTGGTCGCGGGCATCGGGATCGGCGTCAACGAAGCTGAGATGTGCATGCGTTTCGCGCGAGCCGGATCGTTCGACACCATGCTGCTCGCCGGGCGCTACTCGCTGCTGGAGCAGCCGGCGCTGGCAGAGTTCCTGCCGCTGGCGCAGAAACAAGGCATCGGCGTGCTGCTCGGCGGCGTATTCAATTCAGGCATTCTGGCCACCGGCGCCGTTGCCGGCGCGAAATACAATTATCGCGACGCGCCACCCGACATTCTGGGCAAGGTCGCCAAGATCCAGCGCGTCTGCGATGCCCATGGCGTGGCCTTGCCGACTGCAGCGCTGCATTTCGCGCTTGGCCATCCGGCGGTGGCCAGCGTAGTACTGGGGGCGCAAAGCCCGCAGGAGGTCGAGCGCAACGTCACCGCCCTCTCCAGCCAGGTGCCGTCGGCGCTCTGGGCTGATCTCAAGGCCCAGCATCTGCTCGATGCAGACGCACCCGTCCCGTAATCGTTGCTCTGCTGATGCGGATCGATGCTGAAGCTGCTCGCATCGAGCCAGCCGTATGGCTACGACGCGTTCAAGGCCTGCGCGATATCAGCGATCAGGTCGGACGGGTGCTCGATCCCGATCGACAACCGGATCGTCGAATCGAGGATGCCTATTTTCTGGCGGATATCAGCGGGAACGCCGGAGTGGGTCATGCTCGCCGGCAGGCTGGCCAACGACTCGGTGCCGCCCAGGCTTACCGCCAGCTTGAAGATTTGCAGCGCGTTCAGGAATTTGAATGCGGCGGCTTGACCGCCGACAATGTCGAACGAGAACGTGGAGCCCGCGCCGGTGCATTGCCTTGCGAACAGACGGCCGGCGGGGGAAGACTCGTCGTGGTGGGCAAGGTAATGGACCTTCGCCACCTTGGCGTGGTCGCGCAAATAATCCGCCACCAGCCGCGCGTTTTGGTCGGCTTTTTCCATCCGGATGCTCAGCGTTTCGAGCGAGCGGGAGAGCATCCAGCAGGAGTGCGGATCCAGTTGGGTGCCGATGGCGCCGCGCAAAGCCTTGACGTCCTTCATCAGCGCCTTTGAGCCGAGTGCTGCGCCCGCGATCAGGTCGGAATGACCGCCGATATATTTGGTCAGCGAGTACAGCGAAAGATCGGCGCCGTGTTCGATCGGCCGCTGAAACACCGGACCGAGCAGCGTATTGTCGCAGGCGACGATCGGCGTATGCCCCTGAGCCTTGCCGATCGCGTCGGCGACGCGGCGGATCATCGCGACATCGACCAGGCCGTTGGTGGGATTGGCCGGGGTCTCGATGAAAATCATCGAAACGCGCCCCTTTCGCATGGCCTCTTCCGCCGCCAGCTTGACTGCGGCTTCGTCGATGCCGTCGGCAAAGCCGACCGCGCCGATCGAAAGACCCGCGAGCGTTTTCACAAACAGGGTTTCGGTGCCGCCGTAGAGTGGCTGCGAGTGCAAAATGACGTCACCGGGGCGGACAAAGGCGAGGATCGCGGTCGAAATCGCTGACATACCGGAGGAGAACAACGCGCATTTCTCGGTGCGCTCGTAGATCGCGAGCCGGTCCTCGACGATCTCGCTGTTGGGATGATTGAAGCGCGAATACACCAGGCCCGCCCCCATCCCCACGGGTGGCTCGCGCCGTCCCGAAACGTAATCGAAGAAGTCCTGTCCGTCTTCGGCGGTCCGGAACACGAAGGTCGAGGTCAGAAACACCGGTGGTTTGACGGCGCCTTCCGACAGTTGCGGATCGTAGCCGTAGTTCAGCATCAGCGTTTCCGGATGCAGCATGTGGTTGCCGATGTGGGTCTTGGACGGAAAGGGCTTTACCATGGGCTGCCTCGCTGTTTTCGGATGCGGAACTTCCCCCTCGTTGGGGTCTTCCGCAATGACGATGCGGTCAGGGGCTCTTGATCACCATGCAAACTCGAGGCTGCTATCCGGCCTTGACGTATTTCCGCCAATTATGCGCTTCCTTGAATCCCAGCACCTCGCGCGTCTTCCGGTTCGACAGCGGCGCCTCGTATTCGCCGAGTTCGCGCGTGATCGGGACGTTCGGACAATAACGGCTCAGCAGATCGCGGGTCGGCATGTTAGCGGTGATGGTGTCGTTGACGGCGTTGAAGACCTGGAAGCCGAGCCCGTCCTTCTGGATCGCCAGATGCACGATCTCGCCGAGGTCGCGGGCGTCGATATAGCTCCAGGCATTGCGTTTTCGCGATGGCGGATCGGCCAGGAAGCCTGGAAACCGATCGTACTCATGCGGTTCGATGACGTTGCCGATCCGCAGCGCATAGATGTCGATGCCGTAGCGCATCGCAAAGGCGCGCGCAGTCTTTTCGTTCACGACCTTGGAAAGCCCATACGAATCCATCGGATCGGTGTCGTAATCCTCCTCGAGCGGAAAACTTCTGAAATCCTTGTCGCCTTCGGCAAAGCAGACGCCGTAGGTAGTCTCGCTGGAGGCGATCACGATCTTGCGGACGCCGAGTTTCGCCGCGGCTTCGATCACATTGTAGGTGCTGACCGTGTTGACGCGGAACGTCTCGTTGTCAGGCTCGATCAGCACCCGCGGTATCGCGGCAAAATGCACCACGGCGTCAGGTGCCGCCGGTGGCCGTCCGGCCTGGAAACCGGCGAAGCCGAAATGCGTGGTGAGGGCGTTGAAGGCCTGGCCGCTATCCGTCAGATCGGCGATCAGGGTGCCGATGCCGGGATGGTCGAACGGCTTGAGATCGACATTGAGCAGATCGTAGCCCCTGCCCTTGAGATACGGCAGGACATGCCTGCCAGCCTTGCCGGTTCCACCAGTGAACACCACGCGCTTGCCTGTCATTTTCTTTTTCTCGTTTGTCGTTGATCAAATGGTGGCCCGGCGCCGCGGTCGATATCGCCCTCATCCGAGCTGACGCGATGATTATACCTATTTTGGGGCGCCTTGTGCTTTTAGAATACGCGCAAAAAAGGCGATGGCTCGCCGCGTCGCGTCGTCAGCCGCCGCTGAGGCAATCCGACATTCCCTGCGCAATGGCTTTACGGCTTATAACGTGATCTCCCCGAGGACCGAAAAGCCACGGCGTACTGGATCCCCCGCATGTGCGGAGGATGACAGCACAGTGTGGAGTGCCATCGGGGTCATCTGCGGATCGCCCCTTCCCCCAAACAAACGGCGGAGAAAATCCCCGCCGTTTCGAAATCAAACATTCGCAGATGACATTACATCATCGTCATATCCAGCACGCCCGGCAGTTGCGCCAGCGGCAGTGTGGCGGCGCCGACCAGGGTTGCGACCATGGCGGCCAGCGCGTGGTTGATCCGGCGCTTGCCGCGCATCTGGGTGGCGATCCATTCGAGCACCTTTGTGTCGATGTTGGCGGCGTGCGCCGGCGCCCAGCTCGCGATGTCGGTGTCGGGCGAAAGTGCGACCGTACGCGGCGGCACCGGCAGACCGGATTCGGAAGCCGCATGATGGGCGACCGCCTTGGCCAAGAGATCGTCGAAACGGCCATCGTCGCTGCGCTCCGCGGCAGCATCGCTGATTTCAAACAGCGCCTCGGCTTCGGCGCGGCTCACCGGCTGATGCTCGACGGCGGTCGCGGTCAGGATGCGGGCGCACCAGGCGGCGTCATCGGCATCAAGCGCGCGGGAAAAATGGATGCGGCCTTTGGTGGTCGGGCCTTCACCGGTGATCACGCCATCGCGGACGATGGTGAGCGCGTGGACTGCGGTCTTGCGGCAGGAGGGCTGGAGCTGAACGAACGCTTCACTGGCCTTGGAACTCAGGGCAGACATAGTTTGCACTTCTCAATTTCTTTTCTGGTCCAGCATTGCGATGCTGGCGTAAACGAGTGGTTAACGATTCGAAACTTGCATTTCGTCATTTTTAGATAGTTGCCAATTGGTCGCTAAGACGGGGGTCGGGGTTCACCCTCAAGACACCCTCAAGCCCATCCGGGTCCGGCGTGATGCGGGTCATAAAAGGCAATATCGGGGCAACCGGCCCTTTTAGTTCCCCTGTGGTTTTTTCGTCGCAGGGGCGCGGATCAAAAGAAGATGCTAGGAGTTCCGCCCCGCGGAGAAGGATCTCGCCTTTTTTGCCCGGTAGTTCACTTACGCCCCACGAGCGGTTATACTCTCAATCAGAAATTCCCCTGTAACTTGAATGACATGAGGTCGAACCATGGCACTCCAGATTGGCGCACTCGCCCCTGATTTCGAAGCCCAGACCACCGAGGGCAAGGTCAAATTCCACGACTGGATCGGCTCAAATTGGGCGCTGTTGTTCTCGCACCCGAAGGATTTCACCCCCGTCTGCACCACCGAACTCGGCGCGCTCGCGAAGTT
>Ga0307516_10002706_pt1 | contig 23380 bp, 19 predicted proteins | sample 19_EM_MG_FD_203310 | JGI IMG/M metagenome (GOLD analysis project Ga0307516, IMG submission 203310) | Populus trichocarpa ectomycorrhiza microbial communities from riparian zone in the Pacific Northwest, United States - 19_EM | ecosystem: Host-associated > Plants > Roots > Unclassified | place...
TCGAGACCCCCGAAGATCGCGTCCAGCCGCCGCGCCACGATCGGTGCCAGCAGCCGCGGCGACAACTCGCCGACCCAGGGCACCAGCGGCTGGTTGTTCTCGTCGTTCTTGCCGACCATCCGTTCCGGCTTGTGGCCGGGATAATCGTAGAAATATTCCTTGAACTGGCTTTCGATGATGCCGCGCTTCTCCTCGATCACGAGGATCTCGCGTTTCTCCCGCACGAATTCCAGCGCGTCGCGTTGGTCGAGCGGCCAGACCATGCCGACCTTGTAGATGTCGATGCCGAGACGCCGGCATTCGACTTCGCTGAGACCGAGCAGCTGCAGCGCTTCCATCAGGTCGAGGTGGGCCTTGCCGGTGGTGACGATCCCGTACGTCGCATCCGCAATGTCGTAGATCCTGCGGTCGATCGGGTTGCTTGCTGCGAAGGCCAGCACCGCGTTCTTCTTGGCCTCGAGTCGGTGCTCGATCTGCGGCCCCGGCAGATCGGGCCAGCGGTAGTGCAGGCCGCCGGGCGGCATGGCGAAGTCGGGCCGGATGAAGCGACGTCGTGCCGGAAGCTCGACCGAGGCGCAGGATTCGACGGTTTCCGAAATCGCCTTGAAGCCCGTCCACATCCCGGAGAAGCGGCTCAGTGCATAGCCGTACTCGCCGAAGGCGAGATATTCGCCGACATCAGACGGATTGAGCGTCGGCATGAACCAGGCCATGAAGGCGACGTCGGACTGGTGCGGCATCGACGAGGAGACGCAGCCATGGTCGTCGCCGGCGACCACCAGCACGCCGCCATGCGACGAGGAGCCATAGGCATTGCCGTGCTTCAACGCGTCGCCGGATCGATCGACGCCGGGACCCTTGCCGTACCAGAGGCCGAACACGCCATCGACCTCGCGCTTCGGGTTGGTCTCGACCTGCTGCGAACCCAGCACCGCGGTCGCCGCGAGATCTTCGTTGATCGCAGGAAGGAATTCGATGCGTCCGGCCTGCAGCAGCGTCTTGGCGCGCCAGAGTTCGAGATCGACGCCGCCCAGCGGCGACCCGCGATAGCCCGAAACGAAGCCGGCGCTGTTGATGCCGTCGGCGATGTCGCGGCGTCGCTGGTCGAGCAGGATGCGCACCAGCGCCTGTGTGCCGGTGAGGAGCACCCGCCCGGTCTGCCGCTCATAGCGGTCGAGCAGGGCATAGTCGTCGAGGCGCGCGGCAGGTGGAGACTGTGCTGACATGTCCATCCTCCGGTGTGTCCTGAGGAAGTATCGGCCCAATCCGTTGGTCAGAATTTTCTGATTGACCGAAGATAGGGCCTTTCTTGGTGGAATTGTCCAAATACCACTGGGTCTTCGGAAAAATGATCCAGTTGGAGCAGGGCCGATGAGCGGTCCACGCGATGGCCGTTGCCGCAGCGGCTCCAGCAGGACAGCCGCCCGAGCATGGGCGGCGGACGCCGCTGCACCTCTCCCGCTTGCGGGGGAGGTCGCCGTGCTCGATAGAGCGCGGCGGGTGGGGGCTGCCAGCCAAGCAGCGCGCGCTTCCGGTCGGGCACCCCCACCCCAGCCCTCCCCCGCAAGCGGGAGAGGGAGCGCAGCGCCATTGCCGCGGGATTGAACCTTCGAGCCTGGGCGTTCGATGCAAACTGCCGATTCGATTCTCAAACAGCGCATTCAGACGCGGCTCCGCCCCTCGCGGCGCGTTGCGCCCGAGCTTTGCGAGAGACATCCGCCCCAAAAAGGGCGTGGGGAATGCCGGGTGCCCGATGCACCCGCAGCCTCGCGCGCGAATTGGTAGTGAAGAATGCGCACGAGTCTTCACAGCGAGTTCACCGGATCAACCCGGCATTCCCGCACGCGAGAGGTTTGACGGCTTATGGCGTACTCTCCCCGGAGACGAATTCGTCTTGCCTCCGTCGCCGGCGAATATGTTTTGCCTTCGCCCGGTTGGGCCGACCAAAACTCCGCCGACTTGACACCAGCAACGGGTGCCAGGACCACACGCTTTTGCCGTACGAGGCTGCGCCGTTCGTCCTGCGCGCTCTGATCGCTCACGGAAACCGCCCTGCGATCCGTCCACGCGCCCGACGTAGCCCACGTCCACCGCATCCCGCCCCGCGTTCGTGACGATCGCGATACGCCCCTTTCAGTGGGACGAGACGGCACAGTGTATAGTGGTGATTCGTGTTTCTGAAAATCAGAATATTTTTCCCTATGGGACTGGACAGCCCAAATCACACCAGATCTAGCCCGTCGGGCGGGAGATTTCTTTGGGGCGGCGTCGTTCGTGATGGTGGCGGCGAGGGAGAATTTGACATGTCGGGCAAATCACCGGCATCCCGCTGCTCATCGGAGGGGGGTGAGAGTTGCACGCAGCGTCCGGGTATTTCGCGATAGTTGTGCCGGCGCCCTTGTCGACAGCGGCACGCAGCTTGTAGGACCTCCAACCCTCGAGCAAGGGTAGGAGGTCCTACAGACCTGCGAGTTAAACCGACTGCGTCATAACCTGTTCTATCCCCTCGTCCCGAGGAGCGTCGCGGACCGCGATGCGACTCGAAGGATTGAGGCCACAGCAGGGCCTTCTTGGTTCTCCGATCGATGCGAAGCATCGTCCGAGAGACGGCGCGCTACGGCAAGTGTGGAGATGGTGCGAACGCGCGCCTCCTCACCGTGAGGATACGCAGCAGGATTAATCCACTTTGCATGTTTCCATGGTCAAATCATCCAGATACTATCGAGCCGTCGGATAAATGATCCAGTCTGAGCAGGGTCCATGATCGATCCCCTCGATGGCCGGCTGCTGCAGCAGCTTCAGCAGGACAGCCGCCAGAGCAACCAGCAACTGGCTGACAGCGTCGGGATGTCGTCGTCGGCGTGCTGGCGCCGGGTGGCGGCGCTGGAAGCGGCTGGCGTCATCGCGCGCTATACCGCCCTGGTGGATCGCGAGAAGGCCGGATTTTCCATGTCCGCCATCCTTCATGTGTCGCTGGATCGGCACGACGAACAATTCGTCTCGCAATTCGTGCAGCGCATTCAGCGGCGCGCCGAGGTTCTCGAATGCTTCGCGACGACGGGGGATGCCGACTACCATCTCAGGGTCGTCGTCAGCGACATGGCCGCCTACAACCGGTTCCTCGATGAGTTCCTGTTCAAGATTCCGGGGGTCCGTCACGTCCGGACCAACGTCATCCTGAAGGAAATCAAATACGACGTGACATTGCCGTTTTGAACGAGCCCCGACCTGCTTTAGTCTACAGCGCGATGGCTTTTGATCGAATCAAAGCGATGGAGCTGCGGCCACCTCTCCCCGGCGGGGAGAGGTCGGCGCGTAGCGCCGGGTGAGGGGGCGCTGCAATCGATAGACCGTAACCCCTCACCCGATTTGCTACGCAAATCGACCTCTCCCAACGGGAGAGGTGAACCTCCGCTGCCGGGCCAGTTCAACCTAATCTCATCCCGCTCAACTAGGTTTCGCTCGTTACAACCTCGCCGCGCGCAGCCGCAAGGCATTGCCGACCACGCTCACCGACGACAGCGCCATCGCGGCCGCGGCAATGATCGGTGACAGCAGGATGCCGAAGTCGGGATAGAGAATTCCGGCGGCGATCGGGATGCCGGCGGCATTGTAGATGAAGGCGAAGAACAGGTTCTGGCGGATGTTGGCCATGGTGGCCTGCGACAGCCGGCGTGCGCGCACGATGCCGCCGAGATCACCCTTCAGCAGCGTCACGCCGGCGCTTTCCATCGCCACATCGGTGCCGGTGCCCATCGCGATGCCGACCTCGGCGGCGGCAAGCGCCGGGGCGTCATTGACGCCGTCGCCAGCCATGGCGACGATCCTGCCAGCCTTCTGCAGCCTGGCGACCACGGCACTCTTCTGATCCGGCAGCACCTCCGCCTCGACATCGGTGATCCCCAGCGTGCGCGCCACGGCATTCGCGGTGGTACGGTTGTCTCCGGTCAGCATGATGACCTTGACGCCTTCCGCCGCCAGCGCCTTCAGGGCATCCGGCGTCGATGGCTTGACCGGATCGGCGATCGCAAAAAGGCCAGCCAGTTGGCCGTCGATCGCGATATTGATCACGGTGGCGCCGTCGCCGCGCAGACGTTCGGCCTGCTCGCTCAACGATTGGGTTTCGATACCGAGGGATGTCAGGAAATTCGAGTTGCCCAGGAGAATGGACTTGCCGTCGACGTTGCCGCTCGCGCCCTTGCCAGTCGGCGAGTCGAACGCTTCCACCTTGCCCAAATCGAGATTGCGGTCCTTCGCGGACCGTACGATGGCGTCGGCGAGCGGATGTTCGCTGGCGCGTTCCACGCTCGCCGCCAGCCGCAGGATTTCGCTGTCCTCAAAACCCGTTGCGGCAACGATGGCGACGACTTTCGGCTTGCCCTCGGTCAGGGTGCCGGTCTTGTCGACCACCAGCGTGTTGATCTTTTCCATGCGCTCCAGGGCTTCCGCATTCCTGATCAGCACGCCGGCCTGGGCGCCGCGCCCGACCCCGACCATGATCGACATCGGTGTCGCCAGCCCCAGCGCGCAGGGACAGGCGATGATCAACACGCTGACGGCGGCGACCAGTCCGAACGCCATGCGGGGCTCTGGCCCAAAGTAAGCCCAGGCGCCGAACGCAATGACCGCAACGATGATCACCATCGGCACGAACCAGCCGGCGACCTGATCCGCGAGCCGTTGGATCGGCGCGCGCGAACGCTGCGCGTCCGCGACCATCTTGACGATCTGCGACAGCAGCGTGTCGCGCCCGACCTTTTCGGCACGCATGACGAAACTGCCGGACTGGTTGAGCGTGCCGGCGATCACCTTGCCGCCCGTCTCCTTGGTGACCGGCATGGATTCGCCGGTCACCAGCGATTCGTCGAGAGACGATCGGCCTTCGAGGATGATGCCGTCGACCGGAACCTTTTCTCCCGGCCGCACCCGCAGGCTGTCGCCAACCTTCAATTGGTCGATCGCCACTTCGTGGTCGGCCCCGTCATCGCCGACGCGACGCGCTGTTTTCGGCGCGAGTTGCAACAGTGCCTTGATCGCGCCCGAGGTCGCCTCGCGCGCGCGTAACTCAAGCACCTGACCGAGCAGCACGAGCACCGTGATGACGGCGGCGGCCTCGAAATAGGCTGCAACCGCGCCGCCATGGCCACGGAAGGTGGGGGGGAAGACCTGCGGCGCAACGGTGGCAACAACGCTGTAGACATAGGCAACGCCCGTGCCCATCGCGATCAGCGTGAACATGTTGAGGTTGCGCGTGAGCAGCGATTGCCAACCGCGGACGAAGAACGGCCAGCCGGCCCAGATCACGACCGGGGTCGCGAACACCAGTTGAATCCAGTTCGACAGGGTTTGGTCGACCCAGCCGTGACCGCCGACCAGGTGGCCGCCCATCTCCAGGACCACCGGCGGCAGCGCGAGCACCAAGCCGACCCAGAAGCGCCGCGTCATGTCGGCGAGTGCGGGGTTGGGCGCCGCATCGAGGCTTGCGACCTCCGGCTCGAGCGCCATGCCGCAGATCGGGCAGCTTCCGGGGCCGACCTGGCGGATCTGCGGATGCATCGGGCAAGTGTAGATCGTGCCGGCTGCCAGCTCCGGCGGCGGCTCCTTCTCATCGAGATATTTTGCGGGGTCGGCGGCGAACTTGGTGCGGCAGCCGGCCGAACAGAAATGGAAGGCCTGTCCCTGATGGTCGAAGCGGTGTTTCGAGGTCGTGGGGTCGACGCTCATGCCGCAGACGGGATCGCGAACGGTGGCCTTGGCGCCAGCATCATCGTGGTGATGCCGGTGGCCGGAGTGATCGTGGCCTCCGCCGCAGCAGCTGGTCTTCGCCGTCGCCGCAGAGGTCGGCCTGGACGCGCAGCCGCAATCGGAACCCGCTGGAGCGTCGACTGGATTAGCTTTTTCCTGTTCGGTCACTGCAGTCTCCCGTTGCGCCGCTTGCAACCCATACCCGGTAGGGGTATATAAGCCGCATGCGGAAGGACATCAAGACATCTTGTCAAAAGCGGCTGAGCCGGATTGAGGGCCAGGTCCGTGGGTTAGCGAAGATGGTCGAGGACGATCGCTACTGCATCGACATCGTCACGCAGATATCGGCTGTGCGCGCCGCCCTGCGACGGCTCGAGGAGGAGGTCCTCAGGGATCACGTGGCGCATTGCGTCGAACACGCCGTCGCAAGCGGCGACAAGGCGGATCAGCGGCAGAAGATTGCGGAATTGATGGACGTGATCGGCCGGTCTGACCGGTAGCATCAACCGAAACGCCCATTGCTGGTTCAATCAGGTTCAACGAACTGACTCATCCCGGACGCATGGCGCGATCGATGATGATGTCCGAAACCGTACGTCAACGGACAAGCGAGGAGAGGCAGCCGCGTGGCCGGTATGCGTCGCCAGCAAATAGACGCGCGGGCTGGAGGCTATTGCAGCTTTGAAGGTTAACTTCCTGGCCATCGAACGGGTTGACCTAGATCACGGCGTGACATGAGGCCGTATGTCCCTCTGGGGCTGAGCTAAGCGGTCCGCGCCGGATTGCCTGATGCTGGCTGGATTGTGATCAAAATCGAAAATTGCGAGCTTTCCATTGCCGGCGGACCGTGAAAATCTAGCTTTGTGACATGCAATTTCACCATTCGGCGGCTGCTGGCGGTCTTGATGATCGCCGGCCTTGCCTTGGCTCCGGTGTCCCGCCCTGTGATGGCGGCGACCAGCTCCGACCCGGTGCAGGCCCAGACTGACATGACGGCATCGGCGGACGAGATGGCAAGCGAGATGCCGTGCTGTCCGTCGAAGGCTCCAGTGCCGGTCGATTGCGACAAGTGTGTTTACATGGCGGCGTGCGCGTCAAAGTGCTTCACGGGCACGACCGCGAGCGTCTTCCATCCCCTGCTGCGGGCCTCGGACGAAGTTCTGTGCCTGAGCAACGAGTCCTTGCCCGATGGGCTGGGCCGCCCGCCTCCCGAACATCCGCCTCGAACTCTGGTGTGAACGGCGCACGGCGCCGTTTGCGGCCGCGCGGTAGCACCGCGCGGGATCGACGCATGCCGCCTTGCGGCTTGCGACAGCACCATGACTTCAGAGGATCTCGAAAATGAAGAAGCTCACCATCATGCGCGCCCTGTGGGCAGCGCTCGTCGGTATTGCCGCGATCGGTTTCAACGGCACCGCGCAGGCCGACATCAAAGACTATGAATTCCGGCTGGTCGAGCCGACCGTCGCCGTAGGCAAGGACAAGGTCGTAACGGTCCAACTGGTCAACAGGACGACCGGAAAGCCGGTTCCGGACGCCGTCATCTTTGCAACCCGTCTCGACATGGCTCCGGAAGGCATGGCGGAAATGGTCGCCAAGATCACCCGGGAGCCGGGCGCGGAGCCCGGCAGCTATCGCTTCAAGGCGGCCTTCGGAATGGAAGGACGATGGCTGCTGTCGCTCGGTGCTAAGGTGCAGGGCGAGACCGGCACCCTCGAAGGCAAACTCGTCATCACGGCGCAGAAATGAACCGCGCCATCCTGGTCAGCGTCACCGCCGCCGCTGTGATAGCGGCGGCGGGTGGCGCATTCATTGCCGTCCGTGGCCATCGGCATTCGCCGAGCGCAACCGGTACGCTCGTGTCGACGGCGCTCGCGCAGACCAGCGAAGATCCGATCTACTATCAGGACCCGGATGGAAAACCGGCCTACTCGCTGACTCCGAAGACAACAGCAGACGGGCGGGACTATCGTGCCGTCCCGGCCGGCGCCGATCTCAGCTTCGATGATGAACCGGTCACCGAACCCGCAGCGTCGTCCGACAAGACCGCGATGGGCGATCGCAAGATCAAATACTACCGCAATCCGATGGGGCTCGCCGACACATCGCCGCTTCCCAAGAAGGATTCCATGGGGATGGACTACATTCCCGTGTACGAGGGTGACGACACCGATGACGGCTCGGTGAAGCTCTCGCCGGGCAAGGTCCAACGCACCGGCGTGAAGTCGGAGCCCGCGGAGCGGCGGACGATCCGGATGACCGTGCGCGCACCCGGGACGATCCAACTTGATGAGCGCCGCATCTCGGTCATCTCGATGCGGACCGAGAGCTGGGTGCAGAAGGTGGCGAACGTCACGACCGGCACCCGCGTGACCAAGGGCCAGCCATTGATGGAGATTTATAGCCCGGCCGTTGCCTCGGCTGCGGCGGACTATGTCGCGACCATCACCTCGAAGACGACCGGCGGGCAAGGACCTTACGGTCGAGGCTCGAGGCAGCGGCTGATGAACCTCGACGTTCCCGAGGCGGTGATCGCCGCCATCGAGAAAAGCGGCTCCGTCCCGATCGCCATCGATTGGTCGGCCCCGCGTGACGGTGTCGTTCTCGAGCGCAATGCCATCGAGGGAATGCGCGCGCAGCCCGGGGACGTGTTGTTCCGGGTTGCCGACACATCCGTGGTCTGGGCGATGGTGGACGTCGCGGAGCGCGACCTCGGCGTCATCGCGGTCGGACAGCCGGTGATCTTGAAGGCGCGCAGCTTTTCGAACCGCGAGTTCACCGGCAAGATTGCGATCGTCTATCCGCAGGTGAACCGCGACACGCGCACCGCGCGGGTCAGGATCGAACTGGCGAATGCGGATTTCGCGCTGCTTCCGGACATGTACGTCGATGCCTCGATCGAAACCGGGGACGCCGAACCCGTTCTCGCCGTGCCGGAAAGCGCCGTGCTCGATACCGGTAGCCGGCAGGCCGTGTTCGTCGACAGGGGTGAGGGCCGGTTCGAGCCGCGTGATGTCAAGCTTGGTCGGCGTGGTAACGGCTACGTGGAGATCCGCGACGGCATCAGCAATGGTGACCCCGTCGTGGTCTCGGCCAACTTCCTGATCGACGCAGAAAGCAATCTGAAAGCCGCACTCAAGGGCTTCTCGGACGCGGGAGCAAAGCCATGATCGCCCGCATCATCGCCTGGTCGGCGCGCAACCTCCTGCTGGTGTTTGTCGGGGCGGGGTTTGCCGCCGCCGCCGGGATCTACGCTCTGGCGCATTTGCCGCTCGATGCGATCCCGGATCTCTCCGATACCCAGGTCATCGTCTATACCGAGTATCCGGGACAGGCGCCGCAGGTCATCGAGGACCAGGTCACCTATCCGCTGACAACGGCAATGCTCACGGTGCCGCGTTCCAAGGTCGTGCGCGGCTTCTCGTTCTTCGGCGTCTCGTTCGTCTATGTGATTTTCGAGGACGGTACCGACATCTATTGGGCGCGCTCCCGCGTTCTCGAATTTCTCAACACTGCGACATCGCGTCTCCCGGCGGGAGTGGCGCCCACGATCGGTCCTGACGCCACCGGTGTCGGCTGGGTCTATCAATACGCCGTCGTGTCCAAGGAATTGAACTTGGCGGATACCCGCGCGATCCAGGACTGGAACCTGAAATTCGCGCTGGCCAAGGCCGAGGGCGTGGCCGAGATCGCCAGCGTCGGCGGCTTCGTCAAGCAATACAATGTCATCCTCGATCCGCAGCGGATGCGCGATCTCGGCATCACCATGCAGAAAATGCGTGACGCCATCCGCGCCAGCAATGCCGATGTCGGAGGCCGCACCGTCGAACTCTCCGAATTCGAATACGTCATTCGGGGCAAGGGCTATCTGAAGGATATCAACGACCTCGGCAACATCGTGCTGAAGACCAACAACGGCACGCCCGTCCTGCTCCGCGACGTTGCCCGGGTGGAGATCGGCCCCGATGAGCGACGGGGGATCACCGAACTGAACGGCGAGGGCGAGGTCGCCAGCGGCATCGTGCTGCAGCGTTTCGGCGTCAACGCGCTCGACGTGATTGATAACGTCAAGAAACGATTCAGGGAGATCGCGAGCAGCATGCCGAAGTCGGTCGAGATTGTGCCGGTCTACGACCGCTCCAACCTCATCAACGCCGCCATCGAAACGCTCAAGCGCACGCTGACCGAGGAGAGCATCGTGGTTGCGCTGGTCTGCATCGTTTTCCTGTTGCATGTCCGCAGCGCGCTGGTGGCCATCGTCATGCTGCCGGTTGGTGTTCTGATGGCGTTCGCGACCATGAAGCTTCTTGGGCTGGGGGCCAACATCATGAGCCTCGGCGGCATCGCCATTGCGATCGGCGCCATGATCGATGCGGCCATCGTCATGATCGAGAACGCCCATAAGCATCTGGAGCGGGCCGCTCCGGGGACATCACGCGTGGCGGTGTTGATCGAAGCGGCTGCCGAAGTCGGGCCCGCGCTGTTCTTCAGTCTGCTGATCATCACCGTATCGTTCATGCCGATCTTCACGCTGGAGTCCCAGGAAGGACGGCTGTTCAGCCCCTTGGCATTCACCAAGACCTTTTCGATGGCAGCCGCGGCGTTGCTGTCGATCACCCTGGTGCCCGCGCTGATGATCGTCTTTGTCCGCGGCAGGATCATTCCGGAGCACCGGAATCCGATCAACCGCTTCCTGATCTGGGCCTACAAGCCCGTCATCGAGATGGTGATGCGCGCCAGGCTGCCTGTGATCGCACTTTCGGTGGTTGTGCTCGCGGTGACCGTCTGGCCGGCGCGGCAGCTCGGCACCGAGTTCATGCCCAGCCTGAACGAGGGCACGCTGCTCTACATGCCAACGACACTGCCCGGCATCTCCGTCACCAAGGCCGCCGAACTGATGCAGACCCAGGACCGGATCATCCGCTCGTTTCCGGAAGTTGCTTCGGTGTACGGCAAGGCGGGCCGCGCAGCGACGGCGACCGACCCGGCCCCTTCAGAGATGTTCGAGACGATCGTCAACCTCAAACCGAAGCAGGAGTGGCGTCCTGGCGTGACGGTCGACAGCCTGATCGCGGAAATGGACAAGGCGTTGCAGTTTCCCGGCGTGTCCAACGCCTGGACCATGCCGATCAAGGCCCGCATTGACATGCTGTCAACGGGGATCCGGACGCCGATCGGGGTCAAGGTGATCGGCACCGACCTTGCCGAGATCGACAAGCTCGCCAAGCAGATCGAGCAGGTCCTCAGGGCCGTGCCAGGGACATCGTCGGCCTATGCCGAGCGCGGCATCGGCGGCTATTATCTCGATGTGACGCCGGACCGGGCGGCACTGGCGCGCTACGGGATCATGGTCCAGGACGTCCAGGACGTCATTGCGACCGCGCTGGGCGGGCAAACGGTGACGACGACGGTCGAAGGCCGCCAGCGTTTCAGCGTCAACATGCGCTATCCGCGCGATCTGCGGGAGAATCCGCAGGCGATCGCCAGCGACGTCCTGGTGCCTATGCCGAATGGCGGCGCCGTCCCGCTCGGGGAGGTCGCAAGCGTCGTGCCTGCCCGCGGCCCGACATCGATCCGCACCGAGAACGGGCAGCTCGCCACCTACATCTACGTCGACATCCGCGACCGGGACCTCGGCGGCTATGTGGCGGACGCGAAGCAGGCCGTCCAGGCCAGCATTCAGTTTCCACCCGGGACTTACGTGATGTGGAGCGGCCAGTACGAATATCTCGAGCGCGCGACGGCGCGCCTGAAGATCGTCGTTCCCGTCACGCTGCTGATCATCTTCCTGCTGCTGTATCTGAACTTCCGCTCCATCGCCGATACGATGATCGTGATGCTTTCGTTGCCATTTGCGCTGGTCGGAGGAATTTGGCTGATGTGGTGGCTGGGCTTCAACATGTCGGTCGCCGTCGTCGTCGGGTTTATCGCTCTCGCCGGCGTCGCCGCCGAAACCGGCGTGGTGATGCTGATCTACCTCAATCATGCCCTGGATGAGGTCAGGGCCCGACGCGATGCCGAAGGCCGCGATCTGACCCGGCCCGACCTCTACGGCGCCATCATGGTGGGTGCGGTCGAGCGTGTGCGGCCGAAGATGATGACGGTGGTTGCCATCATGGCCGGCCTGCTGCCGATCATGTGGAGCACCGGCACCGGCTCGGAAATCATGCAGCGGATCGCGGTGCCGATGATCGGCGGTATGCTGTCATCGACCCTGCTGACGCTGATCGTGATTCCCGCGATCTATGGATTGGTGTGGGGCTTCCGGTTGCCGAATGAAGATCGTGTCGACAGCCGGCCTCCGTCGCCGCCGGCCGGGTCAAGCAAGCAACCTCGAGCCATTCCGCAACCTGCCGAATGAGATGAGCCACGATGACGTCCGGCATGGGATGCGCTGGCTGCTGGTCGTTGCAGCGCGCAAGGATATCCCGTTACCATCCGTAGCTCGCCTGTACGCTCATGGCGTTGGCTGGTATGCTTCACACGGCCGCAGCCAGCTAACCGTCTCAAGGCTCCGGCACGCTATGCAAGTCTGCGCTGGCATCGACGGCCTCTTGAAGCCGAGGACGATAACCAAACGGCTGCATAGTCCAACTGACGACCTGACAACGCAATGGGAGGTGTGCCATGGCTGCATCGGACTGGCGTCTCGAAGGCGAATGGATCAAGAACTGCAATTGCGCGTTTGGTTGTCCGTGCGACTTCAATGCCCCGCCGACTCACGGCTCGTGCAAAGGCATGGTCGGCATGAGAATTACCAAAGGACATTTCGAGGGTACCAAGCTCGACGGTCTGGTTTTCGCGGCAACGGTCGACTTTCCTGGAGCTCTGCATGAAGGCAATGGGAAGATGCAGCCGATGATCGATGAGCGCGCCACGCCGGAACAGCGCCAGGCACTTTTCAGCATCATGTCGGGCAGGCATTCGGCCGAGGGTACGTTGTTCCATATCTTGAGCCTCATTGTTACCAAGATCGAGGAACCAGTGTTTGCGCCCTTCGAGTTCTCATTCGACAAGAATGGACGCGTTGCGCGCCTCGTCGCCAAGGGTGTGCTGGAGACCGAGGTCGAGCCAATCAAGAACCCGGTGACGGGCGCTCCCCATCGCATTCAAGTTGTGATGCCCGAGGGCTTTGAGCACAGGTCCGCCGAGGTTGCCTCCGCCACCATCCACTCGACGGGGGCGATCAAATTCGACACCAAAGGCACGCATAGCTCCCTCGCCAACGTCGTACAGACGCCTGATGGTGTTGCGGCCTGAGGCCGTCTCACGTTCTGCCTTTCGATCTGCCTTGAGGTGAGGCCCATGGCCGAACTGTTGGCGCTCGAACATCTGTTGCGGCGCGACCGCCTGATCGTTGCGGTCGGGCTGACCGCAGTGGTGGCGTTGGCATGGCTCTATCTGGCCGCCGGGGCGGGCATGGACACCGGCATGGCCGACATGCCGATGGACATGCCGATGCCGTGGTCGCCGTTCTCCGCCGCGCTGGCGTTTGTCATGTGGTGGGTGATGATGATCGCCATGATGGTACCGAGTGCCGCGCCTACAATCCTGTTGTTCACGACAATCCGGCGCAAGCAAGAAGCCTCGGCTCGTCCTTCCCTCGAAGCCTGGATCTTTCTCTCTGGCTATCTCCTGATATGGGCGGGCTTCAGTCTCCTCGCGATATTGGCGCAGTGGGAGCTCCAAAGCGCAGGGCTCTTGTCGATGGAGATGGCGAGCACCAGCGCCGTGCTTCGCGGCGTCATCCTGGTTGCCGCAGGACTCTACCAGTTCACGCCTCTCAAGAACGCGTGCCTGCACTACTGCCAGAGCCCGGTGCTGTTCCTCAGTCGATACTGGCAAGCTGGCGCCATGGGAGCGTTGCGCATGGGGCTTCGGCACGGCTGCTACTGCTTCGGCTGCTGCTGGTTCCTGATGGCGCTGCTCTTCGTCAGCGGGATCATGAACCTGGTCTGGATTGCCGGCATCGCCGTCTATGTCGCATGCGAGAAGTTGCTGCCGCTCGGCCGCGGGCTCAGCCGTGCCGCTGGTGGGGCCTTGATCGCATCGGGGGCGATCGTTCTAGCGCGCACGATTTGAGCGCGATCATCAAAATGATTCAACCGCGCTGCTGATACCGGCTATCTCTCCGGCCCAAAGCCGATGACGTTCATCTGTGAAGGCAGCGCGAAGCCGAACTGATAATGCCGATAGAGGCTCGATAACGCTCTAAGCCAAGAACTCCCGCTCGCGCGGCCGCGAGCGGCGCTCGGGCCGAACCACGGGGATGTACTCGGCGAGCAGGAAATGTTCAGACACGCTGACGCGCTCGACCAGCGGCGCCGGGTCGCTGCGCGGCATCACTTCTTTAGCCGCAAGCGGCGTCTCTTGGTCAATCTCTTCAGGAACAAGCGGCGGCGAGCCCGTCTCTGGAAACACACCGAATTCGCCCGCTACCTCCGGGAGCGGTTTTTGCTTGTCTGCCCAGTGCAGGGCGGTGTAGTCGAATCCGTGGACGATGGTGGGCTTGACGATCTCGAAATAGGGCGAGATGTCGAAATCGCGCGGCATGTAGAGCGAGGAATCCCGAATGTGCAGGATTTCGCGCTTGGCCCGCCTGGAGCCGGCCTGCGTGATCTTGGGCAGGATCGGATAGCGCACCGCGTCGAACGCCTGCGCGATCAGCGCCGAGCAGATCATCTTGGTGGGATCGCCCGAGCCGAGCGCAATCATCCGCCGCCGCCAGCGCTGCGGGATCGGCAACGGGATCAGAAAGCGCATCAGGTCGAGGATGTTCTTGGTGTCGTAGCCGAAGCCGATCCGGTTGATGGCATAGCGGCAGACCGTGTGCCGATCCACGAACGACAGGCCGACCGGTCGACACATCCTTGTGTGGTACGCGAAATATCTCGACAGCGGTGCCGAGGTGACGCCTTCGCCGACATTGGCCTCGATCAGCACGTGCTGCTCGCCGTCCGGCTCCGTGGCGCCGTCGATCGGGCCGACGTAAAGCGCGGCATGCGACCAGGTGGATTGGGTCAGGTATTTGATGATGCCGGAAATGCGATTGTTGCCCTCGACCAGCAGCACGTCGCCGGGCTGGATGTCGTTGCGCAGGTAGTCCGGATCGCTCGGCGTGAACGGTTCATAGCCCGGCAATTCCTTCTGGAGGTAGCCGGCAATCAGCTTGCCGATTTGGTCGAGCACGATACCCATGGTGGGACCCCCCCAGTGGTCCGATTCTTAACATCCATCCCATATCGGCGGAGACCTCACGAGCCCCGCGGATAGCCGGGGTCGGGCGTGCTGGTCCACTCCGCTATGACGTTTCTTTTGGCGGCTCTGTTACCCTTCTCTATCATTGTCGAAAGCGGTTGCAATTTGGTTCATCTGCCGAACGGGTCACTCACGTTTGATTCACCATGATGGTTGCCGCGCCGCAAGAGATGCGGCAAGCTTCCCCATCCTCGCCGAATCCAGGCTCCAGTTCGCGCTTTTTGTTGGCCTTTTCGAATTTTCTGGAAACCATGACATGAAGATGACGCGACGCGGCTTTCTCTCGGCGTCTGCGGCATTTGCGGCGACCCCCGTCATGGGGGGCGGCGCGTGGAGTGCGCCTGTGCCGCGGGAGGCCGATATCGTCGTGATCGGAGCCGGCGCGGCCGGGATTGCAGCGGCGCGGCGGATCCTGGCGGCCAACCGAAGAGTGATCGTGGTCGAAGCCGCAAGCCAGGTCGGCGGTCGCTGCCTCACCGACCTTGCCAGCTTCGACGTGCCCTTCGAGCGCGGCGCGCGCTGGATTCACAATTCCGATACCAACCCGGTGATCAAGCTCGCGCGCAATGCCGGGCTCGACATTGCGGTCGCGCCGCTCGGCCAGAAGATCCGTGTCGGCCGTCGCAACGCGCGGGCCGGCGAAACCGAGCAGTTTCTGGCGACGCTGGTGCGGGCCAACCGGGCCATCGACGAGGCATCGCGCGGCGCGGACCTACCCTGTGCAGCCGTGCTGCCCAAGGATCTCGCCGATTGGGCCGGTACCGCGGAATTCGTGCTCGGCGCCAGCGCCACCGGCAAGGACCTGAAGGATATTTCGGTCATCGACCGCGCGCGCGGCCAGGATCGCAGTGCCATCCTCACCTGCCGCCAGGGCCTCGGCACCATGATGGTGAAGCTCGCGGATCAGGTGCCGCTCGCGCTCTCGACGCCGGCAAGCCGCATTGTCTGGAGCAATCGGGAGGTCACGGTGGAGACGCAAGCGGGCAGGATCTCGGCCCGCGCGGCCATCGTCACCGTCTCGAGCAATGTGCTGACGTCCGGCACAATCAAGTTTTCGCCCGACATTCCCAAACGCCAGCTCGACGCCGCAGCCAAGCTGAGCCTTGGCAGCTATGATCACATTGCACTGCAATTGCCGGGCAATCCGCTCGGGCTTGGCCGCGACGACGTCATCATCGAGCAGAGCAATGCGACGCGCACGGCGCTGCTGCTCGCCAATATCGGCGGATCATCGGTGTGTTCGATCGACATCGCCGGCTCTTTCGGCCGTGACCTCTCCGCGCAGGGCGAAGCGGCCATGGTCGCCTTTGCGATCGAATGGCTCACCAAGCTGTTCGGCGCAGAGGCGATGGCTGGCGTGAAAAAGTCGAGCGCAACCCGCTGGAATGCGTCGCCCTACGTGCTCGGGGCGATGTCGGCGGCGGCACCGGGAGCGCAGCCCTCGCGCAAGATTCTGAGCGAGCCGATCGGCTCGGTCTTCCTCGCCGGCGAAGCCACCCATGAGACGTTGTGGGGAACGGTCGACGGCGCCTGGGAAAGCGGCGAACGCGCGGCCGAAGCCGCACTGCGACGGATCGGCGCGCTCAAGGACGCCGAACCGGACGCAAAGCCCACGCGACGCGCGCGCCCGCGACGCCGTTCCGACGGATGAGCCGTTGAGACGGCCGAAACGCGACGACCACGCGGGCCACTACCCCGGTCTCAGCACACCATCCAGCGCCGGCAGGCCGATGACCACCGAGGTCGCGATCAGGGCGTAGCAGATCGCGCGGAAAACCTGCTCGCTGGCGCGCCCGAACAGGGCGGCCCCGAGCGCGACGCCGGCAGCATAGACCGGCCCGACGATCAGCGCGAAACCGATCGCCTCCTGTGTGATCAGCCCGGTCAAGGCATAGCTTACGACGGAAAAGACGTCGGACGCCGCGAAAAAAAGCATGATGTTGGCGCGAGCCACGCTCGTAACAAGGGGCCGACCCAGCCAATAGCCGACGATCGGCGGACCACCGGTTTGCGCCAGCCCGCTGCAAAAACCGGACAAGCTGCCGACCCCGATCGCGATCGAGGCGTGGTCTTTGCCGCGATAGCGCCAGCCGGAGAGCAACAGAAGCAGCAGCGCGAAGACGAATCCGGAAATGATCCAGCGTGTCGTGACCGGATCGAGGCGGATCAAGAAATAGGTTCCGGTGGGCACGCCGACCAGCGCGCCTGCGACCATCACCGCGGTCGCCTTGCGGTCGGCCTGGCGCCACGCGTTCGGAATCAGCGGCGCCATGGCAACGAAATCGATAATGAGCAGCAGTGCCGCGACAAGGCGCGGCGCTGCCAGGCTGCTCGCGAGCGGCATGAAGATCAGCGCGGCACCGAAGCCAGAGAATCCTCGGGCGGTGCCGGAGACAAACGCCACCGCGCAAATCGCGATCGCGGTGGTGGTGCTGACATCCGTCGGAATGAGACCGGAAAAGCTCATGCTTTCACGTGGCGCAATTGCACGTGGAGCAAGATGTGATCCGAAAACCGTTCTACACTTTTCGGCTTCATGCTCGCAGCGTTCCGCCGGTCTTCTTCGTGACCTCCACAACGATCTTCGCCCCGACCGCGTCGATCTCCTCATCGGTCATGGTCTTCTCGCGCGGCTGCATCGTCACCGCGATGGCGATGGACTTCCTGGTTTCGTCGATGCCCTTGCCCTCGTAGACGTCGAACACCGAGACCTCGGTGATCAGCTTCTTGTCCACGCCTTGCGCGGCGCGCACGATGTCACCGGCCTTCACGGTGCGGTCGACGATGAAAGCGAAATCGCGCGACACCGGCTGGAACGCCGACAGTTCGAGCACGGGCTTGGCGCGGGTCGGCCGCTGCTTGGCCGGGGGAATGCGGTCGAGGATCACCTCGAACGCCAGCAGCGGTCCATCGGCGCCCAATGCTTCGAGCGTGCGCGGATGCACCTCGCCGAACCAGCCGAGCACGTTTTGCGGTCCCATCTGGATGGTGCCGGAGCGGCCGGGATGCAGCCATTCCGGTCCGCCGGCCACGATCTGCAGCGCCTGTATCGGCGCCCCCGCGGCCGCCAGCACGGCCAGCGCATCAGCCTTGGCGTCGAAGGCATCCGCACTGGCCGCGCCGGACCAATGCCGGCCGATGCCTTGCACGGATGCGACACCGCGGCGGACGCCCGCGGCCGCGGCCAATTGATCTTCGGGCTTGTCGCCCTTGAAGATCTGACCGACCTCGAACAGCGCCACATCCTTGAAGCCGCGATCGCCATTGGCCTGGACTGCCGCGATGAGCCCCGGAAGCAGGCTCGGGCGCATGTCGGAGAGATCAGACGCAATGGGGTTGGCGAGCGCGAGTTCACGCTGCCCGCCGCCGAACAGTTCGGCCGCGGGCTTGGCAATGAACGACCATGTCACGGCTTCGACCATGCCGCGCGCGGCGAGCGCGCGCTTGGTGCGGCGGGTGCGGAGCTGGATCGGCGTCAGCACCGGCTTGCGCGGCTCCTCGCCGCGTTCGAACGGTGTCATCGGCACCTTGTCGACGCCCACGATCCGCACGATCTCCTCGACGATATCGGCCTTGCCGTGCACGTCGGAGCGCCACGACGGAACCGCGATCTTCACCACCGGGCCACTGCCCGCCATCATGAAGCCGAGATGGGAGAGGATGCGCCTCATCTCAGCCAGCGGCACGTCGATCCCCGCGAGGCGCTTGACCTCGGTGATCGGAAAATCGATGACGCGGTCATCGCCGAAGGGATTCCCGACGATGACGTTCTCCGATGGAGAACCGCCGCAGATCTCCATCACCAGCCTGGTCGCCATCTCAAGCCCGGGCACCATGAAGGAAGGGTCGACGCCGCGCTCGAAGCGATAGCGCGCATCCGAATTGATACCGAGCTTGCGGCCGGTCTGCGCGATATTGATCTCGTTCCAGAGCGCGGATTCGATCAGCACGTCGGTGGTCGTCTCCGAGCAGCCGGAGGCTTCGCCGCCCATGATGCCGGCGAGCGATTCGACGCCATGATCGTCGGCGATGACGCAATTGCCGCTGTCGAGGGTGTAGGTGCGGCCGTCGAGCGCGAGCAACGTCTCGCCGTCGCGGGCGCGGCGAACGGCCAGATAGCCCCTCACCTTCGCCGCGTCGAACACATGCAGCGGCCGGGCGCGGTCGTAAGTCATGAAATTGGTGATGTCGACCAGCGCGTTGATCGGCCGCAAGCCGATCGAGGCCAGGCGCTGCTGCAGCCACGCCGGCGACGGGCCGTTTTTCACGCCGCGCACCAGCCGCATCGCGAATCCCGGGCAGAGTTTGGCGTCTTCGACCGTCACGTTCACCGGGCAGGGAAACTCGCCCTTGATCGGCTTGATTCCGGCATCCTTGAATTTGCCCATGTCGGCCGCGGAGAGATCGCGGGCGATGCCGTGCACGCCGGTGCAATCCTGCCGGTTCGGCGTCAAATTGATCTCGAACACGGGATCGCCTAGCCCGGCCCATTGTGCGTAAGGAGTCCCGATCGGCGCGTCGGCCGGCAATTCCATGATGCCATCATGATCGTCGGAAATCTGCAACTCGGCCGCCGAGCACAGCATGCCGCGACTCTCGACGCCGCGGATGGTGCCGACGCCGAGCGTGATGTTCTTGCCGGGAATGAAGGTGCCGGGCGGCGAGAACACGCTGACAAGTCCTGCGCGCGCATTCGGCGCGCCGCAGACGACCTGCACCGGCGCGGCGCCGTTGCCGGGATCGACCATGCAGACGCGCAAGCGGTCCGCGTTCGGATGCTGCTCGGCGGAGATCACGCGGGCGATGGAGAAAGGCGCCAACGCTTTGGCCTTGTCCTCGAGATGCTCGACCTCGAGCCCGATCATGGTGAGCTTGTCGGCGAGCTTTTCGACCGGCTCGTCGGTGTCGAGATGCTCCTTGAGCCAGGAGAGGGTGAATTTCATGGCTATTGCTTCCCCGCGGTGAGGTCTCGTTCCCTCCCCCGCTTGCGGGGGAGGGTTAGGGTGGGGGCTCGCGCCGCAGCGGCCGCAATGACGATGTCAGCGAGACTCACGAACTCAACCCTCCCGCCAGCGTGGGAATATCGAGCGGCTTGAAGCCGTAGTGGCTGAGCCAGCGCACATCGCTGTCGAACAGCTGGCGCAGGTCCGACATGCCGTATTTCAGCATCGCGATGCGGTCGATGCCCATGCCCCAGGCAAAGCCCTGATATTCATCGGGGTCGATGCCGCAGGCGCGCAGCACGTTCGGATGCACCATGCCGCAGCCGAGAATCTCCAGCCAGTCCTCGCCCTCGCCGAAGCGGATCTCGCCCTTGTCGCGGCGGCACTGGATGTCGACTTCCAGCGACGGCTCGGTGAAGGGAAAGAACGACGGCCGGAACCGCATGTTGATGTGGCTGACCTCGAAGAAGGCCTTGCAGAACTCGTGCAGGATCCATTTGAGGTGACCGAGGTGCGAGCCCTTGTCGATGACGAGGCCCTCCACCTGGTGAAATTGCGGCGTATGGGTCGCATCCGAATCAATCCGGTAGGTCCGCCCCGGACAGACCACGCGGATCGGGGGCTTCTGGCTCAGCATCGTGCGCACCTGCACCGGTGAGGTGTGGGTGCGCAACAGCATGCGCGAGCCATCCTCCTTCGGATGGAAGAAGAAGGTGTCGTGCATCTCCCGCGCCGGGTGGCCGATGGGGAAGTTCAGCTTGGTGAAGTTGTAGTCGTCGGTCTCGATGTCAGGGCCTTCGGCGATCGCAAAACCCATGTCGGCGAAGATGGTGTTGACCTCCTCGAACACCTGGCTCAGCGGGTGGATGCGACCGGCTTCCGCGGGCGCCTCGCGCAGCGGCAGCGTGACGTCGATGGTCTCCGACTTCAGCCGCGCATCCAGCGCTGCGGATTTCAGGACCTCGCGCCTGGTGGTCAGCGCCTGGGTGACATTGTCCTTGGCAAGGTTGATGGCCGCGCCGTGCGTCTTGCGCTCGTCGGGCGCCATCTTGCCGAGGGTGGCGAGCAAAGCCGAGATCGAGCCCTTTTTGCCGAGGGCTGCGACGCGAACGGCCTCGAGCGCGGATTCATCGCCTGCGGTGGCGATCTGCTCCAGGATGGATGTTTCGAGGGCTGCGAGGTCGGACACGGTTTTGATCCCTTCTCTGCAAAGGCCGCTGGTTGTGGCCGCCCCGGGGCGGGAACGTCAAGGCCGAAACGTCTGGACCTGGCTCGCTCCTGACGCGGAGGGACTTGAACCCTTTCGACCGGGCCCGCATCAACATCAGGCCCACCAGGAGGATTCAATGCGCCTCGGATCAGTCGTGGCCAGCCTGGCCGTCATTCATGCCCTGAGCTCTGGTCCGGCGCTCGCCGCGGTCTGTCTCGACAAATCGATGACATCAGACGAAATCGTCGACACCATCAAAACCGCGCATGGGTGTGATCGCGCGATGAAAGTGTTCGAGGCCTGCGAATTCGGGGCCAGCGGCGACGTCGATCTCGGCGCCGCGGTCGAAAAGAAATGTGAGGGCGATTTCCTGGCCGGGCTCCAGGCGTCGCAGAAGGCTGCGTATGGGCGGGAGATGCGGGTCTGTGACCGCAAGTACCGGAGCCAGTCCGGCACCATGTATCTCTCGTTCACGGCCTTCTGCCGAGCCGAAGTCGCCCAACGCTATTCGCGTCAGGCGCGCAAAGCCTCCAGGACGTCGCGTTAGAGCGCGAGGGTCAGGCCGCCAGCGCGGCCTTGGCCTTCTCGGCGATGGCCTCGAACGCCGCCGGTTCGTGGATCGCGAGATCCGACAGCACCTTGCGATCGACCGTGATGCCCGACTTCGACAGGCCGTCGATAAAGCGGCTGTAGGTCAGGCCGAACGGACGGACCGCGGCGTTGAGGCGCTGGATCCAGAGCGCGCGGAAGGTGCGCTTCTTGCGCTTGCGGTCGCGGAAGGCATATTGCCCGGCCTTGTCGACAGCGGCCTTGGCGGCGCGGATGGTGTTCTTGCGGCGGCCGTAGAAGCCCTTGGCGGCCTTGTAGACTTTCTTGTGCTTGGCGTGAGAGGTCACACCGCGTTTGACGCGTGACATGACGGAAATCCTTGATCAGAGGTGGCGATCGGCCAGCGCGGGCGCGGGCCTGTTTGGAACGAAAAGCGGAGGCCTTCAGGCGTTCGGCAGGAAGAACTTCTTGATGTTGTCGCCGTCGGTCTTGAACAGCACGCGCGTACCGCGCAGCTGTCGGATCTGCTTTTTCGTCCGCTTGATCATGCCGTGGCGCTTGCCGCGTTGGGCGTGCAGCACTTTGCCTGTGGCAGTCACCTTGAAGCGCTTCTTGGCGCCGGACTTGGTCTTCAGCTTGGGCATTTGGCTCTCCTTATGGCCATAACAGGAAACCGCCCGTGAGGGCGGCTGGCCGTCAAAATGCTCGTTAGAGCGTTGAAAAAGCTCGGGTTCTTCTGGAAAGAAATGATCCCAAGCGGACATCGCCACGGCAGCCCTTAATCAGCCGGGCGACGAAGGCTGCGCTTATGGCAGAGCCAAGGCGAATTGGCAATGATGAACCGCGGGACTGAACCACGAGACTCGGTTCTTTGACCTATCGTCTCTCACCCCTGAATGACCAGGACAGGAAGCAAAATGACCGGACCGTCGCGATCGATCGCCGCTTTTTTCGTGCGCTGGCTGTTTGCCGCAAGCGCCATTCTCATGGTGGCGCTCGGCGTTGCCGATGCCAAGCCTCCCGCGGGCTATGACGGTTCCTGGAACGTTCTGATCATCACAGAGGTCGGCTCCTGTGACCAGGCCTACAGCTTTCCGGTCCGGATCGCCGGTAGTCACGTGATGTCCAGCGGCGCCACGGCCAACGTGACTGGCAGCGTCGGGCGAGGCGGTAGCGTGGCGGTCAGGGTCTCCTCGGGCGGTTCCTTTGCCAACGGCACCGGTCGGCTGGGGGCAAGCTCCGGCACCGGACGCTGGAGCGGCAAGGGATCGGCCGGTGTATGCAGCGGTCGCTGGCAGGCGACGCGGAGCTAGCACACGCAGAGGGCGATCAGTCGCATTCGAGCGTGATTCGCTGCATCGTCTTGCGCGAGCGAGACCTCTCTGTGCAGAGGCCGTCATGTCTGGCGAAGGAGAACCGCTTCGCGGGTCCGGACCTGCTGCAAAAAACGAAAACGGCCCGCGGATGATCCGGCGGGCCGTCCCACACTCAAAGCAGCGAATCAGCGCGGCGCCAGCACCATGACCACTTGGCGGCCTTCGAACCGTGCATCCTGTTCGACCTTGGCGAGGGTCGAGACGTCGCTCTTGATTTTGTCCAGCAGCTTGGTGCCGATCTCCTGGTGCGCCATCTCACGACCGCGATAGCGCAGGGTAATCTTCACCTTGTCGCCTTC
>Ga0307516_10002707_pt1 | contig 23375 bp, 25 predicted proteins | sample 19_EM_MG_FD_203310 | JGI IMG/M metagenome (GOLD analysis project Ga0307516, IMG submission 203310) | Populus trichocarpa ectomycorrhiza microbial communities from riparian zone in the Pacific Northwest, United States - 19_EM | ecosystem: Host-associated > Plants > Roots > Unclassified | place...
GGGCGCGAACGGAAGGATCATGCCGTGTCCCCGCCAACCAACCACACGTCGCTGCCGAGGTAGGTCAGGATGATGGAGGAATACTGAGCACGCGCCGCCAGCGTTCCGGCCGTGTTCAGCGTGACGCCTGCGCCAGCGGCCACGCTCGTGATGCCAGCTCCGAGCTGCGGAATCTGGATCGCGGTTCCGGTGAGCCAGGCCTCCGCCGAATGAGGCGGCACCGTGACGGCATTGGCCGCCGCATTGTCCATGGAGACGATACCCTGTGAGCTTGACGAAGCCGGAGCATCAGTCAGCGCGAGCGTATAGGCAGTCCCGGTTTGCGGGTTGTATGCGGGCGGGTTTCCGCCGGATCCGCTGGGCGCCGCCCACTTGACGCCCAGCGTCTGCGTGCTGTCAGCCGTCAGGACAAACGTGTCCGTTCCGACTGGCAAGCGCGCGAGCGCGGGCGTTCCGTTCTCCACGAGAAGATCGCCCTTCGTGGTCGCCGGGCTGATCAACGGCGCGGAGCCGTTGATGGTTGCGACAACGAGATTGTCGGCGTGGAAATCGATGGTCATTTAGACTCCCTGGAAGCCCTGGGCGTTGTAGTAGACGTTTGCGGAAGTCGTCCCCAGCTGGATGTTCATCGCCGTTGCGGCCGTTCCCCGGAGCGGGGTTGGGAAGTTGACTTCCAGATCAACGACAGGGAGGGACGCCGTCGTCGCCGGGAGAAATCCGGCCCATATCACCGTCGATCCATCAAGAATAGTCACCGTGGTGCTCACGGTGGCGGACGTGTTGTACAGCTGAAGTGCGGTGACGTAGTTCCGGACGCCCGCGGCCCCTGCCGCCTTCAGTTGGGTGGATGTCGTGGTCGCCAGCGCGGTAAGGCCGCTGGAGGCCTGCCAATCGACGGCGCCATCGGCGTAGGGCTTCTGGATCAATTGCCCAGAAGACGACATGAACGCATCGCATGCGTCACCCGCGACAAGCGTTGTATCCACCGCCGTATTCACCCGGCCGCCGATGCGAATCGGCGAACCCGTTGATGCGGCGCTGTGAGCAGTCTGCCCGCTGGAAAGCAGCGACAGGTTGGAGACGGTTCCGAGAACACCGGAACTCCCGACAAGCTGAACTCCAAGAGCTTGGTTGACGCTCTGAGCCTCCACGCCAATAAGCGAAACCTGCTGAGGGACGAACGAGTCCATCTCCACGAATCCCACGGTAACGGTGGTCGTGGATGCGGGTGCGGTAGCGAGGTTTCTGACACGAATCTGCCAGCGAAGAACCGTTTGATCTTCCGGAACGTTGCGGACGCTCGAAGCGCGCTGGGTCAATTCGACAGTGGTGGAGCTTGCGGACAGTTGATCGAAGTAAGCCGCCTTCGCGGCATCCGTCGTCAGAACGCCGATGTGACCGGTCGCCGTCGTGTTGATGGTGGTGGCGGAATCGCCGGCAGTCCACCCGTTTCGCTGGGTTCCGTAGAAGTTCGAAGTGGCCGTCGTGCCTTGGTAGTACGCGTGATGGAAATTCCACCCGAAGAGCGAGCAAGTCCCGGTTCCCGTCGCCGCAAATCCGGCCCCTGTGAAAGTCACATCATTGCCGGAGATCGACGCAATGGTGGCCCGCTGGTTCAAGCTGGAGGCAACCGAGATTGCCCCGATGAAAACGCCCTGGCCCACATTCGAGGCGGTGAACGGATTGCTTGGTATCGTGACGGTGACACTCGTCGCCGAGTTGTGCACGATGGTGAGCCCGTCTCCGATCACGTCAACGAGTTCGAGGTAGACTTCGCAGTTGACGATTCTCTGGGACAACGTCACGCTATATCGTGATTTCCACGCCCCCATCCAGGACTGGGTGGATCGGAGAATCGTCTCTGAGTATGCCGTCGTTCCCGTCGTGATGACAAGGCTGCCGGCAGACTGCGAAACCGCTATACCAGCGCCGTTTGCGATGGCGGTGAAGAACGCGGTATCCGGGCCTGATGCGACGATTGCGTCAAAGCCAGATCGCCATGTGCGTTGGGGGGCCTGGGTCACCGGAAGTGCTGCCGTTGCCTCCACCGGCAATGCGCTGATGAGATTGCTGGCGATGGTGACCGGAACCGCCGAGGCGCGGAGCTGGGTGTCCGTCAAGCCCTGCGCGTTCTGCGCCGCGATGAATTGCGCATTGGTGATCGGCCCCGTAACTGGCATCGCGCCGCCGGATAGGGCAGGGATCTTGCCGTCGATGCTGGAAAGTGACGCATTGCCCGTAGTTTGGGCTGCGGAAGTGCTTGCCCCGGCCGGCAGAGGCAATGCGGCGGCGCTGACGGGTTGCGTTGCCTGAAAGAACGCCCCCGACACGGGAACCGCCCCTCCCACCAAGTCCGGAGTCTTGGTGTCTATGCTCTGAGCTGCCGTCTTAACGAGAAGCTGAGTCGTCTCAGTCGCCACCCCCGCATTCGGGGCAATCGCGACAGCCACCATGGGCGGCGTCGGAACCCATGCTGTTCCATCAAAGTTTTCGTAGACGAAACTCACCGTCCCGGTGGGGCCCACGGTTTCCCTCCTGATGCCCTGGGCGTTCGTGGAGTCCTGGACGATCAGGTCGGAAATGCTGTATCCGGCAGACCCTCCGCCGCCACCTCCGCCGCTTACCACATAGACGGGAATCGCCCCGGCGGGATTGCTTTGGTCATTCGGAAAACTCATTTTCAACCCTTCAATGTTGCGCGAATTGTCGACCCATCACCAGCCGATGGCAATCCAGGAGATTTGATTGGCGGCTACGCGGACATTGAAGTTCGCCGTCGTGAACCCATCCACCTCCAGAGCCGCGCCCTGGTTGTTGCCTGAGCACACCACGGCAAGGCAAGCGTTCGGAAAGGCATGCGGGAACGTCACGGCAGTGGAGCTGTTCGGAGTGATCGCGCGCGTCCCGCCCTGCAGATACAGCCCATTGCCTGGGCCTGGGCCTGGGAAGGCTTGATACCCAGGATTCGCCAGGGACAGGTAGGGCGCCTGAAACGACGTTGACGGCACCGCCCCGACTTGGCCGGCGGTGTAGTCGCCGGTCTGCGCCGTCACTGCGCCAGATCGGCCATTGAACGATGTGACGGCTGCCGCCGCCCACGAGATGACTCCTCCGATGAACGCAAGAACCTGCCCCGCTACGGTGGGGGCCGGGACGAACCCGGTTGTTCCCGGTGCCGTCTGCTTGAGCATCTGATTCGCCGCGCCGCCCGCAACACTGCCGGCCGTTCCGGAGGCGGGGTTCGTCATGACATAGGCGCCCAGGCCATCAACCCACACAAGCTCGATGGGGAAGTCCGCCGCCGGAATGTCGCCCGCGTTGAGGGACGATCCGCCGTATTTCAGGATGTCATGCGCCGGAAGCACCGTGGAGCCAAGTGTAAGCGTGAGCGTAGCTGGGCCAGTATTTTCCGCCGCCGCCTGGACGGTGAACATCATGAGATTCGGGATCGCTGTGAGGCCCGAGTTCAGTGTTGCCGTCAGGCTGTTGGCGGAGCCCGATGCAACGCACGAGCTGTATACGGCCTTTTGCAATTGATCAGGCTGCACCATCCCCCGAGAATCACCTGCCGTCACGAGCTGTGCCGCAAGGTCTCCAGCGTTCCAGGCGCGCGCTGTCGTGCCTTGCTGACCGCGAACGATGGTGATCGTGTCCCCCGCCCGCGCCGTCACCAGAACGATCTCCTTCGTCTGCTGCGTCGAAGCATCCAGGAACGTGGTGAAGTAGGCCTCGCCGCTGGCAGGGTTCGGGAACAGCGATCCGGTGCCGGCCGCGAGAACTGCCGTAGTCGCGCCAGCGCCAATGCCGCTCTGCAGCGTCGTGGAGGCGTCGTTCGAAAAAAGAAGCGTGGTCATACGGAAACCCCGGCGGCATTGACCCACACATTCGGGCCGGTGGAGAAGCACCAGATCGGCTGGTGCAGATCAGTGTCGAAGTATTGATCGCCGACGCCTGGAGATGCAGGTCGGGAGGCTGTGTTCCCATGCGGCCCGCTGAGTGTCGTCACGCGGGCGGAGCCGCCCGTGATCGCCACCGCATTCGCGTTCTGCGAGGCCATCGTCCCCAGCGCTCCGGCGCTCTGCAGGAACAGCGCAGCCGTGCCGGCGGTGATGAAGTTGTTCGCGAAGTCGCCCGTCGTCCATGGAACTGCCGTCGTTCCCTCCTGGGCGCGCGTCACAGTAAGGGTGTCGGCGGCGCGCGCCGTGCATAACATGATCTCGTTGATATTTCCGGTCGCCGCGTCCGTGAGCGACAGCGTGAACGCCTGGCCGCCGCCTGGCGACGGGAACAGAGCCCCGGTGCCAGCCGTCAATTCAAGCGTTGTGGCGCCACTGGAGATCGGCGCCGCGAGCGTGGAACTCGCGTTGTTTGCGAATAGATACGTTGTCATATTTGCACCGAGAATGAGTATTGGAACGGCAGCAGCAGAATTCCGGAGTTTACAGCCGCCTTCAGCGCCGAAGCGAGTGCAGTGGGGGCGTGCGTGCTGCCCTCGGTCTGCACCTGATTGAACGCCGCGCCCAGTCCATTGAAGTTCTGTGCGTTGTAGAACGGGCCGCCCGTGAGAATCTGATTCGTCTCCGATACGGATATCAGAACTGACGTATCCGTGGGGAACGACACGCTCACCTCGTAGGTTTCATCGGGGAAGATTTCACCCCGCAGAAACCGCTCAACCCGGCGCTTCAGCCAGCGGATCGAGAACTGGTAGCCATCACCCTTGAACGTGTTCCACTGGATGATCCGCTGGTAGGTCAGATCGTCCGCGATGAAGTTCGTAGAGCTGTTGATCAGCCTGAAGCCATCGAAGGGGTCGGCGTTGAATGCAAACGTGTCATACGGCCCGATGGGTCGCGGGCCACCCGATGAAAGGCTGGGGCGAAAGATCCCGTAGATGCTCGACGCCGCCCAATCCAGCAGTGCGCCAGATTGATTCAGATAGATCGGCAGTTGATATTTGTTGATGTCGTCTAGATTCGCCTGACTCATCAGGTTATAAGACGCGAAAAACGCCGAGATATTCACATCATCGGAATACTGCGTGTATACGTAGGATTTGATGGTAGACGTGATATTCACGGCTCAGCCCTGCACCACCGAGATATCCGCCGTAGTCGCGAAGAAGAACGCTTCCGGGTCGCCCGCGATCAGGGTTCCGCCAGTCGGCGGATTCACCACGATGCTGTCGATGGTGACGATAAATTGCAGCTTGGAGATTGCCGCCTCCGGGATCGATCCCGTCACGGCCGCAATGAACACGTCCTGGAGCTTGAGCAGGCTGATCGGCTGGCCTACCGTGATGCTGTTGATGTATGCGACCATCGCCGGCTGCACCAGCGCAATGACGATGGCGTTCGAGACGAAGTTCGCCGTCGCCACCGTGTTCCATGTGACGGTCATACCCACATCCTGCTGAGCAGGAACAACGAAAACGATCTCGTAGGTATCCGGGAAATCATTGATCGCGATGGTTTCCGTGGCTCCCAGCGTAGCCGCCGGCTGCAGATCCTGGATATTGAACAAGGACTGGAAGATCGCGCCCGCAACCTGGTACGGATCTCCGCCACCCACGATGATCTGCCAGCCGCCGCCGGTCTGGCGCATCGACACCAGGCGCGCCTGCACGCCAGAAACCTTCTGGATGGTGGTCTTCGTGAACGTCGGCGTCCCGGTCGCCACCGCGAGACCGGCCTGGATTACCTGGGCCTGGTAGGCTGGCAGCGTCTGCGGATCACCGCCAGGGATGCCCGTTGACGGGTTGGACAGCGTGCATGTGATCGTGCTTGGAATGCTGGAGATCGGCTCCGTCACGGTGGCGGCCGGGATCGCCCAGCTTCCCGGGTCAACTGCCAAGCAGAATGTCGGCAGGCTGGATCCCACTGGGCCGGGGCCGGAAATGATGGCCGGATCTTGCGTGACGTACTGGTGCGTTCCGTCGCTGACGGTGAACCCGGAATTGATCACGAACCCAGGCGATCCCGAGAAGACCACATACACGCTCGTGTTCGACCCGATGCCCCGCCGCACGCCGTAGACCTGACCGAGCTGGTAGAGAATGAACTCGTTCGCCGTCAACGGGGAAACGCTGTTGATCAGATCGACGGCCGCCTGATCCTGCACTACGAGCGCGCCCGTTCCGGTGCTGGATAGGTCTTCGATCAGCGCGCCGGGGAGCGTTGTGGTCAAGCCTGGCGCGAGCGCCACGGCGCCCGCCACAAGTTCGGCATTCAGCGTTGCAGGGGACGACGGGACGGCGCCGGCCGAGGTGATCAAAGGCATTTAGGTCGCTACCTTGCTGTTGATGGCCTGGCCGTTCTTCATGATGGCCTGGATGCTGTAGGACGGCTGCAGGGCGCCCGGGATGGCTTGAACGACGAGGCTGGCGAAGAACCCGATGTACTGCGACTGCGTGCGCGCGACGGCCGCGTCCGGCGCGATCTGCGAAATCACGGATTGCTGCGCCGGAATGCCGTAATTCGCATAAAACGGGCTCTCTCCCTGGCCGAGGCGGAGGGTCTGCACAAGCGTGGCGAGCCACACCGACCCCGTATCCGTGATCTCGACCCACGCACCAGCAGAATCGCGTCCCCACGTCCTCAAACGACACCCCCGGATTGGTTGATGATCTGCGTACTGCCGGCGTGATAGGTTCCCGCCGAATGGATGTGTCCGAGGTACGGATGGCCGCCGATGGTCAACGATCCGAACGAGCCCAGGCCCACGCACGCCATTGTCGCGCAAGACACCGCGCCAGCGACAGCGGCATTTACTCCGACCGACAGGTTACCCGAGATGGTAGCGTCCCCGTTGACGATCACGTCGCCATTGAACGTGGAATCGGTGGCATTGACCACCACATGATCGGCGGTGACGGTGACGACGCCACCCGTGATCTCCACCGTCACGTCGCCCTGCGTGATCTTCACCTGGTTGGTGTCCACGATGATCTCGGACGCGCCGTTGTCGGTGAGGATCTTCGATCCGTTCGGCGCCTGAATCACAACGGCGTCCGGGTCGATTGTTGACCAGGCCTTGTTCCCCAGCGGGACGAACACGAGGCCGCCGAGATTCGATGGTTCGGAGATCGGCGCAAGGCCAGCGCCCAGGCCCGTGACGCCCCCCAGGCGCGCAGTGGCCGCCATCGCCACCCCCTGATCGCCTGCGCGGATCGGGAGGCGCACATAGCGGCTTTCCGCGATGGGGCAGATCACTTGCGGCAGGGTGAACTCGCTGGCGACGTTGAACGTGATCGTGACGATTGCGCCGGCCACGCTCACAACCGTGCAGGGCCACTCCTGGCCGTCGATGAACTTGCCATCCAGGATGCGCTCGCGCATCGCGCGCGGGAGCGACGTGTTCAGCGGCTTTTTCGTGTTGATGCTGCCGCTCATGAGGTGGTCTTCGCAGGGGTTGTGGAGTACGTGTCGATCACCGAAACCCAGGCCGTCGCCGAGTTCTGGCGGCTGTTTCCGAGGTGCCTGATCGCCTTGATCATGAACGAGCCCTGGAACGCCGTCTCGTCGCGGAATCGAGAGAAGCTGGCGCCCGTGTTGATGACGTTCGCTCCCTTCGGCATCGTCACCACGTCGCCCACCTTCAGGTCGGCGCGGAGAACCGTCTGGAACTGCATCGTCCCCGCATCGATCCATGTCGGCTGCCCGATCAGGTCAAGGAAGCTGATCTCCTTCGCGCCCGGCGGCGACGTGCCATCGAACAACAGGAACCCTTGCGGGTTCTGCGTGATCTGCGCGCCAATATAGGCGGCGGCCGGAATGATCACCTTGCTCGTGTCCAGCAGGTAGCGAGAGAACTGCGCGAGCGTCTGATAGGCGAAGGGCTGATCCTCCGGATAGACCAGATCCGAAGAATACGATCCCGAGACGGTTACGCCAGGGTAGGCAATCTTCAGCGCCTGCGCGACGGCCTCGCCCATTGGCTGACCCTTCGTCCAGTGATAGGCCAAATTCACCGGCCTGTCGGTTGTCCCGGCGCGGGCGTAGCAGATCAATTCGAGAGAGGTCTGATTCCCCTGCCAGTTTCCCCATGCCTGGAAAATGGTTCCACGAAACAGGACGCCAGCCTGAGCTGGATTTGCCAGCGGCAAGCCCTTCGCCATTCCGCCGTAGACAGTGATGTCCGCGTCATTGAGATTGTTCGCCTGCCGGATGTCGGTGTAGTTGACGCCCGACAACTTCAAGTAGACGTTGCCCGCCGGGTCGCCGTAGGAATAGGCGGGGATGTCGAACTCGAATTGAAGCGCGGCCCCGTTGGTTGATCCATCGGGATTGAAGCTCGTGTAGAGAGCCAGGACATCATTTGTCCCGGGCTTGGTGATCCGAACGAAGTAGGCGCGCATGGTCAGAAGTTCGGGAACGGGGCCGTGGGCGGATTGAAATTGGCGGTGTAACGCGCCACGCCCTGAGTCACGCGAAGCTCGGCGATGTAGCCATAGAACGAATCATCGAAGCCGCCGCTTGCGTGGCGCCCGATGCGGGCATAGCCGGCCCAATTGCTGCGCACGGCACTCGGGGCAGTTCCGACCAGCACACCGTCCAGGAACAGGTATAGCGTCGTTCCGAACTTCACTTCAGCGATGAAGTGCCATGTGTTGAACGACAGCGCCCCGGGGCCGGTCTGAGCCTGCGAAAGGTTGTCCCCGTCGTGATCCTGCTCCGACGCCACAAGCGCCTCCGTCGCATAAACACCGATGTTCGTGCGTCCCAGCGACTGATCAAGGAACGAGGAATACATGATCGCCAGATCAGTGAAGCCCGCATCATGCTGCATAAATACCCAACCCTCCACGGTGTAGTCGCCACCCTCCAGATTGAGCGACGATGCCGTGGAATCCAGATAATTCCCGGGGCCGTAGAGATAGATCGAGGACTCCCCGAACTTCGCCTCTGCCGTGCTTGTCTCTGCTGCGCCGTAGCCGATCACGGTCTGGTTGAACGAACTGGAATCGGTGAATGTTCCGCCACCGTTCGTCCCCTGCCCATGCAGGAGGAGAACAACGTTCGCCCAATACGGATCGCCTGATGCAGGCGCGGGCGCGGGAGGAGCCGCCGGCCGGGCAGGGAACGGAAGCGCCGCAATTCCTGGTATTTCGAACGACTGGCTGGCCTCGCGATAGATGATGCTGGTATCGAAGTACCCGGCCGCAAGATCTACGTTGTAGAACGTCGGCGAGGCAATGACAGGCCGCGCGAAGATCAAATTCCCAACGAGGTCATAGACGTTCAGGTAATACCTCTGTCCGTATGCGTTGAACGTGCAAATGCAGTTGTACGGCGATCCGTCGAGAGATGCCTGGAACTCAAAGTTGGCGCTGTCGCTTGGCGTGAATGGGGTGATCTGTTGAGCCATGACGGGATCAGTTGATGGACGGGCTTGTGGAGTTTCCGCCGATGGATGTTCCGACCCCACTGTTCGTCGGCGGATTGCCAACCGGAAGACCGCCGGCAAGTTTGCTGTACAAGTTGTTGTAGACCTGGGCCGCCGCCTGCTGAGTAACCAGCGGCTGCACGAAATCCCACTGGAAGGCGCCCTGAACCTTTTTGTCACCAGCGCCACTCACGTCTCGTAGGGCGATCAGCAGGCAATTCTCGTAGATGGTGGCCGGCGTTGCGACGGTGAAAGTTCCGCCCGCGAGGATGTGCGCGGTCAACTGCTGGCGAATTCGCGTGATCGTCGTGAGGATGCTGGGATAGCTGTTCGCGCCGTCGCGCGCCGGACACGTCATCTGGAGACTGATCTTCAGCGCGTTCTGCACCATCGAATTGGCCGCCATCGCCATAGACGCAAACGGATACTCCGATGGCGTGAAATCCACCAGAGTTCCGCCAGACATTGGCCTGAAGTGCGCGAAATAGTCGGAGTCCTCCGCATGCCTCACCGTGTCGCTTCCCTCCGTGAGCGTCAACACGGACATTGTGTTTCCCGCCAGGCCCGAGGCGATGCCACCGACAAGCAGGATCGGGGAAAGCTGGTAGTTCTGCTTGAACTGCTGGATCGACATGGTGTCAATGCGCCAGGGCTGCGACGGTGGCCTGTGCACTGCCGCCCGTCTGGTTTTGGATCAGCACCCGAACGCCCGCGTCCGTGAAGTTGCTGCGGCCGTTCTCCTGCTTCGTGATCGCGAGCACCAGCTTCACCATCTGATCAATGTTCGTTGGATCGATGGCCTGATCTGCGCCGAGGCCGGTGCGCTTCGACACGTTCGCGATGTAGCCAGCCGTGTTGTTCTCGTTCCCGGGCGCGTACTTGCTGATGATGCCTCGGATGGTGCGCAGGCCATCGCGGTTTTCATAGAGCGCGATCTGGTGCGATAGCGCCTTGATCCCCTCGTCATCGTTGGCAAAGGATTGAAATCCGGTGGTCGATCCAGGAATCCGCAGGTTCCCGGGATTGTGGTTTCGCTCGGCCAACGGAACATTCCCTCGGAGGTGATCCCACACGGCGCCATAGACGCCGCCGGCAGCCTTGAGTCCGGCCATGAAACCATGCTGGGTTCCGCCTGGGGCTGGCATGGTGGAAACGGTGCCCTGCGCCGTCTCGGCCGCCACCTGGGACTTCGGAAACAACTTGCCCAGATAGGTCGCCATCGTGTGAATGGCGCCCATGAACGTCTCCACGTCGTCGGCGAAGTCCTTGCTCCCGAGATAGGCCCCGAGCTTCTGCAGCGCGCCGCCCACCTTCTCGATCCACGCCTGGAGGCCGCCGCTCGACACGAATGCATCGATAGCCTTCGCGATGCCCTCGGCGAACTGCGTGAGGTACGGCGTCAGCTTCGTCAAGCCTTTCAGGAGGGACACCTCGATCTCCTGACTAACCCTGTGCAGCGAAACGAGGAAGTCCTGCCAGGCGCGGCCGGTGTCGTCACCCTCCAGCAGGCTCGCGCGATCACGCTTGTATGCGTCGATGGTGTCGGATAGCTCCTTCTCCGTCAGAGATGACAGGCGCCGGAGGTCATCGATCCCCACAAGCTGATCGAGCCCGCGCGCCTGGGCGCCCTGCAGCGTGCTTCCGCCGGCCCGGAAGGCCTGCACCAGCTTCGGCAGCAGCTCGGGCAGGATGTCGCCCGCATTCTTGCCTGCGGTGTTCTCGCCGAGCGCGTTGAAGATCCAGCGCTTCGACAGGTCGGATTGAGCGCCTGCGATGTTGCCCAGCGTGGACTCGGGATCGATGTACTTCCCGAAGTTCACCGATGCCGCGCGCAGCTCGCCCGTGTTGACACCCAGGCCTTGGGACTGGCGGCGCATGGTGGCCGCGTTCGCCGCCAGACCGCCGAGGCCGAAGCCCGAGGCGACAGCGGAGAAGGCTGCCCACTTCGCGATCCCGTAGGCCGCGCTCGCCACGTTGCGCGCGATGTCGGCCGTCCACTTCGCCGAGTCGCGGAACCCCTTCATGGACTCGGCGCGCTCTTTGCGCGCGTCGTCTCGATCCTTCGACACGCGAGCGAAGCGCTTCCGTTCTTCGTCCCAGGCCTTGCGCTTGAAGTCGTCGCTCTTCTTCTGCTCGGCCGCCACCTTCGCGCGCGCGCGCGACTCCAAATCCAGCTCCGTGCTCTGCTCTTTTGCCCGCTTCGCCATCTTCTCGTCCTGGGCGAGAATTTCCTTCTTCGCCTTGGCGATCTTGGCATTCTGGACGGCGACATCGGCAGTCGCGTCGGCCGCCTGCTCCATCTCCTTCGGGAGATCCTTGACCCCAATCTTGAACTTCGCGAACTCGGCGACAAAGGACTTCCACTTGGAATCCTGGATGTCTATCTCGACTACCGATTTTCTGTTCGTCATGGCCGGGATTCTCTCAGGCTGGAGGCTTGCGGGCCAGCGCGCGGATTAGGTGCCGCTGGCGGAACTGCTGCGCGTCGTCGAAGCCCCGAGCCTTCGTCTCGGTCAGGGCCTCGAACCACTCAGTGGCGAGCAGGGTCAGGCAATGATCGAGGACTGACTCAGCTCGTCCGATGGCTTCTCCGACGTGTCGTCCAGCGTCGATTTCAGCCAGGAGTCGAGAAATTCCGTACAGGTCATCGAGCCATAGACCCAGCCGAGTGACTGCTGGATGATCGGGAGCATCGACTCGGCCAACGGCTTCGGTGCGACCTTGCAGGCCGCCGTAAAAAAAACGAGGCTGTTCAGCACCTCCAGCGACTCGTCCGCGTCCAGGAGTTCTCGCTTCTGAGCCACGGCGAGTGGCAAGGTCTTCCAGCCGGCGCCGTCCGGGTCGGCGTAGCTGATGGAGGTCAGGCGCACGATCTCGGACACGAGCCCGAGCTGCACACCTCCAGGCTTGTCCCAGGTGCGCGCGTTCATGGAATACGATTTGAGCGCGCTGTACGCGATCTGCGGGCCGACAAGAGCAAGGTGGATGGCGGTGTCGTCGTTGCCGTAGCAGGCCTTGAAGACGGCGCCAAGCTCGGCGAAGTACAGCTCGAACGTGTCGCGCGTGATCGGCGAGCTGTACACCAGCACGGTGCCCAGCTTCTCCGTCTCGAACGGAAAGCCTAGGCGCAGGTCTTTCGTGATCTTCATGGGGTATCCAATTGAAAAAGCCCCGGCGGGGCCGAGGCTTCATTGTCTCGCAGAACGAGCCGGATCAGCTCGCCGTCCAGAGATCGCGATTCGTGTAGTAGATGCCCTGGATCCGCACCGTGAAGGTGGGATTGTTGCCGTCGAAGGCGCCGGGTGCTGTGGACAGGAGCTGGCAGTTTTCAAGCTGCCAGTTCTCCATCGCTTCCGAGTCGCCGATGACGTTGATCGACCCCAGACGGTTGTTCGTCTCGATCTGGTTTTTGTAGGCGTTCGCGAGCGCCTGCGTCTTCAGGAGGTGGATCTCCACCGTGGCGATCTGGTAGGGCTCCGGGGAACCCACGCCGCCCGTCAGCGTGGGCAGGAGGTGGCCCGCATCGCCTTCGAAGGCGATCGAAATCGCCTCCTTCGACAGGAACGGGGTAGTGACACCGAGGGCGGGCAACGTCGCGAAAACGACGGATCCCCGCAGCCGATTCAGATTGCCTTGATCAACTGGTGCGACCATGTTTTAGCTCGATGCGATGTTGGAAACCGTCAGTTGGACGACGATCTGCTGGAAGCCCCGCGCTGGGGTGAACGACAGCGCCAGGCCGGCGTATTTGCCGATGGCGTAGTCTCCGGGCTCCTGGGCCACGTAGGTGGTGAACGGGATAGCCGTAACCGTTGCCTTCGGCGAGTTCAGAACGAGGCCGAACGAGACGCCGTTGTTGACGACGGACTGCGCCACCTTCTGCAGGCGGTTGATACCGTCCTGGTTGTAATAAAGCGGATTCGTCGGGTTGTTCGAGCCGTTGATCACGGCGCCCGAGAGCGCGAGATCCTGCTGGATGATCATCCAGTCCACGGAGTACCAGTAGTTCCACGGGTTGAGGTCGCCGAATTGGCCGTTCACGATCAACGTGTTCGAGATCCCGCCCTCCGCGCCCGTTCCGATCCAGTTGAGGCCGGCGGCCTTGAACGTGGTGATCTGCGTGGGCGTGAGCGTGCTGTACGGCGTGACGCCGAAGACGTAGCGGAACGACAGCGGTGCCACGAGGCTGACCGGCCCAGGATCGGCGGACAGCGTGTCGTAGAGCACGGCCGCAGCGGAGAACTCGGTCGCGGGGGCACTCGGGCTCTGGATCATCAGGAACGTGGACTTGCACGGGAGCGTCGTCCAGTTCGCATAGGTCGCGGCCGTCGTCGTCACGTAGAAGTAGACGGACGACGTGGGGCTCTCGTACTGCCGGAACAGTGTCGGCGCCGTGTTCTCCGCGTCCCACGTCTGCGGGATCAAGTAGCTGTAGAACTTGACGGGCGCCGGATTCGCCAGGTATGTGCCCAGCGCGGTGACGCCATCTGCCGGCGTGCCAATTCCGAGTTCCAGCACATAGACGGCCTGCTGCGAACCCTGGGCGAAGAAGGTATCGCCCATTGCCTGCAGCTCGGCCACGGATTCGAGCTGAAAGGTTCCCGGCGTCGTCTCCGATCCTGGGTTCGCCACCAGCGGGTAGGTGAACGTGCTCGCCCCGGTGGAGGTGACGGCGAACGTCCCGGAGTAGCCACTCGGAACCTGGCCGATGAGCTGACCCTGGACGGTCTTTCCGACCGGGATTCCATGGGCCGCCGCCGTCGTCACGGTCGCCACACTGGAGGCCCAGGCGATCGAGGTGACAGCGATGGGCGTCTTCAGGATAGCCGTGAGGTCGGCCAACTCGGTGACAAGCGCGACCGATCCGGCGGCACCGGTAGTGGCGCCCTGCGAGACGAACGCCCCCGTCCGCTGCAGCGTGGACGGCGTGGAAGCCACCTGCTGGCTGACGTTGACGATGACGATATTGTTGCTCATGGGGCTTCAGCCTCCAGTTACTGGTAGCTGATCGACACCACACCGGCCGTTCCGACCGTCAGGCAGAGGCCGACACCCAGCGGGACATCGATGTCGTAGACGCCGACGGTGTTCGGGATGACGCACACCAGGTTTGCGGCGGCGGCGGCACCGGTAGTGGCGCAGTCGTTGATCTGCGTGGTTCCACCGCTGGGGGCAGTGGTGACATAGACCTTCGCCAAGCGGCCAACACCGGTCTTGACGATGCTGGCGCCGGCCACCTTGTTCAGGGCCGTCTTGAGGCCCTTCCCCGTCAGCATGGCGCCATCCGCCGAGGCCAGCGCCGGAGCGGCGGAGAACGCGGTGGCGGCGAGGGAGGTCGCGCGCGAAACGATGGCGGCGAGGAAAGGGCCTTGAGGCATTGTGCTACTCCGTGGTGATGGTGATGAAGGCCGACTCGATCAGCTTGCGCGCTTCTTCCCTGGCTCGCGCCTGGTAGTAGTTGACTTGCAGATCCATCGTCTTCTGTTGGGCGATGATCCCGAACTCCGATTGTGGCTTTTTTCCGTCCGTTGGAACAGGAATGTTCATGACCGCATAGGACTTGTCTTCGCTGGCATCGCCCGAATTCTGCAGTAGAGCACGCTGGAAGTCCAACACGCCGTTGCCCCGGACGCCGTAGAACGTGAATCGGACGGTTTCCATGACGAGCTGGGACTGCGAGTAGTCCGGGCCGTACAGGGGCGAAGCGCCGATGCCGTCCGTGGATCCGATGTCGGCGGCAACGTATGGGGGGATCGCGTTCTGCGGCACAAGGAATGATGGGTAGACCGGCAGCGAATCGGTGGACATCGCCAGCCAGAACGGCAGCGAGTTCGACACCACGTTGTCGGACGGGATGTCGTCTGGGCTCGCGATGAACTGCGAGGCCTCGTAGGGCAGCAGCGCGCGCCCGGTGTAGTGCCAGATCGCCGCCGGGTCGTAGCGCTTGCGCTGGCCGTTGAACGCGGCCAGTGAGCCATTCGGCAATTCGAACACGTAGAGGAGGTCGGGTTCGAGCTGCTCGAACTCCACCACCTTGGTTTCCGTCGTGAAGATGACATCCTGGCGGGAGTAGGCCTCGGCCACGTCCTGGATGGTGGTCTGCGACAGGTGCAGGCTCCCGAGCGTCGTGAACGACAGGGCAGGCGTCGTGATCGGTGGCGTCACGCTCGCGGCCGGAGCGTAGAACACGAACCCATCGGCCGGGAGAACGAGGCGCTTGTACAGCGTGAACGTGAACTCCTGGCGCTCGGAAAGCTGCGCGATGCCCGCGCGCAGGGCCGCGCCCATGCCGGCATTCGGGGAGCCCGAGGCTTCGTCCAAACTCACGATTCACCGCCTTCCGACGATGCGTCCACCCAGGCCGTGGTCGCCGCACGAAGCGTTCCCGTGTCGATGAACGATGGCCGGCGCGCGCCCTTGTTCTTTTTCAGTCGATGATTCACGCCTCTCAGCGCGGCCTCGGTGGGCGTGCCACGGACGCCAATCTTCTCGATCTCGGACGTGTCCAGATAGTTGATGAAGTCGCGCGCCACCGCCTGCTCCGCGCCCGCGAACGGGTTCTCCGGAGCCGGTGCGCCGGCCACCATGTTGTCGATGGCATCCGCCAGGCTTTCAGCCACTTGCTCCTCGATCTTCTCCAGGTTCGCATCGAGGAAGACGCTGTAGAGCCCGTAGCGGCGCTCCAGGATCTCGGCCAGGTCGCCCGTGGTCAAGCCCGTTTTCTCGCCGCCAGGGTGCGGCAGTTCCAGGACGCCCAGGTGAAGCGTCGTCACGATAGACCCCACAGGGAGCCCAGCGCCATGAGCGTGGAGATGGCGTTTCGGCCGTAGGGGTCTTTGATCCGCTGCAGATCAGCCAGGCTCAGGTCGGACATGGACTTGCCGAGCGTCATCGTCACGGACGTGGCCTCGTCGGCGTCCGACGAGATCGCGCCGGCCACGAGGTTGTAGACCCCGAAGGCCTTGCGCTTGTCGTTGAAATAGGTCTGGCCGCCCTGATCCTGCTGGAACTGCAGGAGCACGGACACCCCCCAATCGTAGACGCAATAGGTGTACAGGGTGGGGCTGACGGTGCAGAGCTGCAGCGGGATCCACTCCATCGCGATGGCAAACCACAGCGCGAAGCCGGGATCGTTCAACGGCATCACCGTAGTGGTGATGCCAACCGGGTTTCTGCAGTAGGCCTCGAACCCGGCCAGCGTCGGAGTGGTGTCGGCCATGCCGGGTCAGCCGCGCGCGGCCCGGTTCGCCTGCGTTCGCGAACGGCTGGACACCGGACGATCCGGCCGCTGAACCTGGATGAGCGATTTGTTCAGGTCGCTGGGGTTGTCGCCGGGCTTGCCCTGCTCGGTGATCTCCACCTCCAGCGAGCCAACGCCCGTGCCGGCCTCCTGGGCCAGCTTCGCCACCTTGTCATCGGCCGAGATCGCTCCACGCTGATGCTCCTGGAGCGCGCGGTCGATGGCCGATTGCTCGTCCTCGCTGAAGCCGTTGCGCATGGCCTCCTCGCTGATCGGCTTCTCGGAGTAGATCAGGCCGGAGAATCGCTTTCCATCCTCGCGCTTGATTGCGTCACGGGAAACGGCGCCGTAGCCCTCCAGTTGCTTGATCACGTAGGCGATCTCTTCGGGGCCTCGATGTTGCGGGGGAAGCTGCCACTGCGTTCCGGCGGGGATGCTGTGATCGAACAGCTTCATCACCTCGGGGACGCGGTAGTGGAGGTGGTGGTTCCGTGTCGTGGCGTTCGCGATGTAGAGCGTTTTCATGGACATTTCCTGTCAGGTTGCTGGAGGCTCAATCCTACATCAACCTCATGTAAAAACGCCCCGGGGTTGAAGCCGGGGCGAAGTCCACCCGCTGCCCAGGGGTGGAGGAGACAAGCGGTCAGCCGGGCTCAGTAGGTCGCCGTGATGATGGTGATCGTCTCGGGGCGGATGCCCCATCCGGAGGTCGAGCGCAATTCAGCCAGCACGTCGGAGGCGCCGCCGGGAAGCGGGCATTGGATCTCCTTCGGCGCCACCATGTCGCAGAGCTGGACGGCCGCGCCCGTAAGGGACGGCTGCAGGTCGGCGAAAATGTTGGTGTTGATCCGGTTCTGGCTGGCCGGCTTCTTCACCTCGGGCATGTTGATGATGATGTAGTCGGCGCCACCGCTGGCTGCACCCTTCAGCGTGTCGTCCACGGTGAACGTCACCTCGTCGCCCTGGCGCTTGGCGATGTCGGCCACCATGCCGGCCGTCGTCTCCACACCCGCGCCGTTGCGCTGGAACTGCGTGAGCTGCACCACGCCCTGGTAGTCCCACGCGGCATCGATCTGCTGCGAGGTAAGGATGTTGATGCGAACGCCCATCCCCATCAGGTTGGTTCGCACCTTCAGCGCGGCGATCTGCGACAGCAGGAACAGGGCCATCTGGCCATTGTCGTAGGTCGAGATCGTGGTGTTCCCGTTGCTGTCCGCCGGCAGGTTGACCGTGGTGGCACCGGCCGTGTTCAGCAGGCCCTCGCCGGTCGCGCCGGAACCGAACAGGGCCGCCGTGCGAACCTGCTGGAAGATCGCTTGGCGCATACCCATGCGCTGGGCTTCGGCGAGCGCGACACCCCACTGAGCCGCCTGGCTCATATCGTGGTGGTCGTACTCGGCACGGACGCGCCAGAGGTAGGTCGGCGTCGAGAACTGGTGCGCCACCAGCGTCACGCTCGGCAGAGCGTTGTAGGCCACCTGGCCGCCCGCGACTTGCGTACGCAGCTCCAGGGCCTTGCCGTAGACGGCGAGATCGCCTTCGCCCAGGCGCGGAAGCACCTCGCGGCCGGCCAGCGATTCAGCGAAGCCGGAAGCCTGCTGATACTGCAGCACCACCTCGGGCATCATGAACGACGGGTGAGCCTGGACGTAGGCGGGAAACACGTTTGCCATGCTGTTGGCTCCTTCTTAGATGATGACGATGGCCGCCGCGTTTCCGCTGCGCGTCCACGTTGCTGCGTTGGTGCCGTCGAACGCCACCGTCATGACCTGCGCCGTCTGGATGGACAGGATCTTGATCGGCAGGGCGGCCACGGTGTCGTAGGCGACGATGCGCTGGTTCGTGAAGTCCCACGAAACCTGTTGCGTGATCAGGCCGCCGTCGTCGGACACCAGCGCCGGGTCGATGGCGAGCGCCAGCTTCGCGCCCGAGCCCAGGCGGAAGAAGTTCACTTGGCCGCCGCTCAGCGTCTGCGGGACGGGCGACTGCGGCGAGCTGATGGCCGCACCGTTCTGGTTGAACACCGAGAAGCCGGTGAGGTTGGCTTCCGTGGTGGCGCGCTTGATCTGCGAGCCACGCGGGTCGTTGCCCGAGGCGGGGATGTATTCGCCGATGGCGACACCACCCCACATGGGCAGAGTCTCCGATGCGGCGAGCACGCCACCGGACAGCGCGAATCGCTTTGCCGGATCATCGAAGAACGTACCAGCGACGAGGCCGGCGGCCGTCGTCAGGAAAAGGCCGGCCGCGACCGTGGTCGCGAACGGGTTGAATGCGATGCTGTTCGCGCTCATTGCTTGTCACCCTTGTTGAAGTGGATGAGGCCACGCACGGGGGCGCGGAAGTCGTCCATCCAGCCACCGGCCGGGCCGACGAACGTCGTGATGTTGTGGCCGGTGTTGTCGTCGCGGCGACGGATCGCACGCGGCGAGCGCGGGGCGCCGGCTTCGGTCAGCGGGGCGTGCGAGGCGGCAGCGGCGTCGGCCAGGATCGTCTCCTCGGCGATCTTGAGCGCCACGGAGTCGGTGATCGCCGACAGGTCGGCGCCCTTCCAGGCCGGCGAATGCGGCTGCAGCTTGCGCAGGAGGCGCGTGCGGTAACCCAGCAGGCGCTCGCCGTCCATCTTGCGCGGGGCTGTCAGGCCGTGCATCTGGTAAACGGAGTCGGCGCGCGCCTGGCAGTCGGCCATCGCTTCAGCTTCCTCGGCGTCCTTCTTCGCGGATTCCTCGGCATCCTTCATGGACTTCTCCTTCTCTTCGGCCGAATCCTTCTCGGCCTTCTCGAACGCGTCTTTCTTCGCCTGCTCTTCGGCAGCGTCCTTCGCGGCCTTTTCCTCGGCGTCCTTGCGGGCGCTGTCGGCGGCGTTGAGGGCCGGGGCCGGCATGTTCTTCTCGGCCGCATCCATGCGCGAGCCGAGGGCGCCGACGGAGCCGGCGATTCCCTTCACGAGGGCCATGATCTCGGAGAGGCTGGGCTGGGAGTCCGCAATGGCGGCATCCTTCTTCGCCTTCTCTTCGGCGGCGATCTTCGCCTTCTCTTCTTCGGTCATCGATACCTCGATTGGTTGATCAACTTGCACACCCTCGGAAGGGCCTTCTTTATCCCACACTCCACGCTCGCAGATTGCGAGGTGATCTATCAAATATGGATTGCCTTCGATCAGGATCGAAGTGTCACCGTCGAGCGGAACTTTAACACTGCCACTCGCGGCGTCAAATACAACGCCAGGAGACGTGCTCCAAGTCGCTCCCGGGCGAGCCATTTCGGCGCCGGCCACCATGTCCAGAATGCGCGCGATACCCCACACCTCGCCGTCGCCTTCCGGCGTGGTGGCGTGGACGAGATACGGCAGCAGGATGGCGCCGACGTTCGACTCCGCGTAGCTGGCGGTGTCGAGCTTGTTCTTCTCCGGATGCTGCCAGACGACGGGCAGGCCGTTGCAGCGCGCCAGAAACTCGTCATTCATGTACAACGATGCGTCCCGGTGCGCGAACTCGCCGAGCTTGCCCGGCTCTTTCTCGCGCTGCTCTTCGCTGGCCCAGCGGAACACCTGGCCCGTGCCCGTGATGCGCAGGGCGAACAGCATGGAGTTCCCGAATACCTGGGGCGACGGCAGGTCGCCATCGCGGATCAGGCGCGCCACATCCAGCTCGGTGTGCGCCGCCGCAACGCGGAACGCAACCCTCAGGCCGGGATGCAGTGGCTCCGGCGCTTCGTCGGGCTTGCACCAGACGAATCCGGTGGACTCGTCGCAGATCGTGACTTCGAACTTTTCCACTCCACGGGCGACGAACGTAGAAAATTGGCCATCGCTGCAAAGCAACGCGAGGGGGCCTTCGTAGGCGAAACCGGATTCTTCAAGGGCTTCGCGTCGTGCGGCTTGCTCATCGGTTTCTCCCTCCTCCAGGTGGCCGCCCGGCAGGCCGAAAGTGCGCGGGAAGTCGCCGCCGTCGCCGCGCCGCAGGAGCAGCGTCTCGCCTTCGTCGGTCAGGAACAGGATTCCGGCTGCGCGGCCGAGCGGGCCAGCCTTCGGTGCGATTGGCATCTCGTCGGCCTCGGCGAATTCCCTCCCCACCGCCTGAGAGACTCCAGCTACGCCGCCGGGGGTATGGGCTGCGGCCTCCATTAGGCGGTGCTGGGCTGGCGAGACGGTGGGCATGGGCGTAGATTGTGCCTCAAGTGGGCGGAAGCGCGTACATGCCTGCCTTCGTGAGCATGTCCGCAGGGATCTTTCGCAACGCGAAAATGTAGGTGGCCCAGCATGAGCAGAACACCTCCTCTCCCACATGCGTCACCTCGTCGTAGTAGCCCGCCGGCCCGACCTTCATCTTCCCCTGAGCGAGCGCCCAATTTCCCCGGATGGTGTACACGAGCTGATCGCGCGCCTTGTGATCGGGTCGGAAGTCATAGCCCGGTCGGCGGAATGGCGAGTTCCAAGTGAGCGCGAGCGCGTCGTTCCCCGTCGCCACGATGTCATTGATCGTCGCCACGAGCTTGTGCGTCTGGTCGATCACCACGCGCCGCTCCTGGAAGGGCATTTGCCCGAGCGCCTTGCGGATGTCGGCCTTCTCCTCCTTCACGTCCACCGCGCGCGAGCCTCCAGGCCCGATGGACGTGGCCCAGCCCTGGAAGCGACGGAGCGTCGTGTCGATGGCCGCCTCGCGGTTCAGCTTGATCAGGTTCGCGCTCGCCATGATGCGGCGATCCAGCTCGGCCCGGAGCTTCGGCTTCACGCGGTCGATGTTCACGCGCTTCAGCTCGGGCATGTTGCGTAGCACGCCGCCCTGAGTCACGAGGCCGCGATAGCGGTCGGTCAGAACGCGCTTCAGCTCGCGCTCCGTCTCGGCCGGCGTGCGGAGCTGCAGGAGCGCCGAGCGGCGCAGGCGCGCCACCCACTGATCGAGCTGGGCCTGAGAGGTGAAGCCGTACTGCTTGAAGTGGTTGACGGCCTCCGTCACCTCGGCGAAGAACGTGGGGGCGTTACTCCGCGCCATCGCCCGAGTCCTCATCGCCACCGTCCTCGCCTCCACCATCACCGCCCGGCGCGCCCGGCTGCGGCGGCTCGTAGCTCGCCAGGGCCGCCAGATCGATGACGAGCGTGTTCGTGAAGAATTCGGGCATGTCGGCCATTGCCTGCGAGAACCACTCCACGGCGTTCGCACGGTTGATTGGATCGAGCGACGGGAGCAACGTCTTCAGGACTTCGACCATCGCCTTCAGCTTGTCGGCGTTGCGCTTGACCACCTCGGACTTCGGCTCCTGGATCAGCGTCGGCCATTCCGTCGTGAATAGCGCCTTCATGTCGTAGAACCACTGTTCGTAGCTCACTCCCTTCAGCTCGGGAATATCGTTCTGCAGAGCAGCGTAGAAGTCCGGATTCCAGGCCCTGTGCATCACGATTCGGTCGAAGAAAGCATGCGCCGGCTGCAATTCGTTGCGGATCGAATCGATGTACTGCACCACCGCGAGCATGTCCTGATCGCCGCTGGCGAGACCCTTCGCGAAGCTTTCGTCCTTGATCAAGATTGCGGGAACGTCCGTCGCGGCAGCGATGTCGCTGATGATGTTGTCGCGCGCCACCGTCATTGCCTTGTCGGTGTTCTGGAGGTTGATGGATTCGATGGATTCCGTGATACCGATGGTGAGCGTGTTGTTCGTCTTTCCCATGTTCAGAAGCGAGCGCTTCCAGCCGGAGATCTTCGCGGCTACCTTGTTCACCACCGAGCCGCCCTGCTCCATCTTCGCGATGATCAGGCCGGCTTTCAGCGACACCATGTCGTTCACGATCATGGTCTGGATGAAGGACTTCATCGGGAACAGCGCGCGCAGGAACACCGATCGGCCCGAGAAGCTGAAGCTCGAACTCTGAAAGCTCAGGTAGATCGGCGTCCCGTTGAACAGCAGCACCGAGCGCGATTTGTGGTAAGGCTGGCCGGCGGCCGTGATGTCCTGCCACGCCTTCTGGTAGTCGGGCGCGTTCGGATTCTGGTTCGTCACCGCCGAGCCCGAGAGGTTCAGTGGGTCGAAGATATTCACGTACAGGTCTTCGACCTTGTAGAGCGCTTCCAGCGGGATCGGCTTGTCCGTGGGGTAGTTCGGCGCGCCGTAGATCAGGGCGCCCAGGCCATACGCGCGCGAGACGTGCGCGAGGTCACGGATGTAGCGCGTGGCCTCCAGCTTGTCCCATTCTTCATTGAACGCCTTCACGAGCTGTTCTTCGGTGGCGCTGGGGATGTTGATCTTCCGGCGTTGTCCGAGCGCGAGCGCGATGGGCTTCTCGACCACCTTGCCGGCCAGCGGGTGAAGTTCCCAAAGCTGCTTGCACAGCTCGTAGCTCGCGGGCGCGCCGGGGACGATCTCGTTCGCATCGAGGATTGCCATCAGGCCGTTCGGGACGGTGGAGCTGGAGATTTCGATATTGCTCATGGGCGGATTCTCTCAGGTGATCGGGCGTGATGCTATCCGATGGAACTGGCATCAACCAGCGACAGCGCTACGGCGTAGGTGAAGCAGTCCAGCAGGTCATCGGCTCGTTTATAAGCGTCTTTGTCGGCCATGCGGAAGGATTCAACCTGATGCATAAGATGGTTCTGGCTCCGACCCTTCCAGTCGATTACCTTTTCGAAGCACTCCACGCTGATTTTGCAGCGGCGCGCGTAGACGGCACCGCCCGTCATAAACGCGCGCTCGTCCTTCCCCTTCGCCATGAGTTCGGAAGGGATCGCAAACATCGGCCAGCCCTGGACGGCCG
>Ga0307516_10002708_pt1 | contig 23362 bp, 21 predicted proteins | sample 19_EM_MG_FD_203310 | JGI IMG/M metagenome (GOLD analysis project Ga0307516, IMG submission 203310) | Populus trichocarpa ectomycorrhiza microbial communities from riparian zone in the Pacific Northwest, United States - 19_EM | ecosystem: Host-associated > Plants > Roots > Unclassified | place...
CTCTACTGAGAGTGTGAGGTATTTAAGGTTGGCGGTGTTTGAACTTCCGCATAGCCACTCGGTCTTTTCCACTAATACCCCTAGGATGCCGCCTCACACTCGAAGTAGAGGCTGTGAAGGAGCCTGGTCCCGAAGACAAATACCATCAACATGAAACTGGTTGACATACTAAAAAAGGGCTTAACAACACTTCAAAATCAAATATGGGCCTGAAAAGCAAGACCTGAGGCTGAACTGAAGGCCAATAATCACATGTCAGAAGGTGATGAGGAGTGGTTGGATAATGCTGGGAATATTGTGGATTAAGAACAAGTGGTCAATGTGTTGGATAAGGCATCTGATTACAAGAGAGGACTTGGAAGGTTAAGGTTGACATTGCAGAAATAAGTCAGCATGATCAATGAACCTATTGCATGCAAGGTTGAGGTGGCACTGGAATTAGGATGGACAACATGGGCAAGGGAGATGAAGGTTATGAAAGACACTAATTTAACTGACTATTTTAGTTGAGAACCATAGCAGATTTCAGTATACATTTGCGGGCTGAAATCCCACCCCATTTTGACCCCCCATAACTGACCTCTCGAAGAACCCATACTCCCTCAAAACACATACTCTACAGCCTATCCCGAGGGGTATGCGTTAAGAGGGAGTCGACTGTAACAATCAATCATTGATTCCATTCATTTTCACTTTCACACCACATAGTCTACTTATGATCAGAAGGGAGGATAATGACTGCTAGCAGTACAGTGTCACACTGTGACACATCACGATTAGGAGAAACGCGTAGATAGTCATAAACAGCCCCGATGTCCCATTTTTATTCCACAAATGAAAGTAGGTAGACTTTATTCAGCCGAGTCAATTTACATACATTTTGTACAAAACGATAATACTCCGAAAGCAGGAAGAACAAGTAACTTGAGCGAATGGACCAGGGATGACAGGGGAAAGGACAGCATTCGGAATAATACGACAATAACATAGAGACGGTTATTACATTGCATGGGGTTGTAGGCAGAAAGATCGTGGTTGCAATCATGAAGGGAACAAGATGAGACACATACGCGCCAGAAGAGGAAGCATCAACATTTCATGACAGTTCTGAATATGCTGAAAGTCGAAGACTGTCGGACATGAGCTCACCGGTACTGATGTGGAGTGTGCCGCCTGCCTTGTCACTGCGTGCAAGGAGAGCGTCCCAAATGTCCGCCTTCTCGCGCTCGGTGAGCGGGGATCGGCGCCGTGCGTCGAGTTGGCGGAAGGTCACATGGGTATGGACATGGTGGTGGTCCGGAGATCCGCGCGGATGATTCCTGGCGTCAGAATCACGGTCCCCTTCGGGTTTTAGGGTGGACTGTGAAGGGAAACTAGGCACCAAACCATTTGAAGTGCGCAGCTTACCCCGCGAATGGCGAGGGGGAGGGGACAATGCTACACCACCCTCAGCTAGAAGGGTATGGCCCGAGAGAGTCGTGGAAGATTCCCCATTGCTACCCCCAGATGATGGCGAGCGCAAAGGCAAATCCAAATCAGGGGTGTTTCTGACGCCAGGCGGAAGCGAAGCTGAACGACGGCGGGGAGAACGCGGTGTCTCATTTCCCTCTGAACAGATATCGTCGCCTAGCCGGAGTTGCTCTGACGGTGGGATGATGTGTAAGCCTGGCAGTTTAGGCTCGCCGTACGACGAAATAGAGGACCTCGGAGAGTATGGTCTCTGGAAGAATTGGGCAGAGGCGACGTCAGAGGAATAGGGCGAAGAGGACGTGGTAGTCACGCTGGGTCGAGCTTTATGTTGCTTTTCAAGGGACGATGACCTCTTACGAGAGGGAGGCCAAGGTCGTACAGCAATATCCGCAGCCTGGGTAGGATGATCCGTATACTTCGCTCGATCCAAGAGTTCCTTAGGGATTGCAGGTACAGGGGGGACTGCCTTCTCCTTGTCATGGAAACGCTCGCGCAAGCTACCGGTGCTGATATGTTTCACAAGTTTCCATACTTTTCCACCTCCAGATTCTTTGACATCCGCCTTGTCAGCGCTTGGATCGGTGTGAGACCGTTCACGCCCAGTAGCTTGACTTGCCCATACTTCTTCTCGAGTGCTAAACTCACTCATCCCATCCATTGATCGCCCCGTGAACCTCGCCCTCTCTTTCGACCGCCCCCGGGACCACTCCTGCAAACTTGGCCTACCCTTGGTGTGTCCTATTTTGGGGCTCGACTGTGACAAAAAAATTTCTGATGTTACAATACCACCTGTCACTTTCTTCCAGCGAGCAGACACCTTTCGACTAAGACTACGACGATGGGCACCCGGCCGCGTGTCCGAGGAAGGCGAATCTGCAAGTACATGACATTTCTGAGCTGTCCAGGGGTTACTAGGTCCATCTCCAGTAGTGGACTGCCCTGTGGAAGCTCCGAAGATAGGGTGATATGGGGTCGGTAAGCGTGATAAAACGTCATCCCGTGTGGGTAAAGAGCCAGACGTGTGTGCGCCAGCATGCTGCTCGTATTGATTTCGTGATTCGCTTCGGCTGAGAAAGGGTGACGAGTGTGTGCTACCACTGTCAACGACTTCTCGCTGCGTGTGGATCTGAACGACAGGGCGGTAAGGAGGTGTTTGCCAAGCCGATCCATTACCAAGACGGTTCGTGTTTTCGTGCTTGGTATGGGGTGGCGATGGAAGAGGTGGGATATCATGAGCGTCGAACGAAGATCGCTTCTTCGGTGGCGCCGACATCATCTCGTCATGTTTGTCTTTCACAGATTTGGCTGAGCCACTTGGCCGGCGCCTCAAAACATTCCGGGGTTTATCATCCCGTCCACGTACGGCAGAAGTGACCTTGCACTCGGGCGAATCACGGCTCTGAAGTCTTGTGAGAGGTGAAAATGACGAGAACGATCCAAACCCTTTCATAGCTTCACCGGACTGTTGGTCTGTCAAGGCACTAGTCTGAGGTGGACTAGAGGGACATGCAGCAACGTCCAAATCTGGCGGGCGCGACTTTCGAGGCACGCATTGCACAGGCGACGGTCCCTCCGAGTCTGATGGCGTCGAATAAAGGGAGTAACGGGAGGGCGAAGGCTGGGCAGGCTTGGATAGTAGTGTTTTTATGCCCATCGTGAGCCGCGAGATGTCGTACAAATTCCCCTGCATCTGTTTTTGCGATAGTCCGGTATCGTCGGCACCAAACGGATGGGAATGGGGGTGTGGAGCAGTTGACGGTCGAGACCGACCAACGTGTCTGCTTGGGGTGTGAAGAGGAAACTGGATATCCGAGTCTGTAGTCGATCGGGAGCGGGGCGTCGATGGATAAGAAGACTGAGACGGACTGAGCGGGCTTTGACAGTTGGATGGCTGTGAGTATGCTGGGCATGGTCCATGCTCAACCCGATACCGTGCATCTGTCAAAGGTGACACCAATGGAGAGCATGGTTGCGAAGACGGAAGCCATTTTCCCGTAGCCAAAGAAGCGGAAGCTGACGGGCTCGATGGGCTAGAATTAATGCTTGTCATTGTGAGACCGACGGGGTGGGAAAGGACGGTGTGCAAAGAATGGAACGATGCGTTATGCCCTGGAAAGTATGGTCGTTGTACAGGGGGCGATGGGGTTGAATTGCGAGAAGTATTTTCTTCCAGGGAATCGTCATGGGTAGAGCGTGTCGCACTGCGTTTCCGTGCGCCTGCATACCGAACTGAAAACATAATAATCTAGCCTTTCTGGTCAGTGGCAACGACGATGACAAAGCGGAGTTAGCACGGACAGACTAGGTTAGACCTAATGAGAGATCTGAGATGGGAGAACTTCTTGACTGTGGTTGGCTACCAATAGCCTATAGACCAGAGGTTATCAGAAGATCAGCGAATGTGGTACGTGGGACGAGAACCCACATTCTCTTCCAACGCAAGTTGGTGCGAAGAAAAGTAGCCAGCTCCCGGATACTTTTCGCCTGTTGCCCTCTCCAAATATGAATATGCAGAGAAAATTGAAATACACCGGAACTCCCAGGGATCCAAAATAGACCTAATTCCGACGATCTGACTGGCCCAAGACAAGACTGGAATAAGTTCTGGGAAGGGAAATCCAAGGAGGGAGAAAGGAAAGAGGGTGCGGGCCAAGTCTTAAGCGTGTTGATTCCTTGAAGGACGGTGATGCAAAAGAGCGTCTTGTGAAAAAGAACGTGGGATAGGCAACCTTTTTGGGCTCAGAGTATGCTGGATGGAAAGTGTGACTATCAGTGCTCCACGGAGGCCGTTGAAGCTCACCTCTGCATACACCTCGAAGATGGAATGAAAAGTTCCTTGAAGAAAGAGAAACCTGTTCAGCACCTTGACGACGTGGATGAAGGCGTCAGAGCTGGGAAGTGACTGAAGAAGGGAGACGAAAGCGAGTGGGGAACCATGTGACAACGCAACTTACGGAGATAACTTTAGCAATGGTGACCGTGGCTCCTAAGCGCCAACAAGTGGGCGAGGGACGTACTAACGTCACTAGTCACCTGTCAAAAACTGAAGCTGGCACGAGAATGATGGAGGCTACAAGGCGGACTCAGCCAGTTGGTCGTCGTCGAGACGAGAGAGAGAAAGAAGAAAAAGCGCTACTTGAAGTTTCCTATGTCTTCCCTCTGACAAGTCCGTCGATCAAATTATAACACCTGTATGGGGTTACTAATCATGGTTACGTCAGCCCCCTCCCCCTAACATCCTCAGCTGTGTTGCTAGTCTGGCACAACCACGCCTTCTCGAGAGACCAGCGGGCTTTAAGAAATGTGCGGTCGTTGAGATGCTAACTTTTCTATCTCTGCGTCTCCCATATTTTATTCCCGCATCACCGTCGTTCTCGCCTCCCACGCTTTCCTTGTCCTCCCAATCATGATTTCTGCCAACGTCAGCCCAAGCGACCCGACAGAGCAGCAACCAACCATCGGTCTCATTGGCATGGGTGCCATGGGCTCTATGTACGCCAAGCATCTTTCGGATGCTGGCTGGAACAAGTACCTCCGCGGATCGATAACCCCTTCAAAAACTGACAAATCCATTTAACAACAGGATAAGCGTCTGTGATCGCCCGGAGAAATTCGAGTCCCTCAAAGAAGCCTATAAAGGTAGCCCCACGATCGTGTACTTATTCTCTCGCATGTGTTCACACGTCTCAAGATGTAGCAGGCATCACAGTCCACCCTGATGGCCATGCCGTTTCGAGGATGTCCGATTTCATCATGTACTCCGTGGAAGCAGAGTACATCGATAAAGTCGTTGCCCAGTATGGTCCATGTAAGCCAAATTCAATGAAATCACCCGGTCGTTCAATGACTCCTTTCTGCTTGCGATAATGATGTGCTGCCTTGGGAACCGTGCTCTTTCGGAACGCTGGACCTAGCAACCAAATTAGGCGCCGTGGTAGCTGGCCAAACTTCAGTCAAAGCACCAGAGAAAGAGGCATTCGAGAAATATCTCCCACCCGATGTCCACATCGTCTCGTTGCATTCCATGCATGGCCCCACTGTTTCGCCTGTAGGACAGCCATTGGTACGTTTATCGTTGATTCGCTTCTCCTGGATACCGGTGACATAAACCAGGTCGTCATCCAACATCGGGCTCCCGACGAGTGCCTGCATTTCGTAGAAAGCATTTTCCGCTGCTTCCGCCCGAGATTTGTATATCTCACGTACGAAGACCATGACCTTGTGACGGCAAATGTTCAGGCTGTCACCCACGCTGCCTTCCTCACGTAGGTCCTCATTCAGAACTCAACACATTTTTATGCATCCGATTTGTAGCATGGGTACAGCATGGGCAGCACGCCGCTCCTATCCCTGGGAACGAAACCAATACCTCGGCGGTATTGAGACCGTCAAGGTCAATATCATGCTCCGTATCTATGCCAATAAGTGGCATGTCTACGCTGGGCTTGCAATTCTCAATCCATCTGCCAAAGTCCAGATTGACACGTACTCTTCAAGTGCAACCGAACTTTTCAAGCTGATGCTCGCGGGTGATGCCGAGGCACTCCGTGAACGTGTGTACGCCGCACGCGAGAAAGTTTTTGGAATTCGGACGGGCGAAGAAGGTGGTGCCAACACCATTTTCCTCACTGAGGACGTTCTCGACCAGTTTACAATCGGCGGCCGGCCCGCCTCACCAACTGGGATGGGTACTTCCAATACCAATTCCCATTTATCTCTACTGGCGATGGTGGATTGTTGGGCGCGGCTGTCCATCCAACCATTTGACCACCTGCAGCTTGCCGCAACGCCAGTGTTCCGCATGTGGATTGGCGTTGCCGAGTATCTCTTCCGTTCCACTCAACGACTAGACGCGGCGATTCATACCGCTGTGCATGACGTGACATACCGCTCAGATGATTTGGAATTTGTGATCGGGGCTCGTGGTTGGAGTCAGTGCGTCGCTTTTGGCGACTTTCAGTTGTATAAGGAGCGATTCGAGAAGACGGCGTCATTCTTTGAGGCCAGGTTTGAGGAGGCGAACAAGCTAGGTGGAGCAATGATCAAGGCGATACTGGAGAGCAACAGCACGACAAAGTAGTGGCGAGGTTTGATTGGATCCTTATTTTACTGTGTTCTGGATGACCAACTCCTCATGCACCATGTGACATGTGTCGCCGAGCGTAAGTAGTAGTAGTATTCCAACGACGGCTATCACGATGCCCAGATTTAGTTTACATAAATTTTAACTTGATCTAGTCAAATTGAAGTCTGATCTGACTCAGTGTTCACAAGGTGCCTGTCGTCGTACGTAACGGCCCTGTACTATGTAATGCAAACAACGTTCGGGGCGTGATTCTGGTCGTGCATTTGTCTACCTTCAGCCTCTTGAAACGATGGCATTGCTCTCCGACCTTGAAGCGAGGGCGCCTACTAGGCTCCATCATGTGAATGCAACTTTGTCGCGTAAGTACTCTGACTGTCTGACAGATCAGTGACTCTTCCTCCCTGAACCTGACTGAACTTAATCATACAAATGCCTAAGAATGCTATACGCCATGTGATGTACACTTGGAAGGCATCGGGACACGCACCCGAAGTCCTGCATGCGTGCACCGCTAGGTTGATATCGACTCTTCTCACCCAAGTGGGCGTTGTTGCAGGCTTGCAACAGGGGTAGCTGCCGAGTGAAACCTCCCAAGTGCAGAAGACCACAAGTTGTGGGCTTGTTCTACAACAGACAAGTTATGTATCTCTTCCTTGTGACCTTCGCATCTTGGAATTATTACTGATGCGGCCCGTGATAACAGGTGTCATCTGCCATTAAATACACGGTATACGTTGGCCGCAGGTTGAAGACATCGAAGGTCGTACCCCTATCACCTCGTGCGGACAATGCAGCCCAGAGAATCGCTGCCGAACACCAGCACTTTGCCTGTTACTGTCGTCAAAAATACCCTTACACGATAGGACGAACATCGTGGGTAATACTGTGCGTAGATGTCTTTTAGTTGAATCCCCTGGGGGGCTCCGTCATATTGTGACGGAGATGGTTGCCCGCACCTTTTTGCATGATTTGTGGCTAGAGCGGTGAGTCTTCCTTGCATGCAGTCAGCCATAAACCTGACGCGATGAAATGTGATTTAGGATGTCCGTAGCAGTCGGATATACACTTCTTTGGTATGATTATTTTTTAACCATTGGAGACGAGATGAGCTTATTGTTGAGGACGAGGGTAGTGACCTAGTCTGTTTCCTTGGCTTCATAGATCGAATACATTCGGAACTTGCGTCGGACAACGGTGAAGTTATTGCATCGTTATGGGACACTTTGGTCGCACTGTCGTTGGAATCCAACAAATAGGCTTAGTTTCTGGTGGTGAGCTTCTTTGGATCCTGTACCGATATCAGGGCTGACAATAGTGCTTAGTGGCTCCTTTATCTCGCGAGTTTGGTCGTCGACACATAGCTGTGCTGCTTGTCTGTGTACAGCCTCCAGGTATATCGAGACGTAGGTAACACATCTCACCGAGATCGCCCTTCTCAAGTTTGCTTCTAGAGTCCTAAGGTGTTCCTGTCCATAGGGTATGAAATTAGGACACCTCCAATGCATTTTCTTCAAATAACCCAGTTTGACAGCATTAGCTTACTAGTCCTTGCAATCTGTGGCCAGAGAGTGGCAATTGACTTGTGTCGCATAAAACCAAAGTTCTACGGCGCTGTGGGCGAGGAGGTCAATCGGCAGATTAACGCGCTGTCTTTGAACATACACTGCACAAGTGATAACGACCGACTGTCAGCGACGAGAGAAGGCGAGTCCAACCCGGATGATGAGGAAACATGCATAGATCCTACTAGAATTTCTAGCGGGAATAATAGGAACGAAGCTTAGTGGTGATAGTAGGCTTATTGAGTGGATGAAGTTTTGGATGTGTCTTGCGCTTCTCGGTAAGTTCGCCTGCGTTGACATTGTGATGTCGGTATTGCTAGTACTTGATCGCTGACATAACATATATGAACCAGCCTGTAACGACGGGTGTGGCATAATTAGGGCGTAACTTGCTAGTTGATCCGTGTCTCTCCTGGGCTAGAGTTTATCTGTCCCTGGGAAACCTTGTGGAGGAAGGCGATTTGCATATGCACACATGCCACATGGCATGCATTTCAAGAACCAAGGACTTTGATAGCTGTATAAAAACAATATTTAGTCTCGCGACTGGGACATTGGAGTTGATTCTGGTCGTGCATTTTCTCGTGTATTACAGTGGTACTCAAACCTCCAGGCACTTGAAACAATGACAATACTCTCCAACACCGAGGTCATGGTCTGCTGCGCTGGCAGAGAATAGCCCATGTTCTGACATCCATCGAGGGCCGGCCCATCTGTGAATGCGACCGCTGAGCTCTATAGCAACTTTCCCGTACTAATCAGCGACCCTTCCTCCTGCACGTTGAGAACACACTTCCCTTATCTGCAAAGGCGTCGAATAACGCTAGGCGCTTCCTGAGTTATTAAATAAGTACTTATGTAGGGTGTGCGTTAGTACTCTGATTGGAGACGAGGTTTACGACAAAGCTAAACCAAACGGGGGCTTTTTGGGCACCTTCGCTTTACTATGTCTTGGAGATTAGTCACTGAGCTGAAAGATGGTCGAATTCCTGCTGCTTTTGAATTCTTTGAATGCTCGGCAAGTAGTGTAAGTAGAAAGTTTGAAACATCCAGCTATTAAGTTCAACGGTTGCATTTTTTTTTTTGGACAAGTGATAATAGTAATGTATAGCAACCGACTAGTAGTCTAGTCCTACACAAACACTAAGTCGACTGCCCCGAAGGGACAGCCTATCCGTCTTGGGACGGGTGTGTCGGACTCCGTAAACTCACTGGTGATCCCGTTTTAGGTAGGCTGGTGAGTGTTTTTCCCACTGCGCTTGCGTTTTACAGATCAGTTCAAGGGCGCGAAACTTAACGCGACGTAACAATCCGATAGTCCGCCGTGTGATCACTTCGGGGTGTATTTTCCCGGATGCCGTGTACTAGTATACCGTATGTCGCAATTCAGGGGTTAATTACAGGGTCCTTAGTGTGTGTTCCATAAGTAGTTGAGTTTAAATACAGTTGCTCAAACCTTGACCGTGTGGTATGACTTTTAACTCCCTGGGTGGCCCAACGTCACATTACCATGAACATGGATATCCTCACATTTATGCATGATTTGTGGTTGGTGCAGTGAGTCTTCCTTGCTGTCGGCCATAAACCTGATGCGATGAGCTGTGATATAGGATATTCTTGACAGTTGGATACACACTTCTTTGGTACGATTACTTTCTAACCATTGGAGATGAGGTGAGCTTAGCCCAAGCCGCACACCTTGAGGGTAGTGACATACTATCTGTTCCCTCTTATAGGTCGAATATATCTGGAAATCGCCTTGGACAGCGGTGAAGGCTACCTATTTATTGAAACGCTATGGGACACTCATCGGTCAAACTGTCGTTGGGATCCAAGTAACTGGTTTATACCCTGAGCTTTGGCAAGAGGTATGTCCCTGTGCATTGGTATAGTTTCTCGTCTAATATTTTTGTTGCAGGCTTGCGAGGGTTACGCGATATTCCTTGGGATATACCTTATACTTTCTCTAGAATTCGCACACAGTAAGTCTACTGCATTACTATTTTATGTATATTTTGACATCCGGTAGACCTAGTTTTCTTGCGAGCATGGGCACTCTGGGGTGGTAGTCGACGCGTGTTAAGAAGTATCCTCGTTGGATACACTGCGATACTCATCTTAATCGTAGCTGGAATTACAGAACAGAATGACCCTACGGACAGTAAGTTTATCACTTCTAGGCTTGGATTGACAACTAGTGAGGTCGTCCATTCTTCAGTAGACCTCGTTGCGGGTGTCTGTCATCGACGTGTACCAGGTGAGTGAAATAAGCAACATAGTTCACTTCTAATGTTCTTCACTTGCTGGGGTCCTGCAGATCATGTAGTAAGCTCCTTCGGGTCCTGTAAGGATATCATAGTGCTGACAACATTGTTTAGTGGCTTCTTTATTTCACGAGTTTGGTCCTGGACACATTGGTGTACTGCACGTCCGTATACGCTCTCCAGGCATATCGGGCAGGGTCCCCAAACAATGGTCCCTTGTTATTTCGAGTGTTCATGAGAAGTAGTAAGTGTTGCTCGGCTACCATTACCTTCTTCAAACTAAGGTACTACTACTATTAGTTACGGTGTTCTATTTTGTAAGGCAACTATGTCGTAAAAGGCCAAGTTTTTTTTTCCTTATAATTTTCAGGTCAACGTGTTTCACGATGTCATGTACATCATTGCTTGGTAGGTCTATGAACCTATCCAGAAGTTGTCTCAATAATCATATTTCTCAGGACTGTGTACGGAGACGTAGGTAGCACATCTAATCGATTTTCTTGGCTCAACTTCACTTTCAGAGCCCTAAGGCGAACATGTCGACATGGTATGAAATTAGGGCACCTCCAGTGCCTTCTCTTCAAATGACCCAATTTGACAGCATTGGCTTACCAGTCCTCGTGATCTGTAGCCAGAGAGTGGTGATCGACTTGCGTCGAATACAACCAGCATTTTACGGTACAGAAGAAGTGAGCAAGGAAGTCAACCGGCAGATTAACGCGTTGTCTTTGAACATACACTGCACAAATGATAACGACCGACTGTTTGCGACGAGAGAAGGCGACCCCAACCCGGATGTCGAAGAAACACGCATAGATCCTACTAGAATTTCTAGCGGGGATAATAGGAACAAAGTTTAAGTGTTGACGCTCATCAGTGAGTGAATGATGCTTTGAATTCGTCTTGAGCAGGCAAAATAATTATAGTAAGTTCATCTGCGTTGACATTGCAATGCTTGCACCACTTAACTGATGACGCAGCAAGTACGAACCAATGGGTGACCCGCATGATTAGCTAAGGAACACTCGCTCGACACTCCCCCGGAGATCGGATGTCGTCTTTCAGGGATGCCAACAGGAACTATGTATCTCTTTGGTTCCAATGACCCCACACACGACACACAGTAGTCTATTCTAGTAAGATGGAATGATTGACTGTCATGGAGACGATGAGTCTCAGATGGACTCCAACATAGTAAATAATATGCTGTATATTAATCTTAGTGCAGAAAATTCCGAGTGCGCTATTATCTTGGCACTGAAATGCTATTCTTCATGCTATTCAGTGGCTTCGCCATCTGAATTGAATCAAGTAATGTTACTACGGTGTCATGAAGGACTTCTGCACACCGACTCGATCTCCGGCGTAGACACGTCGGCAGGTTTTCGCATACACTTGTTCGACACATACCCCCCCCCTTCGACGAAATCTAGCCTACTTTTTTTCTCGCTCTGCACGGCTGCACATTTGCATGATGCTGGTTGTTTTCATGGGATGGTGATACAAGAGGGTGACATGAGGACTCGGACAGACGACATTGATCAGCGCATGTGTCTAATCTCGGTGATACAGATGCGGCTCAAGTTGTCAACCGGCAGACGGGCACGTCGCAAGCGCGTTCAATTGAACAAAATTAGCGTTAACATTGGCACGAACAGACCTGGCAGGCCGACATTGAGAACTGAAACGGGCAAAGTGGCGACAGCGAATCTCAGCAGCCTTGACCGCGAATGTAGACTGGACCAATAAAATACGACACACTGGATGATCTTTCAACAATCGGTGTCGGAGCGGGGAGGCGAACTTCACGGTCAGAGTTTCAAATAGTACTCTGGCAGTGTTCACTAAAAAACAACCGCGGAAAGACGTTCAGAAGACGAAGCTTTCATGGATTAGTCTGTGCCACTCGTCGGATACCCTCAGCGGTATGGCAAGAGAGGATCCACACTGGCTAGTACCGGTGTGTGCTGCACGGGGACGAGAAAAGTGCTGGCGTCCTCCCGAAAGGGACATTCTCGCCCAGCTGGCCTGTGGGAACAGCCTCGAGCGCTGTTGGCTGCGCTGACAAAGAAGCCTCCTTGTCCCCACCCGCCTTCACCCAGTTTTTCAGACCATCCTTGCGTCGGGTCGCTGCCAGCTCACACGCTTCGGCCTACTCCCCTCGTATGTGGTAGATGGTAGTTCACCTAAACAGCCCCGGAAGGGCGGCGGTCGGGGTAGCGGTTTAAGCCCCCTGAGTCCTGACGAGAGCTTTCGCAGGCTCGAAACCGCACGCCCAAACCCGCCCCTTTAGCTGTCCCTGTGTGTACTGTACGCGGCCCCGATCTTAGGAGAAGGGCGTCCGACGGACACGACAAACAGATTTGATCGCCCGGGATACCTCTCTTCGCACACAGACTATACACTACCCCCCTTCGGGGGGTAGTCTGGGCATCTGAGAACCCAGTTCGAAGAAAATGGATATGCATCAATGGGAGAGAACTTACGGGTGCCCCCATGGATCCCGGGAGATAACTGTCGCTCTTCGCGGATGTAGTCTACAGGTCCGTATGATCCATAATAAGTACTAACCACCTTAGTAACGTACCTGAGTGTTTAGTATGTAAGTTCGATAAGTACTCGCTTCATTGACATCTAACAACATCTAACTTAGCGAGCGGTCGCTATGCACTCTCTACACTCACGTTCTGGTTTCTTCCCTTGCACACAGATCGCGAATCATGCGGAGACGAGCGTAGAAAGGTACCTCAGTGAGTGCAGCGTGCATACATAGTAAGGTTTGGGGGGACGTAGCGGGGGGCAACTGGTGACGAGATTTTCTTGGATGAGAGGCTCGATCAGGTGTTGGCAGGTGTTGGCGCACTTGAGTGAAGGTCGGCACCTATAGTAACTGTAAATCTTTGCAAGGGTACCAACCTCCGTTTGGAAGTGGCTGCAGCAATGCTGTCAGACACCTGTTGGGTTTGGTTACAAAGGCGCTTGAGACTCCCAGACTCTGGGGTGCACGAGAGCAACTTTCAGGAACAGTGGTTGAATTGAGATGAGAAACAGTGAATCAATGCAAGGACTTGGAAGTCAGGTGGTTGGCTAGTAGTAGGATGTATCATTTAGCTACCCTGAGGTAATAAGCTAAGACCCGAAAATGATTGAATGCAAGTCACCAGTGGTTCACTCAGTCGACCTTTTTCAAGACTTTGTGCAATAGGCACCTGGTACTGAGCCAGACACCCGGGCAAGCGACCAGTCAGCTTACCTAAATAGACACTAGGCTAGCCCAATCCTTTCGTCAAATACATCGGAACCTCGGGTACGTTCCCTGAAGCATGAGCCAAGCCAAAGCTGGTTATATACTTCGTTCAAATGGCATGAATTTTCCTCTGAGCATCCCCACGACATGTCCGACAACAGTCTCTCCTTTCTGTGGGATGTGCACTTGCAGCGGTGAGCTTTCTTTCGATCGTACGAGTGCGCGATGCGATTTGTTGTCAGGTGCTCCGTGATGAGTGGTTTTGGACTGCTGGTATACGACTACCTTCTCACTTTCGACGACGAGGTAAGCCTGGTATAGGCTAAGATACACGATTTGCTCTAGTTTGTTTCCCGGACTGGATAGATCCAATATATATGGAACTCGCCTTGGACGCCAGTCAAGATCGTCTATTTACTGAACCGCTATGGCGTGCTTTTGGGCCAAACGGTCGTTTGTGCTCAGGAAGTAGGGGCCTTCCAAGTATCACAACGTGTAGGTCTCAACCTAGTGCGATCCATCGTGCCTGATTTTTTTTTTCCTCTAAGACTTGTGAAATTTACGCGATATTCCTTGGTATCCACATCGTGCTCTCTCTGGAAACCGGACACAGTAAGTCCGTGGCGCAGGGGATGCCAGCGTGTATTGATATTTTTCAGTCCTGGTTATCATGCGTGCTTGGGTCATCTGGGGAGGCTGCCCACGTCTCCTGTTGGTAATAGCGTTTTTATACGTCGCAACGCTTGCCTCGATTGTCCCGAGCGTAGTGGAGGGCAATGAGTTTGCAAACAGTAAGTTAATGAGGATTGGCTAGCTATTGACAACTAAGACACTACCGCATAGTCGGATCAATTGCAGCCATATGTTACCGTTCTATTCCAGGCAAGCATTAATCCTGTATCTACCATGGCATTGCTTATGCACCATCACCTACAGTTCGTGCAGTAGGTTATAGTTATTCCTGTGTTTCCACAATGTTAAATTTATTGCTCAGTGGCTCCTATTCATTGCCAGCTTGGTACTGGATACGTTCGTGTACTCCTTCACCTCGCACGCTCTTTGGCGGTACCGCAGAACGTTCGGGAGAGGCTGTCCGCCATTGGTTCAAACGCTCATGCTAAATGGTGAGTTCCCGATTTTCCGATCACGTTTGGCACGTTTGGATTGATATCGTGTGTTAGTTACCACTTTCTACTTGGTGTGTAGAACTACGACGGAAACTTCGATTCATTAAGGACCTTCTCTTTTTCAGGTCAATGTTGTTCGCCAAATAGCGGGATCAGTCTGTTGGTAAGTCTGGACTCGTATAAGGGCAATTAACAAAGTAATGATCATGACTATCAGGACCATATTGGCAAACGTGTGTCACTCATCTAAGGCAGCCTTCGGTTCTGACCGGTATACTTTAGAGCCCCAAAGCATTCATATCGACAGGGTACGGAACACAAGCGTTACTTTTTTTTCCGTTCAATTGACTATGTAACAAGAATCGGCTTGCCAATTGTTGCTATTTCTGGCCAGAGGGTGGTGCATAACCTGCGAAGCATCAGAGCAACATCATTCGGTACCCAAGACTTGAGTCAGGTGATTGATCAGCAGATAAGAGGATTTGCCTCCACGTCCCTGGGCTTGCCGCGAGAGGCTGACAACCACACCCTACCTGTGATCATAGAAGAGGAGGAAGAGGACACGCATATGAAGGGTATAGAGATGGTAGACATGTCTGGCCATGACGCCTCCAGTTTTGACGTGGAGGTTGATAATGGACTTCCAGGAGAATCAAGTCTGTGCCTTTCAGAAGATTGGTGGGCTCTCTGTATTGACAAGGCAATAGCATTGGATAACTCAAGTGCTAACGCAGCAAACATGGGACACGCTTTGATGGTTCCCCTGTATGATCAGGAGCTGTCGCTGAAACCAGCGGACCCTCCCAAAGAACCATCAAATTTCCGGCCGTTCTCTCAGAACGAACACGATGGCTTCAACAGATTCGCCACGGTATCCCTCGTGCACCCTTGCGCGAAGCTGCTACGCAAGCTGCCTAGTTCTCACGGCAGAATCAGTCACTGTTCACTGGACTAACGAGATAAATATGTATAGGCACCAGCATGGGAGCTAAAAACTGTCGATATCATCCAGTACATTTTGAAGGAACGACGACTCCTCGTTAGGTGACCTCTGCCTACTACGGGAGACTAGTAGTACATATTACCGGATAACACTCCGCTCTAATCCTAGTAGACCCTCCTTACACTAAAGCCGTCTTATTTGGATTTTATCGGTGAGATCATGGGTGATCTGATAGAGACTCCGAGAGTCAGAACCAAATGCATGCGTTCAAATGGGCACGTTTCCGGCGCCTATTTTCGTTGCCCTCGCTCCGACTACAGACGCACGGACCACTCTCAGAATATTCCTTGTGACACTACTGGCGCCCCAATTCGCGGATGCTGAGGCACGGCGTCTACATGTTCTTCAACGTTGAAAGTGGACAAGTCGCGGACATGATTGGGCGCCATCTCGTAGGTAAGCTGGAAGCTACTTCGGCTGCCCTCGCCCTACATAGTCGCTACCCACTGACTGGCCGATCAGGGGGATGGCCGAGTGACTCACGTACTCAGGAGGTCAGTTCGTTGAATTCATCATAACAACCCGACTACAGGTCAACGAGCCTAGCCTCATACCACTACGTTACATGTACACTGTACAGTGGGAAGTCGCACCTCTCGGGCATGGTTACACGATTTGCAACCGCGGCACTGGCATGTATCTGTCGGTGGTCGTCATCAGGAACACTGCGCCCATTATCCCTACCCACTTTCCAGTGGCATGGGACTTCAAAATGGTGCAGGTCCCAGACCAGCATGAACCTTGCTACGAGTAAGCAGATATGATTTTCACCCCGTCCACCCCCCCAGCCACAAGCCGTGTGTTCCATGCTAATGCGCACGCAGGATTTGCTGGCCGCACACGCCGTACAAATTCGAAGTGGCACTTGCAGAGTCGGGGGACGAAGATCAACGACGAAGGGTGAGGGACCATCGTTCTTTCACCGCTTCTGAGAGAGACAGCGTTTGAGTGACGCGACGGGCGTATATCCACCAGAACATGGACGAGGAGGCACTGTTGCACTACATGCAACGGTGCAGACTATGGAAACTCGTGCTTCGTGGCACGCTTACGGACGACGGGAGAGTTCGCATGCCCAGGACAATAGGAAGGAGGGAGTGGCAAGGTAACAAGAGGCGCCGTGCACCACCCGTCGCGGGCACTGCTGTTCCCGCCGGTCTACATCAAGCGGGAACGGAAGAGATGGAAGAGATACCGACAGTAGTGGTGACACGCTCAGCCCAAGACCCAACGGATGTCATTGGACCCGACAATGCTCAAGATGAGGACATGGAACCCATGACGCAGCCTTCCGTGACGGAGCTGGAGTATGGATCTTTGGAGCGTCGCCCCACAACGTCATCAGAGCTTCATGGTTCCGGCGGTACTCGCGCCATCGAGATCAGGCGAAGTGATCCGCCTGGGATGACCGAGGGTGACTATGGGTCGTTGAGACGTCAGCCTACTGGACGTCGGTTGCGTAGACGCCAGCCTTCGGTGACCACGGGGTCCATTGGTCGTCTTAGTGAATCTCGAGAAGGTGAAATAATGGATAAGGATGACCGTGCAGCATTGGAACGTCAGCCGACGCTTGGACGTCGGTTGCGCAGGTTCCTTGGAGTGTAGATTATCAATACATGTTATTAGTCATGAGACTGCTGATGACTGGTCACCAATGATAGTCCACGTATTTATCATGTCTGTATATCGCGGCATCAGTCTATTGCCCATCATAAACAGTAAGTTTGGGTTGGTAATCGGTTCTCTGCAGCCACACGCATGTGTACACCTGCTGACATTGACAATGATCTTCGTGTGGTCCCCTTAATCTGACTGACGCTGTAGTCAGAGATTACATGAACACACTGTCTGAATACTTAAGCTAGAAGGGTTACTACAAAGGCGACGGATGCTAAGAACACACTTGACATTGGATATTGTTGATGATGGGAAAACAGTATCAGTATCATGACTCTCTCCCGTGACACTGTATGTGGCTAGTGCAGCACACATCTAGAATGTGCTACCCTCTGGTGGCTGGGGCAGCTTCCGATTATTGAACGAAGCCATTTCTCTGCAGAAGCGCGATCAGGTGGCCTGGTCTGACGAGGTATAAGTTAGCGCGCACCTCCTGATGCTGACAAGTAGGGTCTCGATGCTCTCGCTTCGCTTCCAGTTGGAGAGGACATTTAGTTTGGAAGGTTCCACCACGCCGTTTGACTGGTTCACGAAAGGGAGGTTTACACGCGAGGTGAACCTCACAGTGGGTGGATCGTCGGGGTATTTCTCGCCACAGTCGATCCTAAGACTGTAGATTCGGTTCTCGTGAACTGTCTGTCCAGAGTGGGAGGGATCAGCACGCGATCGGATGCGATGGCTGGAGGATGTGTATGTGCAGTAAGGGGTGAAGGGACAACTCACATGTCCAGGACCAATGATTGTGCCATTCCAATGCGTCATCATGATGTCGTCCCCATCCTCTAAGCCATACGAACACGATCCATCACCAATTCCCTTTTCACCCTTTTCGAGCTCTTCGAGAAGTCGGAAATTGCGTGGAACTGGAGGAGGCAAATTCAGTATTGGGGCAGGGGACTACAGTGCGAGTGTAGTTTACTTTGGGCCATAGCTAGAACAGAGAAAGAAAGAGAAAGAAAGGATAAAAGAAGGATAAGTTGAAGTTGCTGAACGGCGAGTGTAGTGGAGCGTAGGAAGCAGACAGCGGCTGTGGCTGATCGCATACATATATTGAGCGACATCGCCTCCGCAGTACTTGTTCACTGTTGAGCACGACCAAGCGCATACAGTCAACCATCGACCTCGTCGATCATGTTCAAAAGCTCTCAACCAACGCCGTACGACGATCTCGTCAGTAAGTGTCCCTTTCTCCGTCCTCCTGATCACGCCAACTGCGCATGTAGCGAAAGCAACCGACGAAAACCTCACCGGCGAGGATTGGGAAACCATCCTCAACCTCTGCGACAAAGTGCAGGATGAAGGCGAAGCAGGGTTTGCATCCACCGATTCGATCCTCCTCTCCACGAGTGCTGACCCTCTTCCCCAGTGCACGCAACACGATCGCAGCATTGCTCAAACGTCTTGCACACCGCTCCCCAAATGTGCAGCTGTATGCGCTCTCCCTCGCAGAGGCTCTATCGAAGAACTGTGGGATCGTGCTCCATCGCGAGCTTGCGTCGCGCGTATTCACCCAGGGTCTCGAGCGACTGGTTACAGACAGGGTAGGTGTGCCGGTCATGCATACACTGACCATGGCCTATCTGACTGAACTCAGACTACCCATGACAAAGTACGCAAGCGCGCACTTGGCTTGGTCGCCATGTGGGCCGCCGATTTCGAGAATGATCCATCATTAGGTGTCATGGAGGAATGCTACAGCAACCTAAGGTCTAAGAGTACGTTCCTCGACCTGATCCTCGCCCCTTCCTTCCGCATCTTTGTTCACTCATTTGTTTTGTCAGACTATAAGTTTGAAACGCCGAACGAACCTCCACCCCCAGCTGTTGATGACGAAGTTCGTCGGCGGGAGGAGGATGAGCTTCAGCGCGTCCTCGAGATGTCAATCCACGATCGGGGTGGGCGTAATGGCCAGGCTTCGACCCAGTCTTCTTCTAATGCAGGTGGAAGTGGGTCGGGTGCTCGTGTTGGTGCTGATACAGCAGGATCAAGTACTACCACAGGTCCCACTTATCCATCAGGTTACGTTCCTGCGCTGTCACCGCCTGCAGCAACCTCGTCCACGTCCTCTCTCCCTGCTCAGTCATCCCCCGCACCAGCCGCGGCTCCAGTATCAGTTCCGGTTGTGACACGTGTACGCGCATTACACACCTTTGAGGCGACGGAGCCTGGAGAGCTTGCTTTCGAACGAGGTGACATTATTCGCGTTGTTGATCGAGCGTACAAGGACTGGTGGCGCGGACAGCTACGTGGACGCACGGGAATCTTCCCTGTAAATTACGTGGTATGCAAAGTCTTTCTTCTGTCCATGTTCCCATTGTCTTTACCCATAATGTTATCCGCCGTCGGCATAGTCTAACGCCCGTCGCCTCGTAGGAACCCCTTCCTGAACCGACAGCTGTGGAGCTTGCCCGAGAGGTTGAACAGGAAGCAGCGATATTCGCTCAAGCTGCAGATGTTGATCAACTACTCACATTGTTGCGTGACCTCGATACCTCAGGCGAGCGTCTGGCAGACAACGACGAAATCCAGGTGCGCGGTTTCCATTCAAGTGTTGATGAAATCTGATATACCCTTTTCATGTTGATGTTGGTTGCGGTTGATTTGTTTGATGATGTCAATTGCCGGTAATGGGTGGCGATGTAACAATGTTGCTTGGTACAATAGGAATTGTATCGGTCATGTATGACTCTTCGACCCAAGATTGTCAAGCTGATCGACAAGTACAGCCAAAAGAGGGGTATGCACGATTCATTAATATCCTTAAAACGATCCTGAGGTGTGTTGCTTCACAGCGGATCTGGTTTCGATGAACGAAGGTTTCATCAAAGCAAGGACACTATTTGACAGGATGATGGAAGAAAGCCTGGCCAGGCATACAGGTGAGTAACTGTATTCCTTCCTGTCGAGGTGCTTCGATGTTTTATTCGATCAAATTACTGCTTCAGGGTATGACCCCCGTGGTGATTATCCCTATGGACGTTCTGATTCGCGGCGACAAGAGTATGGTACCCAACCATATGGACCTGGGTACCCGGGATATGATCAACCACATGTACAAGGCCACGGGTATGCAGCTGGTTACCCCGAGGCGCCTTATCCTGCCCAACACGCACAGTACCCTCCTGAGCAACAGACGTACGGCGGCCATCCCAGTTCCACCCAATCGCCCTATCCACCTGCGCAGTCGCCCTATCCACAAGTACAAGTGCAAACACCTTTCCCACAGCTACAGACATCGTTGCCACCTGGGCAAACTCTGTACACTCAGGCTCAGGCAGCCCCAGCTCAGCAGTTCCCTGTACAGGATACCGTGCAGCCTCAGCCTCATACACAGGTCCAACCGCAAGAGCAGCCTCAGCCCCAGTCGCAACCGCAAGGGCAGCTCCAATCAGCTACCCAAGTCTCCCCACAGCCGCAGCAGGGCCCGCCGTACGTCTATGACCCAAACACTACATATGCGGACCCGAACGTGCAGGCGTGGGCGCAGTATTACGCTCAGGGCGGAAAGGATCTTGCGGGTGCGGTATACTTCATATCAGTTCCTGGCGTGACGGACGCGGCAGAAGGAGGGGGACCACCACCACCAGGGGGCCCAGGCCAAGCCGGGGCAGGACAGGAGCAAAGACAACAACAAAGCTCAGTAGTTGCGGCATCACCCACTCCATCTTCCCAGAAACCTGGTCCATATGCGATTGTGGACACGGGACCGACAGTCACATCATTATCACCGCATAACACCAACCAGGTGCAACAGCCGTACAGCTATGTTTCTTCTCAGCCGCAGTTACAATCGCCACAACAGTATGCGTCTACGGGAGGCTATACTTCGTCCCCCAGCAATGCAATTGGACATGGGCCACCCGCTGGTGCTGGCTACAATAATGGTGGATATGACTACAATGCGATAGGGGCGCTGCAGCAACAATTTTCCGACATGGGTGTTAGCGCCGTTGCACCTCAGGCGCATGCGGCACCCTCCTAACGTGTTTCTGGTTGGTGTATGGTGTGGCTCGAAGTGGAAGATATGGCGTACTATGGTGAAGTTGATTTTTACATTTACCTACCTAATTTCAAAAGATTTTTTTTTCCGTTCACACTGAGGTTGCCAATCTTGACATAGACTAGTAAATCAAGTTTGTCATCCCGCTGAACACCAGAATGTCACCCAGATTGGACTGCATTCTCGATGTTATGCTTTCTAGTATACTGTCCCTGCGAAACCCAAACCCAGTCATCTAGATTGCCACTGTTCATAGTTAGGCCACTCGCAGAGCACAAAGGGCCGAGTTTGCACCCGTAGACAGCGAGGGCTTGTCATGACAAAAGGTTCATCTGTACTGTTGCCAACATACAATCATTAGTACAAGGCACGGAATGGAAGAGAAAAATTACATGCCCAAGCAAAGTTGTCCACCTCCAATGTGCCAAGATTAAACATACCCCTGAGTGTTTGGATCTTACTTGTGTCATTTGCAGTGTACAGGCCATCTAAGTATGCCACCACAGCCTGAACATCTGCCGAGAAATCCTTAGGCATATACTCCAGAATCGGAGAGAAACATTTCCACCAGTTAAGGAGAATAGCCACATAGAAGCCAAAACCCGAGAATCAGCAAGCTTTAATAACGCACTGCAGGAAGAACACCTGCAGAGTCGCTTCAACAACAGCAGATGATACATGGCCGGAAAAGAAGATGCCTGGTTTACCGACCTATTCATTAGCACCATAAAACGACTCAGGGGCCGACGGCGTAGCAATGTCTAGAACTAATGATCATGAAGCGACAGGTACCGAGGGCCACTCACACGTGGTGATTGAATGTTCCAATGAGAATCAATAATGGAACAAGGTAATTGCTGGCAGGCGGAGGTCACCTACTGAAGAACCCCAAGTTACCCAAGTGTGCTGAATCACAACCCGATACAGGTGTAGCCCGCTAGATCGCACCGAGGCCACCACTCGGAATCCGCATGATACGAATGAACGTACTTCTGTGTCATGGGCAATGGGGAACCCGGAGACAAACTTCACTGTAAGAATATCAGTTACCAATGCGGAACGAACCAGCTGCCCCTTGACAAGATATCAAAATAAATGTTGGAATGCTCCAAAATTAAGTGTGATTCTATGACGGCCAGCCCGAGTGTGTTTAGTTGATAGTAATACATCCTGCATCATTAAGTGACATTGCATGTCGAAGCGATCGACTTGATGTATCAGTCGAAAGAAGCAATGTAATGCTTACCTCCATGAATGCATGACCCTGCACTTCCATCGGGCGCAACGGACATATTTTTGCCAGAACTAACAGCCGCCCTTCTCGTGTGGGTGGGTTCCCTTGGAGCTTATGACACCCAATGCCGAGGACATTGGGAGATGAATCATCCAAGTTCTAAAGGCCTCAGTACTACAACAGAACATTCCAAGTCGCAGATCGGACGATGACGCAAGCGGGGCGACCTAGCACACGTCCGGTCTCAAGGAACCACTCGGGACACGTATGCCAATGAGTTCACGGGACTCCAAGAAGAAACGCGTAGCGTTATTGGAGACTTGTGCACTTGCAGTCGTCGACATTGAGACCAACGCACTATGTACTTGGGCTCTGAAAAGTGAGTGACAACGGCACGCAAATGTAGATTTGAATTTTGCACACCTAAATCGGCCTTGTGTCGATGCAATCTTGGGACTTGAGGCCTGAGGCCTTGAAGATCCCAATGACAGCATCGACGCCAAGGGGTAGTGTCCGCCCAAGACTCCGAGGAAGGTGCTGTGATCAAGGAACCACTTGGACTCCGAGTAGGGTCTATCACGGGTATACCCGGGTGATACCCGGATGTTCACCCGCGGGTTCTTAGGTAGCCAGCCCTTTACCCATACCCGACCCGGGCGAACATGTACGGGTACGGGTCAACCCGCGGGTAA
>Ga0307516_10002709_pt1 | contig 23355 bp, 30 predicted proteins | sample 19_EM_MG_FD_203310 | JGI IMG/M metagenome (GOLD analysis project Ga0307516, IMG submission 203310) | Populus trichocarpa ectomycorrhiza microbial communities from riparian zone in the Pacific Northwest, United States - 19_EM | ecosystem: Host-associated > Plants > Roots > Unclassified | place...
AAATGATGGACTGTTGGGAGGCCTTCTTAGCTACGTAGATAATCTTATAAAAAATTGGCATGCAATTCTAAGTCATTGTGGTTGAGTAATGCCATATGGGAGAAAAGTTGGTGTTGAAACTGGTTGCAGTGAAATATTTTTGTATGAGAGTCGCAAACAAAATCCGAAGTCACTTTTCAACTTGTGCATAACACAATTTCGTGCGCCACCAATATAAAATAACAGTTGTCAAGATTTTTATAGATGATGATTCTTACGATTCTAAGATGGCTGTGAAAGGCACAGTTTTTTTCTGTCAAGTAAAGAGTGGTTTTTGGTTGTGTGAAAACGGGCATTTTTGGTGTAAAACAGCCCCTGTACGGAAACTTTTGTCCCTGTACTTTACAAGGCCGTATTACAAAGTCCACAAGCAAGACAATGGAAGGAAGCTATGAGTCTTGAGTGGCAGGCATTGGTCGCGAACCACACATTTGATATTGTGCCAGAAACAATAGGTAATACCGTCCATAAGCCAATGGCTGACATAGTAGTAGAAGAACCGATTGAATGCAAGTGGATCTACAAGAAAAAGGTCAATCCGGACGGATCCACTCGTTACAAGGCACGACTAGTCATCAAGGGTTATGAACAAAAGGAAGGGATCGACTATAACGAGACCTATGCACCGGTATCCAAGATGGCAACGTTTCGATTGGTACTGGCACTGGCCGTCCAGTATGGCTGGGAAGTTGATCATATGGACGTCGTAATGGCCTTCCTAAATCCTAAGATTGACTGTGACAAATTTACATGGAAATGCCACTCGGAATCAACTGGTTCACCTCGACCGGAAGTGTATCGAACGGAAATGTATCGACCGGAAGTGTATCGACCGCAAGTGCACTAGTCCTTTGGAAGGCTCTCTACGGACTGAAACAGGTGCCCAGACTCTGTTATGAGGATATCGATGGATATTTGCAATCCATGGGATTCCGACAATCAGCCGAAGATCCAAATCTGTACCTTCAACCGGGAGTCCTTCTAGTACTCTACGTGGACGATCTTCTCATTACGTACAATGGCACAGAAGCATGGGGGCATCAGATCAACCAGTTGCTGCAAAAGAAGTATAAGATATGCGATCTGGGTGTGGCAAAACGGTTCCTAGGAATTGAAATTGAAAGAACCGAAGATGGGGGATTTAGAATCTGTCAACGAGGCTACAACAATACGATTATTCGACACTTTGGATTAATGGAAGCAAAACCACCTAAGTCTCCACTCGATCCTCAGACAGATCTGGCGAACACCTACTGTGAGGACAAACTGGCTAATCACAAAGAGTACCTATCAATGGTCGGATTGCTCATGAATGCGGTACTCAGAAGTCACCCAGATATTGCCTTTAGTGTCACTGCCCTCAGTCGATACAACGTCCAACCCCTTGAGATGCACATAACAGCTGCCAAGAGAGTATTACTATATCTCAAGTCCACTTCAGAATTTCGAATCCATTACCAACGACTTCCATCCCACATACAGTGTTACGATACGCCCATCAATATTATCGGATATACTGACTCGGACTGGGCTGGAAATCTGACAACAGGCAAATCAGTCGGACGATATGTGTTCGGCCTCGGATACACCAACTTCAGCCAGGAACTTGTCATGTCCGGACTGATCCATTGGCAAGCCAAATCGCAGAGTGTGGTGGCTGTCTCAACACTCGAAGTCGAATATATCGCCTGCTTGTATGCCACACGGGAAAGCCTTTGGCTTAAGCGTATGCATCAGGAAAAAAAAAATCGCGTCCTTAGCGTCCGGACGCACTAGACACTCTGGACGTTTCAGATGCAACCTGCTTAACTCGGACGCAGATCGCCACAGTACCGTGCGTCCGGACGTAGGACGCCATGGCATTTGCTTACCGGACGGAGCGTGCCAGGGCATTTTCATTCTGGATGCATGGTGTCAGGGCATTTTCCTTCTGGACGCAGCCGTATCAGGGCATTTTCCTTCTGGACTCAGCCGTGTCAGGGCATTTTCCTTCTGGACGCAGCCATGTCAGGGCAAATGGCATCCGGACGACGCGTGTCATGGCACCGTGGTTACGCTGGCTGTCAAGACACGGAACATCGCAACAAATACTCGCATCGCATTCACAAACACGCAGCGGATTCCAGGCATAGTGACTCAGTCCAGTTCTATTCTCTATATCTAATGTACATCTATATATGCTACTACCACACTTCGCGTTTCCAGCACAAGCACCCAGCATCAGATCCATCGCCACTGTTTTTGACGCGCGTAGCATTGCTGAGTATCGGAAACAAAGGAAAGTTGGCAAATACGACACGACGCGATGAGCCCGACGCGATGAGCACAACGCGATCAACACGACACGATGAGCACGAGGCAATGAGCACGACGACTATGAGGAGGATGGCAATGAGGATGCCAGTGGCGTGGACGATAGCGAGTAGGACATGGCGAGTATGAGAGCGAGTAAGACGTGATGAGTATGGGAGCGAGTAGGATGCGACGAGTATGCGAGCGAGTAGGACGAGGCGAGGACGATAGCGAGTAAGATGCAGCGAGGACGATAGCGAGTACGACGCGGCGAGTATGATGGCGAGCTTTATGGCATGGTTAGCACAGCTCTCAGAGTGACAGAGACACAGGGAAGTTGTAGAATACACAGTGACGAGTCGATGTCAATGTGGGTGCTGGCGGCGAGGACGATAGCTAGTAGGAGACGGCGAGCACGACTGCGAGCTTTGTGGTATGGTTAGTACAGCTCTCTGAGTGACAGGAACAGCGGTGGGAGCTGGTACAATATGATGTGATGAGTATGATGTCGTTGAGGAGGATGTCAATGTGTTTGATGGCAGTGAGGATGGCGGCGAGTAACGTAGCAAGAATGGCGTGACGAGTAAGATGTTGATGAGGAAAATGTTGATGAGGAAAATGGCGACGAATAAGATATCATTAGTTTGATTGCGGCGAGTATGATGGCAATGCGAAGGATGACGACGAGTATCTAGGACCAGGTAAAAGGAGAAGAAAAAAGGGGTCTAGAAGCGATGAGGACGCCGAACCTTGCGCAAGCGCAAGTGTTGGTAATGGCTTGGTACTTTGCATTGACATCATGCATGCCACGTCCTACTCGATATCTATCGTTCTCGCTGCCAGCAATCTCATTGACATCGTACTCCTCACCTCGTATTGTACCACTCCTTGCCGCTGTTCCTGTCACTCGGAGAGCTGTGCTAACCATGCCACAAAGCTCACCATCGTGCTCGCCGCCTCCTACTAGCTATCGTCCTCACCGCCGGCACCCTCATTGACATCGACTCGTCACTGTGTAATCTACAACTTCCTGGTGTCTCTGTCACTCTGAGAGCTGTGCTAACCATGCCATAAAGCTCGCCATCATACTCGCCGCGTCTTACTCGCTATCGTCCTCGCCACGTCTTACTCGCTATCGTCCTCGCCACGTCCTACTCGCTCTCATACTCGCCGCGTCCTACTCACTATTGTCATCGCCGCCAGCATCCTCATTGCCATCCTCCTCATAGTCGTTGTGCTCATCGCATCGTGCTCATCGCGTCGTGCTCATCGGGTCGTGCTCATCACGTCGTGCTCATCGCGTCGTGTCGTATTTGCCAACTTTCCTTTGTTTCCGACACTCAAAGAAATGCTACGCGCGTCAAAAACAGCAGCGATGGATGTGACACTGGGTGCTTGTGCTGGAAATGCGAAGTGTGGTAGTAGCATATATAGATGTACATTAGATATAAAGAATATGTGGGAGGACAATCTGCTGCAAGACCTCTTGTTTTTCAAAAAAAAAAAGAGAAAAAAAACAACTGAATTAAGGACGAACTGTGATTGGTGCTCGAAATCTGTACTGGCTGTTTTTCCATGCACATCTTTGCCGTACAAACTGGACTGAGTCACTATGCCTGGAACTCGCTGCGTGTTTGTGAATGCGACGTGAGTATTTGCTGCGATGTTCCGTGCCTTGACAGCCAGCGTAACCACCGTGCCATGACACGCGTCGTCCGGATGCCATTTGCTCTGACCCAGCTGCGTCCAGAAGGAAAATGCCCTGACACGGCTGCGTCCAGAAGGAAAATGCCCTGACATGGCTGCATCCAGAAGGAAAATACCCTGACACAGCTGCATCCAGAAGGAAAATGCCCTGACACCGTGCGTCAAGAAGGAAAATGCCCTGACACCGTGCGTCTAGAATGAAAATGCCCTGCCACGCTTCGTCCGTTAAGCAGATGCCGTAGTGAGCTGCGTCCGGGCACACGGTGCCGTGTCGAGCTGTGTCCGAATTCACATTGCCTGTGCGTTTTGCGTTGGGAGCGGTATATGCGCTGCCAGGGTGCGTCCAGAGCATCCCGAGTGCCTAGTGCGTCAGGACCCAGCCTGTGCATCCGGACGCACATTTTTTTTCCTGATGTGTTCAAAGAAGCGGCAGATGGAATGGCAGTCAAGATTTCGGATGGACCAGTACCGATTGGATGCCACAATCAAGGTGCTATCATATTGATTGCCACCGGAGTTGTACGACAAAAGTCCAAGCATATTGATGTGAAATATCATCATGTGCATGATGAACAGATGAAGGGATCAGTTAAGTTCCAATATGACACCTCGGAATCTAATCCGGCCGACCTGCTGACCAAATCTGTTCCTATCGCACGACACAAGCAACTGTTACGACTCACCAGACTCGCTCGATTCAACCCCTACACGGAGGGCCCACCAAAGAATAGTGATTGAAAAAAGGGGGTGTTTGTGATGAGGGATTGGAGAAGAAAAGTTCCTGTTTTGAACGTTCTTGCACCATGTCGGCAAGCATGAGTCGGCACACTTTTTCCTACTAGCCATTGTTTTTCCCTCAGGGTTTTCATGCAAAAGGTTTTAATGAGGTCGATGAGGATAATGGGTTAATTTGCATTTGGTCGATATACGGAGCACGAGAAGAGGGGGTGTGTTGGAAAAGCTTTTCGCGCCGAGACAGTCTTTAGGTTTGCCACTACTGCTTTACAGTTTTGTTGAGGACAAGTTTACGCAAGAGTGGGGAAGTGAGAAGGGATATCTGCTGTTCTTCTTGTACTTCTCTTCTGTTCTTCATACTTGTTCAATATACCAAGATATTGATCTACACCGAATGGATATTCACACAACACAAATCCAGGTGATTCCAAGTCTATACCGATCGCTACTGTAAGAAGCCAATAAATACTGATCTACAGTTTCAACTCAAGCAGGTAAATTCGTCAGGCCTGAGTCGTGGACAGAAATCTCTACAGCAGAAGCTCCGCGTGGAAATTGTACTGACGGCTGAGGCTGCAGGCTTCGAGCTAAGCAACAATGAAATCAACAAAAGGGTTGACCATGCAATGAATCGTCGCGAAGTACGGTCTCTACACAAACTTTCTTCAGCACCAGTGTTAACGGAACCAGGTTTTCATGATCGTGCAAGACCACACCGATGCCGTATGGGAGGCTGTCTGGGACATGGGCTTTGACGGTGTCGGCAAGGAGAAGTACGGAGGTATTCTGATCGAGCTGTATCGGAAGGCAGACGTCATGGACATCGCCAGGCAGGACAAGCTCAAGGTAAGGCTCGCAATCCAATCCATCACAGAAACACCACTCATAAATGACGTAGAACAAAGCCTCCAATCCTATAAAGACGTGCAAATAGGTTCAGAAGATGCTGGCCAATTCCGACGTGAATACCAGTGCCATAAGGCTCGCCAGACTAGTAAAGGAACTGAAGACCCACGAGGGTGGTGAAGAGGCATTGGCTGCAGCTGGCATCAACTATGTCGCCGCTGAACCTGCTGACAGGAGTGACAGATAAAAGCTTCTGGTTATTGGAATGTTTTTTATGGTCTTGCATGGTACAGAGGAGTACTGTAAAGTAGTGAATATCAAATTTACGGGTTCAATGGCCACTCGTACGATTGGGTAATGAGCGGTACCAGGCGCTAATAAGTGGTGGGATGGCAATGAGCAGTGTCGGACAGTAATGAAAGATGCATCCCCAAACCCCAAGAAATCTTAACCGGTACCGTGCTGCTGTCGTGTTTAGATGCATATCAGCAGGTACTGTCTGGGATTGTTAGGGACAATGGATCGTGTTAGTCATCATTGCGACGCGACGCTGGAACCGATCCAGAACCACGGGAAAATGACAGGAGTGTGGAGGAGGGTGGTACCGAGGAGGGGCTGGGGGCCGGGGAGTGAACACCACCACTGTTCTTACCCACTCCACCCTTCATGGCATCGGCAAAGGGGGGAGTAGGGGGGTCACGGCGTTCTTTTCCTTTGTTCTTTTGTGATTTTGTGATTTCATTGGTGCTCACATACATCTTCGTGGGACAGGTCTGGGCGGAGGGTAAGGGGGAGCCTGCACTGTGCTGCCACGCGCGGACTGCAGCTGGGAAACGGACTGTACATACTCCTCACCATGATCTACCTAGGCCGCATGCGAGTAATGAATAAACAAAAAAAAAGAACTGATCCGGAACCATCCCAGAACCGATGCCAACTAGAGCCGGTATCATAACATACCTCAACAGACTGGCACGTACCACCCAGTACTTCATTGTAGTACATAAGCTCTCCTTGACCCAGCCTCCCTACTATTACCTATCTCCTGTCTGACTCTGGGCTCGCTCAATGAGAAGCGTCTATAGGTGGTATGCTGACATCAAGTTTCATCCAGATATTTCGAGCCCTAACAACCACACGAAGAGCCCTATCTCCAATACAGGAAGTTGTTGGCCTATCGGCCGACAGCTCTATGTTTGAATTTATAACTTCAGCAATGCTCACAAGACTTCGTTAGGACCAGTATGTACGCTACAGGTGGTGTCTAAAACTTCCTGAGAGGTAAGGCAACAGTAAGACAGTTGTGACGACGACCAAACTATTCGGGCCGATCGAGATTATTCGGTACTTCCTAAATAGTACCGCTCAGTACGGTACTCTACCAGTATGCTTGTTAAGTATCACTATCGACAGCGGTTAAATTCGGTTCAGAGTTTCAGCACTGTGAATCACTCGTATTCAAAGATTCATTGGTTGCGAAAGGTACGGGAAGTTGCATTCCAGTTGGTTACGCCTTTCTCCGATCAGGGGTTGGCAGCATAAAGCTGCATCCCAGATCGCCACCCCTTTCCTGGTCTGGCATTGAGTCTGTTTTTTTTTTCAAATCCATATAATGACGACATACCACACCCAAGTTGTTGAAGGTTTGCCCGGAATGGAAGACGTAGACAGGAAAATGGGGCAAAATCTACACTGTCATGATCTATATAGGTTGTATGCAAGTATGAAGAAACAAAAAAAAAAAAAAAAAACACCCAAGTTGTTGGGTGTTTCGACAACGAAGGCACTGCGGGGTTCCTTGAGATGCGAAAACAGAAGCTGCATTCCAGTCCGTTACAACTTTCCTGATCCGACGCTGAGTTTTGGGAATTGCGCTAAATTTCGCTCTTGGTGCTGCAGACGCCATGTGTTTCAAAATCAAGATGACTCACACAGCATTAAATGATGTCAGCAGCATTTCAGAACTGATGTTTTCGCAGTTCAATTACGTGCTGTTGTCACCTCCATCACCATGATCCCATACACTCGATCACAACTCCGCAACAAACCATTCGCCTATCTATGTCTTTCCATATTCTTCTATCGTCGTGTAAAGATGGCATTAACTTCGACGAATACAAACCATTTGATGTCGATTCACTGTCGACCCTACCTGATGTCAGGCTCATCGGTGCCAGCCAGTACTACTGTGTACTGATGTCTTTGGTCAAGCCCACCACGATCTCATTCAATCCCGCCACGATCCGCCAACGTACGACCCATCGGACTCACCGTCCAATTACAATCCCAGCCCGTGCCAGTTCGATGGACGTCAATTCCGATCCAGATGGTAATCCTACAAATATGGCTTGTTGGCCTACTGGTCAACAACTGGCTACTGGGAGCATGACGCGTCGGTGGCAGATTAGTACCGTACTGAAGTGAACAGTGCTGGCGCGTACTGAAAATATCTGAAGGAACAACAGGAGGAAGTTAGCGAAGATTTCGGTCTTCAGAAAGATTGTTACCTCCCTGAGGACCTACAATTCTTTCACGTTTTCGTGGAGACTATCTGTGAGTCAGCACAGGACCATGCTGCAAAAACGAACAAGTTTACTGCACAGCAGATCCTGAAGATGTCCAGCATTATCCTATCTACCCAATTCAGATCCGCAAGGATGAAAACCAATAAAGGTTCTGCATGGAACCTCTATCAATCAGATGTGAAGGAAGATATGTTAAAAGTAGCGCTGTCACATCTATTTCCTATGTTCAGTGGGATAGATTGGATATGTGGTGGCGCGGAGGAATTCACGGTGGGGGCGCTGCGGAACCGACAACAGTGCCGCCAGCGCAACCCCCAACAGTACCGTACCGTCGCAATCTGGAATGGATATCGGAGGAATAATTACACCGACTGTCTCCTTTGTACTATTTTTGTAGCTCTCTCAGATGGGTATATGTAGCCTAGCACATTTCTTTATTCTGATGTACGGTCGAGCAAAAAAGTCTTCAAGCAATCACTAGCTCAGTCACGTGTCCAATCCCCGCATCGAATCCGCTAGTTTCCAAACGACCCCACTTCTGAAGTTAGCTCAAACTTCAGGTTATGAGCCCGGGCCTGCACCCCTAACACCAATAATCACTGTCTTGATCAACGAATCCCACCATACCAGCCGCAATGTCTACCGACAAACTCACTACATTGACCTCACTGAAGTTCGACAACCTTCCCAAGCTCTTGGGCCAATCCAACTACGTACTTTGGTCTAACGCCTGGTGGATCGCCTTCAAAGCATGCCGATGGTGGAATATTGTCAATGGTGAAATCGTACGACCTAGAAGCACTACCGATTTGAAGGAAAAAGAGATCGCAGAAGACTCCAGCACCACCGGAACGGCTCCCATATTGCAAATCACTGAAGAAGAATGGGATATAGTCAACAATCAAGTGCACTACATGCTCAATACAGCTGTTGACCATACAATCCTCCACATCATTGCGAGTACCAAAACTGCCGCCGATGCCTAGAAAGTCCTAAAAGATCTCTATCACTGTGAAACTGCAAATACAACAATTTCCCTCCTCAAAACTGTCCTAGAATGAAAACTCGAAGACGGCACCTCAATGCATGACCACCTAAATGCATTCAACAACGACTGGGTGTGTCTCCACAACCGTACCTCCAATACGAAGGATGAACTCGGCCATTGTCTTTAAACTCTTACCCGATCGAACCATGCCAAAGCCGCTTTCCTGCTTGTGTCCCTTCCAGAATCAATGAACAATATCATTGACAACCTTCAAACTAAGGGAGACCTCACTTTTGAGGAACTTCACTCCAGACTGCTTGATCTGAGTGCCAATCACTCTCTTGGAAACAAGGGAGAAAAGGCATATCGGGTTGAGAAAAGCGGAAAGAACAAAGGCCCAAAGGAGTGCACCTGGTGCAAGAAGCGAAGCTTCAATGCCAAAGGACACACCTGGCAGGAATGCAACAAGCTGAAGGCGAGTAAAAGGAATGATAAGAGTACAAAAGAATATGAGAAAGCTCGTCTGGCCTCGCAAGAGATAACCACCGAAAGCTCCTCTACTTTTGCCACAGCCTTTGTAGTTAGTACAAACCCCATTCCATCCAATGCATCCGATGCTTGGATTTTCGATACTGGATGTACCTCTCACATCACCCATGATGCAGACGTGTTCGACTCCCTCCGAACCCAGGGTGGCTTTTTCAAGTTTGCAAACAGATCCAAGCGAGAAATCTCCGGAATCGGTATTGTCAAACTTAGATATCACCTCCCTGGGGGACGAATGAGACTTGCCATACTACACGACGTTCTGATGGTACCATGCCTCAGACAAAACCTGTTTAGTTGGAAGTTTGTGGCAAAGAGGGGATTCAGTTTGATCGGAAAGGGTACAGATATAAAATTGCAAGACAAAGAAGGGAGGGATATTCTCTGGGCAAAAGAAATCTTGGGCAGTCATGTCATTCAGTTAGTGGAAGATGTTACACGTTTCTCATCGTACGAAGTATGGCACCAAGCACTTGGTCACCCCCCCGTATCGAACATGAACGCAGAAACCAACAAACCCTATACTGATTCTCACCTAATCCCGAAACCACCCAAGAATTTCCACTGCAAAGCCTGCGCTCTATCAAAAAGCACTCATCACAAACCAGCAGAAAGTATGGGATACAACAAAGACACCAAATGATTTGAGTTAATCCATACTGATCTGTCTGGAAAATTTTCGGTTCCATCTATTGGCAAATGAAATTACTAAATCACATTTATCGACGATTACACCTGTTACTCAGCAATCCTATTCCTCACCAAGAAATCTGATGCAACCTCAGCAATCAAAACTTTTGTTCGTCAGATTGAAAAACAATACGACGTCAAAATCAAACGCTTCAGACATGATAATGGAGGAGAATATGTCAACGATGAACTCCAAAATTACTACAAATTTAACGGAATCATTTGTGAGCTTACGCCACCGTATGCCCATGAATCCAATGGAATTGGCGAATGATTCAACCGTACCATTGTCACAATGATGAGAACAATGATGATCGATATGAGTTCAAAATTTCCCTGGGCTGAAGCAGCTGCAACGGCAGTATATGTTAAAAACCGGTTACCCCATTCTCGATTGCCAGATAGGATGACACCTTATCAGGTATTACACGGAAAGAAACCTTCAATCAAACACCTCGACCCATTCGGACGACGATACTATGTGCATATCCCAGAAGAAATCCGGCCTTCAGGAAGCAAGCTCCTTGCAAGACCAGTTGAAGGAATATTCGTTGGATACAGCAAAAGCAATCAAATATATCGCATATGGATACCTTCAAAACCAAACCAAATTCGAGAATCAAGAGACGTTAGATTCGCACCGATTCCGGAAAAGAGTGTCAGTTTTGATCTAGAACTGTCCTCTGATTCGCGGTCCGTCGACAACCAACTGTCCTCTGATTCTCAGTCCACCGACAACCAACTATCCTCAGAAATTTCTGCCATTCCAACATAGGAAATTGGAGATATGGAACTTCAACGATTAATCCATGAACAATCCCTATTACCAGAAACCACAACACAATCTTCTCCCAATTCTTTGCCGCTTGAACCAGAAACTCCCACAATGCCAGGAGGATTCATTGAGGAAGAACCTAACGTCACGTTACGACAAAGCAACCGTATCCGGAAACCGCCAAAACGATATGCACGACAGGCAACATACCTTCCTGATGAACCAACAACATATGCGTAAGCGATGGAGAGTGTGGATGCAGAATTATGGACAAAGGCAATAAATGAAGAGATAGAAAGTTTGAAGAAGAACGGTACTTGGGAAGAGGTGGGATTACCACAAGGAAGAAAGACTGTCAATAGCAAATGGGTTTTCAAAGTGAAGCAAAAGGCAGATGGGTCGGTGGAACGGTATAAGGCACGAGTAGTAGTGAAAGGCTTTTCACAACAGTACGGAACCGACTATGATGAGACATAAGCACCAGTAGCACGATATGATTCCTTTCGGCTACTTATTGCGATCGCTTCATATCACCAATGGATCACTCAACAAATGGATGTGAAATCAGCCTTCCCCTATGGCATCCTCAAAGAAGAAATCTATATGCGGCTACCCGAAGGTTATAGGACAGCCAGAAAAGTTGCTCGGCTCCAAAAATATATCTACGGACTTAAACAATCCGCCCACGTGTGGTACGCATGCCTCTTGGAGCTACTTCGGAAAATTGGATTTGTTATATCACACTTCAACCCCTGTGTATTCATTCACAAATCTGAATCAACCTTCATTTCAGTATATGTGGACAACATCACAATAATCAGCCCGAGTTCTCGCTTTGTCCGAGAAATCAAACAACAACTCAACTCGAAATTTGACTGCAAGGATCTCGGCAATGCAAATTACATACTGGGTCTCGAACTCATCTACACTGAGGCTGGAATCAGTATATCCCAGTATGGCTACATTGAAAAGATCCTACTACGATTTGGAATGTCTGACTCCTGACCTGTCGCCACACCACTTGATCCGAATATGCCACTACGGAAAGCGGAACCAGGCACATAAATCGAGGATATTGGGATATACCAAAGCATCATCGGATCCCTTATGTATGCTGTTACTGGAACTTGACCAGATCTCGCCCACACTGTTACGCTCCTATCACAATTTTCCTCCCAACCAAATGAAGTACACGTACAAGCTGCAAAACGAGTATTACGATACCTAAGAGGAACTGCCAACTGGAATCTCCACTATCCTAAAAGGGCCAACAATACACCCCTACAACTCCTCTGCTACAGTGATGCCTCCTACGCTAGCAACGTTGACGATCGAAGATCTTTCTCAGGATATGTTACCAAGCTAGACGAAGCCACTGTCAGCTGGTGCTCGAAGAAACAGAAGTCAGTAGCGGTATCAACAACGGAAGCCAAATACATGTCGATGTCCTTAGCAACTCGCCACCTTGTATGGTTACAATGCAGACTTCAACAACTCCGGTAACACATTACCTACAGTGTTGCAACCGACAACCACGAGGTAGACTACCTTCGTGGTGACAACCAAGGAGCGTTAGAACTGGCCAAGAATCGTTGGATCAACAATCGATCAAAACATATCAACACTCACTATCATCACGTACGTGAGCAACTCGAAGCCGGCACCTTCGACCTAATGTACTTACTGACCGAAGATAACCTTGCCGACCTGTTCACCAAAAACCTTCCAAAACCTTGGCATCATGAACTGGCGGAAAAGATACGCTGTGCCTCGCGAGGGGAAGTGTTAAAAGTAGCGCGGTCACACCTATTTCCTATGTTCAGTGGGATAGATTGGATATGTGGTGGCGCGGAGGAACTCACGGCGGGGGCACTGTGGAACCCACAACAGTGCCGCCGGCGCAACCCACAACAGTGCCGCACCGGCGCAACCTGGGATGGATATCGGAGGAATAATTACACCGACTGTCTCCTTTGTACTATTTTTGTCAGTCTCTCAGATGGGTATATGTAGCCGAGCACATTTCTTTATTCTGATGTACGGTTGAGCAAAAAAGTCTTCAAGCAATCGCTAGCTCAGTCACGTGTCCAATCCCTGCATCGAATCTTCTAGTTTCCAAATGACCCCACTTCCGCAGTTAGCTCAAACTTTAAGATATTCCGGACCATATCCAGTGTCCAGCTAAGACAGATGGGAACCGGCCGAAGTTTACAGGGGATTACGCAAAAGCCATCGCACAACAGTGGCCCGACAAAAAGGCTGAGTATATGGAAAAGACCCGCATTATGAATGGGGCCGGTGAAACACTCATCACTGTCTCTATGGCGCTGCATCAGAAAAGAATGTTCACGAAATTGAAGGAGCAGGTATGTCACCACAGAGCCCGATATTGCAAAGTTCAATCTGGTACCATGAGGTACAGGCGATGCTAACAATCCACTCGCTCAGACCAGTCAACTCTCTGGCATGGGTATCACGATAATCGCCTACATCATCCCGTCCAAGGTGCCTGTCATGTAACTTCTGAGCAGCGGTGTAGCTCAGAGCTACTATTCACTCATTGCTGAGAATGGCCGAACAATCGACAATTTCACACATATTGTCAGGGCGCCCGTCTGCAATGTCAGATAAACAACGTTGAAGAAAGGGGGCAGGAATATGTCGGGATGGCTGGCCGAGACGCCCTGCGAAAGAAAGTGACGGAAAAGCTGTTGAATCTTCTCAGTACGTTTCGGTACTGAGCTTTCACAGCACAGTAGAGACTAACATTGCTAGACAATTCCTGTGGCACCCACCCCAAGCTAGTCAAGCTGACCCGAATGAAGATTATCAACATTGTCAAAGACCGCAAGCAACGGATAAAAGCCCCTGACGACTGGCCCTTAGCGAATAGGGGAAATGAGGACGGAATTATCAAGACAATATTGTCAAAGACACTGGGGGATTTACAACTTACGTATAAAGCCCTGATGTGTGGGGGCTTGACCATTGTGAAGCATTAAGCACTTGTAATGGTAGCTACTGACCTGTACTGACGATATACAGAAGAGGTCCCAGAGAAGGAATACGGTTTAGTAAAGAAATGCAAACCTTGAAACAGGTGTGTCATGACGGTGCTGGTGTCCAGAACGTATCCACTGTTTAAATTCTATCACAAACGTTCAGGTCGATACCATACGATACTGGGCTGTAGTGATTTGCAATGTACCTGTTCTTTGGCCGAACTAGACTTGTTTGTTTTCCGATACCTGCGATCAGAATTTCCCATGGCAGAGCGATAGCGACCGCTGAAACTGATTGTACCGTGCAGTATTGACCGATGCCGACCAGAACCGTCTCGCTTCCTTCGCTTGAATAGACTTGTTTGTTTTCTGATACCCACAATCAGAATTTTCCATGGCAGAGTGATAGCGATCACCGCAACTGATAGTACCGTGCAGTACTAACCGATGCTGACCAGGACTGCCTAGCTTCCTTTGCAGGAATGGACTTGTTTGTTTTCCGATACGCACGATCAGAATTTTGCACGGCAGAGCGATGGCGATCACCGCAACTGATAGTACCGTGCAATACTGGCCAATAGCAACCAGGACCGTCTTGCTTCCTTCGCTGGAATGGACTTGTTTGTTTTCCGATACCCACGATCAGAATTTTCCATGGCAGAGCGATGGCTATCACCGCAACTGATAGTACCGTGCAGTACTGACCGATGCCAACTAGGACCGCCTCGCTTCCTTCGCTTAAATGGACTTGTTTGTTTTCCGATACCTGCGATCTGAATTTTTCACAGTAAAGTGAAAGCCATTGCGGTGCGTGTCACTACTGTGGAATACTAGCCTATACTGACCCAGACTATATCGTTGCTTCACTGGAATACACTTGTTTGTCCCCGTATTCCTGCGATCAGAATTTTCCGCATACTGTCGGTATGTCAAGTACTGTGGAAAACTGGCTAATACTCATGCGGGCAGTATCTCTCCTTCACTGAAATTGTACTAGTTTGTTTTCCGATACCTGCAATCAGAATTTTTCATGGTAAAGCGAAAGTCATGGTGGTGTGTGTCAGTACTGTGGAATACTAGCCTGTACTGACTCAGACCGGATTGTTCCTTTGCTGGAATGAACTTAATCGTTCCCACATACCTGCAATCAGAATTTTCCACACACCACCAGTATGTTGGTACTGTGGGACATTTACTAATGTAAGTAAACATCTACTATGACAAACAAGCGAATCTGCGACATCTCCGACATCACCAAATGGTACCGAGAAGAACGAGAAAGAAGTTGATTCATGTCCATCTCCTGGCCTTCCCCGGGATGGGCGGAATAGGTTCAAAAAGCGCAAGAGTTCCTTCAGGACAGGTTACCAATTTCGTGAGTAACGGAGCTACGATGCTGGTGCCACATGAGTAACAGAGCTGTGGAGCTGGTGCTACAAAATTGGCTGCGTGCTAATGGCAACTCCCAACATGCTGCGGGTGAAGCAGTGCCGAAGGGACTCGCCACTGAGCTATTGGGATTGGGTCACGGTATCCACCTGCGACACGAGGACCAACAGGTAGACAGAGAACCCAAGTTCACCATTCACCAAAGAATCAGATCGTCTGCGAATGACCAGGAACGTTGAGCGGTGAATTGGGAACCCCCCGAAGCAGAACTTGCCGATATGATGGTGAAGGATGTACGTCCACACCCATGCGACTGTGTAAGACATGACGCTTCCACTGTACGCTGTATCGATCTCAATTCATACGAGCACAGAGCATTCAAATACTGCAATTGCACCTGCTCCTGCAGTATTCTTCTCAAAGAGCACCACTTCCCATGTGCTCCGATGAAGCCGAGGACTGCTTTCTCGATCCGGCTCATCAAGTATCTGTATGAGCAATCTGTGCTCGGATACGTCTCCAGAAGTGCTTGGTCAGGTGGCCTCAGAGCACTGTATGAGAGTCAGAAAAAGGCGGTGTTGCTGCCCTTTGACAGAGAAGTATGTACCCCATCCTACCTTACATTACGGCTGAATACTGAAACTTGTAGCTACGTGATACCTATCACCACTGGCTTGCAGTGAAATTCTGCGTAGATACGATGGTGGCCAACTCGCTGGAATGTCAAGACGGTGGTGCCTGGCAAGTGGAGGTCGTGTCCAACATTTTTCCTGTGTGTTTCGATATTTCGCCCGGGGAGGACAAGGCAATAGCGATTTCCATCGACGGCAACCAGCAACATGTCCGCTTCAAGGACAAATCATCATACAAGTATAAGCAACTCCCACCAAAGCTGTTCGTGGACTATGGGCACTGTAACTTCGGTTTGGGAGTTTCCGTGAGTGCTGCACGATGGGCGAGTTGTGGAAACAGATTCAAGGCAACAAGCAGCTGGAACAAAGCCGAAGCGATGGCGCAGTCGAAAAAGGCATTGGATGAGACTGGACTCATAGCTGCCACGTGCTTTCATGGTACGAATATCCGTTTCATGAACGTCTACGGTGGTAATGGGTGGTACAGCCACGTTATCCATCTATTAGAATCAATTCAAACCGAATGTCCGGCTGCTGGAGCAATACTGCTGTGCTACGATATTGCCAGGGAGTTTGAATCTTCGCTACGCCGTCATGATGCACCATGGGTTGATCGTGTACAGGTCAGTACCGAGAGGTATCTGACCAGATAGGTGGCTGACTGTTTGCAGGTTTGGATTGAAAGATTTTATCTTTACGGACACGAGATGAGATGCCACATCCTCTACAATCTCCTCATGCCTGAAGGGTTTGGATTGATGGTTGGCGAAAAGGTTGAACATCTCTGATATATACTGGCGGATTTGATTAAAACCGGTCGTGTGTCGTCTGGGCCTCGAAGATCGCAGAACATTGATGCAAGTGGTAGCTAATATTGCTGTCTTTTTCGGTACCGGACCATACTGACAGGTATGGTGCAGGACAACACCTTGCACGTAGAGGTCGAGAGAGGGTTGGTTCCAACATCTCGCATCGTTGGAAGAAGATAACGGAGATATTGCGAGAGAATCAGGCCATATTGGTCAGTGTCCTGGGAATGACGATACTACAGCGTACCGACAAGAGCGGGCATGTACACACACGGCAATCAGTCACGATTCCGTATCTGGACACACAGGCAGTTGAACAAACAAGCTATTATTGTGAATACCGTCGGTATATGCCAATCAGTTTTGACCATACAGTTCTGTACACGCAAGTACTGATTGGCTGCAGAATGAGAGTTCAAGCCGACGAGATCACTGAGGTAGAAAGGCTAACCTCTAGAGATTGTGAAGTTGGTTACCGAGCACCGAGTGCAAATGGATGTCCTTCACCATCGTGTCCAAGGCGGAAAAATGGCCAGGACGTTCATCAATAGACTCAACAGCAGGTGGAAACCTCTTGAACGGCTGGAGGCGAAATACAATTTGGAAGTAGGGAGGCCTTTACTTCGGGAGAGACTGCGTCCACTGTCATTACAGGCACTGAAGAACGATGGTATTGACAACAACGACGGTGAGATATGGGATATCGAGAGACTGATGTCCAACGCGGATTGGGCTGTGCACGCGTTTGTATGAGAGGGCATAGAGGCGAAGCATCGCATCAAGCGCACGGAAGAGGAGCAGGCTGTGCAGCTCCTACATATTCACCGAGTTTGTCAGTTGGCAGTTCGGCAGGCCGAGACGCTTCTACAGATACTGACATGGCAGCCTTTTGATGTTCTTCGCATAGGATGCACTTGAAATTGTCTTGAGCTCCTGTTGTACTCAAGATTTCAAACCATACAGTCGATGCTTCACAGAAGAAACTCATTTAGCCTGGATATCACGGATCACAAGAAACTCCTAGCAGTCGAGAGACGTATTCTGACGGAACTAGCCTCAGTACCAGTGGATGGCGTGGATGGTGCCGGCGACAAGGACGGAGGCCAGGGCATGGATGAACATGAGCTCAAGGAGGAGCATGTGATCGACGTGGAGGAAATACGGGAGGCTGTTTTGACGTGCACTAGGAGAAGAGTTGCGAGACGAAGTGGCTGAAGAGGTTGTAGTGGTAGAGTAGTGTAATACACAGTACCATTCTGTACTGCATGTGATACTTACCATGCACTCAGTGCAGGCGGCACATGGACATATGCAATGACATTCCAGATATAACCTGCAGACTTCTGCCAGTGTAGCTTTGTATGAAATTGCTAGGAGCCGCAGCCTACTGGCTGCCTAGAAGTGAGGAATTAAAGGCTGGGAGTCATCTTATGTGCTTTACATGCCCATTCTATACTCCAACCGACGGTGCTGTACCGTATTAAGCTAGGCAGTACCCAAGAATCACGGCGGCAGATGCTATCGAGTGACAGCATATGATATTGTTGGTCCTTCATTATAGGGGCAAAGCTTGGCGTCAAACTCAGTAACAAACAATGCCCAATCAAATACTGCCATACTAATAGAGTAAGATGTTAGGCCATTGGAACTCAGCCAAGTGCAAATGTGCGTAACTGGTACAGGGCGTGGCTGGACAGAAACAATGGTATCGCACTGCGCCAAGGGGTACTGCGCAGTACACAGCCATACGATTCCTGTCTGATTTGGCTTCAGATCGCCGCACGTGACCAAACTCCTAACAGTTGGTACGGTGTACCGCCAGGTGGGGACGCCGGTAATGCACAGTGCCAAACGGTACTGCTTAGTACATGTCCGTACAATTCCACTCTGATTTGGCTTTAGATCGCCGCACGTGACCAAACTCCTAACTGTTGGTACGGTGTGCAGCCAGGTGGGGACGCCGGTAATGCACTGTGCCGAACAGTACTGCATGGTACACATCCGTACAATTCCAGTCTGATTTGACTTCGGATCGTTGCGTGCGGACAAACTCTTCACGGTTGGTACGGGGTGCGGCCGGCTGGGGGACGCCGGTAATGCACTGTGCCGAATGGTACTGCGTAGTACATGTCCGTACAATTCCACTCTGATTTGACTTCAGATCGTTCTGCTCGTCCAAACTCTTCACAGTTGGTACAGGGTGCGGCCGGGTGGGGCTGCCGCTATCACACTGTGCCGAATGGTACTGCGTAGTACATGTCTATACAATTCCACTCTGATTTGGCTTTGGATCGTTGCGTGCGAAGAAACTCTTCAGTTAGTATGATGTGGGGCCAGGTGGGAACGGCAGTATCGTACTGTGCCGAACGGTACTACGTAGTACACGACTGTACAATTCCAGTCTGATTTGGCTTCCAATCGTTGCGTGCGGACAAACTCTTAAAAGTTGGTACGGTGTGCAGCCAGCTGGGAGATGCCGGTAATACACTCTGCCGAATGGTACTGCGTAGTACACGTCCGTACAATTGCAGCCTGATTTGACTTTGGATCGTTCCCCTCAGCCAAACTCTTCACAGGTGGTACAGTGTGCGGCCAGATGGGGACGCTGGTATTGTACTAGGCCGAGAGGTTCTGCGCAGTACGCAGCGATACGATTCTGGTCTGATTTGGCTTTAGATTGCAGCACGCGACCAAACTCTTAACAGTTGGTACGGTGTGCGGCCGGGTGGAGGATGCCGGTAATACGCTCTGCCGAACGTCACTGCGTAGTACATATCCGTACAATCCCAGTCTGATTTGACTTCGGATCGTTCCGCTTGCCCAAACTCTTCACAGTTGATATGCTGTGCAGACAGGTGGGGAAGGCGGTATTGCAATGTGCCAAACGTTACTGCGTAGTACGAGTCTGTAAAATTTGACCCTGGTTTGACTTCAGAACACTGCTTACAGCCAAACACCTCACAGTTCCGTACCATATACGGCCAGACACGGACACCGGCACCGCACCGAGCCGACCCGAGAGGTACTCCACAGTGCGAATCAGTACCATTCCCGTCTGTGTTAGCTTCGGATTGGTGGGTGTGGCCTAACTCCTTATAGTTCGGTATGGTGTGGATCATAGTGGCAACAAGAGTATCGCTTTAGGTATCCCCACAATACCAATGGACTTCTGCATGGATTAGTAATAGGTTGTACCAGCCACTATATAGGATGAGTAGGCAAATTAATCGTAAGATACTTCACAGCAATGTTTGATACAACATGGTACACATCTATAGCCTGGTATGAAATCACTAGGAACCACTAGCTACCGGCTGCAAGGAACTGAGGGATTAAAGAGATGCGGTCGTTATGAACGAGCTGCCAGAAACGAGTCACGCTGCACGAGCAATACTGTGAATGGGACTTGCTGGGTGAGCAATGCCGGGAATGAACAATGCCGGGAAGCGGTCGCGCCGATTCAGTAGTGCTGGGAACAAGCTACGCTGCGCAAGCAAGAGTGTCAACGGGACTTGCTGCGCATAAGGCCGTGAGCAAGCCACGCTGGGCGAGGAATGCCACGAACGAACGGAGGCGCAGAATAAGAGAGAAATCAGAAAAAGCGACAACACAAGGGTGTGAACCATCCTTATGCACAGCGAACTCAAACTCTCACTCGCACTCAGACTCACTCGTATACAGCACACTACTCGGCTATGTGGGAACAATGGTATCGCAATGCGCCGAGTAGTACTACACAGTGGCGGCCATATTCCGTACACATCGGTACGGTGTGCGGTAAGACAGCTACACCGGTACTGCGCAGTATATGGCCTGGGGGCGACACTGGTATCGTACTATGATGAGCGGTACTTTGCAGGACACGTCTGTACTATCCCAATCTGGTTTGGCTTTGGTTCACTGCATGCTGCCAGATTCCATACAGGTCGGTACAGTGTGCGGCAAGGCGGTGACACCAGTACTGCATGGTACGCGGCCCAGTGGCGACACCGGTATCGTACCATGATGAGCGGTACTGTGCAGTATGTATCCGTACTATCGCAGTATGATTTAGCTTCGGTTCACCGCGCGCGGCCAGATTCTGTACTGGTCAGTACGGTGTGCAGCCAGGCGGCGATATCGGTACTCCACGGTATGTGGCCAGGTGGCGACACCGGTATCGTACTGTGATGAACGGTACAGTGCAGTATGCATCTGTACTTTCCCAGTATGATTTAGCTTCGGTTGACCGTACGCAGCCGGATTCCATACTGGTCGGTATGGTGTGTGACCAGACCGCGACACCAGTATCGTACTGTGTCGAGCGGTACTGTGCAGTACACATCTGTACTATCGCAGCATTATTTAGCTTCGGTTCGCCGTGCGCGGCCAGATTCCGTACGAGTCAGTACGGTGTGCGGCGAGGCTGCAACACTGGTACTGCGCGGTACGCGGCCAGACGGCGACACCGGTATCGTACTGTGACAAGCAGTACTGTGCAGTACACATCCGTACTATCCCAATATGATATAGGTTTGGTTCGCCGCGTGCGGCCAGATTATATACAGGTAGGTACGCAGTGCGGCGTGGCGCGAACATTGGTAGAGCACTGCACTGGGGTGTACTGACCAGTACCAGTCAGTACCGTTATCAGGCGGTCGCATTGGTGCAGCACGCAGCGTTACCTACCATGCCTGTTCGATTGTGTACTATTCATTACAACGAAGTACCCACCAGTACCAATACTGTGACGCAATCCAGTGCAGTACTGGTCAGTATTGCAGACCCGGTACTGACCTGTACATTGCCGCGACTCGAATTTACATCGGTACTGACGCTTACGTGTTGCTACATATTATTACCTGGTGGTACGGCACTAGCAGGGCATACCCTTGCTGGCATAGACCTCGTGTGGTCAAGGGAACGTGTCTCTACCCTAGACCAAATCAGGTCATCTATCTGCAGCCCATAGGTGCTCTGCACTGTTCCTATCCTGGTCCTCCCTCCTGTCATCTGCCTGGTTACCAACCCTACCATTCATCAGCAAAAAATTTGAGAATTCTCCCAGTACTCCCATCGCTCCCATCGCTCCCATAAGTTCCCATAAGCTACGGTAGAGAGGGTGTACCCAAGTCGAGCACGTATATAAGTCGAGTGCTAACGTACTAAGTAGGCGCTAGTGCACTAGCGTACTCTAGACCGCCAGCAGGGTTTTTTTTGTCTGGGGCCACGCATCATCGTCGCGACGCCCGAAGGTTCCGGGCCGCGACGCCCGAAGGTTCAGTGCCTCAGCACGCAACGGAAACAAAAATTATCGTTGCTTATATACCTACAATTTTCTCCAATCGATTCAAAAAAAAAAGACTTAAAATAATCCAGAACCTGAGCTATCTACCTAATACCAAGTACAAACACCTCCTGGTCATCTTCTTCTTCAGCATCGCCGCCATCATCGCTATCAGAACCACTCTCTCCATGTTCAGCGCACTCTGCCTCTAGTAATTCTATCTCCTCCTTCAACTTTTGGAACCGGTCCAGTTCATTCTTCACCTCCTCCTCCAGTCTAGCTACAGACTTCCAGGTTGCTAGTAGCTTTTTGCCCTCTTGTTCCATGGTCCAGTATTTCTCCTTTTTTGCAGCCAACTCCTACACCCGAAGATCCAACTTGGCAGCTTTTTCCTTCCATCTCTGTATGTCACGAACCTGGCGTGACAGGCTCGTAGGCGCCGGTGCCGGTACCACTCTCACCCTTGTCACCCTGTGGCTCGTCCTCGTTTCCTCTGCCGCAGCCGCAGTCATCCTCCGCGCGTAGGCGCCTCGACCGATCTCCGCCATATCGCTCCGGTAGCGATATCCCCGACTGCTGGCCGGTCTAGACCTCTCTCCTTTGTCTCCGTTATGTTACTTGCGTGTCCTTCTCCTGTCATCGTTACGTATGTCGTTTCCTGTTGATTATGCTTGCGCGTCCTTCTCCTTTATCGTTCCGAGTATTGTTTCCCCTTGATTAAGTTGTACGTCATTCTTCCTTTTCCCTTACTGTTACTGCTTGCGCGTCCTTTCTCCTGTTGCCAGGAGTAGACTGTTGGCCGCGCGGCGGCCAAGTGCGATCATGTGTTTTCCTGGCGCGTAGCGATTGAGTCATGATGAAGTATGGAGGAACTGTGTCAGTCTTGCGGGCAAGCTGTGATTCCACAGAGGGAGGGAAAAGTATAAAGGAAAGGGCGCAGTAGCTAGTCGGGAGATTCTTCTCCACGCAATCTATTATCCTCATAGTACCCCCCAAAACTTCACTGTTTTCGCGACACCAAAAATCTTCTTTTCCAATTAAGTTTTCAACAACCCCGGAAACCCACCTCAGGAGTCGGTCAATAGTTTATTAACTAGAGGCCGCACCCCTCCGG
>Ga0307516_10002711_pt1 | contig 23336 bp, 22 predicted proteins | sample 19_EM_MG_FD_203310 | JGI IMG/M metagenome (GOLD analysis project Ga0307516, IMG submission 203310) | Populus trichocarpa ectomycorrhiza microbial communities from riparian zone in the Pacific Northwest, United States - 19_EM | ecosystem: Host-associated > Plants > Roots > Unclassified | place...
CGCAACCGGTCGGGGCTCGGCAAAGCCTCGCCCTGGAAGGATAGGATCACGTCATCGACCATCAGCCCGGCTTTTTCGGCAGGACCACCTGGCACGATCACGCTCACGAGCACGCCTGACTCTTCGGGCAGCTTCAGCCGCTCGCGATCTTCCGGCATCAGCGGCGCCACCACGACGCCAATCGCGCTGCGCTTCACGCCGCCGTCGGCGAGCAGACGCGGCAAAAGCTCTTTGATCATGTTGACCGGGATCGCAAAGCCGATGTTGTTGGCGCTGCGGCGGATGGCCGTGTTCATGCCCACGACGCGTCCGGCCATGTCGAGCAATGGGCCGCCGGAGTTGCCGGGGTTGATGCTCGCGTCGGTCTGCAAAAAGTCGTAGTAGCCCGATTCGTCCAGCCCCTTCACGTCTTGAATGGTGCGACCGCGCGCCGAGATGATGCCGGCCGAGACGGTGTGCGAAAGCGCAAACGGGTTGCCGATGGCCACGACCCAGTCACCGACGCGGACTGCTTCCGAGTCGCCCAGCGGCAAAAACGGCAGATTCTTCTCTTCGACGCGAATGACGGCCACGTCGGTGCGTGGGTCGTGTCCGACGACGGTCGCCTTGACCTGCCGCTTGCGCCCGAACACGACGTAGATTTCACTGGCCCCATCGATCACGTGATTGTTAGTGATGATCAGGCCGTTGGGGTCGTACACGAACGCGCTGCCCACGCCTTCGCCCACCACCTGGCGCCGCCCGGTGATGCCGCGACGCTCTTGCAGTGTTTTCACGAACACGACCGCGGGGTCGGCTTTGGCCGCCAGATCTGCGAAGCTGCTGGGTGCCTGCACGCCGGGCGGAGCAACGACCTGCACCGGTTGCGACACGATGGGCGAGCCTGCCACCAGCACGGCGCCGGACGGCACGGCTGCCGGACCCGTGCCCGCAGCCGGAGTGAGCCGCTTACAACCAGCCAGCGCCAAGGGAAGGAGCGCCGCGGCGACGAGCGCGCGAGCCTGGCGTTTCACTTGCCCTGCGCGACCTCGACGAAGCGCATGCGCAAGTCGTAGATGGCCTGAGACAGCACGCGCTCCTCGTCACCGTTCAAGTTACCGCGCGTCTTTTCCTGCAACATCGCCAAGAGGTCGATGGTTTGGCGCGCCAGGGGCAGGTTCTTTTCGAGCCCGCCCGTCGCCGGATCGGGCGCGTCTCCTAAGTGGAGCAGCGCCGAGTGGCTCATCGACACGACGAGATTGAGGAAATCGACAGCGGGGAGCTCTTTGGCCTGGGCGTGCTCTGCGTAAGCGCGCTCGGCGGGATCGTGCTCCCCGTTCTCGCTCACGCCTTCTCTCCCTCGTCCTTCTTCACTTCTTCTTCTTTTTCCTCGTCCTCGTCGTCGTCGTCATCCTCGTCCTCGTCGTCCTCATCCTCGTCGTCGTCCGCGACGACGGCTGCCGGGACGACGGCCACCTTGAGCTTGGCCTTGGGATCGAGCACTTCCTCGTCGTCGTCTTCTTCTTCGAAGGGACGGATCGGGGCGGGGCGAGCCGCGGGCGCCGGCCGAGAGATGCGTGGACCGTCGATGGCGCGCTCCGACTCTTTCTGCAGGGCGGGTTGCTTCAGCTCCAGCACGACTGCTTTGTCTTCCACGTCGAGCAGGGCGGCGTCTTGACGCTCGACCTCACTCTCGGTGAGCTGATTCTTGCGTAGCAGTCGATCGCGGACGCGAATGTCGTTCTTGAGGCTATCGGAGGTGGGCATCGTTTTACCGTCTTTGCGCCGGCCTAGGCGCCGGAGCGGTCCTTCTCGTAGCGCTTGGTACCCCCCCGAAGCAAGCTTGCAACGGGAATTAGCGCGGGGTCCGGCGCCTCTTCCGCCAAAATCGCGGTTTCTGCAGCCAAAATCTCGGCTTCGTCGGCCGGTCTGACCTCGAGAACCTCGACGTCGAAGCGCACCTTTTGTCCGGCCAAGGGGTGGTTGCGGTCCAAGATCACGGTCTCGGGCGTCACCTCGAGCACGCGCAAGAGCACCCTGCCGCCGGGAGCCTCGGCGCTGTCGTCCTCGTCTGCGTCGAACGCGTCGCCCTCGGCTACGTCATCCGGGAACTCGTCGCGCAGCACTTCCAGCACGGCTTTGGGATCGCGCAGCCCGAAGGCGTCTTCGGGTTTGACGGTGAGCGACTTCTTCGCGCCTTGCGGCAAACCCTCGATACCCATCTCGAGCGCAGGCAAGAGCGCACCAAAGCCGAACACGAAGCTGGCCTGGCTCGGCTCGTCCTCGACGGGCGCGCCTTCGGCGTCGCAGATCACGACGCTGAGGCGCACCCACATTTCGGGACCAATTTGAAAACCCTGTGACTTGGCGCGCCCGCTCACGGTGCGCCCTGCTCGATCGCCTCGAGCGACGGGGCTTGCAGCTCACCGGCGAGCGCGCTCTCTGCCACGACCCACGGGCTGGCCAAGTAGACTTTGCCGGGGCCGCTTCGTCCCGGCAAGTTGCGGTTGACCGCGCTCACCGTCACTTCGTCCGCGCTCGTCGAGATACCGGGGCCGGAGCCGATGCAGGCGCCGCAGGCCGGCTCCAGCACGATCGCGCCGGCGCGTTCGAACAGCTCGAGGTAGCCGCGCGACTCGGCGTAGCGACGAATGCCGAGCGAGCCGAGCTGAATGAACAGCCGCACGCCCGGCGCGACCCGTCGACCAGCGCGCAGCCCAGCGCTCAGCACCGCGGCGTAGGCGTCGATGTCGGTCGCCTTCGAGCCCGTGCAGGAGCCGCCGTAGGCGATGTCGATGCGCACGCTGCCTGCAGCCAGCGTTTCCTGCAGCGTGCGACCATTTCGCGGGTCGCCGGGCAGCGCCAGCATCGGCTCGACCCGCGACAAGTCGAGCGTGACGACAGCCGCGTACTGGGCGTCTGAATCAGCGTCGAGGCCAACCAGCGGCAGATCGAGGTCGCTCTGGCGACGCTCCGCCAGCTCGGCGCGCACCCGACGGTCTAGGGCCACGATGCCGGTGAACGCGGACGCCTCGACGGCCATGTTGGTCAAGGTCGCGCGTTCGTCCAAGTTGAGGGTCGCGATGCCGGGCCCCGTGAACTCGAGCACGCGGCCGTTGAAGACGCCGGCCTTCTGCTCAGCGCACGAGAGCAGCGCGAGCATGGCGTCTTTCGCGCACGTTCCAGGCCTAAGCTCGCCGGTCAGCTCGATTTTGACGGTCTCGGGCACGCGCACCCGCACGTCGCGCGTGTAGAAAGCGTTGGCCATGTCGGTGCTGCCCACGCCGAACGCCAGCGCGCCGAGCGCTCCTGCCGTGCAGGTGTGCGAGTCAGTACCGACGATGACACTGCCAGGCAGCCCCAGCTCGTCGACCACGACGTTGTGGCAAATGCCGTAGCTCTGCGGACCGTTTTCGCTCTGTACCTCGTCGTACAGCGTGACGCCGTGTCGCGCCGCGAAGCGCTCTTGAGCGCGCTTCAGCTCGAGGGCATGGTCGTAGAGCTTGAGCTCGCGGTGGCGCGGCGTGAGCGCCTGCTCGAGCAGGGTCAAGTGATCGCGAAACAGCACCAAGCTCGCCGGATCGGCCACGGCCGCGTCCTCGCCGAAGCCGCGACGAAACAGGGCGTCGGCCATCGCCGTCACGTAGTCGTGCGAAAAGCGCAGATCTGCACGGATGAAATAGCTTTGACCTGGTGCGACGCTGGGCACCCCCAACAGTCCCTTGGGTCTGACGACATGGGCCGCGATCAATTTCTCGACCAACGTCATCGGGCGGCGAGTGGCGCTCACGGTGGCGGATGCCACTTGCCCGGCCAAGCGCCGCTGGTTGTAAGCGAACAAGCCGCCCGCCTCGACCACGTCGCGCGGGATGCCGTCCAAGCCGCGCAGCAAGTCGTCGATCTCGACGCGCCCGACCTGTAACAGCCGCGTCAGCAAACCAAAATCCGTCGACACGTAGATGCCGAGGTTCTGACAGTTCTGCAGGAAGATCTTTTCGACGCTCTTGGCGATGATCAGGCGAATGCCGGCCTCGCGCAGCGAGAACGGCGCCGTCTCGCGCGACGAGCCGTAGCCGAAGCTCTCACCGGCAACCAGCACCTGAAAGCCGCCCGCCGCCACGTCGCCGGCTTCGACCGCGCCACCAGAGAGCCCGACCAGACAGTAGCGGGCCAGCGTGGCATCGAAATAGTAACAAGCCCAAGCGGGCGTGATTTCGTCAGTGGACACGCGATCGCGCAAGGGTCCCGCCGCCCCGAGCTCCACCGAGCGCCCGCTGCCCTTGAGCTGTGCCTTCAGCACCTCGGGGCTCTCGCACAGCACGAGCACGCGCCCGGTCAGAGAAAACCCGTCGCTCAACGCGGAGCCTCGACAACCGACATGGCCCAAGAGTATGCCGAAAGCCGTGTTCTCGCCGCACCGGAATCGCACCGCGCAGATCGTCCTGCTGACGCTCGCGCTGGGGGCGTGCCGGGGCAAGGCCGGGCCAGCAGCGGGCCAGCTTGGCCCTGCGCCCGGCCCCGAAGCGAGCTCCCCCGCACCCCACCCGAAGACCGAGCCCCACGCTCGGCAGAGCGCGGAAATTTCCGGCGGTACGCTGCGCGCCGGCAGCACCCCCGGCGACCCTGGGCGCGTCCCGGAGCTGGAAGCCAAGAACCAAGAGGTAGAGCTTGGGCCGTTCAGCATGGACCGGCTGCCCTACCCCAACGATCCCGCCCAGCCGACGCTGCTCGGCAAAACCCGCGACGAAGCGCGCCGCCTGTGCGCCGAGCGGAGCGCGCGCCTGTGTACGGAGGTGGAGTGGGAGCGAGCCTGCAAGGGGCCGAAGCAAGACGAATATCCCTCGGGGGTGATCTGGGACACGAGCTGCACCGCCGGCGTCAAGGCGTGCGCCACCGGCTTCGATGTCTTGGGGCTCGGCACGACGGCCGGCGAATGGGTGGCAGGCGACATCACGCTCGACGACAAGCGCCGAGCGGTCTTGCGCGGCGCGGGCATCGGCGCGCCCGCCACCGATCATCGCTGCGCCGCGCGCCACCCCACCGAACCCGCGACGCAGAGTCAAGACATCGCCTTTCGCTGCTGCCAAGGCGCTCCGAACGCCGCGGTCGTCGCCGAGCCGAAGCAAGGTCCCATCTTCAGCAAGGCCAAGCTCAGCGCCGAAGAGCTGGAGCAGGCGCTCGCCGCCGACCCCGCCGGCAAGGCGCTGGCTCACGACATCAAATTCTTCCGCGAGCCGGAAGGCGCAAACACCGTCGTCTCGCGCGGCCCCGGCGACAAGAAGGGCTTCGACTTCACGGTCGCGCCGCTGCTCTGGCAGCCCACGGCCGGTGCCGAAATCCTCCTTGTCGCCGCGCGCTCGGGCGAAACGACGTCGTTCATCGCCGCCTTCCACGTGCTGCCCGGCGGCAAATACCGCCTCGCCTCGACGTTCACTCTGCAAAACGAGCCCGGCCCCGTCGCGCTCGCCTACAGCCCCGACATCAAGCCGCGCGTGCACTTCTCCACCTGCTGGGGCTGCCCGGGCGAGACGGGCAAGGCGCTGTTTCGAAAGCCGGAGACCGTCGTCATCGTGCAGCCGTAGTGAGCACGCTACGGCGCGGTGGAGGCGCGCTGCATGTACGCGACTTGCTCCTGAAGCACCCCTTGGGCCTTGTCGCCGTCCAAATGAAAATCGCCGATTGGACTGGACAGCTGGAAGCTCGACCTACAGCGTTCGGCGTTGCACTCGCAAACCTGGGTGATGTCACAGAGGTTGACTTGAGCGCAGCTGGCCGCCGGCAGGGGCCCGGGGCCGATCAGCACACAGTGGTTGCCTTGTTCTTGAACGCCCGCATTCGGGAGGCAGTTGTACCCGCTGGTCTCAGCGTCGTTCGGATAGGGCGTCTGCAGCTCGCACCAGCTCTCCCAAGGCTCGGCAAAAGTGAGCCGAAACCGCAAGCGAGCGCCAGTGATCGTCGCGTCGAGTAGCGTGTACGAAAAGCCAGACACGCCGCGCTCGGCCGTGTGGTAGTCTAGGCCGGGTGGGTAGCTGAGTTGCGCGTCGGTCGCGGGCGGCAGTGGCGCGGTAGGCTCGCCGAACACCAGCGTGCCGCAAGCCTGACTGCCGCTGCGCTGCATTGTGATGGTGAAGTCGCCGTTGGCGGCCACCAGCCCCTCACCTTGAACGTAGCCGGTCCAGATCTCTTGCGGGGCGCCGCCATCGGCGCTGCAGGTCGGCCAGTCCGGTAGCGGCCTAACGGGTACCGAGCTCCCGGAGGCCGAGCGGCCCGTCACTGGGCTGCCCGTTGCGGAGCCGCCTGTTCCGGAGGTGCCGTCCGCGTTCGAGCCAATGTCTCGAACCTGCCCACCGCACCCGCTCAGTGCCGCCGCCAGAACCCCAACCCCAACTAATATCCCCACGTCAGCGTGCCTGTTCATGTTGACCTCCTGGCTTGGAGTTGGCAGCCAATGTGGCTTTCCATCACGGAATGCCGCCCAACGCAGCGTTCACCGAGTCGAGCAGCATGCTGCGTGGATAGCGCTCGGCGAACTGCTTACCCGCCCGGCGAGCTTCGTCGAGCCGACCTACCACCATGAGCGCCTTGACCAGCAGAGCCGAACGCTCCTGTTCGAGCGCACCGTGTGGGTAGCGCTCCGCGTGTGAACGTAAAACCGCGAGGGCCTGCTCGCCATTCTTGGCCGCGATCGCTCGCCGAGCTTCGTCGAGCAGACGCACCTCGGCGTCTACGCCGTTGGCGGCATCTGCTTTCGCGGGTTCGACACCTTTCGCGGGTTCGACACCGTTTTCGGAGCCGACGCCCTTCTCGACAACACTCGCCGATGACCTGGCTCGCGAAACAACCTGGGCGTGAACGCTGGGCGGCGGCGCCGCGTCAACGAAACGCTCGGCAACTCCGACGGGCGCTGGCTCTGTTGCGAACGGCGCTACGACCACGGGGCTTGCCGATGCATGCGCTGGCGTCTGCGGCTGAGCCGTGCGCTCCGCTTTCGCCCCAACCAGCGAGTGTCCCCACGCGCCAAGAGCCGTGCCGACGGCGAACAGTGCTAGCCCGCCGAGCTTCGAAATCCGTAGGCTACCGCCGATGCGCGCGCTAGCCGGCGGCTTGGAAGGTGCAAGCTCGGAAGTGCCTGGCAGCTGCCCCAACGTCAAGCTGACAGCCAAACGCTCTCGCAAGCGGCCCATGGCGGCGGCATCGAGAGCCGCGTCTAGACGGAGCTCGTCGACAAGCGCTGCGGTATCGGAAGCCAATGCATCGTCTTTCATGACTACCTCTCGCGGCTGCGCAAGCGCTGCGCCGCCTTGGTGAAGTCTTGACGCGCCAGGCGTAGGCGCGAATACGCTGTCGCGAGCGGCACGCCGAGCGCCGCGGCCACCTCGGGGATCGAGCAGCCGTCGATTTCGTGAAGGATGAAGACCGCGCGTCGGTTCAGCTCGAGTTGCCCGAGTGCCGCCCAGGCTAGTCGCCGGCGCTCTTCCGACAACAGATGTTCCGCGGGGTTCGGCGCTACATCGATCAGCGCCGGCTCGCCCAAAACTTCTACGCGGTGGGGTCCGCGACGACGATGCTCGGACGCGATGCGCAGCACGAAGCCGAACAGCCAGGGCTTGATTGGCCGGCTCGGGTCGTATTGCTCCAGGTGTCTAAAGACCTGGATGAATACCTCGTGGGTCAAATCCTCGACCTCGCGCGGCAAGGCACCGAGCCGGCGCAACGTGGTCCAGACGTAGGGGGCGTGCTGCTCGAAGAGCTCCGGAAAGCGCGGCCGTGCGCCGGCGTGCTCGCCGGCGTCGCTCGCAACCTGCGCCAGACGGAGCGTCACCCCCCTAGTTTGGCCGCCCCGCCGGCGATCCATCACGGAAAACGCAGCCGTGCGCCCAAGACCAAGCCCGCAGCCAACGGCAGGGCGTCCCACACTCGGGCGCCGTCCACTTCAGCGCGCACGCGCGTTGTAACCCCCAAACCTTCGCCCGCGGCAAATAGGCCAACCGACTTCGAGAGCGGCGCCACCAAGGCCAGGCGCGCCCCGAACGCCACGAATGGCCCCACCGAAGTGCGAGGAGACCGAACCTGCCCGCCCGTGACCCAGCTCGCTCCGGCCATGCCGATGGCACACGCCTCGAGCGGGCTTGCCAGCCAGCACAGCCCGAGATCGCCCGCCGCAAGCTTGAGCTGCAGCGCGGCCCCTGCGCGGACGTCGCCGCTCGGTGCACTCGCAAAGCGAGCCCCGGCGACGAGCGCGAGCGAGCCGAGCGAGTGCTCGTACCAAAGCGCTCCACCAAACGCTGCGGCCGGCGCGACGCCGACGAGCGTGATTGCCGAAAGCGCCAGCGAGTCGCGCTGAGAAACGCGGCTAGGCGGGGGCTTGTCACGCTGCCGGTCGTGCGCTTTCTCTTCATCTTGCGAGAGCGGGAGCGGCGCCTGGCGCGGCGCCGGCCGGGCAAGATTCGTGGCACTTTCGCGCTGGTGCTCGGCGGCCTGCTCCGGATCGATGGCGATGCTGATCGAAAGGGCCAGGGCGTGACCGATCTGCACGCAGTCGCCAGTGGGCGCCTGCAGCTCGCGTTTGCCCCGCGACATTCCGTTCTCGTCGACCAGCTCGACGCTGCCGGTGAGCTCGCCATCCTGCTGGCCGATGCGCGCGTAGAGCGCTCCGCTGGCGTTGGGACTGAACGGATCGTAGCCGAGGCGCGCGACAACCGCCAAGCGCAGCTCCATCTCGTCGGGGCAGCTGGCCGTGCCAGCGTCGCGGACGTACAAGAGCCGGTAGTGAGAGGCAGCGTGCGCGAGGCGCGGGCTCGCAAACACCGCTAGCCCGAAAATCGCGAGACGCAAGCTACGCATCGACCCGGGCCAGGATAGCGTTTTAGTCGTCGAGCTGCTGCGCCAAATAATTCTCGCGCCCCATGTCGTTCAGCTGGTGCAGCTGCGCTTCGAGCCAGTCGATGGAGTCCTCTTCGTCAGTCAAGATGTGCTCGACCAGCTCGCGGGTGCCGCCGTCGTTTTTCGCGAGGCACAGCTGGATGGCGCGGTTCAGGCGCGCAACGGCTTCGAGCTCGAGCGTGAGATCGAGCTTGTGCATCTCGATCGGCTCTTCGCCAACGCGCACGGGGGACAGACGCTGCATGTTGGGCACGCCGCCCAAATAGAGCACGCGCTCGATCACGCGATCAGCGTGCTTCATCTCTTCGATCGACTCTTCGCGCTTCTTCTTGGCCAGCCGCTTGTAGCCCCAGTTTTCACACATCTTGTAGTGGATGAAGTACTGGTTGATGGCCGTAAGCTCGGAGGTGAGGATCTCGTTCAGCGCATCTACGACTTCGGCATCGCCTCGCATGGTGCCGCGACGCTAACACGGGCGCCTGCAGCGGGCCGGAATCGGGCGCGGCTAAAACGCCCCAAACCGTTGGAAGATCCGCGGCTTAGAGAATGACTTTGACAATCATTTTCAATAAGCTAGGTTTCTTCAGCCGCCCATGATCGTTTGCCATTGCCACGGCGTCACCGACCGAGAGATTCGCCAAAGCGTCCAAAACGGCGCGCGCAGCTGCGCTGACGTCGCCGACTGCTGCGGGGCAGGCTCCGGTTGCGGCGGCTGCGCATCGCTCGTGGCCGAAATCGTTCACGGCGAGCGCCGGCGCCTGGCCGTGCTGAAAAGCGACGTCGCCGCCTCGCCGTTTGCCAACCTGGGTACCCTCGCGGATTCGGCAGCGCTGCAATCCGCGTAGCTCGGCGCCCGGCCCGAGCGGCTGCTCCCCGGTGCCCCCTTTACGCGCCGCTCGGCTTGTCCCATGAAGTCAGGCGCATGCAGGCATGGCTCCGCTTCTTCGACGCCGCATTCGGCCGCTACGCCGTCACCAGCGCCGCGGCCACCGCGACAGATTTCGCGCTGTTCAGCGCGCTCCACGCGCTGGGCGTCGCCGCCGGTCCGGCCACGTTTTTCGGCTGCGTGGCGGGCGGGGTCGTCGCCTTCTCGCTCAGCCGGCGCTGGACTTTCCAGGCGGGCACCGGCCGCGCCCTACCTCAAATGCTGCGCTTCTTGTTCGCCTGGGCGACCAGCGCGCTGCTCAATTCGGTCGGCGTGCCCGCGTTGCTCTCGCTCGTCGCCTCACCCCAGCTGGCATGGGCGTTCGTGCGCGCTGCCGTCTACCTGGGCTGGAACTACCCGCTTTCACGCTGGTTCGTGTTCGCGCCCGAGAAAACCGCGCCAGCGCTCAGCGCCCCGTAACGCACAGCTCGAAGCGCGCTTCGCCAGCCGGACCGCTGCGCACGCGTGCGCCCGCCACGTGCGCGGCAATGCGCGCTGCGTACAAGCCCAGGCCGCGGCTGTAGCGGCCGCCGGCGACGTTCTTCGTCGACAGCTGCCCCTCGGCCGTGAAAGCTTGCTCGCCCACTTCGCGCGCCAGCGCGATGCCGCTGTCGTTGACCGCGAGCACCAGATCGGTCCCCTCACGCCAGGCGCGAACCGTCACCTTGCCCGACTCACCCGCGTGCTGAATGGCATTGCGGATCAGATTGCCGAGCGAGCGCTGCAGCATATCGCGGTTCGCGAAACCCTTTAGGCCGCCCGCCGATTCGACGTCGACGTCCAGATTGACGCGGTAGCTCTCGGCAAAGCGGCGGGACTTTTGCGCCGCTTCGCGCAACAGCTCGCGCAGCGGAAATTCCAGCGGCTCGCGCGGCTTGGCACCGTCGAGCGCAATCGCAAACAGCTCCAGGTTGTCGGTGATGTGACCGAGCGCGTCGCTCGACGCCGCCACGTCTTCGAGCGCCTCGTGCGCCTCCGTGTCGGCCACGCCCACTACGGAGCCGAGAAAGCTGACGTTGCTGTGCAGCGCGGAGAGTGGATTGCGAAGGTCGTGCGCAAAGAGCCCCAGCAAGGCACTCACCAGCTCCGAGCTCAACTCTTCCTTCATCTGCCTCGACGGGCGGACTTCGCCCCAGATCGAGTTCGTACTATCTCACAACGAGCCCAGAAAATCGCGCAGCGTGGCCAGCAACTGCTCGCGTTCTTCGAGCGGCAAAATGTGCGAACCGCCCGGAATTAGCGCCAGCCGCGCCCCGGGAATGCTTTCGGCCATCGCCATCGACACCTCGGGCGGGGTGAAGGTGTCCCTCGAACCTGCGACGACCAGGGTGGGGACACGGATGAGGGGCAGCAGATCTTCGGCGGTGTGCTCGCCTGCCGCCCGCAGCATGGCTAGGAAAAGCGTGAAATCGACGTGCACGGCGTGCCTGAAGTAGGGCTCGACGTCTTCCACGCGCACCTTGCCTGGATCGATGTCACCCATCATGACGCCGAGCTTGAGCGCGGCTCGAACTGGGACACGCGCCCAGAGCGCCCGCAACAGCCGCGGATGGCGCGCGCTGAAGTCGAGCAGGTTCGGCAGCACCGCCGAGAGCACGTCGGAGCCTTTGAACGTGTGCGTGATGCGGCCAAAGCTCCCGCACAAAAGTACCAAGGCTCGCACGCGCTCGGGCCTCGCGCGGTAAGCCTCGAGGCACACCTGCGTGCCGAGCGAATGCCCCACCAGGACCACTTCGGGATCGCCCAAGTGCTCGCGCACGGCGTTCATGTCAGCGGCATGCGCCGCGACGTCGATCTGCTCGCGATCGACGGGCAAGCCGCTGCGCCCGTGCCCACGGTAATGAAAATGCGCTACCGGCATGAGCTCGGCCAGCTCATCCCACAAATAGCGGTAGATGTAGCCGTCGCAGACGAGGCCGTCGCAGAGCAACGCTGTGGGCGTGCTGGCTGCGGAAGCAACGCTTGCGTGCTGCCGAACGTAGAGACGAGTGCCGTCGCGCCCTAGCGCGAACGACTCGAGCGCCGCATCAGGTGGCGGCCTCGTCCTCGTCGTCACTGATGTCGTTCACGCTCGGGATTTTCTTGATCTCGAGCCGAGCCATCTTCCAGGCGCGCTGCACGACCCAAGAGAGTGAGCGGTCGAGCCGCGCCGCCTCGTCCTTGATTTCCTGCAGCATGGCCTCAGGAAAGTACAGGCTTTGCTTGCGCTTATCGCTACCGGCGGTCTTGTTGGATTCGTTGTCGGCCACGCATACCCTCGGTATGTAGGTAGGTGTCGCGAGACACCGTCAAACACGCGAACCTAAGCACTACCACCCACAGACCCTCGGAATCAATAGCGGATCCATGCTCGGCGCTCCGCGCCCCTTCTTCCCTGGTGTGCCGGTGGGGCCCCAGCCCCACCTTCTTGGTCTGCTCGCGAGGCCTCGACCCCGCCTTATCGCCCTCTTATTGGGGCCTTTTAGGTGTCTTCGCTAAGTACTTGATTCGCCGCAGGTACGCGCCGATCACTGCCCCATGAACGTTTTTCGCGCCGGACGATTTCGGCGGGGGCTCGAGCTTGGGGTAGCGGCGGCGCTGGGCGGGGCGGTCGTCGCTATCGCGATGCCGCTCTTCCACGTCAAAGAGGCCCAAGCGAAGTCGGAGTGGGATAACCCGTACTTCCCTTTCGAACAGCTGGGGCGCGTGCTGGCCTGGGTCGAGAACGAGTACGTCGATCCGGTCGAGCGACGACGGCTGGTCGAGGGCGCGATCAAGGGCATGGTCGCAGAGCTCGATCCGCACTCGTCGTACTTGCCCGCCGAAGACTACGGCATCTTCCAAGCCGACACCGAAGGGCACTTCGGCGGCATCGGCGTCGAGGTCGATTTCGGTGACGAGTACATCACCATCATCGCCCCGATCGACGGTTCGCCCGCCGCGCTCGGCGGAGTCATGCCCGGTGATCGCATCTTGGCCATCGACAACCAAGCGGTGCGCGGCAAGAGCGCAGCCGACTTGGTGCGCATGATGCGCGGGGAGCCGAATACGAAAGTGCTGCTCACGGTGCGGCGCAAGGGACAAGACAAGCTGCTCTACTTCAGGCTGACTCGGCAGATCATCAACGTGGCGAGCGTCGCCAGCAAGCCGCTGAAGGGTGGCATCGGCTACTTGCGCATCAAAACGTTTCAAAACGGCACGCACGCCGAGCTGCTCGACCACATCAAGCAACTGAGGCAAGCCGCGCACGGCGACCTGCGCGGCGTCGTGCTCGACATGCGCAACAATCCGGGCGGGTTGGTCAACGAAGCCACCGCGGTCGCGGACGAATTTTTGTCGAGCGGCGTGATTTTCACGACGCGTCGCCGCGGGCAGATCGTCGACGACTTGCGCGCAGATAGCTTGGGCGCGCTGCGTCGCGGACCGGTGGTGGTGCTGGTCAACGAGTACAGCGCCAGCGCGGCGGAGCTCGTGGCGGGCGCACTGCAAGACAACAAGCGCGCACCCATCGTCGGCGCGCCCACGTTCGGCAAGGGCTCGGTGCAAACCATCGTCGATCTACCCGGAGGCGCAGGCCTGCGCCTGACGACCTTGCGCTACTACACGCCCAGCGGGCGCCCGATCCAGGCGCAGGGCGTAAAACCAGATATTTTGGTGGGCGGCGCCAGCGTCGCGCTCGGCTACGGCGTGCTCAAGGAACAGAATCTCGAGGGCTACTTGCCGCCTGTCGAAGGCGGCCTGGCACCCCTCATAAGCCCACCCGAGCCACCCGACGACAAGACCCACAAGGCATCGGCCGAGCCGCCTGCGGGCGAGGAGACTGACTTGGGAATGTCGCGCGACGTGCCGGCCGATCCGGAGACCGGTGTCGATGAAGCGCTGAAGATTGGCTACCGCGTCGTGACCGGCACCTACAGCAAGATCCCGCTCAAGGCTCCCGCCGAACCCTCAGCCAAGCCGTGAAGCCGGCTCGCGAAGCCGGCTACTGAACGAGCGTGCTGCGTCGGCGCAGTCGCACCACCAGCTCGTCGCGCCTGCCCACGTAGGCCTCGGCATCGATGGCCATGTCTTTGGGCAGGTGCTCTTCGACTTCTCGCATTTCGTTGCCGTTGCTGAGCAGGAAGAACGCGCGGGCCTCGGGCGAGACCAGGCCTTTGCGCGCCAGCTGCGCCATGTGGTGCGGCGTCTTCTCGCAATGCGCGTCGAAGCGCTCCTTGTACTCGGCAGCGCGCACTTTGTCTGGGTGGTACTTCGTGTAGTAGCGCCAGGGCCAGCAGCTGGCAGCGTCGAGAGCGACCATGGGCCGCTCTCCCAGACGGAGTGATTCCGCCGCCATCTGCTCGAGCCGATCCATGGCAGCCGGGAACGCCGAGTCGCCGGCCATGGATGAAGTCTTGTGGGAGTGAATCGAGCGATCGAAGAGCAGATAGGGCAAGACCACCAGCGCTCCGACGGGTGCGAGCTCCCAATGCCTGATTTGCGTGCGTCGTGTGTCGAAGACGGCAGCGGCGAGCCCGGCCGCGTAGACCAGCGCGAACAGGTCAGTCCGAAATGCACCGAGTGGCCACTTACCGAGGACGTTGAAGCAAGTGAGCACTACGACCGGTGCGGCCAAGAGCAGCGCTTGGCGCCCGCGGCGGCGATACGCGAGCGCCGCGACGCCGAGCAGCCCCAGCGCGCCCCACACGAACAGATCCGTGCTTTGCAGGCCAGAAAGCCTGCCCGCGGAGAGCGACGGCCAATGCCAGGTTTCGCGCCGCATGCCAGGCATCGCCAGCACGTCGACAACGTGCTTGGCGGTCCACGCTACGCGCGAAGTGGGTTGCGTGGCGTCCGGCACGTAGAAGACGTCGTACTTGTTGCCCCAATAGCCGGTCGTGCCGTCGCCGTCGGCCACGAGCTTTCGCCAAGTGGTGACGTACAGCGTGACGATGACGCCCAGCGTGGCCGCCGCAGTCAGCGCAACCAGCGCGAGATGGCGGAAGCGGCGCGAGCGAAACGTATCGAACAGCAGCAGGCCAAACACGCTCGGAAAAGCGAACAGCGTATCTTGCGCGAACAGTACGCCGACCAGCAGCAGAGCCAGCAGCGCGGCCAAGTCGCGAGTCTTGCGGTTCTCGAGGTAGCGCAGCGCCAGCAGCAGGTAGGCCATGTGCAGGGCCAGACCCACGGAGTAGGGCTTGAACTCCTTCGCCAAGTCGATGGCGCCCGGATGGAGCGCCAGCACACCCACGAACAACACGCGCGCAGCGCTGGACGTGAACAGCCGATTGGCGGCGAGCGGCGCCATCAGCAGGGCCGCGACGCCAGCGCACCACGGCAGCAAGCGCAGCGCCGTTTCGGACGCCGCCAGAAAGTGGATGAGGACCTTGCTCGCCGCCATGAACCCGATCGGCCGAATCCAGGGAGTGGTCAGCGGCAGGTCGATCAGCTTCGCGGTCCAGGCGGCCTCGTCTTCCCAAAATGGAATAGTGCCCCACAAGAAGCCACGCGCGCGCAGCACCAGACCCATGGTGACGAGCGTCGCGCTGCAGAGCCAGAGCGCGGTTTCCGCAGAAATCGCCTGGCTTTTCGCTTCCAATCGCCTAACTGCTTCCATCTCCGAATCTACCCTCGCCGCCCAGCGTACTAACCCGTGCGTTTGTTCCCGACGGAAAGCATATCACGTACGAGTGCTTCGCCGGACCCGCATGGAACCTTTGCGGCCACGTCGACGAATTGCTCATCCGCGTGCGACGGGCGCGCCAGCTTAACGGCACGTTAGCTTGTGGTGCTGTCGTCTCGCCGCGCTTGCTTGTGCCGACTTGAGCCAGCGGCGCTGCAAGATGTTTTCAGAGCTGGCGCAGACTGGCCTGTGTCACCACAAAGCCACGTTTCTACTTCCGAATCGGCACGTCGTTCGGCGCTGTCACCATCGCCGACAAGAGCTCGCGATTCATCTTGGCGATAAACCCGATGCTGATGCCCTTGGGGCAGGCGGCTTCACATTCTTGATGGCTGGTGCAATGGCCGAAGCCCTCGGCGTCCATTTGCGCCACCATTTTTCGAACGCGATCTTGGCGCTCCGGCTCGCCCTGCGGGAGCAGCGCCAGGTGCGAGATTTTTGCGGCCGTGAACAGCGCCGCCGAGGCGTTGGGACAGGCGGCCACGCACGCGCCGCAGCCAATGCAGGTGGCCGCGTCGAAAGCGGAGTCTGAGTCGATCTTCGCGATCGGCAGGGAATTGGCTTCGGGAGCGCTACCGGTGCGCAGCGAGACGTAGCCACCGGCCTGGATTATGCGATCGAAGGCGCTGCGGTCGACGATCAGGTCACGCACGACCGGAAACGCACCGGCGCGCCAGGGCTCGATCGTCAGCTCGTCGCCGTCTTTGAAGCTGCGCATGTGCAGCTGGCAGGTCGTGGTGCCGCCGAGCGGGCCATGTGGCACGCCGTCGATCACCACGCCGCAGGCGCCACAGATGCCTTCGCGGCAATCGTGGTCGAAGGCGATCGGCTCTTCGCCCTTGGCGGCTAGCTCTTCGTTGACGACGTCGAGCATTTCGAGAAACGACATGTGGTCGTTCACGTTCTTGGCCTCGTAGCGCACGAACTTGCCGGGGCTGCTCGCGCTCTTCTGGCGCCAGACGTTGAGCACGAGGTTCATCGTGCGAGACATTATTTGTAGCTCCTCTGGCTCGGGTGCACGTACTCGAAGGTCAGCGGTTCTTTGTTGAGCTTGGGGCTCGCCAGGTCACCGGTGTACTCCCAGGCAGCGACGTACGAAAACTCGGCATCGTTGCGCTTGGCCTCGCCCTCCTCGGTTTGGAACTCTTCTCGGAAATGCCCACCCGCCGATTCGTTGCGGTGCAGCGCGTCGCGGCACATCAGCTCCGAAAACTCGAGAAAGTCGGCGACACGGCCGGCCTTTTCGAGCGATTGGTTCAGCTCCAGACCCGTACCGGGCACCGCCAGATTGCTCCAAAATTCTTCGCGCAGCGCGGGGATCTTTTCGAGCGCCAGCTTCAGCCCCGCTTCGGTGCGAGCCATGCCGCACTGATCCCAAACCAGGCTCCCGAGCTCGCGATGAAACGAATCCGGCGAGCGCTTGCCCTTGATGGCAAGCAGCCGCGTGATGCGCTCTTCCACCTCGGCAACGGTTTGGCGCACGGCGGCGTGATTTTCGTCCACCGCGCCGGCCTTCTGGGATGCCAAGAAGTTACTGACCGTCACGGGCAAAATGAAATAGCCGTCGGCTAGACCTTGCATGAGCGCGCTCGCGCCCAGGCGGTTGGCGCCGTGATCGGAGAAGTTCGCTTCGCCACCGACGAACAAGCCCGGCATATTGCTCTGCAAGTCGTAGTCCACCCACAAACCGCCCATCGTGTAGTGAATGGCCGGGTACATGCGCATCGGCACGTCGTAGGGATTTTCTCCGGTGATGCGCTCGTACATCTGGAACAAGTTGTCGTAGCGCTCGGCCACGACCTTTCGCCCCAGCCGCTTGATGGCGTCGCCGAAATCCAAGTAGACGCCGCGCCGCACGCCCAGCACTTCGGGACCGACGCCCTTGCCGTCGTCGCACATTTCTTTGGCGCGGCGCGACGCGATGTCGCGCGGCACCAAGTTGCCGAAGCTCGGGTACTGCCGTTCGAGGTAGTAGTCGCGCTCGGCCTCGCCAATGCTGGCCGGATTTTTCGTGCAATCTTCGGCGTTTTTCGGCACCCAGACGCGGCCGTCGTTGCGCAGCGACTCGCTCATCAACGTGAGCTTCGACTGGTAGTCGCCGCTCTGCGGGATGCAGGTGGGATGAATTTGCGTGAAGCACGGATTGGCGAACAGCGCGCCACGCCGATGCGAGCGCCAGGTGGCCGTGGTGTTGCAGCCCTTGGCGTTCGTCGAAAGGTAAAAGACGTTGCCGTAACCGCCCGTGCACAACACCACCACGTCGGCGACGTGGGCCGCGATCTTGCCCGTCACCAAGTCGCGCGTGACGATGCCGCGCGCGCGGCCGTCGATCACGATGACGTCGAGCATTTCGCTGCGCGGGTACATTTTGACGGTACCAGCGTCGATCTGCCGCTCGAGCGCCTGGTAGGCGCCGAGCAAGAGCTGCTGCCCGGTCTGGCCACGCGCGTAGAACGTGCGCGCCACCTGTGCCCCGCCAAACGAGCGATTGGCGAGCAGACCGCTGTATTCGCGTGCAAAGGGCACGCCCTGCGCCACGCACTGATCGATGATGTTCACGCTCAGCTCTGCCAAGCGATACACGTTCGATTCGCGTGAGCGGAAGTCTCCGCCTTTTACCGTGTCGTAAAACAGCCGGTAGGTGCTATCACCGTCGTTTTGGTAATTTTTTGCGGCGTTGATGCCGCCCTGTGCGGCAATGGAGTGCGCGCGGCGCGGGCTGTCTTGGTAGCAAAAACACGAGACGTTGTAGCCCATCTCTCCGAAGGTCGCGGCCGCGGCTCCGCCCGCCAAGCCCGAGCCCACGACGATGACGTGGTATTTTCTGCGATTGGCCGGATTGACCAATTTGCTGTGAAAGCGCTGGTCGCTCCAGCGATTCTCAATCGGCCCTGCGGGGGCGCGAGCATTCAGTTCCATGTGATTGGGCAGCTTATCTGGCGCGTTCAACGAATCACGCCGAGCAGGACGCTGAGCGGCATGGCGACGTTGCCGGTAGTAACCAAGAAGGCGAACGCACGGGCGCCGAGGCGAGCCTTGCGGTTGTAGCGCGGATGGTTCAGGCCAAGCGACTGCAGCAGGCTGAAAGCACCGTGATAGAGGTGCATGCCGAGCAGCAGATTGGCGGTGACGTAAAGCGCCGTTACCCACGGCAGCTGAAAGGCGTTCACGAAATTGCCGTATACGTCTACGGGGCTGTGCTCGTAGTTGCCGAGCGCCATGCCAGGGTAAGTGAAGTGCGCGAGGTGGAAGATGATGTACAGCAAGAGCGCAGGGCCGCTGTACTTCATGGTCGCGCCGGCGTAGCTGGTCGCGATGTTCTTCTTCACTCGGTAGCCGACGGGCCGCGCCGTAAGGGTGCGGCGATACAGCTGCACCACGAGCGACACGTGCGTGACGAGCGCGACGAAGAGCAGCGTGCGCACCGACCAGACCAGCGCTGGGTTACTCTTCACGCTCTCGGCGTAGTGGTTGTACACCTCGGGCCCCAGGAAAACCTGAAGGTTTTCCAGCATATGGAAGACCACGAAGCCAAAGAGCACGACGCCGCTCACGGCCAACACGGCCTTTTTGCCGATGCTGGTAGAGGCGAGCGTGAGGTTTTTTTGAGTCGCTGCGAGTGCCATCAATCGTCCCGAAGAGCGCTTAGCTCTTCAGTAGTTGTCGGAGCACGAACTGCAAGATGCCGCCGTGCTGGTAGTAAGAGAGCTCGACCGCCGTATCGATGCGGGCGCGCGCCTTGAGCTGCTTCACGCTGCCGTCAGCGCTCTTGGCCTCGACGGCCAGCAGCTTGCCAGGCGCGAGACCGTCGGCAATGCCGAGCACCGAGTAGGTCTCTTCGCCGGTCAAACCGAGCGACTCTTTCGACTCGCCGGGCAAGAATTGCAGCGGCAAGACGCCCATGCCGATCAGGTTGGAGCGGTGGATGCGCTCGTAGCTCTCGGCGATCACCGCGCGGATGCCGAGCATGAGCGTGCCCTTGGCCGCCCAGTCGCGTGACGAGCCGGAGCCATACTCCTTGCCCGCCAACACCAAGAGCGGCGTCTTCGTGGCCCGGTACTTCTCTGAGGCTTCGTAGATGCTGGTCTGCTCGTTGGTCGGCAAGTAGCGAGTGAAGCTGCCTTCGACTCCGGGGACGAGACCGTTGCGCAGCCGTACGTTGGCAAAGGTGCCGCGCATCATCACTTCGTGGTTGCCGCGGCGCGCGCCATATTGATTGAAATCTTTCGGCAAAACGCCGTGATCGGTCAGATATTTCGCGGCCGGCGAAGTCTTGGAGATGTTGCCGGCGGGCGAGATGTGGTCGGTCGTGACCGAGTCGCCCAAGGTGGCCAGCACGCGCGCGCCAACGATGTCCACGAGCGGCGCCGGCTCGACGGGCAAGTTCTCGAAAAAGGTGGGCTTGCGCACATAGGTGCTGGCAGCGTCCCAAGCGAAACGATCGCCCGCGGGTACCGGCAGGGCGCGCCAGCGTTCGTCGCCTTGGAATACTTGTGCGTACTCTTCGCGGAACATCTTGGACGTGACGTTCTGCTTCACGACGTTTGCAACCTCCTTCGGAGAGGGCCAAATGTCTTTGAGGAATACATCATTCCCCTCGCGGTCTTTGCCAAGTGGCTCGGACGCAAAATCGATGTCGATGCGACCGGCCAGGGCGTACGCCACGACCAGCGGCGGGCTGGCGAGGTAGTTCGCGCGGACGTCGGGCGAGACCCGACCCTCGAAATTGCGGTTACCGCTCAGCACGCTGACGGCCACGAGCTCGCCCTCGTTGATGGCCTTGCTGATGGGCTCGGGCAACGGTCCGCTGTTGCCGATGCAGGTCGTGCAGCCGTAGCCGACGACGTTGAAGTGCAGCTGCTCGAGGCTCGGCAAGACTCCGGCCTGCGTGAGGTACTGCGTCACCACTTTGGAGCCAGGAGCCAGGCTGGTCTTCACCCACGGCTTGACCTGCAGGCCCTTTTCGACGGCATTTCGCGCCAACAGCCCGGCGCCCAGCATGACGTACGGGTTGGAGGTGTTGGTGCAGCTGGTGATGGCGGCGATGACCACCGAGCCGTTACCGACGTCGAACGACTGGCCGTCGAGCGAGGTCGGAACGCGCATGGCCAGCTCTTCCGCAGTTACGGCGGCGCCCTTGGCCTTCTTCTTGGCTTGGGCGACCAGCTCCGGCAAGACCTTCTTGAAACCAGCGCCCACGTCGGTGAGCGCCACCTTGTCGTGCGGACGGCGCGGACCGGCCAGGGTCGGAACGACCGTGCCGAGGTCGAGCGATAGCGTATCGGTGTACACCGGGTCGGCCTGACCCTTGGTGCGGAACAAGCCTTGCGCCTTGGCGTAAGCCTCGACCAGGGCGATGCGCTCGACGCTGCGCCCCGAGAGTCGCAGGTAGTTGAGCGTCTCTTCGTCGATCGGGAAGATGCCGCAGGTCGAGCCGAACTCGGGCGCCATGTTGCCGATGGTCGCGCGATCGGCGAGCGGCAAATGGTCGAGGCCGTCGCCGAAGAACTCGACGAATTTGCCGACCACGCCCTTGTCACGCAAAAGGCGAGTGATGGTGAGCACCAGATCGGTCGCGGTCGTACCTTCCGTCAAGGTGCCGTAGAGCTTCACGCCGATCACCTGCGGAATCAGCATGTTGATGGGCTGGCCCAACATGGCCGCTTCGGCCTCGATACCGCCGACGCCCCAGCCGAGCACGCCGGCGCCGTTGATCATCGTGGTGTGGCTGTCGGTGCCGACCACGGTATCCGGGTAGGCGATGCCGTCTTTGTCGAACACGACGCGCGCCAAATATTCCAGGTTTACCTGGTGCACGATGCCGGTCGACGGCGGCACGACCGCGAAGTTGTTGAAGGCGCCCTGCGCCCAGCGCAAAAAGGCGTAGCGCTCTTGATTGCGCTCGTACTCGTGCTCGGTGTTGCGCACGAGCGAGTCGGCGCTGCCGTAGTTGTCGACTTGCACCGAGTGATCGATGACCAGCTCGGCGGGGAACAGCGGGTTGATTTTGGACGGGTCACCGCCCATGGCGGCCATCGCGTCACGCATGGCGGCCAGGTCGACGACGCAGGGCACGCCCGTGAAGTCCTGCAGCACGACGCGCGCCGGGTGGAAGGCGATCTCGGTGTCGGGCTCTTGCTTGGCGTCCCAATTCGCGAGCGCTTCGACGTCTTTGGCGGAGACCGCGACGCCGTCTTCACAGCGCAGCAAGTTCTCGAGCAAGATGCGTAGCGAGTACGGCAGCTTCGAGATGTCTTTGCCCGACTTCGCCGCGAACTTGGGCAGGCTAAAGTAGGTGAACTTGCTGCTACCTACGGAGAGCTCGGAGCGCGTCTGAAAAGAATCGGCAGAGCGGTCGGCCATGATCTGAAAGTCCTTCGAAGTTGGGCGGGGGCCCCAACAAACAGCGAGATCTGCGGCCTACTCCAATGGGCCCCCCCGTGCAATACCAGCGCCCGCTGTGCCTGCTCGGAGCCCACTCAAGAGTGCATGCGCGACGCTGGGCGGCTCGGGCGCGGTCACGTCGCCGGACGCGAGCACGCGCGGAGCGCCAGAAACGCGACCCTCCGCCGAAACCGCGACGCCGACGCGCTCGAGCAGCGAAAGGCCGCGCGCCGCGAGATCGACCCCGAAGAGTGACGAAACGGGCCGTCCGACCTCTCCCCTCACCTGTGCGGCCGGCAGTCCCGCGATGGCCAGCTGACAGCCGCCCGGTTCGGCGCCAGACAGCGAGCCCGAGAGCTCGAGCGCCCCCGAGACGAAGCCGCCGCTGGCCAAAACCAGCGCATCTCCTGAAACCGTGGTGCCGCCTTCGAGCAGGAGTGAAATGCCGGACGCGGACGTCCGCACCTCGGTCACGCGCTGGGTTAGGACCTCGGCCTCGAGCGAACGCAAGAGCGCGTCGCGTCGGCTTTCGAAGCGCGCTCCCGCGACGCCGCCGGGCGGAGACGTGACCTCTCCCACTGCCACGCCCAGGGCCTTCGTAAGCTCGAGCGCGAGCGGGCGTTTGAGGCCGAGCCACGGCCCGAAGAGCCAGGCGGCCGGGCCCGCGTTCGCTTTGAGCAGCTCGATGAGCCAGGCGGGGCGTTCCGCGCGCTCGAAGCTCACGGCGAAATCGAACGGCGAGACACGGCGCTGGTAGCCCTTTTCGAGCAGCTCGAGCGGGACGAGCTCGAAGCGCGTGCCCGTGGCTTGGGCCCAGTCGCTGGCCGCAAAGGAGCGGACCAAGAGCGGCGCGTCCCAGTCGTCGCGGGGCACGTCGACCACGCCGACCAGCTTGCCTGCCAGCGGCGCCAAATCGAGCAGCGCGGCGTCGCTGCCGGCGGCCGGACGCACCACGCCTTCACGCGTGGCAACCACGGTTTGCGGACTCAGCTGCAAGCCGAGCGCCTTCGCCAACTCTGCGAGCAGGCTCGTTTCCGTCGAGTCGCGGGGTGCAAGCCTTCCGTCGACGACGCCGGCGTACAGCGAGCTTGCGCCCGGTGTGCTGTGCACGATCGTGACCGACACGCCGGCGCGTCGCGCGGCAAAGGCGGCCGCCACGCCAGCGAAGCCAGCTCCGAGCACGAGCACTTTCACGCGCCGTCTCCGGGCGGCTCGGTCGACGGCTCGGCGACGCGCTCGTCGGGCACGACGCCAAGCTCGGCGCGCAGTGAAGCCAGCGCCAGGGCTTCTTGTCGGGCCTGGGCCGCGCCGATGGCAGCGCTGCGGCGGCGCGCGGCGGTGCGCAAAAAACGCATGGCCATGGCCAGGCCTTCGGCCGGAGATTTGCCGGTCGCGTCGGCGACGATGCGGCCGCAGCGCGCGGCACAACGCATGCCACCGCAGGCGCCGAGCCCGAGCCGTGTGCGACGGGCTACGTCGTCGACGCTGACGGCCAGCTCTTGATCGATGACGTAGCGGACT
>Ga0307516_10002712_pt1 | contig 23333 bp, 21 predicted proteins | sample 19_EM_MG_FD_203310 | JGI IMG/M metagenome (GOLD analysis project Ga0307516, IMG submission 203310) | Populus trichocarpa ectomycorrhiza microbial communities from riparian zone in the Pacific Northwest, United States - 19_EM | ecosystem: Host-associated > Plants > Roots > Unclassified | place...
GCGCCAGCGCCAGGCGGTTGGCCAGCGCGGTGGCGCGCAACACGTCGAGCCTGGCACGGTCGCGGCGCAGGAACGCATCGCGCGCGTCGCGGATGACATCGTCGCGCGCGGTCGTCGCGATGCCCGTGGGGGCGTTGGCCGTCGGCTCGGGCGGCAGCGCAGCCGCCTCGTGAGCGACGGGGGGCGCGACGGCGGCGGGCGGCGCGGTGGCGGGCGGCGGTGCCGCAGCGGGCGGCGCGACCACCGCAGGCGGCGCGACGGACGCTGCCGGGGCCGGGGCGGGCGTCGATGCGGATGCCGATGCCGATGTCGATGTCGATGCCGATGTCGATGTCGATGCCGATGCCGATGCCGATGCCGATGCCGATGCCGGCGCGGATGCCGGTGCCGCGTCGACCACTGGCGCGACGGCGTCGGGTACGGCCGCGGGTTCAGTCGCCGGCACGGCGGAGGCGGGTGCCGACGGCGCGGACGCCGCTTCGTCGGCGGACTGGGAGAAGGCGGGGCTGCCGGACAGCAGCGCGAGGGCGGCCAGCGCGAGCGGCGCCAGCGCGGAAAAACGGGAATCGGACATGTGCGTCCAATATACCGAAGGAAGCCTCGCGGGCGCCCTCGTGCGACGCGGCAAACGCGGCCGCGTCGCGTCGTTGCGTCAGTCGCGCGACGTCCGGTATTCCTCTTCGAACGGCAGGAATTCCCTTTCCTCCAGCGCGTCGCGCATCCACGCCGCCGTGCCCTTCGCGGCCACGGCGCGGTCGATGTACGCCGCCACATCGGCCGGCACCGGCAAGGCGTACGTGCGCATGCGCATCACCACCGGTGCGAAATAGGCGTCGGCGATGGAGTACGCGCCGAACAGGAACGGGCCGCCGGACTGCGCGAGCGCCTCCTGCCACAGCGTGGTCATGCGGGCCAGGTCGCTGCGCGCCGCCGCGTTCTCTGCCAGCACGCGGGCCCCGACCTCCGGCAGCGTGGCCTCGATGTTCATGCCGAACGCGCTCCGCAGTGCGGGAAAACCGCTATGCATCTCGGCGCAGACGCTGCGGGCGCGCGCCCGCAGCTTCGCGTCGCGCGGCCACAAGGCCTTCTCGGGATGGCGCTCGGCCAGGTACTCGGCGATCGCCAGCGTGTCCCAGACGGAGAAGCCGTCGTCCTCCACCAGGATCGGCACCTTGCCGGCCGGCGACAGCGCGGCGACCGTCGCCTTGAACTTCGAATCGGGCGCGAAGCTGTCGAAGCGGGCCATGACCTCCTCGAACGGGATGTCGAACTGCGTGAGCAACACCCACGGACGCATCGACCAGGAGGAATAGTTCTTGTTGCCGATCAACAGCTTCATTCGAGGCTCCGGCGCGCCCGGGCGCGCGTTGGGTGGTGGGGAGATCGACTGTAGCGGGGCGTGCGCTCGCGGCGGATGCCGAATGCGCATCGGGATCATGCGAGGGCTGCATCGGGCTCCCCATCGCCACTGACCGGCGAGGCCAATCTGTGGGCCCCCGCCACCGGGGGGGTGCCGAGCCCCCCCTTTTGGGGAAGCGCTTCCTGCCCAGTTCAGCGAAACTTCTTTCATCGGTTCGCTGCGCCTCCCTGGCGGGCGTTTCCGAAAGCAGTCGGGCGGTATTCGACACGCCGTTTCTGCCGCGCTGGGTGCCCGGATGGGTGCCTGGCGGGGTCGAACTGTTCGCAAAGTAAGTAGTTCGCCTGCTGTCGAGTCGGGCACGAAGAGCCGAAAATCCGCAAAAAAGGGCGATCGATCAGCACGAATCGTCCCGACCCAGTCTCCCGGAGGCGCACCAACGCGCCGTTCCGAGGCCGGGCCGCGCTGAAGTTCGGTGCCGGGAAGACGTGATGGACCTGTCTTCCCACGACGAACCGGCCCCCGGAGGAAAGACATGTTCAAGCCACTGACCCGCTCCACCAAGACGCCCCATCGACCGAATGCCGGATTCGCGGAGACGCAATTCGCCCACGCGGCCGGGGACGACGACTACAGTGGATTCGCGCCGACCGAGATGTTCGACGACCACGCGCCCGACGGCGCCGACGCGCCGGCAAGCGGCATCGTCGCGCCGACCGCGGCGGACACGCGCGCCGCGGCGTCCACGTCGCGCACGGCGCTCGAACGTGCAGCGACCGTGCCGATCCAGGCGCCCGCCGACGCGCAGATTCCTGCCGCCGCCATGGCCGACGAAGCCGCCATCCCGCAGTCCTGGGTCACGTCGCAGTGGGTGGCGGCCCAGGAAGCCAAGGCCCACGAGGCCGCGAACCAGGCCCGCGCCGTGATCGCCGCGCAACGTCGCGCCGAGGAACAGGCCGAGGCGAGCGAACCGGGCGCCACGGGCGCCGCGCCGCGCACCGGACTGGCCCGCCTGCGCGCGGCCTTCGAACGCCTTCTGCCGGGCGAATTTCGCAGCCTGCTGCCGCTGTTCGTCGGTGTCACGGTGACGATGACGCTGATCTCGGCCGTGCTGCCGCTGCTCGACAGGCCCTGATCCGGGCTCGCGTCGCGTGTCGTCGTGTCCCGCGGCCACCGCGGGACGGTTGTCGAGGCGGACCGCCGCGCCAAAGGCGGCTTTATGCGCGGTACTGGCGGGCGGTGTTGCGAAGACATTGCAGCAAGATGGGGCGCATGAGGACACCCGTCTCCGATCTCCTGCGATGCCTGGCTCTGCTGGTGGCGCTCGCGTCGGCGCGATCCGCAGGCGCCTCCGAACCGACCACTGCAGCGCCTGGCGCCACCGTCGCCCTTCATGCGATCCAGGGGCGTGGCGCGCGCAGTCCGTGGGCGGGCCGGCGCGTCGTCACCGAGGGCGTGGTGACGCTCGTGGCAAGCAACGGATTCTTCCTGCAGGAGCTCGAAGGCGAGGGCGAGCCGCGCGGTTCGCGGGCGATCTTCGTGTTCACCGGGAACGCCCCCGCGCCCGTCGCGGCGGGGCAGTGTGCGCGGCTGGCGGGGCGGGTCGTGGAGTTCAACGTCGGGGCGGCGGACAACCGCGAGACGCTGGCGCACCCGGTCACCGAGTTGCACGACGTGGCTGCCGTGCAGGTGCTGCGCGAAGGCTGCGCCGTCGCGCCGGTGGTGCTCGCTCTGCCGCTCCCGGAAGGCGACAGCCTGGAACGCTTCGAGGGCATGCTGGTCCTGCTGCGCGGGCCGTTGACGGTGCAGCAGAACTTCTTTCTCGGCCGTTTCGGCCAGTTGTCGCTGGCCGTCGGGGGGCGGGTGCAGGCACCGACGAACCTCGTCCGCCCGGGCGCGGCCGCGCAGGCACTGGCACGCGCGAACGCGCGACGGGCCATCGTCCTCGACGACGGCTCGGCGGCGCAGTTCCCGGTGCCCGTGCCCGACCTGGCGGATGACGGCACCGTGCGCGCGGGCGACACGGTCGACGAGATCACCGGCGTGATCGACTACGGCCTGGCGTCGGCGCGCGCCGAGGGCCGCGGCACGTGGAAGATCCATCCCGTGGGGCCGGTCGCCTTCGTGCGTGCGAACCCGCGCCAGGCGGCGCCGCTCGATGTCGGCGGCGACCTGCGCGTGGCCGCGGCCAATGTCGATAACTTCTTCAGCACGCTGGCCGACGGGCACCACGGCTGCGCGCCGCGCCTTGTCGCGGCCGATTGCCGCGGCGCGCGCAGCGCGCAGGAGTTCGAACGGCAGCGCGCGAAGCTCGTCGAGATGCTGGTCGCCATCGATGCCGATGTCGTCGCCTTGATGGAGATCGAGAACAACGGCGCGACGGCGTTGCGGACGCTGGTCGATGCGCTGAACGCGCGGGCCGGTGCGCCGGTGTGGACCCTGGTCGACGAACCCGCCGACGGCCGGGGTATCGACGCGATCCGCGTCGCGCTGATCTACAAGCCGGCGCGCGTCACGCCGGTCGGGGCGGCCCGCGGCGATCGCGACCCGGTCCACAACCGTCCACCGCTGGCGCAGACGTTCGCGGCCCGCGACGGCGCCGTTCGATTCAACGTGATCGCCAGCCACTTCAAGTCGCGCCGCTGCGACGCGGCGACCGGCGGCGATCTCGACCAGGGCGACCTGCAGGGCTGCTTCAACCACCGCCGCGTCGCGCAGGCCCGCGCGCTGGCGCGCTTCGCGAACGCGGTCGCGCGCGCGAGCGGCGTGGCCGACACGCTGCTGGTGGGCGATTTCAACGCCTACGCGCGCGAGGACCCGCCCCGGCGGCTCGAGGCGGACGGCTTCGCCGACCAGGTTGCGCGCTTCGAGCCCGAGGGCTACTCGTACGTGTTCGACGGTGCAGCCGGACGCCTGGACGGCGTGTTCGCCAGCGCGCCGATGGCCGCGCGGGTGACGGGTGTCACCGCGTGGCACGTCGATGCGGACGAGCCGGAACTGCTGGACTACGCCTTCGCGTTGCGCAGGCCGGCAAGCTCACGCGCGAGCGCAGACGCGTCGGCATGGACGGCGACACCGTGGCGCGCGTCCGACCACGATCCCGTCGTCATCGGGCTGCGCCTGTCGACACCCTGACACGCATGGTTGCCTGGTCTTGCCTTCTGACCTTGCCGTCGGCGGCGTGCGTGGCAAGGCGAGAGGCAAGACCCGGTACGGCGTCGGGTACCGCATCTCCATCGACCGCTTGCGGCCCGATGAGCCGAATCTGGCGGATACTTGCCAGTGGCCCCGCAGACTCGCGGGCGCGCCAATCGACAGCCGGCGCCCACCGCGGCGACGCGACGTGCACGCCGAAGGCAGCGACCACGCCCGGCCGAGGATCATCCAGACATGCTTCCCCTTCGAATTGGCCGCTACGACGTCTCCGCCGAGCTCGGGCGCGGATCCACGAGCATCGTCTACAAGGGCGTCGACCCGGTGGACAGCCGCGTCGTCGCCATCAAGACGCTGCAGCGCAGCGGCGCCGACGGCGACGGAGATGCCGATTCGATCCTGCTTCGGTTTCGCAACGAGGCGCGTGTCATCGGACGTCTGCACCATCCTGGCGTGGTCGCCGTCGATGAATTCGGAGAAGACGGCCTGCACAGCTGGATTGCGATGGAGTATGTCGAAGGCTGCAGCCTCGACGACGTTCTGCTGCGTTGTCCTCTGCTGCGCCAGGAGCGGGTCCTGGCCATCATGGACGAACTCCTGGACGCCCTGGGCTGCGTGCACCGCCAGGGCATCTGTCACCGCGACCTGAAACCCGCCAACATCATGGTGACGACCGAGGGGCGAGTGAAGCTCACGGACTTCGGAGTGGCGCGGCTGCGCGACCTCGGGCTGACGCGGGTCTCGTCGATCATCGGGACGCCGGCGTTCATGGCGCCGGAGCAGTTCACGGGTGGCGAGCTGGATCACCGTGCCGACCTGTTCGCCTGCGGCGTCCTGCTGTTTCTGCTCCTGAGCGGGCGTCGACCGTTCTCCGGGGCCCCGGCCGCCGTGATGCACCAGATCCTGCACGAGGAAGCGCCTTTGCTGAGCCAGGCCAGTGGCGGCCTGGTCGGACGCGCCTACGACGAAGTGATATTGCGTGCCCTTGCCAAGCGAGCCGACGAGCGCTTTTCGACCGCCGATGAGATGAGGGACGCGCTGCGCGCCGCGGCGGTGCAAGCTGCCGAATCGACCCTGGCCACAATGGTAGGGACGGTGGTGCAGGACGCCGGTCGCCTGAATGCCGGCAGGCCGGTCGGCGATGAGTCGACGCCGCCTGGTTCGGCCGGCGAGCGGGTCCCGATCGATCGCGCGCCGGTGCCCCCGATCGAGCCGATGGCGCATGTGTTCCTGAGCAACGCTCACGGGCGCGCCGCGTTGGTCGATGCGCGCGCCCTGTACGTTCCCGATGCCGCTGAGCGCCAGCCGCTCTTCGACAACTCGCCGCCCCGCGATGCGGAGGGCGCGTAGCTTTCGCGGGACCTGGAAGCCTTGCTGGATCTGTCTCAGCGGCCCGAGTTCGGGCGGTAGCGACACTCCAGGCGGTCGCCACGGTAGATCTCGAACGGAAGATCGCCGATGCGCAATTCGCCCCGGCGGCGCTCGATCAGGCGCGACAGGGCGGCCAGGCCAGGCAGCACGGTCATCAGCTGCTCGCGCGCCCGGAAGATCTGGATGTTGAGGTGCGTCGTCTCCATGCCCAGCATGCGCGAGAGCTCGGCACTTCCCAGCCAGCCTTGAGCTCCCGGCTCGATGCCGCGCTCCTGATCCGCCAGGCGCCGGCGCGCGAGCGTCGCCAGGCAGTAGTGATGGCTGCGTTCGCCGAGATCGGTCTTCACCGCGCCGTCCTTCACTTCCAGGCAGGCATGCTCCTCGTCCAGGCTGAGGCGCATGACAAGCCACGGCGCCTCGGACTCCCGGACGATCTCCGCGACCTGGGTATCGTCCATCGGCGGCGCCGCCGCGACGAAACGGTGCAGGCCCGCGTTGCCGATCTGCAACCAGTCCCCGTCCTTCAGGGCGCGCGTCTCTCCGTTCTGCTCCAGGATCCACAGCCCCGGGCGCGACTGGTAGATGCTCAGTTCCGGCGCTTCGCTGCTTGGAAGAAGATTGTGCGGCGCCAGGGCGATGACAGGCTGGCGCGAGTCCGGCGGCACCAGGGCGTCCACGGGCTCGGCGACGTCCTGCACCTGCCATGCCACGCCTGGCCCGAGGCCCAGCCTGACCTCGGTTCCGACCTCGAGTGGAAACGGCTCGCCGGGAACCAGCACCCGTCCGTCGACGAAGGTGCCATTGCGGCTGTGGTCGGACAACATCCAGCGCCCGTTGCGCCACCGGACGACGGCGTGCATGAGCGAGATTCCGGGGTCCTCGACCGCGGTATCGGCGCGCAGCGCATTGCGGCCGAACACGTGCTCGGCACGAAGCACCACGCGTTCGCCGGTGCGGGGATCGAACAACGTACCCATGGGCCCAACTCTCCGCGCCGGGAAACGCATCGACGCAGCGGGCAGTGTAGTTCCCCTTCTTGACGGCGTGCCCTGGCCGCGCTGCCCGCGCGCCGGTCAGGCGGGCCGGCGCGGCGCGCCGCATGGAGCGTTATCTCCCGTAATGGACGCGCACCGGACGCCATCGGAACATGCGTCCCATGCCAGCCCGCTGGCGCGACATGTTCCACTCCTTCGAGGTGCCCCCCCATGTTCCACACGCCCGTCGAACCCCGCATCCGGATCTCGCCGTCCGTCGACCGCCTCATGGCCTTCGTCGGGAAGCCGCTCCCATTTCCTGCCGACATGGATCTCTGCCGCGAGCAGGTGCCTGCTGCGGTCGATTGCGAGGCGTTGCGCTTCGCGGCCGAGGCACGCAGGTCGCCGTCTCGACACGCATTCCGGCCGGGGTTCACGGCCGCCGACTGGCGCACGTTCTCGAGCTTCTGCATCGTCAGGCGTCTGCCGGCGGGCTATCGCGTGCTGATTCCGGGCCGTGCCGACCGCACGCTCAGTTTCGTGGTCGAAGGGAGCCTCTGGCAGGAATCCGCGGCCTCCACGCGGGCCGCCTCCAGCCAGCCGAAGCTGCTGCTGCCCGGCACGATGCTCGGCGAGGACGCCCTCTTCTCGGACGGGCCCGGCGAGCTGGATGTCCGGACGCTCGAGGATTCGCTCGTCCTCGAGCTCTCGCATCCGCGTCAGAAGGAGCTGACGGCGGCCTGTCCCGCGATCGCCTTCGAGCTGCTGCGAGCGGCCGGCGCCGTGATCGCCGCGCGTGGCCGGACGTCCGAGCGGCGCGCCGAACCCGCGATGAGCTGAGCCTGGCCGGCCCCGACCTCCCTTTCGAAGGAACACCATGACGACGTATGTACTCTCCCTGACCGGCGACGAGGAGAAGGCCGCCAATGCCACGCACTGGGCGAAGTTCCGCAAGGCCAGGCTGGTCTCGATTTCCCGGAGCCCCCGCGACAGGACGCACGCCGACATGTCGGGAAGAGACAGCATCGTCATCACGGCGCACGGGGCCATCGATCAGCTCGAGACGCGCCGTGCCTCGGTCACGCGCCACCCCCACGCGCTCGCAGCTCTTCTGGTGCGCACGCTCGACATCCAGGACGGTGCGGGAGTCGTCCTCGCCGACTTCGACAGCGAGGAGTTCGCGGCCGACGTGGTGGCCGAGATCGCTGCACTCGGCCGCGATGTGAGCTGCTCGGGCCAGGCCGCGAACTTCGCGTTCAGCGCGGGCGTCCGGGCGAGTCCCTGACCGCCATTCGGCCTTCGGCGCCGGGGTGAGCCTGTCGTCGCACTTTTCGGTGCCGCATTTCATTCGCCGTCCCGCGAGCGCGCCGCCGCGCAATCGGATGGCCTGGCGACCGGCGACAATATCGCCATGCAAGTGAGCTCCTACCTCAAGGTCTCCGCCGTGGTCGCCGTGGCGACCATCGCGCTGAAGGCCGCCGCCTGGTACGTCAGCGGATCGGTGAGCCTGTTGTCGGACGCGATCGAGGGGCTGGTGAACCTGGTGGGCGCGGTGTTCGCGCTGATGATGGTGTCGTGGGCCGCGCAGCCGCCCGACGAGGGGCATCCGTACGGGCATCACAAGGCCGAGTACTTCTCGAGCGGCTTCGAGGGCGTCCTGATCGTGGCGGCGGCGATCGCCATCGTCGGCGCGGCCGGCGAGCGGCTGTTCCATCCGGCGCCGGTGCATGCCGTCGGGCTGGGCATCGCGTTGTCGCTCGCGTCCACGGTGCTCAACGGCGGACTCGCGTGGGCGATGCTGCGCAAGGCGGCGCAGGAGCGTTCGATCGCGCTCGAGGCCGATGCGAAGCACCTGATCACCGACGTGTGGACATCCGTCGGCGTGGTGGTGGGCCTGGTCGGCGTGCACTTCACCGGCTGGCTGTGGCTCGACCCGGTCGTGGCGGTCTGCGTGGCGGGCAACATCGTGCGCGAGGGCGTCTCGCTGGTCTGGCGTTCGGCCGACGGCCTGATGGACATGGCCGTCGAACCCGAGGTGCGCGCACAGATCGACCGCACGCTCCAGGCGTTCAAGGCGCAACCGATCCGCTTCGACCACGTCGTCACGCGGCGGGCCGGCCAGCGCCGTTTCGTCGACCTGCACATGCACGTGCCTGCAGCCTGGACGCTGGGTCGCGCCGCGGCGCTGCGCGCCGAGGTCGAGCGCGCGCTGATGCGCGACGTCGCGGGCCTGCGCACATCGATCCAGCTGCTGCCCAACGACGTCGAGGCCTACGTCGACGAGCCCGGCCCCGACGCCCGCCGGGCCTCGACCTGAGAGGACTGCCAACGATGCTGGCCGTCATCCAACGCGTGCGCGAGGCGCGCGTCGACATCGCGGGCGAGACCGTCGGGGCGATCGGCGCCGGCCTGTTGGTCCTCGTCTGCGCCGAGCCCGCCGACACCGACACGCAAGCCGACAAGCTCGTCGCCAAGCTGTTGAAGCTGCGCATCTTCAGCGACGCCGCAGGCAAGATGAACCGCAGCGTGCAGGACGTGCCGGACGCGGGCCTGCTGATCGTCAGCCAGTTCACGCTGGCCGCCGACACGAGCGGCGGCAATCGTCCCAGCTTCACCGGCGCCGCGCCCGCGGAGCTCGGCAACCGTCTCTACGAAACCGTGCTGCGCCTGGCCGCCCAACGCCATCCGCGCGTGGCGAGCGGCCGCTTCGGCGCCGACATGCAGGTGCATCTCGTCAATGACGGGCCCGTCACCATTCCCATGACCATTCGCTGATGACCCCTCCCACCATGGCCTCCATCGTCAAGTTCGACAAGCCCGCCACCGCTCCCGACGTCGATTTCCCGCGCGAGGAGCGGCGCGAGGTCGGTGCGCCCGAGCGCCGCACCTGGGTGCTCTACGAGAGCGGCCCGGCCGGTCTCGTCGCCGGGATCTGGGAATGCGAACCGGGTCGCTGGCGCATCCAGATGGATCCGACCGAGCACGAGTACATGGGGGTGCTCGCCGGCCGCTGCCGCCTGCACGCGACCGACGGCACGTTCACCGAAGCCGGCCCCGGCGAGGCGCTGGTGATCCCGGCCGGCTTCGCCGGCTCGTTCGAGGTGCTGGAGACGCTGCGCAAGCACTTCGTGATCGTGGTCGGGCCGCCGACCTCGGCCGCCTGACGCCCTGGAACAGGCCCTCAGTCGTCGCTGCGGCCCTCGGCCCAGCGCGACACGCGGCGCTTCACGTCATCGATGAAGCGGCGCAGCTTGGCATGGTCGTCGGCCTCCGCGCGCTCCCAGTCGGGCGAGCGCGACGGCTTCCTGGCGACCTCCAGCTTCAGCGTCGCACCGTCGACGCTGGCACGCACCACCGGCTGGCCGTTCAGCTCGAACGCGCCGTTGCGCTCCGCGAGCTTGAGGTCGCGCAGCGCGCGCGCCAGCGTCGCGCGCGCGGTGGCGGGGTCGAACGGCGGCGGAGCGAAGAAGTCGTCGGACATGGCGGTTCTCCTGAGGCGACAAGTCGGCATGTTGGCAGATTCGCGGACGGATGCCGGGGCCCGGGTGCGGCGCCGAAGCGGCAACAAGTCGCGCATCGGCGCCGCGCGTCGTTCCCCGGCTCATCCGCGACGACGCCCGGCGCTATCATCCGCGCAGGCATTCCTGCCTCGGTTCCCGGGACGAAACGCGCGGTGACGCGACGATGACCTCGCCTTCAAGGCTGTGATCACATGAGCGACGACACGGGCACCGCGAGGCCCATCGATTCATCGATTCCGCCGTACGTGCCGCCCGACGCGGATGGCGACGTGCGCGCGGTGCTGCGCACGCCGTGGGCGCGGCGCTGGGCGGTTGTCGTGCTGCTGCTGATGCTGGCGTGGACGGCCGCGGCCTGGGAGGTCAACGCCAGGCGCTTCCAGGCGCGCGTGGACGGCGCCGTGGGCGCCGCTTCAACGCAGGCGGGCGCGCGCGCGATGCTGGTCGAGGACGGCCTGCGCCAGGGACTGGCCCAGTTGGACGGCGTGGCGCACATGCTCACGCGCCTGCCCGCCGTCCGCCATGCGGCGACGGTGGCGGGGCCGGGCGCGCTGCTGGTCGCCGACCCGGTGCCCGAGCTGCGCAGCGCGCTCCAGGTCCAGCCCGACCTGGCCGCCGTGAACGATTTCCTCGCATCCTCGTCGGAGGAGCTGGGCGCCGACCTGATCTACCTGCTCGACGACGCGGGCAACTGCGTCGCCTCCAGCAACGCCGGCACGGCCAACAGCGTCGTCGGGCAGCATCTCAGCGATCCGGCATTCTTCGAGCAGACCCGCGTCCAGCACGGCGCGCGCCTGTTCGCGGTCGGCGCGGCGACGGGCATTCCCGGCATGTATTTCTCGGCGTCGATCTACGACGAGGGCCGATTCATCGGCGCCGTCGTCGTCAAGCGCAACACGCACGCGCTGGCCGCGATGGTGGGCCATGAAGGCGCGTTCATCGTCGATTCGCTGGGCGTCGTGATCATGTCGCAGGATCCGCGCCTGCTGCTGCAGGCGCTGGACGGCAGCCCGGTGCTCAAGCTCAAGCCGAGCGAGCGCGCGTCGCGCTACCGATCGGGCCAGCTGCCGGTGCTCCACATCGAGCCGTGGGACAGCGCGGGCACCGCCGGCCTGCAGCGCGTCGGCCCCGACGGAGCGCCACAGGTGCTGGTGCGGCGCCACATGGCGCTCGAAGGACTCGACGTCTACGTGTCGCAGCGCGTCCCCGAGGTTGAAAACCTGGCGCGCGAACGCAGCACCAACTTCGTGCTGCTGGCGCTCGCCGGCGCCGGTGCGATCGCGTTGCTGGCGGCCGGGCTGGGTGGCTGGCGCTCGCGGCGTAGCGTCATCGACGCGATCGAGCGCATCGGACAGGCCAATCGCAAGCTGTCGGTGGAGGCGGCCGAACGCCAGCGCGCCGAGGTGCTGCTGCGCGAATCGCGCGAATATCTCGTCGTGCACGAGGCCCGCCTGCGCGCGCTGCTGCGCAGCCTGCCCGAGCAGGTCTGGATGAAGGATCGCGCCGGCGCGTACCTGGCGGTCAACGTCGAATTCGAACGCTTCCAGGGCGTCGTCGAGGCCGACGTGCTGGGCAAGACCGACGGCGAGATGGGCGTCACGGCGCGCGCGGAACACTACGCCGCCCAGGACCAGGCGACGCTGGCGGCGTCCGAGCCGCTGGTTTTCCACGAAACCGAACACTCGGCCGCCGGCGGCGGCGAACGCCGGCTGGAGGTCACGAAGACGGCTGTGCGCGACGAGCGCGGCGAGGTCATCGGCGTCGTCGGCATCGCGCGCGACATGACGGAGATCCACGCCGCCAACCTGGCGCTGAAGACGAGCGAAGCGCGCTTCCGCGCCACGTTCGAGACGGCCGGCGACGCGATCCTGATCATCCGCCACGCGGTGGTCGTCGACTGCAACCGGCGCGCGGCCGAACTGCTGGGCGCGGGCACGCGCGGCGGGTTGCTGGGCCAGGCCATGGACTTGTTCGCCCCCGACGTGCAACCCGACGGCGAGTCGTCCACCCGCCTGGCCGCGGTGCACCTGGCCGACATCAAGCGGGGTGGCATGAAGACGTTCGAATGGCGCTGCCGCCGCCTGGACGGCACGCAGTTCGACGCCGAGATCACGATCAGCCTGTTCCGCCACAACGGCCACAGCCTGGTGCAGGCCGTGCTGCGCGACGCCAGCGAGCGCCGACGCATGATCGTCGCGCTCGAGGCGGCCAAGGATGAGGCCGAGCGGGCCAATCGCAGCAAGAGCGTGTTCCTGGCCAACATGAGCCACGAGATCCGCACGCCGTTGAACGCGGTGCTGGGATTCACGCAGTTGCTGATGGCCGACCGCCGGCTGCCGGACGAGACGCAATCGCGCCTGCGCGTGATCCACAGCGCCGGCAACCGCCTGCTGGGCCTCATCAACGACGTGCTGGACCTGGCCAAGATCGAGTCCGGCAGCCTGCAGGTGGTCACCGCGCCGTTCGACCTGCTGCAGGAGTTGCGCGACATCGACGCGCTGTATGGCGCCCACGCCCGCGCCAAGGGCCTGGCGTTGCAGAGCGAGCTGGCGCTGGGCGCGCCGACGGTGGTCGAAGGCGATCGCAACAAGGTGGGCCAGATCGTCGCCAACCTGCTGGGCAACGCGGTGAAGTTCACGGAGCGCGGACATATCGGCCTGCACGTCTGGCGTGACGGCGACCACCCCGAACGCGTCTGGTTCGAGGTGCACGACACCGGCCCGGGTATCGCGGCGGGCGAACTGGCCGACCTGTTCGTGCCGTTTCGCCAGGGCGCGGCAGGGCAGGAGAAGGGCGGCACGGGACTCGGCCTCGCGTTGTCGCGCGACATGACGCGCGCGATGGGCGGCGAACTCACGATCGCCAGTACGCCCGGCGTCGGCACGCAGGTGCGGTTCGTGTTGACGCTGCCGTCCAGCCGACTGTCTTCGACGGGGGCGCCGGTGGGCGCGGGCGCGCAGATGCTCGACGAATCGACGCCATGCACGGTGCTGGTCATCGAGGACGACCCCGACAGCCGCGAGGTACTGGTGAACCTGCTGCGCGAACTGGGCTGCACCGTGATGCAGGCGTTCGACGGCCTCGAGGGGTTGGCGCGCTGCCGCACCGAGCGCTTCGACATCGTGTTCAGCGACATCCGCATGCCGCACATGAATGGCGTCGAGATGATCGAGCGCTTGCGCGCCGATCCGTTCACGGCGGCGCTGCCGGTGGTGGCGGTGTCGGCGTCCAGCCTGGAGCACGAACGCCGCTTCTACATCGAGAACGGATTCCAGGATTTCATCGGCAAGCCCTATCCGTTCCAGGATGTCTACCGGGCACTGGTGGACTACGCCGGCGTCACGTTGCGCCCCGTCGAGGCGCGGGCGGAGCAAGCCGCCGCCGCGATGCCGCTGGCCGCCGGCCTGGCCGCGGGCGTGCGCGACCGCCTCGTCGAACTGGCGGTGGCGGCCGCCAGCGGCCAGCTCGGCATGGTCGGCAAGCTGATGGAGGCGATCTCGCCCGAGGCGATCGGCGGCGAACGCTGGCGCGCGTTCGACGCCGCCGCCCAGGCCTACGACTTCCAGTTGCTGGAACAGCGCGTCAACGCGCTGATCGCCCAGATGGACGTCGCGGCCGCACCAGGCTGAGGCGCCGTCGATACCCGGCAGGACGGCGTCGCGGCTGGCGTGCCGCATTCCACGAATCTGCGTACAAATCGGCGCGGAGCGCGGCCTTGCATGTGATTACACTCGGGTCAGGGCAAGGTGCAGTCCGGGCCGTCACGGACAAATCGGGGGTGTGGTGGTGACCGCAAGAGTCTCGAAAATCCTGATCGTCGACGATACCCCGCACAACATCGACGTGCTGAGCGCGACGCTGAGCAACGAACACTGCGAGCTGATGGCCGCCACCTCCGGCGCCCGGGCCCTCGAACTGGCCGCTCGCGCCCGTCCCGACCTCGTGCTGCTGGACGTGATGATGCCCGGCATGGACGGTTTCGAGGTGTGCCGCCGCCTGAAGGCCGATCCGGCCACCACCGATCTGCCGGTGATCTTCGTCACCGCGCGCACCGACGATGTCAGCCAGGGCTTCGCCGTCGGCGGCAGCGACTACATCTCCAAGCCGATCAACGCCGACGAGGTGCGCGCCCGCGTGCGCTACCAACTCGAGCGCCGCATGCTGCTGGAGCAGCTGCGCGAGCTCAATCAGAGCCTCGAGGAAAAGGTGCGCGAGCGCACCGCCGAGTTGACGATTGCCAACCGCCACCTGCGCCAAGAGATCAACGAGCGGCGCTACATGCAGGATCGCCTCAACTACCTGGCGACGCACGATTTCGTCACCCGCCTGTACAACCGCGGCGCACTCGACGCGCATGTGTCCGAGCTGCTGGCCCGCGTGCAGCGCGCCGAATGCGACGCGGTCTTCCTGCTGATCGACATCGACCAGTTCCGTCTCGTCAACGAGACCTGCGGCTGCATCGCCGGCGACGAACTGCTGCGCCAGTTCGCCGAGGTGGTCGGTGGGTTGCTGCAGCGCACCGATTTCTTCGCACGCCTGGGCGGCGACAAGTTCGGCGTCGTCGCCGAGGATCTGGGCAACGACGGCGGGCCCACGCTGGCGCGCCGCATCCTCGACCAGCTCGCCGAGTTCGAGTTCCACTGGGAGGAACGCAGCTTCAAGATGGCCGCCTCGGTGGCCGTCGTGCGCATCGCGCGCGACGTCGTCTCCTTCGACCAGTTGATGCTGATCGCCGACGAGGCCGCCTACCTCGCGAAGCGCGACGGCCGGGGCTCGATCCGCGTGCACGACTCGTCGCTGCTCGAAGGCGAAGGCCATCGCGAGTCCGTCAACTGGGCGCTGGTGCTCGTCGACGCGTTGAAGCGCAACGAGTTCCGCGCGTACTTCCAGCGCCTGACGCCGCTTGCAGCGGCCGCCGACGAGCATGCGCACGGCCTGCACATCGAGACGCTCATCCGGCTGTGGGATCCGCGCCGCCAGAAGCTGGTGCTGCCAGGCCTGTTCATCGCTCCGGCCGAGCGCTATCACCTGATCGGCGAGCTGGATCGCTGGATGATCCGCGAGGTCGTCAAGTTGCTGGGCAGCATGCCCGACGCGCACGACCGCATCGACCAGGTGGCGATCAACCTGTCGGCCGTGTCGATACGCGAACCCGGCCTGGCGCAGTACGTGGCCGACACGCTGCGCGAATTCGACGTGCCCGGCCGCCTGATGTGCTTCGAGATCACCGAGACCGAGGCCATCGTCAACCTGCAGAGCGCCGGCGAATTCATGCACACGCTGCATCGCCTCGGCTGCCGCTTCGCGCTCGACGACTTCGGCTCGGGCTTCGCGTCGTTCACCTACATGCGCCAGCTGCCGTTCGACACGATCAAGATCGACGGCATGTTCGTGCGCGACATGGACGTCGACCTGGTGCACGGCGGCATGGTGCGTTCGATGACCGAGATGGCACGCCTGCTGAAGAAGCCGGTCGTGGCCGAGTTCGTCGAGACCGAGGCCGTCGCCGTCCTGCTGCGCGAGCTCGGGGTCGACTGGGCCCAGGGCTTCCACTTCCACGTGCCGGAGCCCCTGACGGCCGACGCGCTGCGCGCGAGCCTGCCGCCGCCGGCACCCGCCGTGACCACCGCGCTCGTTCCGGGGCCGGCGTCGGCCACGCCACCCGCCGCGCTCGCGTAGCGGGGCTGGCCGTCATTGCGCGCGCCGGCGCGGAATCCAGCCCCTGAGACGACGTCATTCGCCAGCGCGGATCCTGCGACTTCGCGCAGGATGGCGCATGGGCCGTGTTTCAGACGTTGGAAATGCCCGCAGCGACGTGCCCCGACGGCACATGGCTCGCGGCGTTCTCGACGTGTCGCGTCTGGTCGTCGAAGAAGAAGTCGGGCTCGAATTCGCGCAGGAATTCGCCCTTGGGCAGCCCGCCCAGGAACATCGCCTCGTCGACCTCGATCTGCCACTCCATCAGCGTGCGGATCGCCCGCTCGTGCGCGGGCGCGCTGCGCGCGGTCACGAGCGCGGTGCGCACCTTCATCGCGTCGGTGGACGAGCGTTGCAGCAGTTGCAGCGCCTGCAGCAGCGGCTTGAACGGACCCGGCGCGAGCGGCGTGGCGGCCTGCGACGACTCGTGCGCCTGGAACGCGTCCAGCCCCTGTGCCTGGAACACGCGCTCGGCCTCGTCGGAGAACAGCACGGCGTCGCCATCGAAGGCGATGCGCACCTCGTTCGGGTGCGCGTCCGACGCGCGCGCGGAATGCGGGAACACGCGCGCCGCGGGCACGCCGGCGTCGAGCGCCGACCTGACGTCTTCTTCGTTGGTGGACAGGAACAGATGCGCGCCGAGCGGCTTCAGGTAGCGCCACGGGCTGCGTCCGCGCGTGAACGTGCCGCGCTCGATCGGCAACCCGTAGTGCTTGGCCGAGCGGAAGGCGCGCATGCCCGACACCGGATCGTTGCGCGACAGGATCACCACCTCCACGCGCGGCGCCGGATCGCGGAATTGCAGCAGCTTCTTCACCAGCGAGAACGCGACGCCGGGGCGCGCAGGCACGTCCAGCCGTTCCAACTGCATCTGCATGTAGGCGCGGTCGTCGGTGCCTTCGAAGACGCGGTTTTCCTCTTCGAAATCGAACAGGGCGCGCGAGGAGATGGCGACGACGAGTCGCCCATCGAGAGTGGTGGCCATGCGGCGATCATAGGCGCGCCGCAGGCTCGCCCGATGAGCCTGGGTGGCGGTTTCGCGCCGGCGCGCATCCCCTTGTTGAAGCTCGCATGAAGGTGCCGTCCGGGCGTATGCTGCGGCGAGTTCGGGCCGTTCGGGAGAGCGCCATGGCAACTGCGCAGGCTTCGGCGGCCACGGCCGCCGGCACCACGACTCCCCCATCCGGCCCGGACTCCACCGCCCGCGAGCCGAGCGGCGTCGGGTGGGTCACGCAGCAGCTCGCGGCGATCGAGCCCCGGATCGAGCCCGACCCCAGGTGACGCTCAGTGCGTGAAACCGATCTTGGCGCGCCGCGGGTTGCCTGAGGGCAGGTGGTCCACCCGGATCGCGTCGCCGCCCGCCAGGCGCGCGTTGCCGAAGCCGGTCATCAGCGCGCGCCGCATCTCGCGCGGCGCCAGCTCCGCGAGGCGATCGAGGACGTCGTCGCGCGGGGTCGGCTCGAAGCGCTGGCCCCAGTCGTGGTCGGCGCGGATCTCGGCGTACAGGCGCTGCGCGATCGCGCGTGCGGCCGCGTGGTCGGGTGCCTGCACCTGGTAGACGTTCATGCGGTTGAGGATCGGTTCGGGGATCGCGCGTTCGTCGTTGGCGGTGGCGACCCAGATCACCTGGCTGGCGTCGATCGGCACCTCGGCGAATTCGTCGGTGAAGGCCTCGGCGGTGTCGTGCTCCATCAGCCCATACAGCGCGCCCAACGGGTCGTAGGCGTGCTCGCCGCGCGCCTTGTCGATCTCGTCGACGACCATCACCGGGTTGGCGTATTCGCCGTCCACCAGCGTCTCGAACACCTTGCCCGGGCGCGCGCCCTTCCACTGGCTCGACGCGCCGCTCAGCACCCAGCCGGCGGTCAGCGAGCTCATCGAGATGAAGCCCATGCCCGTTCCGAGCAGCTCGGCGACCTCGCGCGCGAAGTGCGTCTTGCCGACGCCCGGCGGGCCGAGCAGCAGGATGGGCATGATCTCGAGGGCGTCGCGGCTGTCCTGGCACAGCGCGATCTGGCGCTTGACGTCGTCGAGCGCCTCGTGGAAGTTGGGCAGCTCGTCGTACAGGTAGTCCATCGCCGGCAGTCCGGCGGGCTTGACCTGGAAGCGGTCGGCGCCCTTCTCCAGCATGCGCTCGTACGTGTTGCGCAGGGTCTCGTGCTCCTGTTGCTGCTGCAGCTTGGCCAGGCGCTGGCTGACGGCGTCGAGCCGGTACAGCGATCGCATGCGCGCGATCGGGATCCGCGGGGCGCGGGCCTCGGGAGACGGTTCGTTGACTGCAGCCAAGATGACCTCCGACGTGTTTCGAGAGCGGTCCAACCCATTGAATCGAATACGGCGCGCAGTGGCGTGTCGAACAGACCCCGTTGCCGCCCCCAGTTCGTGTCGAGCAATCGATGTGCCGTCCTGTCGAGCTCGGTTGCCGTGAATTGCGTCACGACGCACCCGTCCAGGGCAAGGCGATGCAGCCGGCGCGAATCCAGATCGACCGTCTCCGCGTAATCCCCATGTCGGCGTCCCCATCTGGAGCGTCGACACGTGATCTCATGGACCTTCAACGCGCACCCGCACCCGCACCCGCACCCGCACCCGCACCCGCACCCGCACCCCGCCGGCCGTTCGTGCCGCTTGCGCAGACGCGCGTCGTCGCGGCACACTCACCCGCGCCGACCTTGCGTGCAGGCACAACCAGGAATTCCCTTCGTGAAAGTGATCCCGTCATGACCGCAACCGCCCTGAAAAGCGCGGACGATCTCGAGACCCGCCTCACCGAATGGCTCTCGCGCTGCGCCCTCGGCGACCGCCAGGCCTTCCGCCAGCTGTACGAAGCCACGTCGCCGCGCCTGCTGGGCGTCGTCGCGCAGTTGGTGGGCCGCGGCGCGCTCGCCGAAGACCTGCTGCAGGACGTCTACGTGCGCATCTGGAAGGCGGCGGGCCAGTACCGCGCCGGTGCCGGCTCGCCCATGGCCTGGATGGCCGCGTCCGCGCGCTATCGCGCGATCGACCACCTGCGTTCGCGCGGCTCGCGGCCCGAGGTGGCCATCAGCGACCTGCCGGTGCACGGCGGCTCGGAGGACGGCGACGAAGACCCCACGCACCGCATGCCCGATCCGGGGCCCGGCCCCGCCAGGACCTTCGAGGCGCGGTCCGAGGCCGAGGCCGTGCAGGGCTGCCTGGGCACGCTGCAGGGTTCGCAACAGCAGTCGATCTCGCTGGCGTACTACCAGGGCCTGAGCCACGGCGAGATCGCCGTGCACCTGGGCGCGCCGCTGGGCTCCGTCAAGACCTGGGTGCGGCGCGGCTTGATCGCGCTGAAGGCGTGTCTCGAACGGTGCGGCTGGTCGGAGGCGCGGTCATGAATCTCATGCGCGGAGAACTCCCCGACCGCCTCGCCGCGGAATACGTGCTGGGCACGCTGACCGGTGGCGCGCGGCGCCGCTTCGATGCGCTGCTGCCCGCCCACCCGATGCTGCGCCTGGCGGTCGCGGGCTGGGAGAAGCGCTTGCTGCCGATGGCGTTGAAGGCCGAATCGGTGCAGCCCGCGCAACGCACGTGGTCGGGCATCGAGGACAAGCTGGGATGGGCGCCGCCGGCCAAGACCTCCTCGCTGCGCCTGCGCTTCTGGCAAGCCTTCGCCTCCGTCGCCACGGTGGCGGCGGTGGTGCTCGGCACTGCGACGCACGCGCCGACGACCACCGAGGCGCCGATGATCGTCGTGCTGCATGCCACGAAGGGCACGGAGACGCTGGTCGCGGGCCTCAGCCAGGACCGGCAGCAGTTGACGATCCAGCCGCTGCAGAAGGTCTCCCTGACGTCGGACCAGTCGCTCGAACTCTGGGCGTTGAAAAAGGATGGCCCGCCGGCGTCTCTCGGCGTGATTGCGTCGGACAAGCTCACGGCGTTGAGCAAGAAGACGTTGCCGAAGGACACCAAGGGGCTGGCCGTGTCGCTGGAACCGCTGGGCGGCTCGCCGACCGGGGCGCCGACGGGTCCCGTCTTGTTCGTGGGTGACCTGACGCTTTGATCGATTCATTGTCATCCTGCGCGAAGTCGCAGGATCCACCCTCGCTGCAAACGTCGTAGCGAGGGTGGATTCCGCGACCGCGCGCGCAATGACATTGCCTTCAGGGCAACGCGTTCAACGCAGCCCGCGTCGGCACCGAGAAGTTGTAGCCGTCGTGCTTGTCCCAGTTGATCGACCAGGTCATCGCGCCGCGGAAGGTCGGGTAGGCCTTGGCGGGCTTGATGGTGCCGCAGTTGGTCAGCTTGGTCAGGCAGTTGAGCGTATTGGCGATCGTCGTGGAGGTCACGAAGCCCGTGTTGGCCGAGCTCGTGCCCGACGGCACGCCGAACGCCACCTGGTCGGGCCGCAGGCCGTTGAAGTGCCAGCCGGTGCCGTAGGCGGTGGTGAAGCCCTCGATCAGCATCAGGCTGCCGGCGACGAGTCCGTCCACGGTGCCTTCCGACACCTGCTGGTTGGCCGCGTTGTCGTACGTGAAGCCGCCGTTGTTGTAGTACTGGACGTGGATCTCGGTGAGATCGGCGCGCAGCGCGTCGATGATGGGCAGGTAGGCGCCCCAGATCGAGCCGTAGGCGACGTAGCCGCCCTGGACGTAGGGGTGCTCCGGCGCCATCGACAGGTAGAACGACGAGCCGACCTTGGCCTTGAGCTGGCGCATCGCGGTGACCAGGTTGGTCTGCAGCGCCGTGTTCTGCGAGACGCCCGTCTCCAGGTCGAGGTCGATGCCGTCGAAGCCGTACTTCTGGATCAGCGCGTACGCGCTGTTGACGAAGTTGGTGACCATCGTGGCGTTGTCCAAAGAGACCGAGCCGTTCTGGCCGCCGACGGACAGCACCACCTTCTTGCCGGCCCGGCGCTTGGCGGCGATGTCGGCGATGAACTGCGCCTCGGTGCCGGCGTTCGGATCGACGGTCAGGCTGATCGCGCCGTTGCCCGCGTTGTCGGCGAACGAGACGATGATCACGTCCCAGTCGTTGCTCACCTGGGCGATCGGATACGTGGGGCCCGACGGGTTGGTGAAGTCATGCCAATAGCCCACGAGCCAATGGCCCGAGGCCGGCGGCGTGGGGGCCGGCGGCGGGGTGGGCGTGGGCGGTGGCGGCGTCGGGGTGGGCGGCGGTGGCGTGGGGGTAGGCGGGGGCGGGGTCGGGGTGGGTGGCGGGGGAGTCGGCGTCGGCGTGCCGCTGCAGCTCGTGATCTTCGTCCACGGCTGGCCGGTGCCCGGGCCGCCGTTGTTGGTGGTCGGGTCGTTGTTCTGCGTCCACCAGTTGGCCTTGTAGCTGACGCCGTTGCGGATCGCGGTGTCGCCGGCGACGTAGGCGATCGTCGACACCCAGGCCTGGCATTCGACGGTGGCCGCGGCGGCGGTCGTCGGCAGCAGCGTGGCCGTGGCGGCGACGGCCGCGCTCAGGGCGATCAGCAACTCGAGCTTGCGGTGTCGCAGGGGGGGATGGGTTCCGGATGGGGACATGGTCCTGGTCCTCGAAAAGCGGTTGTGGATGCGACGAAAGTGCCGACGGCCGGATCGCTGGAGGCGGGCCGGCCGTCGGTCGGGGAAGCGCGCCATGGCGGCGCGCCCTCTCACGCGGGCGTGTCGATCAGAGTCCGAGGGCGCTGATGAACGCGTTCGTGAAGCCCCAGTTGCCGGCGGTGCCGTAGCTGTTGCAGGTGGCCGAGGCGAAGCCGGGCGCGCAGTCCTTGTCGCGATCGAGCGACCAGAAGTGGATGCCCGAGGCGCCGTTGGCCTTGACCCAGTTGCTCAGCGTGGTGACGTCGGCGATCGAGAAGGTCTCGTCCGTCGCGTCGTTGCCGCCGATCATGGGCGTAATCTCGATCTGGCTGTACGGCACGCTCCAGTAGTTGTGCAGGCTCACCGCGGAGGCGATCGCCGACTTGCCCATGTCGCACTTTCCGCTCGAATTGAGCGTGCAGTTCGACGCGATCGCACTGCCGTAGTCCATCGCCATCAGGTTGATGATGTAGTTGGTCAGGCCGTGCGACTTGATCGAGTTCATCGTCGTCACGCCCGCCGAGCCGAGGCTCTGCGCGGCGTTGCCGCCGAGGGTCGCCAAGGTGAAGCTCCAGCGCAGGCCCGGGTGCTTGGACTGCGAGTTCTTGACCCGGGTGACCAGGTTGTCGATGTCCGCCCCCGACTGGCCGGCTTCGATGTCGAAGTCGATGCCGGCGAGGCTGGACGACGCATAGCGGTTGACGAAGGTCTCGAAGTTGGCGTCGGAGGCGCAGGTGAACGACCCTGCGGCGCCGCCGGTGGAGATGATGTACTTCGTGCCGGCATTGACGAAGTTCTGCACGTTGGCCGCGGCCACGGCGGCCGGCGCGAGGCCGCCCCAGGTCTCGCTGCCGCAGGCGCCGGTGGCGAAGGCCCAGGTGATCATCTTCAGCTTGGCCGGCTTGACGCTCAGCACCGGCGACAGCGTGCCTGTCACCGCCGTCGAGATGACGTTGGTGTTCCAGTTCATGCTGACCGTGATGTCCTTGTACGGGCCGTAGGTGACGGAGCCGGACGGCGGCGGCGACGGCGGCGTGGGGGTCGGCGGCGGCGGGGTCGGGGTGGGCGGCGGCGGCGTGGGCGTCGGGGGAGGCGGCGTCGGTGTGGAGCAGCCGCTGGACAGCGTCCATGGCTGGCCGGAGCCGGCGCCACCGCTGTTGGTCACGGGCTCGTTGCCCTGCGTCCACCAGTTGGCGGTGTAGGTTTTGCCCTGGTCGACGACCACGGCACCTTGCGTGTAGACCTGCGAGGAGCTCCAGACGGAGCAGTTGGGCGGGTTGGCGGCCATGGCGGCCATGGGGACGGTGGCTGCGACGGCCGCCGACAAGGCGGCGAGCAACTGCAGCTTGCGCTGGCGGGCATTGTCGTTACTGGACATGGTTCTTCTCCGTGATTTCCGGGCAGGGAGCGTCTTGGGAGGGGACGCCGGATTTCGATCCGAGAGAAGGTGTCGTCGCGGTTGTGGAGATTCGGGAACGCGTCGCACCTGAAATCTTCGAATCGAGGCTCAGCGTACGGCCGGTTCACAAAACCGACATGATGGATAACCACTACAAGACCAGTATGCTTGTCAAATAATAAATCAGTAGGTGCATACTTTCGTAGTAATGAAATCGGAGAGCACTGAACACGAACCCCGGATTCAGAGTTTTCATCCGTTTCACCTCTGAGGGAGAGCCCGCGACGACGATTCTGCGGAGTTTGATGGGGCGATTTTGGCGTGCCCGAAACC
>Ga0307516_10002714_pt1 | contig 23321 bp, 16 predicted proteins | sample 19_EM_MG_FD_203310 | JGI IMG/M metagenome (GOLD analysis project Ga0307516, IMG submission 203310) | Populus trichocarpa ectomycorrhiza microbial communities from riparian zone in the Pacific Northwest, United States - 19_EM | ecosystem: Host-associated > Plants > Roots > Unclassified | place...
TCCGCCCTTGACTTTTCATTTTCCAGTTTGGTGACATATTGTTGGACGCGGATGCGATCTAATATTAATTTACCGGCCACCAGGCAGATGACCCAGATAAAGATATTTAGGAAAGAGTTGAGGAAAAGAGTTGAGACAGCCGGTGGTTTTCCGCCGGGCATGAAATAATGGCTGTTCAGGTAAAGGGCGAGTGGTACCCGTAAAAGGGCCCCGGCCACAATCCCCGCGAGAAATGAGATGGCGAAAAGAACATATTGTTTCTTATAGAGGTAGCGGGGTATGATAAAAGAGGTATTAAAATAGAAATTCGCCCCGATGAAAAGGAGGTAGCAGAATTCGACGGTCATAGTCTTCGTAAAAGCAAAGCTTCTTTGCTGGAATACAAGGATCCAGAAAAGATAGAGGGAGGTCCATAACAAGATATGGGGAAGTAGTTTTTTGCTGTTCATGTTCGATGCTGTTACAACGGAACAAATGTAGAAAACTAAGCGGGCATTCAGGGCCTGGATCATCAAGAAAACGGCCTGCTTCATGTAAAAGTCCCTCAAACAAGCCGGGGATGTCCTTTTTTTGAGGAACAATTTGCAAAAAATTAAAACAAACACTATGTCAAAAGAAAATTTAATAATGGAGGACACGAACGACGATGGTATCGATCGCGCAGGGTTTATCAAGTGCATGGCCTGGGCTGGAACAGGCATCCTATGGATGATGAGCGGCGGGGTACTAAAGTCTTTTGGAATGAGCCAGATGATCGATAAGACAACCGGCGGGCTTAAAAAGGGATTGATCATCCCTCCCTCCGACTTCAGTTTTATACAGATCAGTGACAGCCATATCGGGTTTAACAAACCTGCGAATCCTGACGTAGTAGGGACGTTGCAGGCTGCCGTGGCGAAGATCAATGGAATGCCGACCCCGCCTTCTTTTATACTGCACACAGGAGATCTTTCCCACCTCGCGCAAGCAGAGGAATTCGATACCCTCGACCAGGTGTTGAGATCTGCAAAGACGGAGAAGGTTTTTTATGTACCCGGCGAACACGATGTACTGAACGACAATGGCAAACAATATCTCGAACGCTATGGAAAGGGGACAAAGGGGAATGGCTGGTATAGCTTTGATTCGAACGGTGCGCATTTCATCGGTCTGGTCAACGTGGTGAACATCGCCGAAGGGGGATTGGGAATTTTGGGAGATGATCAACTCGAATGGCTGGAGAAGGACCTGAAAGGACTTTCCGGCAGCACCCCGATCGTCGTTTTTGCGCATATACCCCTCTGGGCTGTTTATCCGCAATGGGGCTGGGGGACCAGGGATAGCGAACGGGCTCTGTCTTACTTGAAAAGATTTGGCTCCGTAACGGTACTGAACGGACATATTCACCAGACGATGCAAAAAGTGGAAGGGAATATCAGCTTCCATACGGCTACCTCGACAGCCTTTCCCCAGCCGCAGCCCGGAACGACTCCCGCTCCAGGTCCAATGAAAGTACCGGCTGAAAAATTGCGCGGCTTACTCGGTCTCACCAGCGTACACTATATAGAACATGATCACACATTGGCTGTCACGGACACACCACTCACTTAAAAAATAAAAATTATCCCGTGAACAAATTCATATTGCTCTTCCTGTATACCAATACTCCCTTGCTGATGCTGGCCCAATTAAGAGCGGATAGCAGCCGCTCCTCGGTCATATTTAAGGTCAAGAACTTTGGGATCAATGTGGAAGGCGTATTCAAAGGGCTCGAAGGAACCATTTCCTTTGAGCCCACTCATCCTGAACGGACCAGCTTTAAGGCCAGTGTCCATGTCAATAGCATTAATACAGGCAATGACCTCCGCGATAGTCATTTGAGAAAAGAAAGCTATTTCGATTCGGAACATTATCCCCGTATGTTTTTCGAATCGACCCGGATCGCCGCCACCAATAAAAAGGACAATTGGATCCTGACCGGTAAGCTGATCATAAAAGAACATACCAGGGAGATCTCCTTTCCTTTTGTGGCCGAAGAGACCGCCTACGGCTATATCTTTAAAGCTAATTTTTCGATCAATCGCAGGGAATTTGGTGTGGGAGGCGCCTCCATCATTTCCGATAACGTGGATATAACCTTGAATGTGGTTGCTATCAGATAAGTCATCACCCATCCATCACCGACAAAGCCAGTTTTATACTATGTTGTTTCAACGCAAGTTTAGTGTGATCGCCTGTATGTCCGTCACCCTCTTCGCCGGCATTGCCGCTACCAGGCCCGGACCGCCCCCGGCCGGAGATCCCTATAAGAACCTGAAGGTATTGCCAAAGAACATTTCTTCGAAGCAATTGAACAGGATCATGATAGATCAATTCGAGGACGAGCTGGGGGTCTCCTGTTCTTTCTGCCATAAGGAGAATAATGAGACGGGGCGTCCCGATTATGCCAGCGACGAAAAGCCCGAGAAGCAGATAGCCCGTTCCATGATGCGTATGACCCTGGAATTGAATAAGAAATTTTTTCACACCGGTCGTAGTTCGATAGGGGATTCTATCCAGGTGATCACCTGCGGTACCTGTCATCACGGCCAGCCGCATCCGGATGATGCGACACCCTGATCAATGTTTCCTTCGCAGCCACAGTACCCACCCGCCCGCGAAAGCCAATAACAAGAGCAGCCACCACCAGGATCGGAAAGGACGAGCGGCCGGTTCGTCACCTCGCCTAAAGTCATCGGGTAAAGGCGTCGGGTTCCCCTGGTATTGTAAGGCGGCCCAGTAATAAGGTAATTTATGAAGGTAGGAGACGGCGGGGTTATCGATCCAATCCAGTTTGGCCTTACGCAGGGCCCCCGCGGCATTGACCCCGGCGCCACTATGATCCTTACCCGATAGCAGGGCGGAATAGAATTGCTGCATCAATTGGGCGGCGGCTTCATCATTGACATTCCACCAACCGGCCACGACGGCATTCGTGCCGCCCGCCGTAAAAGCACGGGCCAGGCTCTGTACTCCTTCACCCGTCACCATTCTTCCATCACCGGTACGACAGGCGCTCAGGACTACGAGGGCCGGATGATGCTCCATGCTTTTCAGCTCGAACAGGTAGAAGGGAAGATCGAAGAGTTCGATATGCGGCGCATCGAAGCTGTCTTTTTTTGTAAAGGCATGCGAGCTGATATGAACGATGGCCGAGCTTTCCAGGGCTTTACGAAAGGCGGCGCTGCTGGCCTGTTCATCCGAATACCAGTTCCCTCCCCGGATGAGTCGTTGGATCCCCGCTTTTTCCTGCCCGATGGCCTTTAGCAAAGGAGACCCCGAAAGATTACCCGGATGGTTCCCGGAAAGAAAGAACCCGGAGAAACTGCTTCGGCCGTCCTTACTCCCGCTACCCCTGCTCCCGCCTTCGCCTGATTGCGCCTCCAAGGTCTGCAAAGACCAGGCATAAGAAAGCTGCGTTTGCTGGATGACAAAGGACCATTTTTCGGGAGAAGGCGGACCGCTCGCTTCCGTCACCAATGCTTCCACCGGCAATAAGCTCAGGGCCTGGTCGGTCAATAAGATCGTTTCTTTTCCCTTTTGGAAGGGATGGGTACCGAACAGTTGGCGGTAGATCGTATGGGCCTGCTGATAATAGGCAGCGGGATGATCGATCATCGCATTAGCGCCCTGCCCGAAATAGGTATGGATAAAGGCGCGGAGGCTATCCTGCCATTGATCGTCGAGGGAAAGTTTTTCGGCGAACTGGATGCCGCCGCGACTACATTCAACGCTGTACAAGGCTTTCGACCCGGCAAAAAAGGATCGTACGATTTGTCCTTCGCCCAGTAGTGCTTGCAGACGGTCGGGAGAGAAAGACCCGCCGGATAACCTCGGATCCTTCTTTCTTAACTGCGCGAGGTCCCAGGTGATCTGCTTCTCCTGTGCTGCGTTGGCCGCGGCCAGGCTATCGTTCTTCCCGTACTGGATCGCTTCCAGTTGATAATAGACCCTAGCCTTTTCCAGCAGTTGGATCCTGTTCCCGAGGCTATCGCCGGGATGAGTGACGAGGCGGGCCTGTTGCTGCAATTCTTCGAGTAACAAACGGGATTTACTGCTTTCCATAAAAGAGAGCATGGCCTGCCGGTATTTGTTGGCATGGGTACTCTCCCAGGCTTCCCAGGCGGTGCCGATGGCCTCTTCCGTTCGTAGCCGGCTATCCGTAACGGATCGCTCTTTGGAAGAGCCGGTGATCAATTCTTCCCGCAGTTTTTTTTCGGTGTCAAAACAGAGGGTATAAAGACGCAGGGCCTTATCCGTTTTCTTTTGTTGCCGGCAGATAGCAGCCCGTACAGACAGGAGGTCCACGAGGGTGTTTTCGGCATAGAGATCAGCTTCCCGCAGCGAGTCGATCTTTTTCCCGGGCACCCATTCTGCAAGACATTGATCAAGCCAATGGACGGCCTGTGCAGTCTGTCCGCTGCGGAAAGCAAGATTACCCAGGCGCTGGAAGAGTTTCGCGCGCTCCCTTCTGCGGATCGTTCCCTGTCGCTGCAGCAGGTCGTTCTGTAAGGCCAGCGCCTTTGTATAATATTTCAGGGCGATGGGAAAAGAAGTTTGTGTGGCAGTATAGAGATCGCCCGCCTGCTGATAAGCGGTCTGCAACCAGTAGCCGGTAGCTGGATCGGCCTTTTGTGCAAAAGCCTGTTCCAGGATCGCAATACTTTTCCGGATGCTTTCCCGGGCTTCCCCCGTTCGTTGCAATTGTGCACGGGCATCCGCCTGTTCCGACAGCAATACCCCGCTGAGCGCCGAGCCGCTGTTCACTACGGCCAGACCCATGCGGCAATATTCGAGGGATTGTTCCGGCAGCCCCATATTACTGCAAGTATTGGCGAGGTTGCTATAGGTGCCGGCCAGCGCATTCTTATCTTCCAGGTCGACAGCTATGGAGAGGGCCTTCCGGTGAATGAACAAAGCCTGTTCATAATCTCCCAGCCGCGTATAATTATTGCCAAGAGGTTTTAAAATGTTTTCCAGTACGAGGGCTTCATCCGCCATATCCCGGTGATCCCGGGCCCATTGAAAGGCGGCCGTATAGGCATCGGTGGAACCTACGATATCGCCGCCTGCCAGCAGGGCGTATCCTTCATTGCTCAGGAGGTCCTGCCAGGCTTGTATTTCTTCATTGCTGCGGGGCCTGCGCCAGGCGCTTTGCATCGTCTGTGTCAACAGGGCGGAACGGGTAGAAGGCGCTTTTGCCACCCATTGGATCCGGGCGTAGATCCATTCCGCCAGTTGATCTTTTTCCCGGTACTGACGGAGCTGCTCCTGCAAAGAGGGGGGCAGAGGAATGGGCGGGGAGGAGGAGGTAGGAGATTGGTAGGATAGAAGGAGGATGCAAAAAAGGAAGGCAGCTATGGGCCGCCTGTTCTTTTTGTGAAATGGTATCGTGGAGTGCAATCTCTTCATTCAATCTTTACAACTTAAATCCCGCGTATACGAAGAATCGATCGGTGATCTCTCCTCTAAGCAACCGGATATAACGCAGCCCCAGCACAGGCCCTGTCCTTACCCTCCCGATCTGGAGATCGGCAAAAGGCGCTGCATTCCAATCCCCGATAGTTTGGGTCTTTGATTGGGTGCTGCTCACCGTTGTCTTTACATTCAGCGGCAACTGCTGGGAGATGAAATAAACCGTTTTTTCCACGGTGGTCTGTTGGGAGATATTCACCTGCGCCATCGCACCCAGGCCTACCCCGATCCAATTTCCGATATTATAGCGATAATGCAGCGGCGTTATTTCCAAACTGTTGCGTTTCGTGGTACTCTTCTCCGATCGCCCAATGATGAGGAGTTTCTCACCATTGATGGCCGTGTCCGCTTGTTGTCTTACAATGGGGCCTGCGGATACATCCTGTTGCAGGAGACCCACAAAAATCTCCGCCTGGAAATAAGGTCTTGACGGTGCATAAGGCGCCAGCACATATCCGAACTGCAAGGGACCTTTGGCGGAATAGCCGCCCCGCGTCGGTAAGGCGCTATATCCCACCATGATGCCCGGCGAGAGGCCTTTGATGAAACGGGCCGTAGCCTTGTTCGTATAGATGGGTTCGTTCCTGTCGAAGATAATGGCGGCCTGCGTGCTGAACGGGATCTTTTTCGGCTTCTTTTTAAACCGGATCGTATATTCCACGAATCCCGTGGTCGAGTCCTTATCGGTGACTCCCTCTTGTTGCATGCCGGGCAGGTAAATATTCTTAAATACAAAATAAATACTGTCGTTACGGCGGATGGTATCGATACAACTCTGTCCTTCATGCGTCACCGAATCACACCAATGACATACGGGGCTCATGTTCTTTAACCCGACACTGGCGGTATTCAATTGCCGCGGGATGGCGATACCGATGGATATTTTTTTTGCAGGGCCCTTGCCCGTATTCTGGAATTGTACATGATAGGTCAGTTCTTTTTTCTTCCCCATGAAGCGGTAATTGATGCGCCTGTTCTTTAACAGGAAGCGGTTAGGATCATGCGAAGCCACCACCTGCATATCCAACTGAAAGGTCTCGGGGGACAAAGCCGGGTTGTCGGGGACGAGCATGGCCGTGATGCCCACCGTTGCATTCGTATCCTGTAACATCCCGGGCAGCGTATGGAGGTCCATAAATACAAATTTTTCTTCTCCCGGACGAACGGCCGGAAAATGCAGCACCGTATGTCCTGTATACATGTTTTCCAGGGACTTGAGCATAGACCGGGTTTCTTCCAATCTCTCCATCCCAAAATCTCGCATTCCCTCAATCCCCAAATCCCCCCCACTCTCCATCCCCCCCTCATCTCTCACCACTGACACCTCGCCACTCAGCGGTCTCCTTTCGTTCCTCACCACAGACCCCTCACCACTCATGCTTCCCCCCGCCATCAACGTTTGCAGAGAGGAGCTGTCCTCTCCGTTATAAGTTCGTTTGTCTTCCAGCGCGAAGCCTTCTTTTCCCAATTGCCGTTCATTAAAGAAGAGGACGATCGTACCGGCGATGCTGTCGGCAGATTGGTTGCGGTATCCGATCAGCGTTACAAAATTCTCACCGGGCCGGGGATTGCGATTGATCTTTAGTTCGATATTCCCGTTGCTATGAAAGAAATGCGAGGCCCAGGTATTTGTTCCGGTTGGTTTCTTCCTTATTTTAACGGGGTGGGGTCTTGTTGGAGGCGCTTTCCCGTCATCGTAATTATTGGTGGCATAGAGCCTTAACTGGTAGACCCCGGTGTCCCGGTAACTCACGAGGGGTTCTTTATCGAAGCTGAACCGCCCGTCGCCCAATTCCCAGAAATAGCTGTAAAAGGAAGCCGGGGCTCCCGCTATCTGCCGCAAGGGGCGCAAGGAAGCCGACAATCGAATACTGTCGCCTCTTTCCTCCACCCTGATCTGCGGAGGGATCGAATCCTGTGCGCTGCAGGCAGTGCTGACCGCCAAAAGGAGAAATAGAGCGAAGCCTTTTGTCTGCATGACGATAAAAGATTAAAGTTCAACAGTTAACGGAAAATAAGCCGACACATTGTGCCGGCTTACAGGTCGTAGGGAGGGTTGCCCCTTAAATCGATGTTTATTTAGTATTCAGTTGAAGAATGAGGCTGACCATCGTGCTTTCCGAAACTTCCACCGGGTCGAAACTCAGGGTAGAGTAGTTATTGCTGCCACTGGGCGCACCGATGACACCGTCTTTCATTTCTGCATAGAATTTCCCGTCGATCGTGCTCATGGCCAGGAAGGTACCTTGCATACCGATCGGCATAGCGTTCTCGTAGCTGATGAATCCCTGGTGCGTACCCGTTGCGTTCAGGATGATATCATACAATTTGACAAGGGTATTTTGATTATGGGGTTTGAAATACAGGCTGGTTGGCTGATCGCCCTGGTAATCGGTAGCGGTAACGGCATTATAATGACTGTTGAAATAACCCAGGAAAGTGGTCTTGGGATCGGAGTTACTGATGATCGCGTCACAATTCCTCCATTTGATAAGGCTGTCCAGTTTAAAGTCCAGGGAGCCATTGGAACTATTGAAGAAAGCATAACTGGTGCTGATCTGGTTCCACAGGATGCCTCTGCGAACGGGCGCCTGTACGGAAAGGGTAACGGCCGTATTCAGCCAGTCATAGCCGCTGAGGGTAAAGCTGGCGGTAGAATCGCCGCCCCACATGGGTATTTCCTGGCCGTTGATCGGCTTGGCAGGCACCTGCACCTTTACGACGCTATCTCTTTTTAGTAACAGGTCCTGGTTATTCTGCGTTGCTTTTACAAAGAATTCACCGTAGGATTGAAGGAGGCGTCCGCCGCTGGCCAACGTAGGTTTATCGGACAGGATCATATCGCTGGGGGTCGTGATCTCTTTGACGGCCACGGTAACGGAACCCGTTACGGCTGCTCCTCCCGCGGTTACAAAAGCACCGCCGGGGATGGTATATTTAATGCCTTTGGACGAAGTAAAGGAAGCCCCGGCCGTTGCATCCACGGTAAAGGTCTCGAATTTTGGACCGTGTGACTGCATAAAGGCGGTCATTGTCTTGCCGTCCTGGTTAGCAGGCGGCGGTGGGGCGGAAGCGTCATTATTCTTCTTACAGGAAAAGGTACTGATGGCCGTAGCGGTGATAAGAGCCAGTACTGGTAGGGATAACTTTTTCATATTCGGTGTTTTTAAGTTTAAAAATGCTGGTTTCTGTAAGTATATCAACCCGGCCTTGCTTTTGTTACCCCTCCTTTCCGGCTTTTTTTCGATATTCGTCCAAAAAGCTCCTTCCGGATGACGATGCACGCCGATCAACGATATCTTCAGGGTTTGTTAAACAATGATAATCAACTGATTGAAGAGATTTATCGACTTTTTGCCCCCGGTATTAAGCGCCATATCCAGCAGAATGGGGGCTCGGAAGAGGATGCCGGAGATATTTTCCAGGAGGCCCTGATCGACCTCTACAACCAGGCAAAATTCAAGGGGCTCGTGCTTACCTGCCCCTTTCAACCCTTCTTATTATTAGTGTGCAAAAGAAAATGGCTGAACGAAATAAAGAAAAGAGGCCATGACCCGGTAACAAAGTCCACGGATGATTTATCTGATTATGGAGAAGATACGTTCGCTGCCGCCGAAAAGCTGGCAAAGGACGAAGACAAGGCCCGGATCTTTCTGCAACAATTTGAAAGATTGGGCGAAAAATGCAGGGAATTATTAAAGAGGAGCCTGACAGGCGAAAGGCAGGAAAAAATGGCAGAGGCCCTGGGAGTTACCTACGGCTATCTGCGTAAAAAGAAATCGGAATGCATGGCGACTTTATTGTCTTTTATACAAGCACAGAAACTGTAATTTATGCCGACCTACGATAAAAACACGATCATACGCTATGTGGACGGAGAATTGCCGCCCGAAGAAAGGCAGGAGTTCGAAGCCGATCTTCAAAAAGATCCTTCCCTGGCGGCCGAAGTTGCGCTGTATGAGGATCTGAAGGCCACTTTGCAGGAGCGCTTACCCCGGGATGATACAGGGATGGCTTTGCGGAGTACATTGAAGGAGATGAATAAAAATTATTTCGGTAGTACTGACTCCCAAACTTCGGCCTCGGTGATCCCCATGCATAGACCTTCCGCGACAGGCGCCAAACGCATACCCATCAGTCGCTGGCTGGGTGGAATGGCCGCAGCGGCCTCGGTGATCCTTGCCGTAGTATTATTATGGCCTTCCTCAAAAAATGATCTCGATGGTCTGGGTCGTACACAAATGATCGGGACGACCGAACGGGGAGGGAATGCTGATAGTTTGTTGCAGCAGGCTGCGGAATATTTCAACCAACAGGAGTTTGAAAAAGCCCTGCCCTTCCTGGATAAAGCGGTGAAGGCCGATAGCAGCAGCCAGCTTGCTTTGTTCTATCGCGGCGTAGCCGGATGGCATACCGGGGCGATCGAGGCTGCGCGAAAGGATTTGGAACAGGTTTACAAAGGAGGGTCTCTCTTGCAATATGAAGCTGCTTTTTATATGGCGCTTAGCTATGCTAAAGAAAAGAACAAGGACGCCGCAAAAGAATGGCTGAAAAAGATCCCCGAAGGCACGCCCGTATCGGAGAAGGCGAAAGAACTGAATGAAAAGATCATAAATTTTTAAACGCAGGCAACATTTGCGGGCAAACGAGTATCTAGCTATAAAGCCCGCTTATGAAAAAGGCGTCCATCTTGTCGCTCCTGTTCCTGGCCATCCTGCATATTGGCTGCCATAAATCCGGCGGCTCCTCCGGAACGGGCCGGTTGATAGGTTTTCAGGACAGCATGAAGAACTTCCGGTTCACCTATTCGGGGGAAAAGATCGGGAAAGCAACGCTGACCCCTCCAGATTATGACCTCGGAGATTATGCTACTTTCGAATATTCCGGTAAGAACTATATTAAGGTTTCCTCGTCCAAATGGCGGCTCACTGTGGAATATTATTTAAATGCCTCCGCATTTCCCGTACACATCCTCCGAAACGAGACGGGCGGCGATGGGACTGTTTATCGTTCGGAGGTCCTGTTCTTCTATAAGCCCTTAACCAACCTTCCCGACTCTGCCATTGACAGGACCCTCGAACCCACCACTCAAACGACTACCTATGTTTTTGGTTATGAAGGAAAGAATATAACTTCTATAATACGAAAGGCATCTTTGGACTTTGAAAGATTTACGGATACAACTTCTTATCACTACTCTTCCTTGCCAAACGTATTCCGGAGCTCGGACCCCTTAATGTATATTTATGCCAATCTATATGCGGATTTATATGGGGGCCCCAATGCGTTTTTATACTTCCCCAAACTGTTCTCGGAATCCACCTTGGATACCTTTTCCCAGTTCACCGGGGGAGGTAATTTCTCAAGCAGGCTCAACATTGAATTATCAATTGACCATAAGATCATAAAAGACATGGATGCCTGGTTTGTCCGAAAATATTTCTATCAGTAGATCTTACGAAACCTGAATATATAGTATTAAAGAACAGCCATTGACGGAAAGGGAGATTATCAACGGGTGCATTAAAAAAGACGAGGTCTGTCAGCGAATGCTCTTCGAGCAATTCGCCGCCGGCATGATGACGGTTTGCCGCCGCTATGCCCGTGATCAGGGAGAGGCGGAGGATATTCTCCAGGATGCATTCATCAGGATATTTTCCTTTATCCGGCAATACAGATCCGAAGGATCGCTGGAAGGATGGATTCGGCGGATCGTGGTCAACACCGCTCTGAAAGCGATACAAAAAAGAAAAATAGTTTTTTCCGGGATCAATGAAGAACATGAGCGCGTTCAGTCTACGGAGGCCGATGCGCCTTCCAATCTCTCGGCGGAAGAATTATTGAAATTGATCAGCCAGCTGCCGGATGGTTATCGACTGGTCTTTAATTTATATGTAATGGAAGAATACAACCATGAGGAGATCGCCGGGATGCTGAAGATAACAGCAGGCACCAGCAGGAGCCAGCTCTCGAAAGCGAGAAGAATGTTGAAGGAACAAATACTATCTATTCAAAAAATCCCCATCTGACTATGGCAGACCATCAACTGGATGATTTTTTTAAGAGCAGGATCGCCGATCATCGATCCCCGGTGCCTGCAGATATGTGGGAAAGGATCCGGGAGAAAAAAGACAAGCGCCGCCGAGGGTTTATTTTCTGGATATACCTGTTAACAGGTTCCCTGGTATTATTCGCTGCTTTGATGGTAGGGGTTTCTGAATTCTCTTCCTTCCCCGGCCCGGGCCATCCCAGCCTGCCGCAAAAGCAGGCTCCAGCCATCCGATCCGGAGGACTTGATCCGGTAAGCTTCCCGTTGACACCTCAAACCCTCGAAAGAAAGGAACATCCTCCCGGTGAACGTCCATTGGAACACCCGCGCGGCATCTCTACTGCCAGGTCCCCGGAACCTTCCTCTATACAGGAAGAAGCCGACCCTATGGAGAAAGAAGCCGATCCATTGCAGAAGGCAACCACCACCTTGAAAAAGGATTCGATCCAATTACGGAAAGTGACAGGCCCCATGCTGAACGATTCGCCTCGGTTAAAGAAAAGCCCGGTCCCCTCGCGGAAAGAATCCAAAAAAGAACACTGGTTCCTGGACCTCTACATTTCACCGGACCTTGCCTTTCAAAAGACAACCGCAATAGGGGGTTCGCCCTTCGGAGTCGGAGGCCTGCAGGGCCAATACAGCGGTTCGGCTAGCTTGCAGACCCATAATAAACTCCTGCCCCTCTCTTATTCGGCCGGCATTATCATCGGCCAATCATTCGGGAAACATTTATCCATAGGAACAGGGATCGAATTCAGCCGGGTCCATGAAAAAGAGGTAAGGGATAGCCTGTCAGGGCATCCGGATATCCATTATCAAAGCATCGGTATACCACTGCTGGCCGGCTATGAAATGAATAAAGGTCCTTTTAAATGGGGTGTCAGGGCTGGGGTCATCATGAACCTGCGTTTATGGGTGGATCCGCAGACCATTGGCAATCAGTATAAATCCAATACGGGATTGAGCGCATACCTGGGATTGAGGGTTCAACATGCCCTGGCAGGAAAGATGCAACTTTTTACGGAACCTCATTTCATTTACATGTTTTCTAAAATGTCCAAAGTGCCTGATTCATTCAAGCAGAAACTGATGATCGGCGGACTATCGCTTGGAGTAAGAGTTGCCTGGTAGCAATAAACTTCTTCCCGGGGATCTTGTCGAAGTCCTTGCTTTGGAGTTTCTAAAGAACCTGTATATTTGTTCTTTGTAATTAAAAAAGGGTCAGATTTCTTGCTTCCCAACGCTTGCCATAATGAAAATGAGTTAGCCTGCCGTCTCATGAAGGGAGAGCTGGAAGCATTTAATGAACTCTATCGCAAATATTTCCATCCCGTTTATTGCAATGCTTTGAAACTCACCCGTGATCCCGCTACGGCAGAGGATGTATTGCAGGAGGTGTTTAGTACGCTCTGGGAAAAAAGAGGGACGATCGATCCGCAAAAATCCCTGGCCGGATGGCTCTTTATTCTTTCTTATCACAAGTCGGTGAGCATCCTTCGCAAGAAGCTGCGGGAATCTATCCTATACCAGGAACTGCCACCACCCGTCGAAGATCCCACGGATGAAGAGATCAAACAGGGCATCCAGTGGAAGATATTGGAGAACGCCCTATCCGGCCTCTCCCCGCAGCGACGCAGGGTTTTCGAACTTTGTAAACTTCAGGGGAAGACCTATGAGGAAGCAGCCCTCGAACTCCGGATCTCCAAATACACCGTAAAGGAATATCTGTCTGCCGCCGTTGTCTTTATAAAAGAATACAGCCGCCATCATCCCGAAGTCTCCATCGTCATCCTCACCTTGGTCGCCGTAGCTTCAGCGTAGGAGACCCCGTCTTGCTCTTTTGCCAATAATCCCCGTCACACCCCTCAATCCCCAATTCTCAAAATCCCCAAATCTCAAAATTATTGCCGGCCCCCCCCCCCCCTTTCAGGATCGCGTTCGTATTTATTTATATTAAAACGCCATTTTGGAAAATTTCAACAATCCTGCAGAAAGGCTGGAACGCCTCTTTCAGAGCGAAAACTGGTCGGAGGACGACCGGCGTTGGCTGCTGGAATACCTTGATCGACCCGGCCAGGAAGAACTACGCCGGATGATGGAAGACCGGTTTCATACGAATACGGCCAGGGAAGAATTTCACGCCCGCGCAGAACCCCTGCTGCACCTCATCCACGAAAAAATAAAGCCGGCAACGGCCCGGCCCCCCGTGATTTCCCTCGTTAACTGGAAAAAATGGACCGCTGCCGCCGCCATCCTGCTCCTGGCGGGGACGATCGTATTTTATTCCCTACCTCACACCTCACACCTCACTACTCACCAATCCCAAAATCCCCAAATCGCAAAATCTCCAGATCCCAATGACCTGCCCCCCGGTAAAAATAATGCGACCCTCACCCTGGCAGATGGAAATACGATCGCCCTGGATAAGGCGGCCAACGGTGGACTCGCTCAACAAGGAGACATGAAGGTGGTGAAAATGAACGGGCAGATCTCCTATACCAACGCAGAAGCCGGCGGAAATGCAGGCGGCGGAATACTCCTTAATACCATTGCTACGGCGAGGGCCAATCAATATCAATTAGTGCTGTCGGACGGCTCGAAGGTCTGGCTGAACGCGGCTTCTTCCATACGTTTTCCCGCTGCCTTCAAAGGAAAGGAGAGAAAGGTGGAGGTGACAGGCGAGGTATATTTCGAAATAGTCAAAAATCCATCCATGCCCTTTAAAGTACAGGTCAACGGCGGGGAGATCGAAGTCCTGGGAACACATTTCAATGTGAACGCCTACCCGGATGAAGCCGGCGTAAGAACAACCTTGCTGGAAGGGGCCGTAGCGGTGCGAAAGGAAGGACGGCAGCAATTGCTGGCCCCGGGTCAACAGGCAAAGTTTACGCAGAGCGGAGAGATCTCCGTTCTGAAAAATGTGGATACCGGTATCGAGACGGCCTGGAAGGACGGTTATTTCTGGTTTAACAACTCGGATATCTACAGCCTGATGCGACAGGTGTCGAGATGGTATGACGTGGAAGTGAACTTTGAAGGGAAGATCACGGAGGATGGATTCACGGGGAAGGTATCCCGAAGCGTAACGCTTTCGAAACTTTTACACGTACTCGAACAATATGACATTCACTTTAAAATAGAAGGAAAAAAAATTATGGTGCTACCCTAGCCTTTATAAAAAAAGCCAGTAGTGCGGCAACACTGCTGGCTGGATATCTAGGCTATTTTCTGCCTGTAAAACAGGCATCTGTAAACAAGCTGGTAACTACTGCTTATTAATTAACCTAAACAAAACAAAGTTATGCATTTACGATTGCTTTCCAAACCTCCTTTGTTTAAAAGGGAGGGCTTCGTGAAAACCCTGCTGATTATGAAGCTTACAACGGTCTTTTTATTTGCCATCTGCCTGCAGGTATCTGCTACGGGGTATTCTCAAAAGATCACCCTTTCCCAGAGCAATATTTCCTTAAAAGCGATCTTTAAGGAAATAGAAAAACAGAGCGAATACCAGTTCTTCTACCAGGAAAAACTGCTGAAGCAGACTCGGAATATCGATATCAGGGTCACCAACGCCTCTATCGAGGAAGTGCTGGCCATCTGCCTGGAGCATCAGCCCCTGACCTGGTCCCTCGTCGATAAGATCATTGTGATCAAGAAGCAGCCCCCCGTCCTTGTAAAGCCGGATGCGGCCGCCCCCCTGCCGGTGCCCCTCGATATCAGCGGGGTCGTTCTCTCGGACAGTACCGGACAGCCACTGGTCGGAGTGTCCGTCAAATTAAAAGGCACTACGACCGGCACCTATACGGATGCCGACGGTAAATTTACTTTACCCGTTCCGGAGCCCGGGGGTACCCTCGTCTTTTCTTCCGTCGGGTACGAGCCGAGAGAAATAAAAGTAGCTAAGACGGAGACGATCCGGGTCGCTTTAAAAGTCATGGTCTCCAGACTGGCGGATATCGTGATAACGGGTTATGCCACCCAGGAAAAACGCAAGCTTACGAGCGCGGTCGTTACCGTCGCCGGTGAAGAATTGACAAAAAGGGTCGCAACAGATCCCACCTCCTTACTGCAAGGCCAGTTGCCGGGCCTGTCGGTCGTTCAGAATTCGGGCGAACCGGGTAATGAGAATCTCCAGTTACGTATCCGGGGCATTGGTACCTTTAGCGGCGCCGGCAATAATCCGCTTGTTATCATCGACGGACTTCCCGGCAACCTTTCCGTGATCAATCCCAACGACATCGAATCCGTGACGGTGTTGAAAGACGCAGCTTCCGCAGCCATCTATGGTTCCAGGGGCGCCAACGGCGTCATCGTGGTGAAGACGAAAAAAGGAAAAGGAGGCGTCTTTTCACTCTCCTATAATTATAATATCGGCTTTTCTACCCCTACCCGCCTGCCTCATCTGGTGACGAATTCCGCACAGTACATGGAATTACTCAACGAGGCCGAAGCGAACTCCGGCAATGCCCCGATCTACACACAGCCACAGATCGACCTGTACAAGAACGCTACCGACCGGGTGAAATATCCCAACCATAACTGGCTGAACGATATGTTCAGCACGGCCACCGTTCAGAATCATTACCTCAACCTCACCGGCGGCAAGGAAGGCACCAGCTATAGCCTGGGCCTGGGGTATACGGATCAGCCCGGCAGCATGCTGGGCTTCAATTACAAAAAATATACGGTGGACCTGGGGCTGACCTCCAGGATCAACAAGCGGGTCACGCTCGGTACGAATATCCAACTCCGTTATGCCAATAGGGTATACCCCTTCGTCAACAGTACGGACCTCTATATCTCCACCCTGTCGCAATCTCCCTTATATCCCGCCCGTACGGCAGATGGACTCTGGATAAACAAGGCCTATCCAAATGAATTGGGTAATAAAAACCCGGTACTCACGGCCACACAGGTCCGTACAAAAAACCCCGATTATTACGGCCAGGGTAACGTCTCCCTGGATGTCGATATCATCAAAGGCCTGAAATGGGAGAACAGGGCTGGCATCACCTTCGACGTGAACAAAAGCAAGGACTTTCGCCCAACGATACCCGAATATTATTACAGCGATCTGTCTTTCTCCAGGAACTATGATGGAGGCAGCAGTCCCGGCCTTTTTACGAATGAGAACGACGAGATCCATACTACCCTTTACAGCCAGCTGAATTATCAACGCAATTTTAACGGGCACAACCTGACGCTGCTGGCAGGAGGACAACAGGAAGTGGATAATTACACACAAACAAATGCTTTTCGGGGCAATTATCCCACCAATTCCCTGATCGAGCTGGACGCAGGTTCCACCAACGGGCAGACCAACAACGGGACTTCTTCCCAATGGGTGATCCGTTCCTTCTATGGTAGCCTGAATTATGATTACAACGATAAATACCTGTTCGGCAGCAGCGTCCGGTATGATGCGACTTCGCGGCTTCCAAAAGATACCCGTGGGGGTCTGTTCTATTCCTTTTCCGGCGGCTGGCGCATCTCAAAAGAAGCCTTCCTGCAGGATGTGAACTGGCTGAACGACCTGAAACTCCGCGGCTCCTGGGGACAACTGGGCAATCAGAACATAGGCACCTATCCATACCAGCTTACACTAAGACAGAACAGTTATGCCTTTACTGGAAATATAGCCACGGGCTTTGTCCCCCAGGGAATAGTAGATCCCAACCTCACCTGGGAAACCACCCGCGTATTCGACATTGGTGTCGATATGACGGCGCTGAATAACAAACTGACCTTCTCGGCAGACTGGTTCAATAAATACACCTTCGATATCTTAAGAGGATCCCAGGTGCCGGCCTGGCTCGGTCTGGATCCCCCCACCGTCAATGACGGAGCTGTAAGAAACAAAGGGTTCGAATTCAGCCTGAAATACCAGGATAAGGTGGGCAAGGATCTCGGCTATTATGCCGTAGCGAATTTCCAGACCTACCGGAACAAACTGGAATCCTTCGGAAAGGATGAGATCGGCGGACCAGATGGACAAACGATCATGCGCAATGGACAACCCATCAATTCTTTCTACCTCTACAAGATGGATGGCATTTTTCAGAATCAGCAGGAGATCGATAAGGCGCCCGATCAATCCGCCCTGGGCGGCGCACCGACCCCGGGTGATATCAAGTATAAGGACGTGAACGGCGATGGAAAGGTCACCGCCGACGACCGGCAGGTCACGGCAGGGCAGTATCCTAAATTCGAATACTCCTTTACATTCGGCACAAATTATAAACACTTCGACCTTTCCGTTCAGCTTTACGGCTCTTATGGAAATAAATTGTACCTGTACAAATGGGGTACGGATCCCTTTGCGCAGGGCGCTATGCCAACCACCGATTGGCTCAATCGCTGGACCCCCGCCAACCCTTCCAAGACAATGCCCAAGATCTACCTGGGCTTCTATGGCTACCAGCGCATCACAGGTTATCAGTCCACCTTTCATTTGTATGATGCCAGTTTCATGCGGATAAAGAACGCGCAGATCGGGTACACCATCCCCTCGCAGATCACAAAAGGGATTCACTCGGTGCGTATGTACTTCTCCGTGGATAACCTGGCACTCTTTACGCCGTTGAAACAGGCGACAGACCCGGAAAGACTGGATATCAACAGCAAACCGGATGCCTGGTACGGATTTGCCAACTATCCGCAAAACAGGACATTTACGTTCGGAGCATCCATTCAATTCTAACCATTAACGATTGACAAAATGAAAGCGACAACCAACTATAGTATGCTCTTGCTCATTGGGGCAACGATCTTCATGAGCTCTTGTAAGAAACTGGATATCACCCCGCCCGACAAACTGGATAAAAGCATTTTCTGGAAAAGCCCTTCCGATGCGGATCTGGGTCTGACAGGACTCTACGGTACCTTGTACGCCAATTCGGGCTTCGATATTTATGGAGGGCTATGGTGGGAGAACTATAGTGACAATTCCTATAGCCAGCACAGCATCGGCGGATCGCAAAATGCCCTGATAGGCGGGCTTACCCCAACGAGCGGCGGATTCCAGAGCGATTACTATAACAATTGTTATAAAGGGATCGCTGCCTCGAATTCCTTTCTGGCAAATGTGGGAAAAGTGCTTTCAGGTGATAAACTGAAACAATACAGGGGCGAGGCCCTCTTCCTCCGTGGTTTTTATTACTTCTTTCTGGCACAGCTCTATGGGAATGTTCCGCTGGTCACCGCGGACCCTTACAGCTTCGATTATAAAGCTACCATGGCGAAATCACCCCGCGCAGATGTGCTGAAAAGGGTAGAGGCCGATCTCGATTCGGCGATCGCTTACCTGAAGGATACTACTTATTTGTTTTCGGCAGGACATGTGGTCAAGGCCTCGGCACAGGGATATAAGGTCCGGATGTTATTATTCGAAAAAAGATGGTCGGAGGCAGCCACACTGGCACAATCTATCATCACGGGAAATTTATTTTCCCTGAACCCGAAATACGCTTCCAATTTTTATAAGCCCGATCAGCAATCCAGTAAGGAGATCCTGTTCTCCGTGCAATACCAGGCGCCTGCCGTACCGCATTCTTATTCGCTCAACGTAATGCTGATAGGTTCCGGCTGGAAGGATTTGCTGGGTACACAGGATTTGCTCAATGAATACGAAGCGGGTGACCCCAGGAAAACCATGACCTTTTTCTTCCCCGGCGACACAAAGGCGCAGGGCTGGCCATTCGATGGCGTAGCAACGCCGGGTCCGGCCGAATGGGTACCCGGATTCTATCCTACCAAAAAATGGTTGGATCCAAAAGTGACGAACCCCCAGTCCGGTATTATCGACGACCAGGACTATGTATTGCTGCGTTACGCCGATATTAAATTAATGTACGCCGAGGCGCAGAACGAAGCAACGGGTCCCGACGCCAGCATCTACCAACAGGTCAACGAAGTGCGCGCCCGCCCCGATGTTAATATGCCTGCCCTGCCACCTGGCCTTGACCAGGACGGTATGCGGCAGAAGATCCGTCACGAAAGAAGGATAGAGCTGGCCCTGGAAGGCGAACGTTATTTTGATCTGCGGAGATGGGGGATCGCCAAACAGAAACTGGACGGCTTCGTGCAGAACCCCTTGGTCCCCGCCGTAAAGACGATGTACAAGGACGCCTATGAATTCTGGCCCTTCCCCCAGACGGAGATCGATCGTAACAAACCGGCCCTGATACAGAACGACGGGTATTAATTTTTTTTGTTCAACAAGCACTTAATGTGCCGGGCCGTATTTCTATACGGCCCTTTTTTATTGCCCGATTTTGTATCTTCCCGGCCGTTAATCATTTTATGGCATCCAGGAGAAACTTTATCAGGACCTCGGCTATGGCGGGAGCAGCGCTCATCGGTACACCTGCCGGCCATTTGTTCGCCGGCATTCCGGCAGCGCCCACTGAATTATACGCACTCAGCAGCCTCCTCCTGGAACAATGGGCCGCCGGACTGCTTAGCTTACAGGTAACGGACAGCTCCCGGGTCGACGACTATGGCGGCATCTGGTGCCCGGCCGACAAGGCGGTGCATGGCAGGTCCGGCGATGCGATCTATCCCTTCTTTCACCTGGCCGCAAAAACAAAGAATAAGAAATATACGGATGCCGCTCTCTTATTATACCGCTGGATGGATAGAAGGGTGAGCCAGCCCGATGGCTCCTGGCTGAATGAACCTCAGAAAGGCTCCTGGCAGGGAACCACCGTATTTTCCGCCATCTCTCTTGCCGAAACGCTTAAAAATCATGGCGCCCTCATGGATCCTTCCTTTAAAGAGGAATTGCGGGTAAGACTGAAGGCCGCAGGAGATTTTATTTATAACAACTTCACCATCGAATATGGAAATATAAATTATCCCATCTCCGCATCCTATGGTCTTCTTCTGCTGGGAGAGGTATTGGATGTCCCGAAATTCAAAGTGAAAGGAAGAGCGTTGGCGCACGACGCCCTCCGGTTTATTTCCACGAAAGATGGATTTATCACCGGGGAAGGAGATCCTTACCATCAGCCCAGCAAGAAGGGTTGCTTCTCCGTCGACCTGGGATATAATGTAGAAGAATCCCTGCCGGAACTGACAATGTATGGGTTACTGGCGGGAGACGAAGAAGTCCTGCAGGCCGTTACCCGCTCCCTCCGCACTCATATGGAGTTTATGCTGCCGGATGGCGGATGGGACAATAGCTGGGGAACCCGGAATTATAAATGGACCTATTGGGGCAGCCGTACCTCCGACGGATGCCAGACGGCCTATGCCCTGCTGGCGGCCAGGGACCCGGCTTTTTATAAGGTAGCCCTGCAGAACACCCGGCTCCTGCAGCAAGGCACAAAGGAGGGTCTGCTGACGGGAGGCCCGCACGCCCTTTCACACGGGATCCCTACCTGCGTCCATCATACTTTCTCCCATAGCAAGGCGCTGACGACGATCCTCGATCACGGGGACTCCCTGCGCAAGCCCGTCCCTGCCAGCCTTCCGCGGGAGAAAAGCTACGGGGCCCGCTTCTTCAGCGATATCCAGACCTGGCTCCTATCCAAAGGGGACTACCGGGCTACCGTCACCGGGTATGACCGGGAATATAAAAAGTTCCGGAATGGGCATGCTTCCGGCGGGGCTCTTACCATGCTCTGGCATCCAAAGACGGGTCCCTTGCTCGTGGCCAGCATGAACGAATATCAATTGTTCGAGGCCGGGAATATGCAGGCGGACAAGGATCCTCATTCCATGCCCCTGACGCCCCGGATCGAATGGAAGACGGGCGGATTGCTGTATATGAATATCTCTGACCTGGATGCGACGATCGAAGTGGAGGATTCCCCGGACCAACTTGCCGTACATACCCGATCGAGGCTGGTGGACAAGGACCAGAAAAATCCGCCTGCCGGAGAGATCAACTGCAGGGTATCCTATCTGTTCACAAAAGAGAAATGCGTTCTTAGCTTTCAATACGATCCCATCGATGCCGGACAACAGGAAGGACAGCCCGGGATCATTTTTCCCCTTATCTCCGCAACAGGGGAGCCCGTCGAATTTGTAGACGACCGGTCGCTCAAAATGGTTAAAGCCGGCTCGCAACTGATGCTTTCGGCGGATCAACCCCTGGTCCAACTACCCACCAGCGGTGGCAGGATTTTTAATTTTGTGCCCGGATTGGAGGCCATACCTCTTTATATACGGCAAAACAAGGCGGTGTTGGAAATAAAAGTCCATTCGATTTAACTGCATACTTTCCTTACAATCAATCTATTGATCTGTTCAACAGTGCTATTAATTAAATATTAATAAGAAAATTCTCAATTAATTTCCCCGTTAATCGATTATTAGCCCCCCCATTAAGCTCCTTCTACTTACTTGCACTTATTACTCACTAAACAATTGCTTGTGTATGAAAAAACTGCTAATGCTGCTATTAATGGCATTTGGCCTCTATGGGGCCTATGCTCAGGGTCAGGTGGTAAAGGGGAAGATCACGGATGAAAATAACAAACCCCTGGCCGGCGCCACTATCACTCTCAAAGGTACCACCGTTACCACCTCTACGGACGAATCAGGAAATTTTCAAATAAGCACGGGCAGCCAGGTGAATCCTGTCCTGTCGGTTAGCTTTGTTGGCTTCCTCAACCGGGAATATACGGTGGCGGGCCGTACAAACTTTTCGGTCAGCCTCCAACAGGATCCCCGCACCCTCGGTGATGTCATCGTTGTAGGGTATGGTACGGTAAGAAAAAGGGATGCCACCGGCGCGAGCAGTTCGATCAAGGCTGCCGAGATCGCCAAGCGTCCGCTTACAAGACTCGAACAGGCTTTGCAGGGCACCGTATCCGGTGTAACGGTCGTTAGCCCCAATGGTCAGCCCGGTCAGGGTCTCCGGGTAAAGGTCCGTGGCGCCAATTCTATCACAGGTGGCACCGAACCCCTGTATGTGATCGATGGGAATATCGGCAGCGGCTCCGATGTGAATGTAGCGGATGTCGAATCGATCGAAGTATTGAAGGATGCGGCTTCCACGTCCATCTACGGATCGAGAGGTTCGAATGGTGTGGTACTCATCACCACAAAATCGGGTTCAGCGGGAAAGCCCCGGGTGGGTCTCGAATTCTGGGACCGGCATGACAAAGTCCCGAAAGAACTGGATCTGATGGGTCCTTATGATTTCGCCCGCGCCGTAAATGCGCAGAACATCGCACAGGGAAGTTTGGCGCCCTTCACAAATCAGCAGTTGACTGACTTTCAATCGGGTGCCGTCAAGGGCACCGATTGGCAAAAAGCGGTGCAGCAATCGCCCTGGGTACAAAATTACCAGGCCGACCTGTCCGGCGGTTCCGATGCGGTGAAATATTATTTTTCTGTAGGCTACCTGAACAATCCGGGGATCCTCATCAACCAATGGTATAAGAGGACTTCCTTCCGTGCCAATGTCGATGTAAAGGTGAGCGATCGCCTCAACCTCAGATTCAATGTGGTGACCACCCTGCCCCGAAGCCATAACAATAGCTACGGCGGAGGGTTGACAGACCCCTGGAGCCAGGCTGTACAATGGGATCCTACAACGGCCATCCGGGATGCCACCGGCGCTTTCAATACGAACTCCAAATATGCGTCCATCCAGTGGAATCCATATGCTCAGGCAATCAGCCAGGCGGCCGATGGCAACAGCACCAATATTTCGGGAACGTCGACCCTGACCTATCGTATCCTGGATGACCTGACCTTTACCTCCACCGACGTTTATTCGATTGGGAATTCCTATAATCAATCTTTATTCGGACCCGGTACCAGTTAT
>Ga0307516_10002715_pt1 | contig 23320 bp, 24 predicted proteins | sample 19_EM_MG_FD_203310 | JGI IMG/M metagenome (GOLD analysis project Ga0307516, IMG submission 203310) | Populus trichocarpa ectomycorrhiza microbial communities from riparian zone in the Pacific Northwest, United States - 19_EM | ecosystem: Host-associated > Plants > Roots > Unclassified | place...
CCGGGACCGGGTCACCCCCGCGGTGCGGCACCCGCTCGCCGAGTTGCCGTTCGCGGCGGAGCCCGGGGCGGCGCTGGCGTTCCTGGACGCGGAAAGCCAGAACCTGCTGCCGGTGGCCCGGTTCGCCGCCGCCCACGGTCGTCCGGCGGCCACCTGGCAGCTCACGTACCTGCTCACCGGCTACTACGACTCGCGCGGTGACCGCGGGCAGCGGATCGAGATGTGCCGGGCGAGCGTCGCCGCGGCTCAGCAGGACGGCGACCCGGTTGCCGAGGGCCTGATGCGCAGCGGCCTCGGCGTCGCCTGCGTCGCCGCGCACCGCTTCCGCGAGGCGCTCGAGAGCCTGCACGGCGCGCTGCCGCTGATGCGGGCCGCCGGGGACCACCGTGGCGAGGGCCATGTCTACAACAACATCGCCGCCGCGCACAGCGGCCTGCGGCAGTTCGACCAGGCGCTGGAGGCCTTCCGGCGGGCCCTGGACATCCACACCGCCAACGGCTACCAGCTCGGGATCGCGCTGGCGCTCAACAACGCCGGGCACACCGCCGTGCTGATGGGCCGGCCGGAGCTGGGCGCCGCGGATCTGGCCGCGGCCCTGCGGCTCAGCCGGGAGATCGGCAACGCCCGGCTGGAGGCCGCCGTGCTGCACAGCACCGGCGAGGCCGACCTGGCCCGCGGGGCGTGCGACGACGCGCTCGGCCACTTCGACGCCGCGTTGGCGCTCTACCGGCAGCTCGGCGACCAGCGCTACGAGGCGGAGACGCTGAGCGGCATCGGGCTGACCCACCTGCGGCTCGGCCAGCCCGGCCCGGCCCTGGCCGCCCTGCGCCAGGCGCTCGCGGTGAGCCGGGCGATCCCCGATCAGCATCAGAGCGCCGCCATCGTGCACCACCTCGGGCGGGCGCTGATCGCCGCCGGGGATCTCGCCGGGGCGCAGGAGCAGTTGCATCGCGCGGTGCGGCTGCGGTTGCAGGTGCCCGACGCCTACGCGGAGTCGAGCCTGCACCGCGATCTCGCCGACCTGGCCGCCCGGCGCGCTATTCGCCCGGAGGACTCCCGTCCCGGATGACGACGACCGCCGGGGTTTTGTCGACCTGGCCGCTCGACGGCTGAGAGATCGTGACGGTGAAGTACTCGTCCGGCTCCTTCACGCCATCGGGCCGGATGCTCAGCGGCACCTCGACCCGCAGGACGCCGGCCGGGATGGTCACCTTCAGGCCCTTGACGGCCGCGTAGTCGTCCGGTGCCACCGCCGTGCCGTCCGTGGTGTCGAGGAGGACCGAGATCGGGTACTTGACCGCCGTGGGGATCCAGACGACGACCACCGGGCGCTGCGTCGGGGTCTCGCCCTTCTCCCAGCAAATCGTGCCCTCGGTGCGGAGGATCACGCCGGACGGGTCGGAGCAGCATCCATAGCCGGCGGCGGGGGCGATGAAGATCGCGGAGGCGGGCAGGGCGAGCGCGGCGAGCGCCGCGGCGAGCCGGTGCCGCAGACGTCTGTTCGGGTTCATGGCGTTCCATTCGATCCGGGACCGGCAGGGCCCGCTCATCAGGCCACAGCCCGGTTGTGGCGCGGTTGTGGAGCACTTCGGAGCCCGGCGGCCCAGGTCCACTGCCGATCGGGAGTCACTTCGTAGTGGACCTGTCGGCGGCTCCGTGCCGTTCCCACGATTGCTCCCACAGGAACCGAACACGGAGGTACGCAGTGAAGATGCGCAGGACTCTACTGACGCTCGCGACCGTGGCCACGGTCGTGCTGGGCACGGCGACGGTGGCCGGTCCGGCCCAGGCCGCGGACGACGTGGTGACGATCGACCTCAAGGGGCAGCGCGATGTCTCGCTCGGCGAGGCACGGAAGATCGTCGACGCGACGGTGAAGACCCCGACCGGGGCCGCGGAGACGGTCGCCGTCGCGGCCGACACGGGCGTGGTCCCGACCGCGAAGCAGATGGAGGCGCTGCTCGCCGGCAAGAGCGTCGACGGCATGGTCGTCTACCGGACCGTCGGCAAGGTGTCGGCCGCCGACACCGTGAGCCGCTTCGTCGAGGGCACCCCGCTGCCCGCGTTCGTCGCCTACAAGAGGCTGAGCGAGATCACCGGGCTGACCCACGTCGTCGTCATCGTCTGCGCCGACTACTGCCGGATCTACGTACGGGAGTACATCCTGATGTGAGCGCGAGGTCTGAATGCCGCCAGACCAGCGTCCGGTGGTAGATCACTGTGGAGGCATGACAACGGTTCTTGACGGCAGGGTGGCACTGGTAACGGGTGGAAGCCGGGGCATCGGCGCCGGCGTGGCGGCGCGGCTGGCCGAGGACGGCGCCGATGTGGTGCTGACCTACCAGCACCGCGACGATCGGGCCGCGGCCGTGGTGAAGGAGATCGAGGGTTTCGGGCGGCGCGGGCTGGCTGTGCGGCTGGACTGCGCCGATCCGGAGGCGGTGACCGCCGTGGTCGACCGGGTGGTCGCCGAGTTCGGGCGGCTGGACATTCTGGTCAACAACGCCGCACTGTTCCCGGTCGGTCCGGTGGAGGAGCTCGGGCTGGCTGAGTTCGACCGTACGATCGCGGTCAACGTGCGGGCGCCGTTCGTCGCGGCGAAGGCGGCGGCCGGGCACATGGGCGACGGCGGGCGGATCATCACCATCGGCAGCAACATGGTGGAGCGGACGGTGTTTCCGGGATTCTCGCTGTATTCGATGAGCAAGACCGCTCTGGTGGGGCTGACCAAGGGACTCAGCCGGGACCTCGGTCCGCGTGGCATCACCGTCAACCTGGTCAACCCGGGCGCGACCGACACCGAGCTGAACCCGGCCGACGGCCCGGCCTCGGCCACCATCAGCGGCTTCACCGCGCTGGGCCGCTACGGGACGCCGGCCGAGATCGCGTCCGCGGTCGCCTACCTCGCCGGTGACGGCGCCCGGTACGTCACCGGGGCCACGATCAACGTCGACGGGGGATTCACGGTCTGACGAGCGCGGCGGTCCGGGTGGGCCGGCTAGCCCGCCTCGCGTTTCGCGCGGGCGCGGCGCTTGCCCTCGTGCATGGCCGCCACCCGGGCCACCGGAATGGTGTGTCCCTCGGCGATGAGCCCGGGCTCCAGCGGCTGCGGCGCCGGCATGTGCGCCGTCCACGGATCACTGCCGTTCAGCAGCTCCGGGGCCGTGCGCACGGTGAAGTCGGCCGGTGTCACGTCGTCGAGCACCTCCCAGCCCACCGGGAAGGACACCGGCAACCCGGGCCGCACCCGCGGGCTGTACGCCGCCACCACGCTGGCACCCCCGGAACGGGTCGCGTCGAGGAAGACCTTGCCGTGCCGGTCGTCGCGGATGAACGCGGTCGTCGCCAGCTCCGGATCGAGGCGCTCGGCGCGCGCCGCGACGGCCCGGGTCGCGGCGGCCACGTCCCAGGTGGCGGCGCTGCCGTCGAGCGGGACGAAGATGTGCAAGCCCTTGGAGCCGCTGGTCTTCACCGCACCCGCCAGCCCGGAGTCGGCCAGCGCCCGGCGCACCAGGTGGGCGGCCCGGATCACCACGTCGAAGCCGGCGCCCTCCGGCGGGTCCAGATCCATGATCAGGTGGCTCGGGTGGTCGCGGTCGGCGACGGTCATGAGGGTGGGGTGATATTCGACCGCCCGCTGGTTGGCGAACCAGAGCAGCGTGCGGCGGTCGTTGCAGAGGGCGTACTGCACCTCGCGGTGTGACGCCTCGGCCCACACGGCCGTCCGCGGCACCCAATCCGGCGTGTACTTGGGCAGGTTCTTCTGCATGAACTTGTCCTGCCCGCGCAGCACCCGGATCACCGACAGCGGCCGGTCGCGCAGGACGCCGAGGATCGGATCGCGGACCGCGTCGAGGTAGTCGACCAGGTCCCGCTTCGTCGCCTCGGCGCCGGGGAAGAGCTCCTGGTCCAGGTTCGTCAGGGGTACGCCGGCCCGTTCCTCTTTGTCCGCCATGGCCTCATCGATTTCCTTCCGTGGAAGCCCCCTGGCTTTGGCCGTGGGGAGGAAACGGAACCCCTGCGGGGGAGGCCAGGATAGCCGATCCACCGTCAAGGCAGATGGGCGTCACCGCGTATGTCCCGTCAGGCGTTGTGTGGACGTCGATGTCGTCGCGCCGGTACTTTTGAGCACCAGCCGATGTAGTAGTAACATTGGTACACAAAGACGTTGTGTCGCTATGAACCCTTGCCCATGATTCGACTACGTCGCCTCGCGCTGAATGGTGGATCGTGTGTCCGAGACGGTGCGGTACACCTACCGTCTGCGGCCCGGCCGCACGGCGCAGGCCGCGTTGCTCGATGAGTGGGGTCGTTGTCGGTGGTTGTGGAACGAAGCCGTCCACCAGCAAAAGACCCGCCGGAAGCCGACCCTGTGCAAGCTGTCGAAGTTGCTGACCGAGGCCCGGAGCCGTAACGCCTGGCTGCGTGCGGGTTCGCAGGTCGCCCAGCAGCAGACGCTGCGCACCTACACGACCGCCCTGGATTCCTCGTTCAAAATCAAGGGCCGGGGCCGACCGAAAGTCAAGAAACTCAAGTCCGCGGTGCCGAGCCTGGAATACACAACCCGAGGTTTCCGTATCAAGGATGGGGTCCTGTGCCTGCCCGGCAAGGTCACCGTCCCGGTCGTGTGGTCGCGGGACCTGCCCTCGGATCCGACCAGCGTGCGCGTGTACCGCGATAACCTCGGACACTGGTACGCGTCGTTCGTGGTGCGCCGCGAGGCGACCGCCCCCGCTGAGGCCGACGGCTCTGCCATCGGCATCGACTGGGGTGTCACAGCGACCGCCACCACCACCGATACCGCGTTCGACCTGCCACATCTGGGCCACCGCCGTCGCTGCGCCGCCGCACGGGCCAAGGCCCAACGCCGGATGGCCCGCCGGCGGCGGCCGAAGGGTGTCGCGGTGTCGAAGGGTTACCTGCGCGCGAAGCGGCAGGCGGCTCGGATTGAGAAGAAGGCCGCCCGGCAGAACACCCATGATGCCCGTCAGTGGGCCGCCCGCGTGGTCGACGCGCATCACCTGATCGCCGTGGAGGATTTCAGACCGACGTTCCTGGCCAAGTCCCGGATGGCCCGTAAGGCGGCCGACGCCGCCATCGGGGCCTGCAAACGAGAGTTGATCTATCGGGGTGTGCGGGCGGGCCGGAAGGTGGTGCTGGTGCCGCCCGCCTACACCACGATGACCTGCTCCGCGTGCGGAACGAGAGCCAAGCTCCGTCTCGGATTGGGTGTCCGTGTCTTCGACTGCGCGGCCTGCGGATACACCGCCGACCGTGACGTCAACGCCGCGAGGACGATCCTCGCCACGGCAGAGCGTGTCCGTGCCAGTGCTGACGACGTCAGACATTCGATCGCCTCCTACCGGAACGGTGGATCGGATGCGGTCCGAGCTGGAAATCCCCCGGATTTACACGCGGGGAAGCGTTAACCTGCCCGGACCAGGCTGAGCGCGGGAAGGACCATCGCGAGGGTCAGCACCACGTACACGCCGCCGAGGAAGAACTGGCCGTGCCGGGTGGCGATGACCGCGCCCACGAACGGCAGCACGACCGCGACCAGGGCCGCCAGCAACAGGGTGCCCGGCTCCCGTTCGGGGCCGGTGAGACCCCAGCCGACCAGCAGCGACACCGAGACGAGCCAGAGCAGGGTGACCAGGGTGACCTTGAGCGCGACCTCGGTGCGCAGCGCGGCGGCCCGCCGGTCGGCACGGATCTCACTCGCCGACCTGAGCCCGACGTCGACGCGCGACAGCGGCGCCCGCTCGATCTCCAACGTCACAATCAGCACTCTAGGGGAGCCGCGGGCCGGACGCCCGGGTCCGTCACCGCATCGTGAACTGCCGGGTCAGCGGGGCGGGCGCTCCCCGCTGCCGCGGGCGATGACGGAGGTCGAGATGACGATCGATCGCGCCGGGACCGCGAGCCCGCTGATGCGCTCGTACGCCAGCCGGGCCGCCTCCCGGCCCATCGCCACCGCGTCGTGCGCCACCACCGTAGTGCCGATGACCTCGGCCAGGTCGAAGTCGTCGAAGCCGATCAGCGCGGGCGGGTCCGGCCGGTCCTTGAGCGCCCGCAGCGCGCCGGTGGTCAGCCGGTTGTTGGTGGTGAACAGCGCGGTCGGCGGCGGGTCGAGCGCCAGCAACTCCCGCACCGTCTCCTCGGCCCGCCGCACGTCGTGCACGTCGGTGCGCAGGTAGGGCTCCCACTCGGTGTTGCCGGCCGCGCGCATCGCCGCCTGGAAGCCCTCGATCCGCCCGCGCTGCGGCACCATCCGGGCCAGGTCGGCGACCATCGCGATGCGCCGGTGCCCGCCCCTGAGCAGATGCTCGGCGGCGGCCCGCGCCCCGCCCGCGTTGTCGATGACCACCACGTCGGCGGCGACCCCGTCCGGCGGCCGGTCCAGGAAGACGAACGGCACGCCGCGGCCGCGCTCGATCGCCAGGTACGCGTGCCTGTCGGCGCTCGGCACCAGCAGCAGCGCCCGGACCCGGCGTTCGAGGAAGGTGTCGATCAGGGCCCGTTCGAGCTCCGGGTCCTCGTCGTTGTTGGCGGTCACCAGTTGCAGCCCGTGCTGGCGCAGCTCGCGCTCGATGCCGCTGGCCACGGCCGAGTAGAACGGGTTGGTCAGGTCGCCGCTGATCAGCGCCACCAGCGCCGAGGTCGCCCCCCGGCGTAGCTCGCGCGCGATGCCGTTGAGCCGGTAGCCGAGCTGGTCCGCCGCGTCGCGGACCCGGCGGCCGGTGTCCTCGGCCACGTTGGGCTCGCTGTTCAGCGCCCGCGATGCCGTCTTGAGGCTGACCCCGGCCAGCGCGGCCACCTGGGTCAGCGTCGGCCGGCGGGCGGCCGATTCATCGACGGCGGACGGGGATGGGGGCATGGTGCTCCGAACTGTCGGCGAGGGGCGCGCGGCCGGCGAGGGCAGCTCGTGAGGGCTCTGTGGCGATTATGACATCGACGCCGAGCGGAACGGCGCGGCGGACCAACCGTTCGGACCGCTGCGGAGATCCACAAAATCACTACTGTCTGTAGTCTCTGGCCATCGCGGTCCGGGCGAGTAATGGCTGTTGGAGGCGTTATGTCGGGCACGATTGCCGCCGGACGGGATCGATACTTCGACACTCTGCGTGCTGTCGCCATCATCCGGGTCGTGCTGTTCCACGCCTTCCCGGTGGCCGCGCTCGAGCTGGTCTTTCCGTCGATGGGCGTCATGTTCGCCCTCGGCGGCTCACTCATGGTCAAGTCGCTCGACCGGTCCGCGACCCGGGCGGTGCGCAGCCGGGTCCGCCGGCTGCTGCCCGCGCTGTGGGTGATGGCGCTGATCCTGGTGCCGCTGATGATCCAGCGTGGCTGGCCGGACCGGCCGTCCTGGCCGCACCTGCTGCTCTGGGTCCTGCCGATCGCGGACCCGCCGGCGAGCGAGTTCGGCTACCCGGCCGCCGGCGTGCTCTGGTATCTGGTCACCTACCTGTGGCTGGTTCTGCTCTCGCCGCTGCTGCTGCGCCTCTACCGCCGCTGGAACCTGCCGACCGTGCTGCTGCCCCTGGTCGGGCTGATGCTGCTGACCGCGTACCCGGGCACCTTCGGAACCACCGCCGGCTGGGTCGTGCAGAACGTGCTCGCGTTCGGGTCCTGCTGGATCCTCGGCTTCGCGCACCGCGAGGGTGACCTCGCCAAGCTCCGGCCCGCGGCGGTCCTGAGCCTGGCCGCCGCCTGCGTCACGGGCGGCCTGGGCTGGGCGTACCTGCATCCCACGGATACCGGGACGGACCTGATCGGCCTGCCGGTGGCGTACGCGGTCTTCTCGATCGGTTTTGTGCTCGCGCTGCTGCGCTGGGCGCCGCGGATGGACTGGCTCGCCCGGCTGCGGCCGCTGAACGGTTTCGTGTCGATGGTGAACAACCGGGCGGTGACCGTCTACCTGTGGCACAACGTGGCCATCACCGTCGCGGTCTTGCTCTTCGACCCGCTGAAGCTGTGGCGGATCCCCACCCAGGGCCTGGAGAGCGCCGTCGACTTCATCATCGCGCTCGCCGCGCTCGCCGTGGCCGTGCTCGCCCTCGGCTGGGTCGAGGACGTCGCTGCCCGCCGGCCGCCGCGCTTCTCGCCGTTCGTGAAGCGGCGCCGGCTCCCGCAGCCGCCGATCGCGGCGCCTGTCCCCGCACCGATGACCGTCTAGGAGGCGGCCACCGGCAGGTCGCGGTGGCCACGCAACGGGCCCAGGATGAGGATCAGGCCGCTGGCCGCGTACCCGATCGCCAGCACCATGATCGCGCCGCGGGTGCCGGTCAGGCCCGCCAGCGCGCCGCCCAGCACGGCCCCGACCGGAATCGCGCCGAAGTTGACGAACTGCATGCTGGTCAGCACCCGGCCGAGCAGCCCGGGCGGGCAGTAGGCCTGCCGGAAGCTGGCGCTGACCACGTTGCCGGCGATGGCGCCCGCGGCGACGCCGAGCATCCCGGCGACGAAGACGAGCAGGCCGAGCCCGGGCCGCGTGAACGGGACGAGCAGCGAGGCCACCCCGCCGAAGACCTTGCAGGCGACCAGGGTACGGGCGCCGCCGAGCACCCGGACCAGCCGTGGGGTCAGCGTCGCCGCGCCGACCCCGCCCAGGCCGATCGCCGCGAACACCAGGCCGACCGTGGTGGTGCCGACGCCGACCTCGCGCACCAGGAAGACGACGCTGATCGCGTTGATGCCGGTGAGCCACAGGTTCGAGGACGCGCCGTAGATCGTCTGGTTGCGGAGGTACCGGTCGCGGACCAGCCAGCGGGCGCCCTCGACGATGTCGGTGCGGATGCTGACCCGCGTGGTGGGCGCCGGCCGTCGTTCGGCGCGCCGGATGCGCCACAGGGCGAAGGCGGAGATCAGGAAGCTGAACGCGTCCACCACCAGCCCGGCGACCGCGCTGACCGCGGCGATCAGCAGGCCGCCCGCCGCCGGCCCGGCCACCTGGGCCGCGGACTCGGTGCCCTGCAGCGCGGCGTTCGCCCCGACCAGGTCGTCCTTGTCGAACATGGCCGGCAGGTAGGCCGCCCAGGCCACGGTGAAGAACACCGTCGCCGCGCCGAGCAGCAGGGTGACGGCGAGCAGGTGGGCCATCGTGAGCACGCCGGCCCAGGCCGCGACCGGCACGCTGATCACCAGGGCGGCCGAGAGCAGGTCGCTGACCAGCATCACCGGCTTGCGGGCCACCCGGTCGATCCAGGCGCCGGCCGGCAGCCCGATCAGCAGCCAGGGCAGCCAGGCGGCGGCGGTCAGCAGGCTGACCATGAACGCGCCGGCGTCGAGCACCTGCAGCGCGATCAGCGGCGTGGTCACGCCGGCCACCGAACTGCCCAGGCGGCTGACGGTCATCCCCGCCCACAACTTGCGGAAGTCGGCGTCGCGCAGGACGCCCCGGCGCTCGACCGCGACTGTGCCGGTCACGGCCGGGCCGGGAAGCCGCGGCCGATCACGAAGACCGGCTCCCGGTCGGGCGCCTCGGGGCGGCCGGCGTAGCGGTCCATGATCGCCTGGACCTCCGCGCCCATCTCGGCCAGCTCGGCCGGGCTCAGCCGCAGGAAGCCGTCGGTGGAGAACGCGGCGTCGGTCCACGGCTCCTCCCGGGAGGCCGGGCTGCCCAGCCAGGTGGAGATGAGCTCCACCTGCCGCTGCAGGCCGATCGCCATCGCCGCGTCGGCGGCAGCGATGTCGGCGGCGTCGGCGGTGAAGTCGGCGAGGCTCCAGCTGATGCTCCGGTTCGGCATGCGCCACCAGTGCTCCTTGCGGTTGCGCGCGAGCTCCGGCGCCTCCTCGATGAGGCCGGCCTCGGCGAGCACCCGCAGGTGGTGGCTCACGTTGGCGACGGCCTGGCCGGTGACGCGGGCCAGCACGCTGGGCATGGACGGCCCGTCCACGCGCAGCACGTCCATCAGCCGGCGGCGGACCGGATGCGCGACGGCCTTGAGCACGGCGGCGTCTTTGATCTGAGGCATGACCCCACCCTGACATGGTTAAGGGTTGTTGCGCAAGAGCTCTTTACCAATAGGATGGGGCGGTGATTCGATCGAGAGAGCCCGCCGACCTGCCGGCCTGCGTGGCGACGATGCGCGCGGTGCACGAGACCGACGGCTATCCGCTGAACTGGCCCGCCGACCCGGTCGCCTGGCTCACCCCGCCGGGCACCCGGGAGGCCTGGGTCGCGGTCGACGGCGAGACCGTCGCCGGGCACGCGATCGTGACCGATGAGGGCGAGCTGAGCAGGCTCTTCGTGAGCCCGGCGCGGCGCGGCGCCGGTCTCGCGGGGGAGCTGATCGCGCGGGCCCGGGCGGCCCACGGCGGGGAGCTGGTCCTCGAGGTGGCCAACGAGGCCGCCGCCGGGTATTACGAGCGGACCGGCTGGATCTTCGTGGACGCGGGCCCGGCCGACTGGACCGCGCCCGACGGCAGCCCGGTCACGCTGCGCCGATACCGGTCACCGTGACAGCCGGCGGACGATCTCCGCCGGCGCCAGCCGCCGCTCCGCCGCCTCCGGATCGGCGGCCGCCAGTTCGGTGCCCGCGATGTCCGCGTAGATCGCGGCGAACGCCTCGAACAGCGCCGGGGTCAGGCCCGCGTCCGCCTGGGTCGCCGCGATCTCCCGCATCTCGTCGGCGAACCGGTGCGCCTTGGTGGCCGCGACCACGACCCCGGCGGAACCGTCCAGATCGTTGCGGGCCAGGTCGGCCAGCACCTGATCCAGCACGCCGTGCCGTCCGGCGGTCCGCATAGCCTGGGTGACCAGCGCGTTCAAGCCCTTGTAGACGCTCGCCGTGCACATCTTCAGCGCGCTCGCCGAGCCCAGCCCGCCGTCCAGCACCACCGGCTCGACCTGGCCGTCCCAGGGCAGCGCGGCGACGGCGGCCGCCGGTGGCCCGCTGAGGTAGATCCGCGCGCCCGGTCGCACGGACGGCGGCGGTCCCGAGATCGAGCCGTCCACGACCGGCAGCCCGGCGCAGACCTCGGCGATGCGGGCCATGGCCGGCGGCGACACCGCGTTGAGGTCCGCCACGATCGGCGTCGCGCCCGTACGGCGGGCCGCCTCCGCGATGCCGCGTGCCGCGTCGAGGGCCTGCGCCGGCGGCGTCACCGACAGCACCACGTCGGCGACGGCGATCACCTCGTCCAGGCTGGCCAGCAGTTCGAGCCCCGCGGCCAGCCGCCGGGTCCGCCCGGAGCGCCCGGCCGTGGTCGCCACCACGCGGGCGCCACCCGCGCGCAGCGCCCCGCCCAGACCCGCACCCATGTGTCCCGGACTCACGATTCCCACCGTCACCATGCCTGCTATTAAATCCTCGCCACAGCAAAGGCACAGATCACGCACAGTAACGCTTGGTTGGCTATCGGGAGACATTGGGCGAGGAAAGGCGACGATCGTGCAGGAGCAAGGGGATCAGGACAACGCCGCATACGTGCGCCGGGTGCACGACAAGGGGCTGCAGTTCGACCTGCGGACCATGTCGCGCCGCCGGCTGCTCGCTGCCTTCGGCGGGGCGGGTGCCCTGGCGATCGTCGGCGGGACGGCGGCCTGTGGCAGCACGACCGATACCGGGAGCGCTTCGACGGCCACCGCCACCGCCACCGCCGCCGCCAGCACCAGCGCCGCCGCCGGCAGCGCTACCGAGGTCGCTTCGGAGACTGCCGGGCCGTACCCGGCGGACGGCTCGAACGGGCCCGACGTGCGGACCGAATCGGGCATCGTGCGCAAGGACATCCGGAAGTCCTTCGGCGACTCGAACGGGACCGCGGCGGGCGTACCGCTGGAGTTCTCGCTGGCCGTCACCGATCTCGACGGCAAGGCCATCGCCGGGGCCGCGGTCTACGCCTGGCACTGCGACCGGGACGGCAATTACTCCCTGTATTCGGACGGCATCACCGACCAGAACTACCTGCGCGGCATCCAGGAGACCGATGCCACCGGCACCGCCACTTTTACCAGCATCTTCCCGGCCTGCTACTCGGGTCGCTGGCCGCACATCCACTTCGAGGTCTACTCCTCGCTGGCGAACGCCACCAGCGGCGACGGCCCGATCGTCAAGACATCGCAGATCGCGATCCCCGAGGACGTGGCGGATGTGGTCTACGCCACCGACGGCTACAGCAAGAGCGTGCAGAACATGAGTCAGGTCAGCCTCGCCACCGACAATGTCTTCGGCGACGACTCGGCCGCCACCGAACTCGCCACCGTCACCGGCAGCGTCGCCGACGGCTACGTCGCCAAGCTGGCGGTCGCGATCGACCCGTCCGGCGAGGAGACCGGCGGCGGCGACGCCCCCGCCGGCGGCGGTGGACCGGGTGGCACGCCGCCGTCCGGCGCCCCGCGCCCCGCGTCCTCCTGAACAAGTGGTCCCGCCCGGGCCGGGGGAGCCCGGGCGGGACGCCGCTCACACCTCGGTGGTCAGCTCGTAGATCTCCGTCGTCGGATGCCCGGCCCGCTCGTGGATCCGCTGCACCGCTTCCTTGCTCGGCCCGGTCGACAGGCAGAACACCTTGCCCTGCTCCGGGTCGAGCCAGGCCCGCTCGAAGTGCACACCCTCCTCGGCCTCGATCTTCAGGTCGGCGGCGTGCGCGGCGTCCAGCTCCGCCGGGGTGACCCCGTGGAACCCGCTGTGCACGTCCATGAACTTCGCCATCGAATTTCCCCTCCGCTCGGTTACCGGCCCCAGCCTGCGTGGACGGGCTCCGTCGGACATCGGTCATTACACCTAGGAAGGCCGGCCGGGTCGGCTTAGAGTCACGCCATGCGCGCCCCGAGCCACGTGCTGGTCGGCCGCGACGACCTGCTGGCCCTCGCGGACCGCCGGCTCACGGCGACCGCCGACGGCCGCGGTGAGCTGCTCTTTCTCGCCGGCGAGGCCGGCATCGGCAAGACCCGCCTGCTGACCGAGATCGCCGGCCGGGCCGCGGCGCGCGGTTTCCGGGTGGTCGGGGTGGCCGCGTTCCCCGCGGACACCGACGTCGCCGGCGGCTTGATCGCGGACGCGCTCTCCGCATTCGGTACGCGCACAGCGAAGCTCCTCGGCCAGTCCCACGACGGTGACAGTCACCGGCAGCGCCGCCTGCTCGTGACCGGACTGGCCGACGCGCTCGCCGAGGCCGGGTCCGGCTCCGGGCCGGAGTCGCGGCCGGTGCTGATGACATGTGAGGACCTGCACTGGGCGGACGACCTGACCCTGCAGACCCTGGCCCGGCTCGCCCACCGGCTGCCCGGGCTGCCGATGCTGATCATCGGCACCTACCGCAGCGACGAGCTGTACCCCCGGGTCCCGATGCGCGAATGGCGCACCCGGCTGCTCAACCAGCGGCACGCCGAGGAGGCCCGGCTGTCCCGGCTGAGCCCCGCGGACACCGCCGCCCTGGCCGCCGCGATCTCCGGCACCGTCCTGCCCGCCACGGTGACCGGCGCGATCTTCGCCCGCAGCGACGGCATCCCGCTGCACGTCGAGGAGTTCCTCGCCACGGTCGGCGCGGCGGCGGCGCTGCCGGACACCCTCGCGGACGCGGTGCTGACCCGGGCCGGCTCGCTGAGCGCGCCCGCCCGCTCCCTGGCCGGCACCGCGTCGGTGATCGGCCGCTCCTTCGACGTGGACCTGCTCACCGCGATCACCGGCGAGCCCGCGGACGCGATCGACGCCGGGCTGCGCGAGCTGGCCGAGCGGTTCTTCGTCCAGCCGCACCCCGACGGGTTCACCTACGACTTCCGGCACGCCCTGATCCGCGACGCCCTGCACGCCGACCTGCCCCCGCTGCGCCGCCGCGAGTTGCACGCCCGCGCGGCCGAGGCGGCGCTGGCGGCGGGCTTCTCCGACGCCTTCGTGAGCGACCAGTACGAGCGCGCCCACCGTCCCACCGAGGCGCACCGGTGTGCGGTGACCGCGGCGGCCGGGGCGGTGCGGATGTCGGCACACCGCGAGGCCGTCGAGCTGTACCGGCGGGCCCTGCGGACCGCGCCGGCCGACCTCCCGGCGGACGGGCACGCCGCGTTGCTGACGTCGCTCGGTGCCGAACTCGCGGCGGTGGACGAGAACAGCGACGCCGAGGAGATGTTGCTGCGGGCGTACCGGATGCGTCTGGGGCTGGGGGACGCGCTCAGCGCGGCCGATCTCGTGCCGCAACTCGTCGCGGTCCGGCACCTGCTCGGCGCGGGCCTGGACGAGCGCACCCGGCTGCTCCGTGAGGGCCTCGACCTGATCGCGGAGCACGCCGGCGAGCGGGCCCAGGAGATCCGCGCCGGGCTGCACGCGGCCCTGGCCGCGGCCTACATGCTGGACCGCCGGCTGGAGGAGGCCACCGAGGTGGGCGTGCTGGCCGAGGCGTTCTCGGTCGAGGACTGCGACCACCCGCTGCGCTGCCACCTCGGCGGGACGCTGGGCTCGATCCTGGTCTTCGGCGGCCGGATGGACGAGGGCTGGCAGATGCTGGCGAACGCGATCGGCCGGGCCCGTCGCGGCGGCCTGGAAGCGGAGGCGGCCCGCGGCTACCGGATGCTCGGCTCGTCCGCGTCGGTGCTGGTCGAATACGACCGGGCCCGGCGGTGGCTGGCCGAGGGGATCGCGTACGCGGAGTCGGTCGAGCGCTTCAACGACCGGCACTACATGGCCGCGCACCTGGCCCACGTGGACTGGGCGGAGGGCTCGTGGGAGGCGGCCGAGACCGGCGCCACCCGGGCGCTGGCCGACGGTCAGGGCATCACCACCCGGATCACCGCGCTGCACGTGCTGGGCTATGTGGCGCTGGGGCGGGCCCGCTGGGAGGTGGCGGCGGAATGCATGCGAGAGGCGGCCGCGCTCGGCGAGGCGATGGGTGAGCTGCAGCGGGTCTCTCCGGCCTGGTGGGGCCTGGCCTCGATCGCGTTGCTGCGCGGCGAGGCGGGCGAGGCGATCGGCTGGTGCGAGCGCGGCTACCGCGCGTCGGCGAAGGTCCGGGACGCCGCGTACCTGTTCCCGTACGTGGTGACCGGGGTCCGGGCCTACCTGGCGACGCAGGACCTGACCGGCGCCCGGGACTGGCTGGCCCGGACGGCGGCGCTGCTCGGCGACCGGGAGATCCCGGGGACGCTGGGTGCGATCGACCACGGGGCCGGGCTGGTGCACCTGCACGAAGGACAGACCGGGAAGGCACGGGCCGAGCTGGAGCGGGCCGCCTCGTTCTGGCGGGGGCGGCGGCGCTTCTGGGAGGGCACGCAGGCAGTGTCGGACCAGGCCCGGTGTGCGAACCGCTCCCGGCGCCCGGCGGACGCGGGCCGGTTGTCGGCCCAGGTGGCGGCCCAGGCCGAGGCCGTCGGGGCGGTGGTGCTGATGCCCGTCGCGTCGGGTCAGTCTTCTTGGGCTGCGCCGGGGCCCTTGTCGGTCGCGTCTGGATCGCCTTCTGGGCTGCCGCAGCTCACCGCGCGGGAGGTGGAGGTCGCCGGCCTGATCGGGGAGGGCGCCACCAACCGGGAAATCGCGGCAGCGCTGTCGATCTCCCCGAAAACGGTGTCGGCGCACGTCGAACACATCTTGACCAAGCTCGCGGCGTCCCGCCGGGCCCAGATAGCGACGTGGGCTGCGACACATTCCCGCCGGTTGTCGACCGATCGGGGTACGTCAAACGGGCTATAGCTACTGGTCTATGCAATTAGCAAGAATCGGACCATGACCGCCCCCGGGAACGACGCACTCCTCATCACCGCGCTGGCCGCGTTCACGGCCTGCTTGGGATATGTAGCCGGTCGGCTGCACCAGTGGTACCGCACGGTGCTGGACCGGGACGAGGCATATCGGGACGGATACGACACCGCGACCCGCAGCGTGTTCAGCCTGGCGGCGCGGTTGATCGGCCCCCGGCGGTCGGACCGGGGAACGGCCGTCGTGCCCCCCGTGGGCGGCGGGGCGCGTCCTGGTCCTTCAGTTGACCGGCCGGCTGCTGTCGCTCCTTCCGCTGTCGCTCCTTCCGCTGTCGCTCCTTCCGCTGTCGCTCCTTCCGCTGTGGCGCCGCCGCCGGCCGGGCTGCGGCCGTCGGGCTTTGCTTCGCCGTCGGGGTCGGCCGGCTCCGCTGCGTCTGCCGCTCCTTCGCCTGCCTCTTCCTCCCCTGGCGCGGCTTCCTCCTCGGGCCGTTTCGGTTCGCCGTCGCCGTCGCCGTCGCCGTCGCCGTCGCCGCCTTCGTCGGGGTCGTCGTCCCTCGCGGGGGAGGCGGCAGCGGATGATGGCGGTGGACGTCACTTCGTGCCGGACGAACTGGTCAAGGCACCGACCTACCGGTTGACGCCGGACCGGGTGGCCCGGGCCAAGGTCCGCCAGGCGACTCCCGAGGACGACGAATCCCCGGAGACGACCCGGCTGCCGTCGGTGCCCCGCCCGCGGGCGCGCTGATCGACCGGGCGATGTCACAGCCCGGCGTTAGGGTGCGCCATGGTTACCGTCCAAGAAGTCCGCGAGGTGGCGACGAAGCTGCCCCGCACCACCGAGCACCTGATCTACGACCGCGTGAAGTTCCGGGTCGGCAAGATCGTCTACGTGGCGTTCTCCCGCGACGAGACGGTCATGGGCTTCGGCTTCCCGAGGGAGGAGAGGGAGTCGCTGGTCGCCGCCCAGCCGAAGGTCTTCCACCTCCCGAGCGCGTCGGACATGCGCTTTCAATGGGTTCAGGCCTGGCTCGCGGAGCTCGACCACCGCCAGATGGAAGAGCTGGTGATCGACGCCTGGCGCATGGTGGTTCCCAAGCGCGTGGCCGCGGCCTACGTCGCCGGACTGCCCGACGCCGACCCACCCCGCCGGTCCTAGTCAGCGTTGGGGAGTGTGAGGTATCCACCCTCGGCCAGATTCTTGGCGTGCCGCGCATACGCCTCGGGCTGGTCCGGCGCGAGCGTCGCCAGGCCGTCGACATACCGGTTGTACATCGAGAAGGCCGCCGCGATCAGCACAGTGTCGTGAATGGTCTTGTCGTCGGCGCCGTTCTCCCGGGCGAGGTCGATGTCCGCGTGGCTGACACTGCGGCCGTCCACGCGCACCTTCTCCGCGATCGCCAGCAGCGCCAGCATCTTCGGGTCGGTCTCCGCGTGCTCGGCTGCCCGGCCCTCCTGATGCAGCAGGTGGGTGGCGACCGCGCCGTGGACCCGGCTGCAGAAGGCACACTCGTTGCGGCTCGACACATAGGCGGCGATGGCCTCGCGCTCGCCGGGCGTCAGCGGCGAAGGCCCACGAAGCAACGCGTCGGCCAGGCCGTTGAGCGGGCCGGCGGTGTGCGGATACCGAACCAGGAGCCCGACGATGCCGGGCAGGTCGGGCAGTTTGATGTGCGGCACCCGCCCATCGTGCTTCGCGGCGGCGGGTCTGTCTAGCGCGCCAACGTTTCTCTGACCTGGTGGGCGCTCCTGCGGCGACCTTGGAGCGGTTGGACGGGGAGACAACCGCCAATCACCAAGATCGACGCTGGTGGCTCCGGTTGCGGTGAAATCGACGAACTCGCCCGGTGGTCGGCGCGAACGATGTCCCGAACCGACAGCGACAGACAGCCAGTCGAGCCCGACGAAGAGCCTCATCGCCGCAGCGCCTGCGAGCCCGCCCGGAGCTCCGCGACGAACAGCGCCGGCTGCTCGAACGCCGCGAAGTGGCCGCCGCGGTCCGGCTCGCCCCAATAGCGGATGTCGGTGAATCGCCGCTGTGCCCACCGCCGCGACGGCCTCGGATTCTCCTTTGGGAAGATCGAGCAGGCTGTCGGCACCTCCACCACGTCTGTCGTGCCGACGCGGAACCGGGCCTGGACCGCGCGGAAGCTCTCCCAATACAGCCGGGCTGCCGACGCGCCCGTGCCCGGCAGCCAGTAGAGCATCAGGTTGTCGAGCAACTCGTCGCGCGTCAGGATCGTCGACAGGTCACCGCCGCTGTCGGTCCACGACTGGAACTTCTCGAGGATCCACGCGGCCAGTGCGGCGGGGGAGTCGACCAGCCCGTAGCCGATCGTCTGCGGCCTCGTCGATTGCTCGAGCGAGTAACCGTCCCCGCTCTCACCAGAGGCCTCGAGATCGTGCAACGCGGCCCGTTCCGCCTCGGTGAGCGCGCCGAGCGTCGCCGGGTCGGGTGCCACCAGCGGCGGGATGAGGTGGATGCCGATGACCCTCTCGGGATGCTGCTGGGCGATGCTCGTGCTGATGCTGGTACCCCAGTCATGGCCCGCTGCCACGAATCGGGCGTATCCCAATCGTTCCATGAGCTGCGCCCACGCCGAGGCGGTCCGCTCGACCGTCCAGCCCGGCTCGGCCGGACGGTCGCTGAAGCCGTACCCGGGTAGCGACGGGCACACCACGTGGAATGCGTCCGCCGTCTCGCCGCCGTGCGCGACCGGATCGGTGAGCGGGCCGATCACCTTGGCGAACTCCACGATCGAGCCGGGCCAGCCGTGGGTGAGTATCAGCGGCACGGCCCCGGGATGCGGCGACCGCGCGTGCACGAAGTGGATGCCGAGGCCGTCGACGACCGTCCGGAACTGAGGCATCCGGTTGAGCCGGGTCTCGGCCGCTCGCCAGTCGTACCCGTCCGCCCAGTACGCGCACAATGCCCGCAGCTCGGCCAGCGGCACACCCTGTGCCCAGCCGCCGGTTGTGGCGGGCTCGGGCCAGCGGGTCCGCCGCAGCCGCTCGCGCAGATCCGCGAGCACGTCGTCGCCGGCCCGGATCTCGAAGGGTGTGATCACGCCGGCCGCCTCGGTGGCCCGGCCGCGATGCGTTTCCGGATCTCCCGCATCCGTTCGGAGCTGTGGTGCGGCATCTCCCAGCGGGTCTCCATCCACCACGTGCAGCCCGCCTCGGCCCACGGGGTCACCGCCGCCCAGGCGGCCGTGGGATCGTCGGCGGGCGTCTCGCCCTCGGCCAGGATGTCCAGGTCGGGCGGCGCCCCGTGCTCGGTCAGCCAGGCCCGCATCGCGCGGATCTCCTCGGGGCCGCCGCCGTGGCCGGGGATGACCCCGTCGCACCGCAGCGCCCGGCGCAGGGACTTCGGCCGTGGCCACACCGCCACGACCCAGATGGGGATCCGGTCCTGCACCGGGCGGCCCACCTGGGCCAGGTCGTCGCGTTCCACCTCGTAGTCGTAGTGCGGGCCGTGATAGCTGGTGCGGCCCGCCCACAGCGCCCGCATCAGGTCGATGCCGTCGTCCATCATGGCCGCGCGCTCGCGCAGGCCGGTGACCTCGCCGGTGATCGGCAGGTCGGTCGTGAGCGCGCCCACGCCGATGCCGAGCACCGCCCGGCCGTCGGAGAGCTGGTCGACGGTCGCGACCTGACTAGCCACCTTCCACGGGCGGCGCCAGGGCAGCGGGGTCAGCATCGTGCCGAGCCGTATCCGGGTGGTGGCGGCGGCGATCGCGGCGAGCAGGCTCCAGGCGTCGACACCGGACGCGGCCTCCCACACGAACACCCCGTCCCAGCCGGCCTCTTCGGCGAGGACGGCCTGCTCCAGCTGCTGCGGGGCGGTGCCACCCGGCAGGACCACGCCGTACCGCATCAGCGTGGGCCCGGTGGCTCCGGACGGCTGATCGCGGGTCTGCCGAACGACGCGCGCAGCGCGGAGCCGGGGTGGATGATGCCGATGCTTTCGTCGCGTGGATTCATGGTCAGAGACGCTAGCGGCGCGGTACGACGTTTTTGCTCGGATCCCGTCCGAGCAGGGCGAGGATGCGGTCCAACGGATCTTCGCAGGGGTCCGGAAGGCGCGGCGCGAAGGCCGCGTCCGGCGTCAGGCGGGACTCCCCGTCGGGCACGGCCTCGGCGATGGGCAGGGCCACGGCGAGCACCTCAGGTGGCAGCTCGTAGGGAATGCCGAGCGTGCGGGCGACGTCCCAGCCGTGCACCACGTAGTCGACGAGATGGAAGCCGAGCACGAGCCGGCCGGGGATGGGCGTTGAGGTGATCTCGGGCAGCAGGAGGTCACGGTCGAGCACATCGGGTTCGGCGAAGGCGGCGATGACCGACTCGGCCGCCTGCGCGTACTCCCGGCCCGGGTCGTCGCTCAGCGGGCGGGGCCGCCAGATGTCGAGATCGCCGCCGTGACCCGCGGCCGCCGCCGCGAAACCCCGGTGCTGGGCGGTCATGTGGGCGAGCAGGTGGCCGAGGTCCCATTCCGCGCATGGTGTCGGCAAGGACAAGTCTGGCGGGAGGACCCGGGCGACGAGAGGCACGGTCGCTCGGACGGCTCGCGCATGGCTCGTCAGGAGATCAATAGTATGCATGTGCTTACGATCTGCGGATGTACACGATATGTCAAGGGGTATGTTCTCGGCCGTGCCCGAATCGGATCGTGACCGCCCCGACCTCGGCGCGCTGGTCGTGCGGCTCGGCCGCGCGCTGATCGCGGCCGAGCGGCCCGCGCTGGCCGCGCACGACGTGTCGATGTGGGGATACGCCGTGCTCAGCGCCCTGGCAGACGAGCCGATGCGCACCCAGGCGGCGCTCGCGCGCGCCATCGGCGCGGACAAGACCCGGATCATCGGGACCCTCGACGAGCTGCAGGAACGCGCTCTGATCGAGCGCGAGCCGGACCCCGAGGACCGACGGGTACGGCTACTGCGGCTGACGCCGGCCGGCCGGCAGCTGTACGCCTCCGTGCGAGCCGACATCCGGATCGCCGAGGAGCGGTTGCTGGGCGAGCTGACGTTGGCAGATAGGCGCGTCTTCCTGCGGGTTCTCCAGCGGCTGAGCCCCGAGCCGGACTGATTGTGTCGGTGCGCCCTGCTAAACCGGAGCCACACGGAAACGGGGTGCCAGGTGCTTCTAAACGACGTCGAAGTTCGCCATCATCGCCATGTCCTCGTGCTCAAGGTTGTGGCAGTGCACCATGTAGCGACCGCGATGGCCCTCGAATTTCACCAGCACCTCCACCGCCTCATACGGTCGTACGTCCACGGTGTCCTTCCAGCCGGATTCCCACGGTTCGGGGTCGCGCCCGCTGCGCGACAGCACCCGGAAGTGCCCGAGGTGCACATGCACCGGATGGTGGAAGTCGCTGGTAAACCGCCACAGCTCGACGGTGCCGAGGCGCGGCGAGGCGAGCGAGCCAGCGGCGTCGTAAGGCTGACTGTTGATCGTCCAGCGGTTGCCGCTGAAGCGGAAGTCGAACTGCCGTGTCTCGACGGCGTCGGCCTTGGTCAGCACAGGCAGATCGGCGAGCCGGGCCGGGATCCGGGTGTCGTCCGCGGCGGTACGGGTGACGACGAAGCGCATGACGTCCCGGGTGGCGCCGGTGCCGAAGGCGTTGACCAACGTCACCTCACTGCCGACGGGAAAGACGGAGAAGTCGACCACCACGTCGCAGCGCTCACCGGGCGACAGGATGACCTCCTGATGGCTGACGGGCGCGGCGAGCAGGCCGTCGTCGCTGCCGATCTGCACGAGTTCGGCGGCCGGCGTCAGCGCGAGCCGATACCGCCGGGCGTTCGACCCGTTCACCAGCCGCAGCCGGTATCGGACGGCCGCGACCTCGTGCCGCGGCCAGGCGGCGCCGTTGACCAGGATGACATCGCCGAACAGCCCGGACTCGAAGGTCCCGCGTGCGCCGGGCGAACCCATCGACATGTCCCGCATCGGATAGCGCAGCGAGCCGTCGGCCTCGAAGGCCCGGTCGCAGATCAGCAGCGGCAGGTCCCGCTCGCCCCGCGGCAGCGGCAGGGCGTCCTCCTCGTCGTCCGAGACGATCATCATTCCGGCCAACCCTCGCCAGACCTGCGGTCCGGTGAAGTCCATCCGGTGATCGTGATACCAGAGCGTCGCGGCCCGCTGCTCCATCGGATAGCGGTAGTCGCGGCTGACCTCGTGCACCCGTGCGCCGGCGCCGTGCATGTGCGGCGGCGCGGGCGAATAGCCGGCCGGAGTGGTGAGGTCCAGCGGAAACCCGTCCGAGTCCGGCGGCGTGACACCGCCGTGCAGATGGGTGGAGGTCGGCACGGGCAACTCGTTGCGGATCGTGACAGTCAGCGGACGGCCACGCCGGGCCCGGATGGTGGGCCCGGGAAAGATGCCGTCGTAACCCCAGATGCGGGTGGCGCGGTCGGGCAGCAGATGGGCGTCGGCGACCCGCTGGGTGAGGGTGATGTGGTCACCGGCGGAGTTGCGCAGCAGCGGCTTCGCGACCGGCGGGATCGGCAGCGGGGTGCGGAATCGTTCCGGGAGGGCGAGCGCGCTGGTCAACAGGGAGCCGGTGCCGGGGCCGTCGGCGGGTCTGCCGCAGCCGGTGAGCGCGGCCGTGCCGGTCGCGCCGGCCAGGGCGAGCAGCCCGCGCCGCGACAGCCGGCCGGCGGCGGGATTCGGGCTGGTCCTCACGCCTGCCGGCCCGAGGTCCGAGGCGCGGCTGCGGTTGTCGCAGCTGATGCGGGCGCTAACGCAGGCGAGTCTGTCGCCGGAGGCTGCGCCGGTGGTGCCATCGCGGGTGGGGCTGTTGCCGGGGGTTGCGCCGGTGGTGCCATCGCGGGTGGGGCTGTTGCCGGGGTTTGCGCCGGCGGTGGAGCGGGTTGACGGCGGGTGGGCCGGTAGCTGAAGGCCCACCAGGTGAAAGCGGCGGTGAGGCCCATGATGGACATGCCCACCGGGATGTGTAGGCCCACCTGGCGGGAGAAGCCCAGGCCGACCTGGAACACGACCGCCGACCACAGCGCGACGCTGACCACGATCGGCCACCACGGGCCGCGGCCGGGGCGGAGGAGCAGGATCGCCGCCGGCACCAGGGCAGCCGAGGTCAGGGTCAGCAGTATGGCGTTCGCGGAGTGCAGGCCCAGCAGGCCGACGTCGCCGGTGACGAAGCCGCCGGCCAGGGCGGCCTGGGTCAGAACCTGGAGCAGAACGACCACGGCGAGGAGGCGGATGACAATGATGGGCCAGCGGCGGGCGAGCCGATTCTCGGACACCTGGCCATCGTGCTGGCCGGGGCGCGAATCCGGATCGGGATCCGCACGTAGGGGTCCCCCGGGTCTTTCAGCCCGCGGCGACGGCCTCCTGCAGCCCGCGCGCGGCGAGCCGATCGGCGCGTTCGTTCTCGGGATGGCCGGCGTGGCCCTTGACCCAGTGCCACTGCACGTCGTGCCGGCTCACCGCCGCCTCGAGGCGCTGCCACAGGTCGACGTTCTTGACCGGCTGCTTGGCCGAGGTCTGCCAGCCGTTCGCCTTCCAGCGGGGCAGCCACTTCGTGATGCCGTCGCGCACGTAGATGCTGTCGGTGTAGAGCAGCACCGCCAGCGGCGCGCGGGTCAAGCTCTCCAGCGCCTGGATGGGAGCCATGAGCTCCATCCGGTTGTTCGTCGTGGAGGAGGCCTCGCCGCCGCAGAGGTCCTTCTCGCTGGT